>Ga0315288_10013225_pt1 | contig 10335 bp, 6 predicted proteins | sample YL17G11_20_MG_FD_203454 | JGI IMG/M metagenome (GOLD analysis project Ga0315288, IMG submission 203454) | Sediment microbial communities from Yellowstone Lake, YNP, Wyoming, USA - YL17G11_20 | ecosystem: Environmental > Aquatic > Freshwater > Lake > Sediment | place: USA: Wyoming | collected...
GTCGATTTTTTTTCTGATGACGGACGTATCCTCATCCTGCGGCTGTTTCGGGTCCCAGATCTTGGCCTGGTCCAGATCTTTCCGGGCTTCATCCCTGCTGATGAAGCGCTTCGGAGCGCCTTCCTTGGATTCCTTGATGTCCGGTTTGTAGATCACGACTCTATCCCGCTCCTCACGGACCGGTCCCGGACGACGAGTGTCCGCGACCGTCTGGCGGGAGATCCGCTGGCGCGTCGCCCGGCGAACGGTGTCGACATCGATCCCTTCGTTGAACACCCGGTTGTTGCGGACAACGATGTTCTGATGGATTTGGGTATAGCGGATGACCGTCAGATTTCGCTCGGACGGGAAGATGTACGGATCGAGACGGCGGTCCATGAAATATCGCGATTCCACGAAGATCCAGTGGTGATGGGGCACATCGAACTCTCTTGACCTGAAGCCGTAGCCCGAACTGAATTCGATCCCGGGCGGGACCGGCGCCCAGCCGAAATAGGACGGTCCTGAACGCCAGACGACCCAAGCCGGGGCCCAGACGGTGCCTGGAACCCAGAACCAGCCGATGTCGTCGTCGAATCCCCAGCGGCCGTAGTGGAAGCAGGCCCAACCCCATTCCTCCTCGGAGACCCACGTCCATCCATAATCCGTCCACGCCCAATGGCCCATCGTATAAGGCCGCCAGCGGTAGCCCATATGGCGGGGAACCCAGACATACCCGTGCGGCGCGAAGTGCACCCATGCGCCGTGAGGCGACAGATAATCATAGAAATAGGAGAGGTTCGTGTCGCCGTAATCGCCGGCGTTGTCCTGCGGATAGTCCCTTGGCCCCGGCTGACGGTTGACGTCCCTCGGGACATAAACGATGCAGCTCGCGGATAAGAAAAGAACTATGAGGAGGCTAAAAACGGCTTTTTTCATGGTTATCACTCCTGCTAATAATATATGCAATTTTTAGGCCAAACTCAACAGGAAAACCTCGGCGGCGGATCGCCTTGACACCCCCCCTATAAGCGTCTATCATATTCGTTCATTCGATCACGCTAGACGCACCCATACCATGAGGAGATCATAATTGTCATGAAAGTCTTGGTCCTGAACAGCGGCAGTTCGTCCATCAAGTTCCAGCTCATCCGGATGGAGGATGAGAGCCTGTTAGCCAAGGGCATCGTCGAGAAGATCGGTTCGAGCGACGCCATCATCACCTATCAGCCCGAGGCGAAAAACAAGATCCGCGAGATCCGGGAGGTCAAGAACCACGAGGTAGCCATAGAGATCGTCCTGTCCCTGCTGCTTCATCCCCAGCACGGCGTCATCCGCGACAAAGGCGAGATCGACGGCATCGGCCACCGCGTCGTCCACGGCGGCGAGGATTTCTCGGATTCGGTCCTGATCACCGAGACGGTCAAGGCTTCCATCCGCAAATGCATCCAGTTCGCGCCTCTCCATAATCCCCACAACCTCAAGGGGATCGAAGCCTGCGAAGCGCTTCTGCCCGGCGTCCGCCAGATCGGGGTCTTCGACACGGCCTTCCACCAGACCATTCCGCCCAAGGCCTTCATCTACGGCTTGCCCTACATCCTCTACAAGAAATTGCGGATCAGGCGTTACGGTTTTCATGGAACGTCCCACAACTATGTCGCCCACCGCGCCGGGGACTTCCTGAAGCGGCCCATGAAGGACCTCAAGATCATCACCTGCCATCTGGGCAACGGGGCCAGCATCACCGCCGTCGACGGCGGCCGGTCCATCGACACGACCATGGGCTTTACACCGCTCGAGGGACTGGTCATGGGCACCCGCTGCGGCAGCATCGATCCGGCCCTCGTCCCCTATATCATGGACCGCGAAAAGCTCGGGACCAAAGAGATCGACTCGATCATGAACAAGAACAGCGGCATGCTCGGGCTGACCGAGACGTCGAACGACATGCGCGAGATCGAACAGGAGGCCGCCCGCGGCAGCGAACGCCACAAGCTGGCCATCGAGATTTACTGCTATCATGTCCGGAAATACGTCGGGGCCTACATGGCTGTATTGGGTCGCGTGGACGCCATCGTCTTCACCGGCGGGATCGGCGAGAACTCCCGCCTGGTCCGCCGTCTCGTCACCGAAGGAATGACCGACCTCGGGATCGTCCTTGACCCGGCCAAGAACGAGCGCAACGGACGCGACATCAGCTCCGGACCGGTCAAGATCCTGGTCATCCCGACCAACGAGGAACTGGCCATCGCCCGGGACACCCGGCGCATTCTGGAAGCTACGCCGGTCTGCGAGGCCAAGCCGGCCGTCGAGGCGGCGGTCAAGCGGCCTGAGACGTTCCGCCCGGAGGAGACCGCCAAGCTCGTTCTTCTTTGGGCCCAGAACCCGAAGGCCGACCCCGCCGGCCTGGCCGCCAAGTTCGGCGCGGACATCGGCCGGACCGTGACGGCGGAGGCCGTCCGGAAGGAACTGGAGCGGCTGAGCCTGACGGCGACCGCTGCGGCGGCTAAAACGACGAAAACAAAATAAAGGAAGACATCATGGATATCATCGATCGCGAAGAAGCCGGTTGGCTCGTGGCCCTGTCCTGGCTGAGCTCGCTCGAAGAGACGGCTCGGGACTTTCACGGAACCCGGCCCCGGGTCTTCAGCGAGCGGGCCTACGAGCACGCCGTCCAATATTATCTCCATCTCCTGGGCGACGAATACGGCATGCAGATCAACAAGTCGGATTCGGTCCGGAGCGCCGTGGAGAACTACATCCAGATCGGGATCACCGGCGGCCTCTTCCGGGACGCCAGCCATTTCGAGGTCGTCGAGGTCAATCCGTCCCATGTCGAAATCACCGTCCACGATTGTGTCTATCTCAAGAGCTGCCAGTCGCTGATCGAGGAAGGATTCTCCATCCGCGACCTGACCTGCGCCCGGATCGGCTGTTTCCGCGCCGCGGTTAAGTCCTTGGCGAATATCGACTGCGATTACCAGGTGAAGTCGTTCAACATCGACGGAGACTGCAAAGGCTATATCGAAAGGGTCTGACGTGGAATCCAAAGCTCAGAAATCGCTGGAACCCATCTTCCAGGTCGTCCGGGAAGGCCAGGATGCCTCCCTCGTCCGCTCGGCGATCATGGAGCTGGGATACGAGCCCCGCGACGAGGTCTATCCCGTCCTCGTTGATAAGCTCAACGATCCCAATCCCGGAATACAACACGCCGCAGTGATCTCGCTCGGCCGTCTCGGCCGGCCGGAGGCCATCGAGGAGCTCATCAAGCCCAAGATTTTCCGCTCGACGGCGGCCAATATCCGTCAGGCCGCGGTGGCGGCCGTGGGGAAGCTGGGCGACTACAGGGTGATCGACCACCTCCTGAAGGCCGTCGAGGACCCGGAGTGGATCGTCCGGACGCAGGCCGTCACGGAACTGATGGGCAAGGTCCAGGAGATCCTGGACCACCGCGACTCCCGTCTCATCCACATTCTGATCCACATGCTCTCGCTGGAGAACGAGGAGATCGTCGGCCTCGCCGTCGAAGGGTTCAAGGAGTTCGGCCCAGACAGTTTGCCCCCCCTTCACGAAGCCCTCAACAATTCCTCCCCGCTCATCCGGTCGAACGTGGCCCGCGCCCTCGGAAAGCTCGGATCCCGCCAATCCGTCCCGGATCTTATGGGCCTGCTCCAGGACACCGAATGGCAGGTCCGGGCCAGCGCCGCCGAAGCCCTTGGCATGATCGGCGACAAGGCCAGTATCGAGGTCCTCATCCAGAAGATCCAGGACAATGTCGGGAAGGTCCAGGAAAAGGCGGCCGGGGCCATCATCCGCTTCGGAAAATTGGCGACCATGCCCCTCCTCAACGCTCTGTCGCGGGAAAGGGACAAATTCGCTTTGCGGGCCATGATTTTGGCTCTCGGCAGGATCAGCGATCCCAAGTCCGTTCCGTCGCTGATCAGTCACCTCCGCAGTTCCTATTTCATCGTCCGGCAGGCGGCTGTGACGGCCCTCGTCCGCTTCGGCCCGACTGTAGCCGGTCTCCTCCTTCCGACGTTGTCGTTCAACTGTTCGGATATCGAATCATTGCTCAGAGACGCGGTCGACCGACGCCAGCCGGAGCTCCAGATCCGCGCTATCAAAGCCATCGGCGGGCTGGAGGACCACCGGGCGGTGAGACTGCTCAAAGAGATCGTCGACGAAGGCCTTCCCGATGTCCAGGAAGCGGCCACGCAGGCCTTGGCCCAGATCGGCTGCGCCGCCTGGGGCCGCTGCTGCACGGTCAAGGTTCTGGCCGAGGTCGCCGATTCCTCCCTCGCCCCTCTCATCACCCCCTCCCTCAAGGACAATTCGGACAACGTCCGCTTCGAAGCGGTCCGGGCCTTGGGCAAGATGGACGGGCCCGAGGCTGTCAAACTTCTCATCGGCGTCGTTAAAAAGGACAGGGCGGATTTCATCCGGGCCGAAGCCATCCGCGCCCTGCGGACCATCGGGTCCGGACAACCGGGCGTGCTTGAAACGGCGCTCCACGCGCTCAAGGACAAATCGCGTGAGGCCCGATCCCTCTCGGCCCGCCTCCTCGGGCTTTTCCATGATAAAAAATCCATCCTTCCCCTGTTGAAGACGATGGCCGATCCCCACTGGAGCGTCAGGGAGAGCGCCGAGAACGCCCTCATGAACTTCGGACATGACGCCGTTCGTCCTCTGATCGAGGCGTTGGGCAGCCCAACCCGGACGACGCGTTTCCGGGCGGCCCGGATTCTGGGAGAGATCGGGGACATCAAAGCCGCGGCTCCGCTGAAAAAGCTCCTCGCCCGAAAAGGCGAGCGCAAGGAAGTCCGCAACGTCGCCTCCATCTCCCTCAAAAAAGTCCAGAACAAACTTCCGTCTTGATAGATATTCGAAAGGAGTAGCGTCACCATGGCCGAATTCCTGTATAGTCCCATGTTTTCTCTCGGGCCGGACTCCACGGAGTACCGTCTGCTGACCAAGGACCACGTCTCGCCGGGCTCGTGCGAAGGCCGCGACATCGTTAAAGTCTCGCCGGAGGGATTGACCCTTCTCGCCGAGCAGGCTTTTACCGACGTCGCTTTTCTCCTTCGCCCTTCCCACCTCAGACAGCTCCGGGAGATCCTCGACGATCCGGAGAGCTCGGCCAACGATAAATACGTCGCCTTCGAGCTCCTCCGGAACGCCGTGATCTCGGCCGAGCGCGTCCTGCCGATGTGCCAGGACACGGGAACGGCCGTCATCAACGCCAAGAAAGGCCAGGCCGTCTGGACGGGCGGCGGCGACGACGAGGCCCTCTCGCGGGGCGTGTTCAACGCCTACACCAAAAATTATTTCCGGTATTCCCAGAACGCGGCGCTGACCATGTACGATGAGAAGAACACCGGCTCCAACCTTCCGGCCCAGGTCGACATCGCCGCCGTGGACGGCGACGAATACAAGTTCCTGTTCATCGCCAAGGGCGGCGGTTCGGCCAACAAAAGTTACCTTTTCCAGGAGACCAAGGCCGTTCTCAATCCCGAGTCCCTGCTCGCCTTTTTAATCAATAAAATCAAGAATATCGGGACCGCGGCCTGCCCGCCCTATCATCTCGCGGTCGTCGTCGGCGGAACTTCGGCCGAGCTCGTGCTTAAAACCGTCAAGCTCGCCTCGGCCCGCACCCTTGACAACCTGCCGACGAAGGGTAGCCCGTCCGGCCACGCCTTCCGCGACCTGGAGCTCGAAGTGAAGCTCCTTGACGCGACCCGGAAGCTCGGTCTCGGGGCCGGGTTCGGCGGCAAATACTTCGCTCTCGACGTCCGCGTCATCCGGCTCCCGCGCCACGGCGCGTCCTGTCCCATCGGCCTGGGCGTGAGCTGTAACGCCGACCGGAACATCACGGCCAAGATCAACCGCGACGGAATCTTCCTGGAGAAGCTCGAGACCGAGCCGGCCAAGTACCTCCCGCGCGACTTCAAACTGAGCGGGACGGTGGTCCCGATCGATCTCAACCGGCCCATGTCCGAGATCCGGGCAGCGCTCGGCAAATATCCCGTAGCCACGATTCTCTCGCTCAACGGCCCGATCATCGTCGGGCGGGATATCGCCCATGCCAAGCTTAAGGAGCGGCTCGACCGCGGCGAGGACCTGCCTCAATATATCAAGGACCACATCATCTACTACGCCGGCCCGGCCAAGACCCCGCCGGGATACGCTTCCGGCTCGTTCGGCCCGACCACGGCCGGCCGCATGGACGACTATGTCCCACTCTTCCAGGCCCGGGGCGGCTCGTTGGTCATGCTGGCCAAGGGGAACCGGTCCAAGGGCGTGACGGAATCCTGCAAGAAATACGGCGGGTTCTATCTCGGCTCGATCGGCGGCCCAGCGGCCCGGCTGGCCAAAGACTGCATCACCAAGCAGGAGGTTCTCGAATATCCGGAGCTCGGGATGGAGGCCATCTTCAAGATCACGGTCAAGGACTTCCCGGCCTTCATCCTGGTCGACGATAAAGGGAACGACTTCTACGCCGGAATCCTGAGCTGACAAGACGATCCGAGGTACACATGCCATATGTGTACCTCAGGAGAATAACTCCTCCTATTTATATTTATATATACAAGTTAGGAGCATTTTTAAGCGAAGGAGTCTTTCTATGAATCTGCTTGAAAGCTTCAAGGACAAAGCCCGCAATAATCCTAAACGGATCGTCCTGCCCGAGGGCGACGAGCCCCGCACGGTCAAGGCGGCGAACATCATCACCCAGGAAAAGCTGGCCTTGGTGACGCTCATCGGCAGCCGCGAAAAGATCGAGGCCGTGGCCAAAGAGCAGGGCGTGGACGTAAGCTCCGTCCCGTCGGTCGATCCCGAAACGGCCAAGGAGTTCGACGAATACGCGAACACCTACTACGAGCTGCGCAAGGCCAAGGGCATGACGCCCGAAGAGGCCCGCAAGGTCATGAAGGACACGGTCTTCTACGGGACGATGATGGTCCACAAGGGCGCGGCGGACGGCCTCGTCTCCGGCGCCCGGCATTCGACGGCGGACACGGTCCGGCCCGCTCTCCAGTTCATCAAGACCAAGCCGGGCATCAGCATCGTCTCGAGCTCGTTCATTATGATCGTCCCCGACTGCGAGTACGGCGATCAGGGCATGTTCATTTTCGCCGACTGCGCCGTCATGCCCAATCCGACGGACAAGGAGCTGGCCGAGATCGCCATCGCCTCGGCCGAGACCGGCCGCGTCCTCTGCGGCATGGAGCCGCGGGTGGCGCTTCTCTCGTTCTCGACCTATGGAAGCGCCAAGCACGAGCTCATCGACAAGGTCAAGAGCGCCCTGGCCGTCGCCAAGGAAAAAGCGCCCGGCCTCAAGATCGACGGCGAACTGCAGGCCGACGCGGCCATTATTCCCCGGATCGGGAAATCCAAGGCTCCCGGCAGCCCCATCGCCGGCCAGGCCAACGTCCTCATCTTCCCCGACCTCCAGTCCGGGAATATCGCCTACAAGCTCGTCGAGCGGCTGGCCAAGGCTCAGGCCGTCGGCCCCATCCTCCAGGGACTGAACAAGCCGGTCAACGACCTGTCCCGCGGCTGTTCGGTCGAGGATATCGTCCACGTCGTGACGATCACTTCGCTCCAAGCATAAATAAAATGGGGAGCAAAAAGATCCGGAGGCTGCCTCGCTCCCGACTTTGGTCGACGCGGCGACAGGGCTATCCCCCGGCCCCCTTGGGAACCAGTCACTCCCCATCAATGCATGGGATTATGCTCATTGGAAGGAAGGCAGGGACGGCGGGGCTTCCCCGCCGGAACGTTGGAAGGAAACCCGTTCAAAGGGTTTCCTTCCAAGGGTATCCCGTCGGTTCCCCCCATCGCAAGCGATGGGACCCCCCTCCGCTATGGGGGCCTTGGGGACAGCCCTGCCGTCGCGTCTTTGAATCATCCCTCAAAAAATTAGAGCACCAAAGGTCGGTTTTCATTACTGTCGCTTCGGCAGCTTCCGGATCTTTTCTTATCTAAGTCCATATAAAGATGAAAGCCGTTGTTCTCACCGGGGTCGGGCGGGTCGAGGTCCGCGACGTCTCCAAGCCCGAAATCAAAGCTCCAGACGATGTTCTGCTGAAAACCACAGTCGCCGGCCTCTGCGGCAGCGACCTGCATTATTTCGTCGCCGACCGCGTCGGCGGCGAAAAGGTGGCTTATCCCGCCATCGTCGGTCATGAATGCTCAGCCATCGTCGAGGCCGTCGGCCCGGCCGCAGCGCGTGTCAAGCCGGGCGACCGCGTGGCCGTGGAGCCGGCCATTTCCTGCGGAACGTGCGACCAATGCCGCGGCGGCCGGCCCCATACCTGCCGCAACCTCGGTTTTCTCGGCCACCCTGGCGAAAGGGATGGGTGTCTCGCCGAATACTTCGTCATGCCCGCCCGAAACTGCATCCCTCTTCCTGCGGGCATGACGATGACCGAGGCCATGCTGGCCGAGCCTCTTTCGATCGCCCTGCACGCCTTTCGCTTTTGGTCGGGAGGCGCGAACCGGACGATGGCCGTTCTGGGGTCCGGGCCGATCGGGCTTTGCGTTCTCCTGGCCGCACGACAGAATGGTGTCCGCGAGATCTACGCGACCGATAAAGTGGAGGAACGGGCGGAGACGGCTCGGAAGGCCGGCGCCGCTTGGACAGGAAATCCCGACCGCGAGGACATCGTCCGGAGCATTCTGGCCAGCCGGCCGCTCGGGCTCGACGCCGTTTTCGAATGCTGCGGCGATCAGGCCGCCCTCGACCAAGCCGTTGAACTGCTCAAGCCGGGCGGGATCCTGGTCTTCGTCGGAATCCCCCTCTCCGAGCGCGTCTCCTTCCCCAGTGGCCGGATCCGCCGCAAGGAGATCAGAATCCAGAATGTACGGCGGCAGAACCGCTGCCTCGAACGGGCCCTCGACCTCGTCGGCGCCGGAAAACTCGATCTGAATTTCCTGGCCACCCACGCTTATAAAATAGAGGACGCGCAAAAGGCGTTCGAAACCGCGGCCTATCGCCGGGACGGCGCGCTCAAAGTCTCGATCGCTTTCGAGGAGCCCGATTCTTAGCCGGAACCTTGACAGGCTCTCCGTTCACCATTTAATATAGCAGCTTGAACGCTCATTTCGCCGCGCCGCGAGAGAAGCGGCGTCCTATCCCTTGGACTTTTCAACCGGACGAACAGGATGTCCGGAAAGGAGCCCCCATGAACGATCGTGTCTCGAAGTCCCTCTCGGCCTGCCTCCGAATCACGACTTTCATCGTCGTCCTCGCGGTCGCGTTGGCCGCGGCCCCCGCCTTCCCGCAGGCGCAGCCCGCCGCCAAAAAGGTCATGACCGTCGATGATTACGCCAAGTGGCGCAACATCGCCAGTCAGGCGATCTCGAGAGACGGCAAGTGGGTCGCCTACGTCCTCCAGCTGACCAACACCATTCCGGCCGAGGCGAAGCCGGTCCTGCATCTCCTGAATCTCGAAACCAATGTCGAGGTGTCGGCCAACGATGCGTCCGACGCGGTGTTCTCTCCGGACTCGAAGTGGATCGCCTATCAGGTGGACCCCGGGGCGGCCCAGCGCGCGCGCGCCGCCAGGAGCGGTTCGGGAGCAGCGCCCTCGACGTCGCCGGCCACGCCTCCGGTGACGCCCCCCGCGCCCGCCCCGTCCGAAGCCGCCGGCGCCCAACCGGGTCAGGGCCAAACCGGCCGCGGCGCGGCGCCGGCAGCGATCCCCCCGAGGCGCGTTGATCTGCGCAACCTCGAGACCGGAACGGTCCGCTCATGGCAGGACATCGGAACGTTCACCTTCGCCCCGACGTCCACGCATCTTGTCCTCCGCCGTCGCGGCGCCGAGACGGCCGGCCCTACCGGGACAAGAGGAGGAGGCCCGGGCGCTCCCGCGGCGGGCGCTGCCGCAGCCACGGCCTCGGGAGCGGGTCCGCGCGGCCTCGACGCCGTCCTGCTGGATTTGAGAACCGCAGGCCACCAGCTTCTCGGAAGCGTGGGCGATTTCGCCTTTAACCGCAGCGGGGAGCTTCTCGCCTTCACCGTGGACGCCGCCGTGAAGGACGGCAACGGCATCTTCGTCTTCGACACGCGCAATGGGCGCGTCACGCCGCTCGACAACGACGCCAAGAGCTACAGCCGGCTCGCCTGGAACGAGGACGGCACGGCCGTCGCCGTGCTCAAGGGAAGCGAGGTCGAGAAGATGCGCGAGCGGAACAACATCCTCGTCGCCTTTCCCGACATCACCGGCGCGCTGAAGGACGGCGCTTCCGTGGCCGTGCCGGTCGTCCTCGACCCGGCGAAGACGGACAGCTTCCCCAAGGGCTGGGTCGCCAGCGACCGGGCCGCCCTCGCCTGGAGCGAGGATAACAAGCGAG
>Ga0315288_10013229_pt1 | contig 10332 bp, 21 predicted proteins | sample YL17G11_20_MG_FD_203454 | JGI IMG/M metagenome (GOLD analysis project Ga0315288, IMG submission 203454) | Sediment microbial communities from Yellowstone Lake, YNP, Wyoming, USA - YL17G11_20 | ecosystem: Environmental > Aquatic > Freshwater > Lake > Sediment | place: USA: Wyoming | collected...
AGAAATTAAAAATCTCTGTCCTACTTTCGGCATTCCAAAAGTAGAAATAACACAAGACACATTATCTTTTATAACTGCTTGGGCTATTTTTCTTCCCATATCCCTATCCAAAGGAATATCGGCATGCTCCAAACCAAAAACCACAATCGGTAATCCTTTATTTTTTCCCGTCTTATCTAATCTTAATCCCCACCAAACATCAATCGGGTCAAAAACTACGAAAGGAATGTTATTCTTGAAAAATTCCTCCGCCATTATCGCCGCCGCATAAGTTTTACCAGCACCTCGTTTAGCAAGCAAAGCAAATGCTTTTGTAGCAGCGTTGATTGGGATTTGAATTGAACCTAAGTTTAGTTTATCCATACTCTTTTTATATTATTCTTTTAATTATTTTTGACCTTTAAGATTTTCTAATTGTTTCTATCTAAGTAAGTCCAAAATAATAACATTCCAATAAAAGTTATAAAACCGACTATGATTGGAAGAATTGTTTTTATAATAATTTAGTTAGTTTATCTTTTATTTCTTTAAGCTTCTTCTAAACACTTACCGCACATATCGGTTAAATTGCTTTCTTTTTTGCCCCCGCAATTCATACAAATCTTTCCTTCAATCATTTCTTGGATAGTTTCTTTTCTTGCCCGTTTTTCGGCAAGGGCTTTCTGAATGTGGATTTCTTCCATCCACATAGCTTCCTCTTGTGATAATAATTGGCGGATAAAGGATTTTATCGGTAAAATTACTGGTCTTAAATTAACTCCCCAACCATCAATCTCTAAATCGGCAGGGGCTATTTTATCAAACTCTTTCTCCCAATCTTCTTTTATATCTTTTTGGGGGTTAGCAAAAATACAATCTTTCTTGTGCGGGGTTTTTCCGCAATCAGGACAGCCTGATTTTTTTGGTTTAGGTTGTTTCATATATTTATCTCTTTAAAAAATTCTTGGGCGGGTTTTCCATCCATTATTGATTTCCAAAAATCCATTGCCAGATTTTTCCAAGGTTCGGTCATGTGTCCTTCATCATCTAATCTTGTAAGGTTAATTGTTGGATGTAGGCATTTCCAAAAATCGGGGTCAAGAAGAAGTTTATCAATCATATTCTGCCCAATAATTATCTGTTCAGTAGTGGTAAATTTACTTTCTTTCGGATAAGCCAAACTATTTTTTACATCATAACCTCCTTTTATTGCTTTTTTTATCGCTTGTTGTATTGTCATACTTATTTAATTATTTTTTAATTAGGCGGGATTTCCTCTTTCTTACTTGTTTTGTTTTGGACATAGTTATTTACTCTTTATTATTATTTGGGCTTCTTATTTCGCCTCAATGCTTGTTTATCTAATGGTATCCCCGCTTTTAAAAGCACCTTCTGCACTTCTTTTTCTTCTTTTCTTGTGAGTAGTTTTTCCACCCCATTTATTCTTAAAACGGCTGTATATTTTATCTTTTTCCTTTTCATAGTTTATTATTTTAGGTTGGTTAAATTATTTCTTTTAATAATTCCTCTAATTCTTCTTTAAGACTTGGGAATAATTTTGATTCAAACCTTTTATGTCTTCCTCTAACTTCTGCCATTTCTTCATCTAAATAATCAATTTTCTCGGCTATTCTTAAAATAGCTGTTTTAAGTGGATTTCCTTTTTTCATCTCTCTTTTATTGTTTATTGGATTAGTCTTTTTTGATGAATTTTCTTTGTAAGGAATAAATCCTTACTGGCAATAAAGGTTTCTCCTTTATCACTATCTGGCATTCCTTCTAATGGAATATAAGAAACACTCGCACCAAAATCTTCTACTATTTTACATTTCCACCAACCCTGGGAAAATACTATCTGCCCCTTTTTAAACTTTTCTTTCTTCATATCTTTTATTGGTTGGTTAAAATAATAAGTCTTGTCTTAATCTTTCTTCGCATATTTTTACATACTTAGGTTCTTTTTCTATTAAGATATAGTTTCGGTTTAATTGCTTTGCCATTTTTCCTACTGTTCCACTACCAGCAAATGGGTCAAGAATTATATCTCCTTCGTTTGACCAAGAGATAATATGGTCGTGGGCTAACTTTTCAGGAAATATTGCAGGATGTTCGTAAGCTATTTTATCGCTTGCTGAATGTCCACGCCCTATATAATATTCCCAAACATTTGTTCTTCTTCCGTATTTTGAATACCCAGCTCTATTCCTTTTAAGTAATGTTCCGTCATATAATCTTTTTGTTCCGCTATCACCATCACGGGCTTCTATATTTTCCCTATCTTTTATAAGATTTATTGTTTTTGGCGTCCCCTTACTAAACACAAACATATATTCAAAAGTTTGCCAATAAGTTTTATTATTACCAACTGCTCCTCTTGGTGGTTTAAGATAAATCATAGTATCAAAAAGATTAAACCCGACTTCCTTGAAACATAAAGCGTGTTTAAAAGAAGTGCCTGTTTCATTGCCTTTAACAGTTTGGTCTCCAATTACCCAAACTACAACGCCACCCTTTTTTGTAATGCGATATAATTCCTTTACTATTGACTCAAACTCATTAAAAGTATTTCCACTATATTTCCTCATATTATCATAAGGGGGTGAAGTTACCGTTAGGTCAATACTTTTATCAGGGATTTCGGGCATAATAGAAAGGCAATCTCCACATATTATCTTATTTATCATCTCTTCTATCTTCATATCTTTTATTATTTTAAATTAACTAAACTCCTGCCTTTGCCACCTTACATTTAAAACAAAAATCTCCCTCAGCATTATTTAGCGGTTCTCCACACATTTGGCAATCGCCACTCCTATAAAATTCTTTTATTTCTTCTTTTCCTCCCTCACCAAACATATCCTCTAATTCTTCTTCCGCTATTATATCATTTTGTTTGTTGCTCATATCTTTTATTGGTTGGTTAATCTTCAATTAAAGTTCCTTCCACGATTTGATTATCTGCCAATTTTATTTTAACTTTCTTGCCCGCAGGTTTTTCAGGACTTATTATTTCCAGCTTCCCATCAAGACAAACTGGTTCAGAGTGAGGCATTCTGCGTCCTTCTATGCTTTCACATTTTATTGAACCATAGCAGTTAAAGAAAGCGGAGTAAGAAACCTTTTTGCCATTGAAGTTCCTGCCATTGAAGTTCCAGCCATTGAAGTTCCAGCCATTAAAGTCCTTACCATTAAAGTCCTCGCCATTGAAGTTCCAGCCATTGAAGTTCCAGCCATTAAAGTCCTTACCATTAAAGTCCTCGCCATTGAAGTTCCCGCCATTGAAGTTCCAGCCATTAAAGTCCTTACCATTAAAGTCCTCGCCATTGAAGTCAAACCTTTCATTATCATTCATCATAAATAAATCTTTACAATACACATTTCTTAATTCCTCTCTGGTGGGAGAAAACTCTATTCTCACATCATTATCTTTAAGGAATAGGTCTTTGTTCTTATCCACTAATTTGGCTAACTCTCTGCTGTTTTTTATTGTTATCAAATTCGTTCTTTTGACCCTACCATTTCTTGAAAGAAAGGTATCAGCCTTTTTTCCTCATCCCTTTTTCTTGGATGATGAAATTGGCACAAAGTAATGCCATTTTTAATGTTATATCTTAAATCTGGATATTCCGACCAAGGTAAAATGTGATGAACAATGCAATATCCAGAACAGTTTTGACCTTTAAGTGCACACTGATTTTTATCTCGTTTTCTAACTTTTTTAACCCAATCTTGGTAAGCACTATCATTTCTTTCCCCTTGTTTTTTATAATTCCCGAAAACCCAAACTGGACTATTTTCTCCAGTCATTTCAGGTCGTTTTCTCCCCTTCCAATGACTTTCTTTCCCTATTTTATCTTTATTCATATTAGATGTATCTTTTATCTTCCAGTGTTTTCCCAATGTTCCACTTGGCTTTCCTTTTCTTACCTCGCTCATTTTCCTTTTGTGTTCTTCTGAAAACTTCATTCCCGTTCTGGCTTCGCTTATTCTTTTTTTAGTTATTCCTGAAAGTTTCCAATGTCTTCCGATTTTCCCCCCTGCGTTTTTTATTGTTATCATATCTTTTATTGTTTTATTGGTTAATCTTCTACGATTACTCCTTCAATTATTTGTCCATCCTTAACTTTTATCTTTACTATTTTGCCCGTTTTTTCTTCGGGCCCTTCTTCTAATCTGGGTTCTCGGCATAAAGTTTCATATCCCTCGGCATAAGTATCAACGCTTTCAATCTTTTCCGATTTTTCTTTGGTATGGTAAAAATATCCTCCTATAAGTTTTTGTTTATAGACCCAAGCATTCCCATAAACCCGAGCATCCCCAGAAACCCGAGCATTCCCAAAAACCTGAGCATACCCAAAAACCTGAGCATCCCCATAAACCTGAGCATCCCCAGAAACCTGAGCATACCCATAAACCCGAGCATCCCCATAAACCCGAGCATCCCCATAAACCCAAGCATCCCCAGAAACCCAAGCATCCCCAGAAACCCGAGCATTCCCAGAAACCCAACAATTATCTTTCTGCGATAAGTTATTTTCTTTTTCTATCCAACCGCCCAAATCTCCTTTTTTAACACCAGAGAAATCTTTTAATGCCTCTATCTGATAAAGGGTAATTCGGCATTCATCCTGTCCGTAGTATTCTTTTTTGTTTGATGTGAGTTTGAATTTTTTTGACATAGTTTTGTTTATTTATTTGATTATTGGTTAAATTGTGGACTTAAACCCGCAATTTTAGGGGGTTGATTAGCCGAAGGAGTTTATTGAAGACATCTCTTACTAAATACTTTTGGATCGTTTAGGTCCGGCGCTGCGTCTTCTTTCCTATTTAGTTTTATAGGCCGGGAGTCAGCATCAATAGTAGTTGCGTCTTTAAGAATAAGATTTCCTATCAGATTTCCTATCTTTAAAATCTTCTTCCACCGGGACCAGTTTCTAAAGTCATAACAGAGGTCGGTTTTTAGCCACCCGCCGCCTTCCATTTTAAACTCCACCCTTAAATAGGTATTTCCATTGCGGGATTTTTGCGGTAAATGAATTTTTATTATTTCACAAATCATCTTTTAATCTTTAATAATTTCTCTTTTAAGACATCACTTGCCGGCCGGAGTTCTTTTCCTCCCTGGTAGTTTCTTAATTTTAAAGAATCTTCTTTATTATTATTCTTTAAGAAAGGTTCTTTAATGTGATGACAAGCACTGTCATTACCCTGATGACTTATAGTGTCATTACCCTGATGACGTTTTTCTTGGGTAGTGACGGTTTCGTCATCACTCTGAATCATCCGAATTAACTCTAAATTGATACGATATTCATTCGTCCTGCCTTCCCGTATATTTACAAGAATAAGTTTATTTTCTAAAAGTTCTTTAATCCGGCGACTTGTCTGTCTATCGCTGCAATTCATTCTTTTGCTTAAATACTGAATCGGCCATTTGATATTTTCCTCATTTGCTTTCGCTATAATTCCGAAAAGAACTTTTGCCCCAAAACTTAATGCTTGGCTAACCATTAGTTCTTCAGGAATGGGAAGAAATTTGAATGATAATTTTTTTGGTAATTTACCCTCCATTGTATTTTCTACACTTCTTTGTTTTTAATCATTTCCTGGACTCTTTTTATGTGTCCGCAGTTTTCCTGGTAAAGTCCGAATCCTACGCAATCGCAGTCTATGCTATTGTCTTCATAGACCCGGACAAGGTGATAGTCCCCGGGGACACTCTTACTGGGGACTAATACCTGTTTTATTATCTGCAAACCTGATTTCTTGGCTCTTAATGCCTCTCTTATTATGGCCTTGCAGGTTTCCATGTTATTCAAATAGTCCCGGAGGAGGATCGCCGGCGTCTTCCTCTATGATAGGAATATCGCTGTCTTCGGTAGTGCTTGGCTCGACATCAGTTTTTTCTTTGACAGGAACAACATCAATATATCCTGTCATTCCATCCCTTTTGTATTCCATTACTACTTCATCCCCTGGTTTGAACTCGGCAAACTTTTTAACGAGATAATGGACTTCTTCTGCCTCGTTCTTGACTGGAAAGGTATATTTCTTCTGCTGGCCATCTTCCTCCACCAAAAGATTGACCACAAAAATCTCTTTTTTTGTCTTGTAGTCCCTACCCTTTCCTACTTTGTCGGAAATAAGTTTGACTTTGTGCGGACCGGTTCCTTCGGTTCCGCCACTTTCTTTCTTTCTGACAAGGTGCAAGTCCTGGACTATATTGGCTTGGTCTATTATTTGTTTGCAAGATTCCATATTATTTTCCGTTTAAATTGTTGATTAAGTTCTGCTTCTTCATTTCGACTTGCCAGCGATAAATACCGAGACAATATAGAAAACATCGGAAATGTTCATCTACATCTTCGTCCTTCCTGACCTCAAAGGCACTTATATGCCTTTCTGGATCTTCTTTTGACAAACGGACTATAATTACCCCGCCTGGATATTTTTTACCTGTTTCTTGTTCCCGGGCCTTTAAATAAGCTGCGGCCTGTAAGAACGCTTCAGGATACAAGGCATTACCCGTCTTGATATCCACTATTGTCCTTTTGCCGTTGACCATACATTCAAGGTCAAGAGTCCCGGCATATCTGTATTTTGAGTGGTATACTCTTTCTTCGCTTTTGATGACGGCTACTTTATTCTCTTTTACCCACTTGAAGAATCCATCAACCGCATTTTTCATTTCCTTGTTTACTGGTCTTTTTGGCGGAGTTTTCTTTTCTACTAATGCCTTAATGTAATTGCTGATGAATTCGTGGATTAAAGTCCCGACATCTGCTGCCCTGTTTTTGGAGTTGGTGTGAGCTTTCTTTGCTTCTTCCAAAAGACCTTTTATCTGGACTTCATCCAATGCTATCCCTGGTTTCAGATTGGCTTGTATAAAGTCAATCGCCTGATTTACGGCCCAATACATTAAAGCTGGTTTGTTAAGAACTCCTGTTATACTTGTAGTTCCATAGACCGGTTTTCCGTTGACTGAGTAGGCGTGCTTTTGGGAATCGAATTCAAGAATTACCTTACCTTGATATAATGAGTATTTTTCTAACATAGATTTTTTAAAAGTAGAGAACTTAGTGGCCAGCACTCGCAATAATCGAAGCCGACTTGCTAGTGCCCCTGAAAGGATCTAAGTTCCCTGCTTTTGCTTCCATTAGTTTTTAATCTTCGACTTTTGTTAATCTTCTTCTCCGAACTCTTCTTTGTCGGGGATTCTGTCTTCTTCTTCTTTTTCCTCTTTCTCTTTTTGTTCCAAATCCTCTTCATCGTCCTGGCTTCTCCATAAAGGAGGGATGTCCGATTTCTCGAAGTTCTTGCCGCAGACACGGATCACTTCTTTTGTTTGTTGTTCGTTCATGTGTTCTTTTTTAATTGATTATTCTTGTCGACCTTTATTTGTTCCAGTATTTTATTTACTGGCTTCAAATGTTTTTTTATCTTCAACAACCTTATCCGGTCTCTTTTCCGTTGTGTATATATTGTTCTTTTGTGCATATTGTTGTCTGTCTTAATAATGGACTATCCAAGCGAGCTTGTCAACACCCTTAATCCACAGCTCCAGTTTTTATTTTATTAACTTCATTTCTTTTAAGATATCTTTTATTGATTTAAATTCCTCCCCCCATTTATTCCTGCCGGTCAATTCCACATTTAAAGTCATAAAACATTTCGGGCATTTAAACTCTCTAATAACTCCCCAAACTTCTAATTTTTCAGTTATCTCCTGTTTTATTGTTCTATTACAGAAAGGACAGATCATAAAGATTAATAAAAGATTACTGGGGAAGCAATTCTAATACTTGTTTTCTTAATTTAAGCCATTTTTTCCTAATTTGTCCATTTCCTTTTAATTTTGGAAGAAAAGAAAGAATTTTATGGCATTTATTACAAAGTATTCTTAATGTTTTATTATTTTCATTCCATAAGTTTTTATAAGTTAAATGATGAATTTGTAGATTTTTTTCTGAACCACAAATTGCACATTTCTTTAAATTTACTTTTTGATTTGAAATAAATTTATTTTTTCTAATTTGTTTCCAATGATTAGATTTTAGATAATCTTTATAATTCATATTTATTATTAGCTCATCTTTCTGTAAAGCGGTCTTTCTTTCTCTACAAAAAGTAAGCGAAGTTTTTATTAGCTCTCTTTCCCGAACTTTACAGGCATCGGGTCCCGAAATATGGCACTCGGAGTTTGGCTATGGTGAGTAAGACCGCAAGAAAGCACCAGCCATTTTAAGTCAGCTCCAAGATTTTAACTTTCTCTGACTAAAGACCTACTAAAATGGGAAATCGGTGGCTCACTTTGGGGAAAACCACCGATATTCCCAAAGTGAAAAATGTTTAATTTTTCATTATATTAAATTTTACAGGATAGAAGAAGTCCTGTCAAGTTTTAATACCCCCTTTTTATCCACAATTAAGAAAAACAAAACCTCTTCTTAACGAAGAGGACAAACAAGATTTGGTTTGTTTTACAATCGAGTTCTCACTTGATTGCCGATTTCCTAATAGCCGATTTTAAATTGTATTTTTAAAGAACTGACTATTAGAATCTCGCTATACTTTTAAAGACGTTTTAACCTTGACTTTTATTACACTTGTTTTTGAATTCTGGCACCGAACCATTTAACCTCTCCGGTCTTCAATTTCCTAAAATAAATAACTGCGTTAGAAACGGCAAAATATAATGCCACCACTAATTCCAATGAATGCTGCACTACGTCTGGGCTTACGACAATCTTAAAAAATCCCAATACGGCCACTACGGCGCCGGCAAGGGATAAGATTGTTGTCGGACTAATTTGATTTTCTTCCATAATTTTATTGTTTGGTTGATTATTCTATGTCGGCCTTTATAACGACATTATTTTTGAACTCCCGCATTTTGTGCAGATTGCATCTTTGGGAGATAATTTTGACCAGAAAATATTTACACATCTATTACACCAATATTTGAATCCTCCTATTACTCCAATAACAATCTTATTTTGTTGTAAGGGTCTTTTCTCTATCCTTTTTAATTGTAATTTCAATTTTTCACGAACTTTTCTCCTTTCTAAAGCATATATTCTATAACGTTTTAATACTGGACTTTTAAAGGCTTCAAGATAAAAATTATAATTTGTTTTCATTGTCATATTATTACTATTCCCTCATCATCCCTGTCGTCTGTTCTCCCGCCGAAAATGGCTTTTTTCTGTTTCAGCAGGTTTAAGAGTTTCATATACAACTGGACTAATTGTTCCAATAAAGATAATTTTGTTTTCAATTCTTCCTCCTGGTTTATCAGGTTATAAGCCCAGAAATTGTTTAATTTCAGGCCATAGCAGTCGGTATTCCAAAAGTGCCTGTGGGGAACGATATTATTGTCGGAGATATTCCACCTGTTCTTTATTTCTTTTAGAAGGTTAGCCAAAGATTCTTCCTGTTCTTTTGTCGGGAAAGAAACATTGAAATTGCCGGCAATTCCGATTCCTATGCTGCTGATATTCATTTGCTTACAATGCGCAGCTTCTTCATTCTCGGATCTTGCCTGAATAATAATTCCTTTTTTGTTTATAAAATAATGATAGCCACAAAAAAAGCCCAAGGAACTTATAAAATCCCATCTTTGTTTATGGTCTATATTGACCTGATTAAAGGTTAAATTGGAAGAATCAAAATCGGGTTTGCTTTGTGTCCCGCCCAAATGATGAACTATGATATATGTAGGTTTGTTTTCCATATCTTAACTGAATAAATATTTTAACAGGGCAAAGAATAATAAAATTTGTAAAAATGTATTCATTTAAATATCTTAATTCGTAAAAGCGGAAAAGTGATAATTGTATATGCGATATTCGTCCAGAAAATTCCAACCCAATAAGAGAAATGAAACCGATAAAGTAAAATCCATAAAATCCCCGCATAAATTGGGAGCATCATCAAGAATAAGTATTTAAGGAATTGTTTTATCATATATGTTAACTTAATTCCCTTTTTTCTGGGCGGGGGCGTTTTACAGATTGACTTGGAATTAAATCCAGTTTACGGGCTAAACGTTCTAAATTTTGATATTCAATCCATACTCAACTTCATTTTCTTCCATATATTCGTTGGCTTTCTTGATTGCTTTTTCTAAAGTATCTTCTATTATCATTTCCTTTTGATGCCAACCGCAATCTAAATCCAAATGTCCAACAATAAACTTTTTGCCTTTTTTATAAATTACTAATTGATTATTTGCTGACATTTTGATGAGGACAATAATTATAATTGCCCAATGATATATTACAATTATGACATAAAACTCTAAATCCTTTTGGGAATTTTTTCTTTCTTAACCAATGATATAAATAACTTGTT
>Ga0315288_10013231_pt1 | contig 10331 bp, 5 predicted proteins | sample YL17G11_20_MG_FD_203454 | JGI IMG/M metagenome (GOLD analysis project Ga0315288, IMG submission 203454) | Sediment microbial communities from Yellowstone Lake, YNP, Wyoming, USA - YL17G11_20 | ecosystem: Environmental > Aquatic > Freshwater > Lake > Sediment | place: USA: Wyoming | collected...
GACGCCGTCATTCAGGCCCTCACCGCCGTTCTGACCCGCCTGGCCCGGCTGGCCATTCTGACCATCCTGGGCGTCCTGTCCATCCTGACCCTGACCGCCAAAGCCCCCATCACCGCCGAAAGCGTGACAGTTGATAATGGTAATATTCAAAAGTACAGGAGCGCTGTTGCCGTCGAAATACAACACACCACCATACACACTGCCGCCGTTACCCCCATAATAGCCAGGTATCCCGGCGGCGCCATCCATCCCCGCTAAACCCGCACGGCCTGGAATACCGTCATTACCATCCACACCATCCACCGGTGCATTCGGGTCGGTAGCGTATAATAACTCGAAGCACATGTCCCACGGCGCGCCGGCAAACCTAATGCGCTCAAAAGACAAGCTTCCTCCTAATGGGTCATGACGGAAACGAACCGCGCCACCACCTTTCGGAAAACCGGGGTTGAGCTTACGAGTCTCCCAGCCCCATCGCTGGGCCGGGGGAGCTTGATCATAAATTGCCTCGATACTCAACCAGTAGATTCCACGATTACCCGGTTGAGACCAGTTGGGGTCCAGCATGCAATCGAATATAAATTTCCTTATCTTATTTGGGTCGGTAGGGTCATTGGGGTCTATCTCCCAACCGCACGGGTCAACCGCAACATTAGCATACGGGATTTGAATTTGATACAAAGCTCCTCTCGCCACGTCCGGACGATTGAAATCATATATCGCATCTTTGAGTTTGTTAGCCCAGATTGCTATCCTGAAGCTGTCCGGAAGGTCGGCCGTAGGTTCCGCTTGCTGGGTGTAGTTTCGGAAAGACCCCCACCAGCGAATCCTGGTTAAGGGCAGGTTGCTATCGCATAAAAAGTCGTCCGCCACTGCCGACCTGACTGGCGGGAACTGCTGGTTCTCTTCGTTCCAGCCCTCGAAGTAGTCCGGCAGCGAAATATTATAAGGTATGGGCTTCTGCGACCACTTGGTTATTACTGTATAGTTCGGTTCAGGCGGCGGGGGGTCCGGCAGCGGGTCAAGGGGGTCCAGCGGGTCAAGTCTGTCCGGCGGGTCATCAGGCGGGTCAAACACGTGACCCGCATCCTGACCTCTAACCCCGCGACTTACAACATCCCTGATTACTAAATGAGATAAAGTAGGACCGCTTCCATTCAAGCACGATATTGCCCCGCCAAAAACACTGGGACCGTCTGTCCCGACGCCATCCGTCTCATCATTCCTCCACGGGTCAATCAGACACGGGTCGCCTATACCCTGAAGCGTAAAGCCATCTATAACTGCATCTTGTTTCTGACCTCCTGTGAACGTAAAAGCCGGTATCCCTCGGCTCCCCGGCACCCGCGAGCCCGTTAGAATAATCGTGGCAGCAACACAGCACGGGTCATCCGGATGTTCACTGGTGATAGTAACTGTCTTATCGACAACATAACCCAAAGGATAAGTGTAATAATTGTAAGTGCCAGGCGAAACAATAATTTTGTCGCCGTGACTGTAAGCCGCGTCAATCGCCGGCTGAATATCTGCATATTGTCCCGGCACATGCAACGCCCTCGGCTGCCGGAACGAAACAGTAACATCCTTGTCGGAATCCATCGTCACGGTATTTGTGTTGGCCCACGACCTATCATCATCGGTATCGGTCCATTGCTCGACGATATAGCCCGGGTCCGGCTTCGCAGTGAGCGCTACGACCGTCCCCTCAAGATATTTCTGCCCCCTCCTGTGATACGGCGAAATCGCCCCGTGCTCGCCAAGAACGCTTGTCCGCAGCGTATAGTAAGGAATCGGCTCGAATGCAATCGTAACGTTGGCGTCGGCAATTATCGTAACAGTGTTGTTGGGCTCCGTTGATGTATCATCATCGGTTCCGGTCCAAGCGTGGACCCGATAGTTCGGGTCCGGATGCGCCCGCAGCGGCACCACGGCATACTGTGGATACGTCCCGCTGTTGGGGTCAACATAGCCGTAAATCTCATTCGGGTCATTCGGGTCAACTGGCTCCCCATCAGCATCCACCACAATGACCTTCATTTTGAAATACTTGGGCACCATAGGTACATAGTGAGCGCCCATATCCACCACGCCTGAATCCTTGACGCCGTCGGTTCTCGTCGTAAGCGCCCGCAGCCGTATCCTGAGAAGCACTGATGTGTTGGGGTCGCCTTTATCCACACACGGGCTGTCCGCACGCTGCATCGCCGCCTTCTGGCTCAGATAATACTTGCCGAGCGGCCCCGCCACAAATAGCGGTTCAGAAGCAATATTACCCACGCCGAGGTCGCCGTCCTCAATGCACGAATATGTGCCCGCACACCCATACAGGTCGTCGCCGTTGCCCCACAGAATGCAGTTCGTAATCTTCGGAGAAGAACTATGATAGGCAAAAATACCGCTGGATTTCGGAGTATTCGGGTCGTCAACAACAATAGTGCAGCTTGTAATAGTCGGCGACGAATACTCCAGGTCAATCCCCCCGCTTCCATAAAGCGCCGAGTTGTTTGCAATAACGCAGTTAAAGATGCTCGGATTGGCGTAATAACACGCAATTCCGCCGCCGACGTTATCCGCAAAATTACCGCTGATAAGACAGTCGGAAATCGCCGGCGAACCATGCTCACAGTTTATACCGCCGCCGATCCCGCTGTTCGACGCCGTCTCATTATTTATAATAGTGCAGTTCTTAATCGTCGGCGACGCCTCAAAACAGTCTATTCCCGCGCCAAAGTATTTTGCGAAATTGTCTTTAATAATGCAGTCCGTGATTAGCGGCGACGCCCCATCGCACTCTATGCCTCCGCCGTAATCGGCGATGCCCCAGCTAATCGTAAAGCCCTTCAAAATGGTAGTGGATATCTCCCCGTTCTCAAATGTCACTACGGAGTCACTGCCTAATATCCCCAAAATGATTGTGTTCTGCGGACTGATGTTCGGGTCGCTCAGCTTCTTTATGTTGCCGCTGCGGAGCGTTATCCGCTTGCCCTTGAAGTTAACCGTCTCAATAAACAGGCTGTTCGCCTCCGCAACCAGCGTATCACCGTTCGTGGACTCATTGATAGCCGCCTGAATCGTATCATACAAATGGTTGGGGTCTCGCGTGTTCACCACCTTCCCCAGCTTGCCGGTCGGAATCAACGTCAACGAGTTATATAGATTCAGCCGTCCGCCGGTAAGACAAAGCCCCGCCAGCTTCTCGTCCGCCCCCTTCAGAATAAGAAACTTTACCAGCCGGTACGGCACCGCCGCATAATTCGACCACACTACCGCACAGGCGCCGGAAACATACGGGGCTGACATCGATGTCCCGCTCAACATCCCATAATCAGTGGGCAGCCCCTGAATGTTCATATCGTTCGTCTCATACGTCGGGAGCGTGCTGAAAATATTTACCCCGGGCGCACCTATATCAACCGACATCGCCCCGTAGTTGGAGAAAAACGGCTTCACGTCGCGCCTATCGGTAGCCATCACCGAAATGATGTTGTCCAGCGGATAGCTCGCCGGATACACGGGCTCTTCGTCATTGTCGCCGAACCCGTCCCCAGCCGCCGCTACAAACAGCACCCCCTCATCCTTCGCGCTCGAAATCGCATCCTTAAGAGCCTCGCTATACTCGTTTGAGCCCCACGATGCGTTTATGATATTGGCACCCATCGATACCGCATAGCCAATCCCCTCAATCGCCGCCGCCAAATCCGCGCCGTTCGAGTCGCCAATCTTGATGGCCATAATGTTGACGTCCCAGCAGACGCCGGCTATGCCTCTACCATTATTGGTCTCCGCCCCTATAATACCCGCACAGTGCGTGCCGTGATACACATCGTCCAGAGGGTCGTTATCCCCGTTAAAAAAGTCGTAGCCGTAAATATCATCAACGTAGCCGTTCTCGTCATCATCAAATCCAGGGATGCCCGTAAGCTCGTCCCGGTTCACCCACATATTCCCCTTCAGGTCCGGGTGATTATAGTCCACGCCCGTGTCAATTACAGCCACAACAACCTCGCCGTTGCCGGTCTGAATGTCCCACCCCTCCGGCGCATCAATGTCCGCATCTCTAAGTCCGCCCCCCTGCCCCGTATTATTCAGACCCCATTGCCGCACAAAATTCGGGTCGTCGGGAACAACAAGGAACCTGTATTTGTAGTTCGGCTCAGCATACAAAACACCAGCCGACTGATTAAAACGGATAAGGGCCTCCGCTACCGTAACCCCCTCAGGAATTGTCACCACGGCAAGACCGCTCACGGCGCGGTCGCATTCCTTCCGCACCGTAGAACCGCTGATAATACTATCCGAAATCGCGCTCCTTATCGCACGACTCGTCCGCGGACCCATTACCGGTACGCCCGCCTGCCGAACATCCGCACCATTGAAGCGAACAATCAGTTCGCCGGCCCCATAAAGGGTAGACCGCTCCCCCGGCAAACCATAAAACGCAAAAGCGGACAAACCCCCAGCTCTCGCGAAACTCGCCGCGGATATCATTACTAATATGCTGACCAGAACTTGTCGTCTCATCCTAAAACTGCTTCTGAATACCTTTCCTTATGCCCCTTTCCTGCTAACGCACCAGAATACTTAAATCGGCTAAATCGCTGGGATAGCTTCTGAAAAAAGTGCCTCAAATCGCAAAAAATCACCTGTCAGCCCGAAGTCTACGGTGCGCTCTCTAATGCCGCGATTGCCTCGGCCTCGCGCTCCTCCTGAAGAATGATGGTCGGCTTGACCAATATCAGTAATATCTTCTCATCCTTGATCTTGCTGCGGTTGCCAAATAACCTTCCAAGGACAGGTATCTTGCTTAATACCGGCACCCCAGCTTCCTTCTCAACCTCCGCCGTTATCTTTTGCCCGCCCAATAGCAGCGTCCCGCCGTCCGGCACGCTCACACGGGTCATAACCTGTGATATTTCCGTCTCAGGAACCGTTACAGTGTACTCGGCAACCGTGCCCGCAGCGTTTACAGCCTCAACCCTGTGCGTCTTCATCCTCAGCAAATCATTCAGCTCAGTAACAATATTGAGCAGCACATTCTTCTTGTCCGTCGTAATGATGGGGGTAATTTGCAGAGTGCTGCCGACCTGCAGCCGCTGCACGTTCTGCAGGACGCTCGAAGTCTGATAACCACCACCCTGATAGGCGCCGGCAGAGGTACCAGTAGAAATATCAGGCGGCAGAACGTATGAAACATCATTCAGGACCCAAAACGATGCCGTTTCACCGCTCAAAACAGTAACCTTTGGGGCAGTCAACGCCTTAGCATCCGTATGCGCCTGCGTCGCGCGAAGCAGGAACGTAACCTGCAAATTATCCAGTATGGAACCATAACCGCCGGTAATCGACGCAGCCGGGCCAATTCCGCCCAGGCTGCCCGGAACCTTCGTCGAAATATCAGGCTGAGTCGAAAGAGCAGAACCCTGCTCGAACGTAAGCTGACCCCACTTGCCGCCAAGTGTAGATGTAAAGTCTATGTTCAGACCGATATCCTCAAGGAAATTCTCGCTCACCACCAGGTATCTCGCCTCAATCGCAACCTGACACCCAAGCGCCCTCCGCATCTCCGCCAGCAGTTTCTCTATCTTCTTATGAATCTCTCGGGTCTGCAGCACAGCAAGCTTCTTCGGCTGGTCACGTGGATAAGGCGTTACTGTCCCCTCCCCTGTTGTGCTTATATCATACCAGGTATCCGGGTCTATGGTCTCCTGGATAAGCGTAGCCAGGTCTTGGGCTCGATAAGCTCCCATTATATTCATCCCTCCCATCCCACCGCCGCCGTACATCCCGCCGCCACCCATGCCGCCACCGCCCATGCCGCCGTAGCCGCCGCCACCCATGCCGCCGTAGCCGCCACCGCCCATGCCGCCATAGCCGCCACCGCCCATGCCGCCGTAGCCGCCACCGCCCATGCCGCCGTAGCCGCCACCGCCCATGCCGCCGTAGCCGCCGCCACCACCACCGTAGCCGCCGCCACCGTAGCCACCGCCACCGTAGCCGCCACCACCACCGCCGTAGCCGCCACCACCGTAACCGCCGCCACCACCGCCGTAGCCACCACCCATGCCGCCGCCGCCGTAACCACCACCCATGCCGCCGCCGCCGTACATCCCGCTAAGGGTCACACCAGGCATAGCTTGGAAATTAGCCGGTTGACCAAGCAGGTCGGTTACATCATAAACCCGTGTCTCAAGCTTACTCGGAAGCGACCTCACCGTCGCTACCGTAATTACGCCGTTTTCAACAACAAACCCAAGCTCCGCAAATGCCCCCGAAACTGCCTTCAGCAAATTTTCCAGTCCCGCACCTAACCTAACCGCCGGCAACCCATCCATATTTATCTCTGTGCTCTGGGCAATCTGAGCGTTCTCCTGCAAATCCCTCCACAGCACTACTATCCTCAACGACGGCTCAACCGCATTCTTTATCACTTCTATCGCCTCGCTTAAAGGCATCAGCGGCTGCAACTGCGAAAGGTCAACCACCTTATCCAACTGCTCATACACGGCCACATCCGCAGGGTCAAGACCAATAGGCTCATCGGGCTTCCGTGTCGGTTTCTGGACAATTTCCCTCCAGTTCTTCGGATACGTCAGCTCTTCAGCGTATGGAATCCCCGACTCTTCCGTCTTTAACAGAATATCCGCCCGCTGCCTGCCCCCCTCCTTCTCCACTTCCAACTGCTTCTGGAAGTAAACCATATCTTCCAGCGTCTGCTTCAGTATCAGGGCCTCGTTGTTCTGCGGGTCCAGCGCAAGCAGGCTCTCCATCTGCCCAAGCGCCGCATCATACCGCTGCTGCTGCTGATAAGCCCGCGCATTCTTCATCAGCTCCCCTATCCTTCTCTGTCTGTCGATTTCCATCTGCTCCCTGAACTTGTGCTGTGATTCAGTCGCTTGTATCCGCTTCTGCTGCTCCTCCGTTTGAACCTTTTCGCCCTCCGCCCTGGCTATCTCGTTTTTCAGCCCCGTCAACGTGTCGCTGTATTGTTTGAAAAGTTCATCCCCCAAATGCATCTGATTGCTGCTGACCGTAATCTCCGCGCTGGCCGCCACTTCCTTCGCCTTGGCGAATTCCCCCTTCTGCATATAAGTGCGGGCCTTCGCTATCGCATCATTCACAACCGCCCTGGCGTGACCCCGGATGAGACTCCTCTTGCGGTTAATCACATCAATATATGATTCTTCGGCTGAAGCCGCCGCAGAAACCGTCGGCCCGACAACCTGCCTGCCGGTAGGCAAGGTCGCCGGCTCATTGACCTCCGGCTTAATCTTCGCGACGGCCTTCTCCATCGGCTGTTCCGCAAAAAGCTTGTCTATCTTCTGCAGGTAATCTTTTACCTTCTTCTCGCCTGTTGCCGTCAATAGCCCGCTCTGCGCAACCTTAATAAATCCCTCACGCGCCTTCTCAAATTCGCCCTTGTAATAAAGTTCTGCGCTACGCTTGTAAAGCTCCGCAATCTGCGTCCTTTTATCAACCGCCCCGGGCTTCCCAACGGGTGTCTTGCCCGCAGGCGTCCGGTCTATCCTCGCAACATATCCCTCCAGCGTCTTCGTCATATCCGGCGGAATCTGCCCGCTCTTGATAACCTTCACAAAGCCTTCACGCGCCTTCTGCAGTTCGCCGGCGTGGTAAAGCTTCATACTGTTGTAATAAAGCTCGGCAATCTGTCTCTGCCCCGCTGGCGCCGTCTTATTCAGGGTCACTGCATTAGGTTTCACCAATCCCGTTTCGACCTCGCTCGGCCCCACAGCAACCGGCCCTCCCACCTCAGCATTTATCTGCCGCAGCGCCTCTGCAATTTGCGATGATTCCTTCGGGGTGAGGAACTTACTGTCCTTGAGCTTCTCAAGCTCGGCCTTGGCCTTGACCAGCTCCTCCCGCCCAATCAAATCCATAATAGCTTGATATGTCTCGACAATCCGCTTCCTCTCGCCCATAGCCACCCGCGTCCTCGCCAAAAGCTCAGTAAGCTGCTGCTGCTCAGCAGGGACAAGGTATTCCTGATAACCCTGCGCCATAAGAAATGTCTTCTCCGCCTCATCGAAAAATCCTCTCCCGTACTGTCCCGTCCCCACCTCCATGTAGTTCTGAACTATCTGGCGGAGTATTCTATCCTTGTCTGCTCCACTTTCCTGAGACGGAGCCACCCCCGAGAAGGCTATTACCAACAGAAAGACCGAGACCAAAACTACCGATAGAGTCCTTCTACCACAGAATTTGGTAAGAAAGTTCGGCTTGTCCAAGACTAACCTCCTGCCTTAGAAAAAAAACACCCTCGTAAGCCAATCTAAAAATTATCTACCACCCAGTACTTTACCAACCTCCAATTTCGATATTAGAATAGACTTATGATAGTTCAGTTTATAAAAAAACACTACTTTTTGCAAGTAAAAAATTAGATTTATGGCCTTTTGGCCGATAATATTTAATGCCATTACCTTGTTAAAATGGATATTATAGGCAAACAAGAAAAAATAATCGCCCAAAAAAACACTTTTTTCAACGTCTCAATACCGTTTTTGCTACCAGAAATAGCACAAAACTGAGAAAAATCTTATGTTCAATAATCAATCATCAATAATCAATAATCAATTAATCCTGGCAGTCGAGACCTCCAGCCGAGTCGGCTCTATCGCCCTCGCAGTCGGCCAAAAGCTTCTCGCAGATACGACATTCGCCGGCCCAACACGCCACAGCGAAGACCTTTTCCCATCCATCTGTTCTCTGCTTGAGCGCTTCGGCAAAAAACCCGGCTGTCTCGAACAAGTCTATATCTCCGCCGGCCCAGGCAGCTTCACAGGACTGCGAATCGCTGTCACTCTCGCAAAAATGATGCACTTTGCCGGCGGAGCAAAAATCGTCGCCGTCAACAGTCTCGATGTCACCGCCGCCAACGTCATCCCCCTCACCCAATTTTCAACCACCACTCACCAATCACCAACCACAGGTCACGAGCATCGAGTATCGAGTATCGAGCGAATCGCCGCCGTTCTTGATGCCAAACGCAACCAATTCTTCATCGCCGTCTATGAGCATCGAGTCCGCCAAAAAAACGTGTCGGACTTCCGCTGCGCTCCAGCATCGAGTATCGAGCATCGAGCATCGAGTCACGAGTCACAAACTATGAGCTGCGGACTCGTCCGCCAAGGCGGAATCCGGGAAAAAATCGTCCCGGATTCTGTAATGTCCGCCGAAGAGTTCACCGCCGGCTTCGCCTCCCCCGACCACCCGATTTGGCTGCTCGGCGACGGCCTGTTGTATAACAAAGCCAAATTCAACGTGCCCGGCATAGAGTTCTTTGACGAAAAATTCTGGAGCCCCCGCGCCTCGAATGTCCACCTGCTCGGCTGCCAATTGGCCCTCGCCGGCCAATTCGCCAACCCCCTCACTCTGACGCCCAATTACCTCCTCCGCCCGGACATCAAACTAAAACCGCGTTAGCAGCCAATTCTGCCGACCACTTCAAATAGTAAATAAGAGAATACTCACCGCCCTCAATCAGAAGCGGAATTTCAGCCCTGTTCCTATGACGTAGATGTCTTTCCACTCCTCAATCGATTTGCTCGCCTGCCACATATAGTAGATGTCTGCGTCAAGGCCTTTGCACAGCGGCCAAATCACTCCCAAATATGCACGGTTCCTGTCTATCTCGTCGTCGGTCAAAGTTATGAATATCTCATCCGCAACATATGGCTTTAACTTCAGCTCCGTAAGCTCAAACGGCAGCTTAAGCGCGAACTTATTTCTATACCACCAGACGTCCTCCTTGTCTGTCAGGTCTCTGAACTCGAACCTGCTTCTGCTGCTGACCGAACAATCAAACAGCTTGCCCTTCAGTGTCACGTCAAGACGGGGCCGGTTCTCACGTTTCCAGACGTCTTTGCTGTCCTTTTCGTAAATGAGCCGAAAGCCGGCACCCACGTCCAGCCATTCCGCCAGGCCGCTGTACGTAAAGGCCAAATCGGAATACTCGTGATAGAGATTTCCCCCGTCATCGCCCAGCCGCAGCATCTGCTCAAATGTCACCTTCCAGTTCTTTGTCAGTCCCGTCGAGACCTCAGTGGATGGCCACCACTGGACCCCCTCGTCGTCAAATGCCAAACCGACGTTACCGATAAGAACCAGACCTATAACGGCTGCGAGCGCATACGTCTGCCTGAGTGTTTGCATTAGTGAACTCCTTACTTGTTTGGTTGCCGGTCATCAACTTATTATTCCTTTGATATACTCCCTGGTCATCTCTTCCTTTGGGTTTTCAAAGAACTCTTCTGCCGGGCCGTGCTCTATCAATCTGCCTAAGTACAGAAAGACCACATAGTCGGCAAGTCGTC
>Ga0315288_10013232_pt1 | contig 10330 bp, 4 predicted proteins | sample YL17G11_20_MG_FD_203454 | JGI IMG/M metagenome (GOLD analysis project Ga0315288, IMG submission 203454) | Sediment microbial communities from Yellowstone Lake, YNP, Wyoming, USA - YL17G11_20 | ecosystem: Environmental > Aquatic > Freshwater > Lake > Sediment | place: USA: Wyoming | collected...
CGCCGAGGGACTGAAGAGCACGCGGCGCGCAGTCCTTTCTCGCGCCGTCGCCGGGGTTCGCAACGGCAAGCTGATCCTGAACCTGCCGGGCAGCCCCCGCGGCGCGCTGGAATCGCTCAACGCCGTAGCCGACCTGCTGCCCCACGTCGTGGAGGTGGCCCAGGGCCGTGCTTCCCCGCATTAGCCACTAGCAGGTTTCGCAATGAAATATGAAGTGATCATCTATTGGAGCGAGGAGGATCAGGCATTCATAGCCGAGGTGCCGGAGTTGCCCGGATGCATGGCCGACGGGTCCAACTATCGGGAAGCCCTCGCCAATGTCGAAGTGGTCGTCCAGGAATGGATTGAAACAGCCAAGGAACTTGGAAGACCCATCCCGGAACCCAGGGGCCGCTTGATGTTCGCGTAGAAACGCGGCTCGTCGTCGATGTGATCTGCAGTGGCCTAGCCGCGTTGATCATCAGGCTAAACGGCTGCCGCGGCCCGCACGCTCGGACTTGGCCGTCGTCGATCGGCGTGGGAGCGCCCTGGCAGTGAGGTGGCAGATGCGCCGACACGATGGTGGACGAAGCGGCGGACGCCAACGGAAATGAGTGCCCATACCTGGGTCAGCGCTTCCTTTGTTTCCTGGCGCTTCAGGAAGGCCTCCAGTGCGTCCATTTTCTTCCGGTCTTCGGCAGATAAGGCCTTCCTTTCCGCCTCCGCGAGAAGCGCATCGTATTGGGAGCGGTTCTCGATCAGCCCCATTCTCTCTTCGACTCCCAGACGGGCGAACGCTTCCTTGCCCGATGCCGCTATCTTCTCCTGAAGCCGCCGAAGCCCGGCCTGGGCCTGCTCGTTCGTGCGGTATCGGGGTTGTGACCACCGGTGTTCACCGGCCTGATAGGCGGCGTTGAAACTGGCCTCTGTTCGCCGGTATCTCTCTTCGCCGAAATGCTGCGCGAATGCCGCGTAGTAAGCCGGCACGCAAGCGTCTCGAAAAGCGCCGAGACGGCCTTCTTCCGCGGCAGCCATGAGGGCGGCGGCGCCCCGTTCAGGCTCCGGGCAAGATTGCTGGATGTGCGCCCAGTAAAAGCCTGCCGCGGCAACGAGCGCGAGGCACACCGCGGCGGGCTGGGCTGACGCGCGCTGATGCGGGTGAGTTTCCAATTCTAACGGCAGACGACACAGAGCTCCGATCGGGCGGGAACTGTCATGGAGCCGCGGTGGGCGCCACGGTGAATTGCGCCTGTACGCTTGCAGTTCCGCCGCCCGGCTGTTTGGAATTGGTCACCTGCAGAGTGTATGTCCCTGCCGAAGAGACTGAAAACGCGCCTGTCGTCACGGTGTTCCACGGGATGGGTGTGGATGGGTAGACAGAGGCGGTGAGCAAGGCGTTCGTCTGGACTATCAAGTACTGCGTGGAGTATACCAGCCCAGTTCCGCTGATCACCAACTGACAGTTGAGGTTCGCCCGGCATGGGCTCGTGCTGTTGTTCAGGACCGCGCTGACAGTGCTAACAGTGGGCGAAGGATAATAGACAGGCAGCGTCACCTGATTGCTCGTATAAGCAAAAGGCTCCACGATCCAGAGCTGATAGGACCCGGCATCCTGCGGGGCCGTGAACGATAGGGCGCCCACGTTCACAAAGGTAGTCGAGACCTGACCCGGGCCAACGACGTACACAGAGGCGCTGCTCCGGAAACCGCTTCCACTAACTGTGATCGCATGCTGCTTTCCGTCCAGCGTAACGCTGGAAGGAGTGAGGCCGCTGATTTGTGGCGTCGGGTAGTAGGACGGCAGACAGAGTTGCGCGCTTTGAGAGGACTGACCAGCCGAATCCGTCGCGCGGACCTGAAAGTAAATTGACGGGTAGCTTGGGCCCACCCAGAGGCCAGGCCCGTACGGGCAATCGTTAGTTTTTGTCGTGGCGCCACTCAATAGTCCGCTGGAGCCCAGTTGTAAGCCCGGGTCTGGTGAAGCGCCTACGAAGGACCACTGGTAAGGTGCCGCGCCACCGGTAGCGGCGAAGGTAAAGCTGTACGCCGTTCCGATCGTCGCGAGATGGTTTGAGAGGTCGACAGTTGTTGTCGTGATCTGCGGCGGTGTACCGCTGTTGATGATCAATGTCAGGGACTGCTGGCCGACAGTTCCGAGGGAATCGGTTACCTGCACGGTGAAGCTGAATGTTCCGGCCTGAGTGGGAGTTCCGATGAATTCCAGGCCACAGACCGTAGAGGTGCATCCTGGAGGTTTCCGCGAAGTCATTCCAGGCGGAAGCGTTCCAATAATGGACCAGCTATAGCCCGAATTGCTGCCCCCACCGGCGCTGATGAATTGGTCATAAGGTGTCCCGACAGTTCCCGCGGGAAGGCTCGCAGGAGGGAGTCTTCCCGGATTCTGAATAGTGAGTTGGGTGAGGGTCACCACAAGGGCGAAGGTCTGAGTCGACGTTCTCTGCGGGGATGAAGAGTCCTTGACCGTGATACTGGCGGAAAAGCTCCCGGGCTGTGTTGGCGTGCCGACGATCGTTCCAGAGGCTGCATCGATGGAAAGCCCCGGCGGAAAGCCCGTCTGAGACCAAGTATAGGGTGGCGTGCCACCGGAGGCCTGGAACGTAATCGAGTTGTTCCCATTCGGCGGCTGAACGTACGGTATTCCCACGGTGAACTGGAAGTTCGAGGGAGAATTGGTCGAAATCGAGAGGCCCTCTCGCCAGACGATGGTGAAGGTCCTGGGGATTTGGTGGCCCATCGAATCCTGGAGGACAATGACAACGGTCAGAGTCGTAGAGCCTGAAATGCCAGTTGGGGTGCCGCTGATTACACCGGTCTGCGGATTAAGCGACAAGCCGTTGGGCAAGACGCCGTTGATGCCCTGTTGCAGGCTCCAAACATAACCGCTGCCGCTGCCGCCCCCGCCTTGCAGCGGGAAACTGTAAGGCTGTCCGGAGATGGCATCAGGTAGCGAGGTCGTGGTGATTTGCAGCGCCGCCAGGATGGTCATCCTCACCGGGATGGTGATCGGCGAATTCGACGCGTTCGGCGCGCTGACGTTCAAGCTGCTACTGTACGTACCCGGCGACAGGCCGGTGGGATCGGCAGTGACGTTAACGGTAATCGTCTGATGTCCGAGCACCGTGCTCGTATCAGAAGGGTGGCCGTTCACGGTCAGCCATGAAGCGGCCGCAGTGGTTGTGACATTCAAGAAACTATCGCCTTGATTGGTGATCTGAAAGCCCAACGTTGCTGGAGAACCTCCCGCAGTGAATGGGGGCTGCCAGGTGGTCGGATTCACGCTCAAACTGCTCTGCGCGGTTACCGTAACAGACGCTGGCCCGGAACTCTGGCCGTCGGGGTTCGTGACGCGGATGGTCCAGGTGCCTGTGGTATTCAAAACGATTGAAATCTGAAAACTTGATGGCGAAAGGTTCTGGACCTGATTGCCGCTGAACGTTTGGTTGCTGCCGCCGGGTGCGGTGACAGTGACAATGAGCCCTGTCTGGAACCCGGTTCCCACTAGGCTGAGAGATTGCGGATTTGTGGTCGCAGGAACGCTACTTGGCTGGACGGAGATGATGGACGGCGCGCCAGCACCTGCCGCGACCGTGAAGTTGAACACGTTGGAGGCGGAGCCATCGGGGTTGGTGACCTGCGCCGTCCAACTCGCGGCTTGCGTGGAGACGTTAGCCAGGATCTGAATCTGGCCGGAGCTTACGAACGTCGTCCGGTTCGCCGGTATCGGGTACGGCACCCCCAGGCTCTGCAGGGTCACCGTCGCTCCCGGCACAAACCCGCTGCCGTTGATCGTGATCGTCTGCTGGCTGTTGGAACCCGGCACCGGGTTCGGACTGATGGAGCTGATCACCGGCTGAGTCGCCCCCGCCGTCACCGTGAAGTTGAACACGTTGGAGGCGGAGCCATCGGGGTTGGTGACCTGCGCCGTCCAACTCGCGGCTTGCGTGGTGACGTTGGCCAGGATCTGAATCTGCGTGGAACTCACAAACGTGGTCCGGTTCGCCGGTATCGGGTACGGCACCCCCAGGCTCTGCAGGGTCACCGTCGCTCCCGACACAAACCCGCTGCCGTTGATCGTGATCGTCTGCTGGCTGTTGGAACCCGGCACCGGGTTGGGACTGATGCTGCTGATCACTGGCGGCGCGCTCACCCCCGCCGTCACCGTGAAGTTCCAGGCGTTCGAGTGCTGGCCGTCGGGATTGTTGACGGTGACGCTCCAGGCGCCGGCATCGCTGAGGTTGTTGAACTGGTAGCTCAACTGGCTGCTGGAAACGAAGGTCAGCTTGCTGGCGGTGCTGGCAATGGTGCCGCCCTCGGGAGGAACGAAGGTGAGCGTGGCGCCGCTCTGGAAGTTGCTGCCGTTGATAGTCAGCGTCTGGTTGCTGTTCGACGCCGGCATCGAGGGCGGCGAGATCCCCGTCACCGTCGGCGGCTGGGCCGCGTAGCACGTCGCAGAAAGTGTGACGGACGTGGAGTTGGAGATCTGTGTCTTACCAGCCGCAAAGCGGGCCTGAATAGAGTAGTTGTACGTCGAACCTGGTATCAGGGATGTTCTGTCCAAGTATTTCGTACCGGAAATGGAAGCGGCGTACAGGAATCCATCTCGATAGACCGCATACGTCGTAGCGCCAACATCAGCCCATTGCAATTGGATCTCCGGCCCGGCAGTCCCGCAGCTTGGCGTCACCGTAAGTAGGAAGTCGGTGCTGGGGTCTGCCTGCCAGGCGAGCGGAGTGCTTTTCGCACCGGTCGCGTCGTCAGTTTCGGTTTCCGTGTAGATCCCGACTTGAGTTGCAGTAAATGGACTAAATGCATACTTCCCAGTTCCGTCAGCGTTCGTCTTGAACGCTCGCGTCGTTCCGTCCGGATAAGCTACCACCGAAGTCACGCCCCCGTTACCTGTTGCGCCCGACCCGCTCATCGCAAATTGCGTGACACCCACGACTCCCCTGTTCGGAGTTACACTACTAGAAAGACCAGCCGCGGTCACAGAAACTAACGTGTCCGCCGACGCCGCTCCCCCGGCGGCGTTTGACACCGCGCAGGTAATCCTGTACTGTCCCCCGTGCGAAGGCGCGGTCCACCGCACCGTCGAGCCCAATCCCGCTAGGGTACCTCCCGTCGCACTCCACTTGAACGTCAGGGAACTGCCTTGCGGGTCCACGGCTACGCATATGAGAGCAGCGGCACCGCCCACGTTCACGGTCGACGGAGACGCCGTCACAGAGTAGACCGCGGGTGGCAGATTGGAGGGCAGCACCGACATGTGTAACAGCTTGGTCGCCGCTTTTCGCGGTGACGAGCTGTCCGTCACTTGGGCAGTGAAGGATGCATGAGAGATTTCCGACTGTGGTGTGCCGGTGATCTGACCGGACGCGGCCAGCGAGAGCCCGGCTGGAAGCCCCGTGCCTACGAGCGACCAGGAGTATGGGGCTACACCCCCTGCTGCGGTAAGCATGATCGCCTGTAAGGAAACTCCTACCTTGCCACCCGGCAGCTCGCCCGGTGTCGACACGGTCAGCGCGCCGGCGGCCGTAGTTATGTTGATCGAGGTGCTACCCCCAGCGGCGGTTTGCAGCGCCGAGTCGATGACCGAGACGGAGAAGCTGAACCGTCCGGGGGTTTTCGGAGTGCCCGAAAGAAGCCCCGTTGTCGGGTCGAGGCCCAATCCATCCGGAAGATTGGTACCGCGCCACGTATACGGCGGCTTGCCGCTGCCCGCGCTAAACTGAGCAGAGTAAGGCGCACCCACTTGACCGTCCGGGAGCTCACGCAAAGACTTCTCAACGATGCCGAGCGTCGGTGACAGCAGGATCGCTCGGAAGCCCTTAGCTTCCCAGCTGGTCTTGAAAGCCGCTCTCGGGTACCTGCCGTAGTCGCCGCACCCCCTATGGGCGGCGTTCCTTCCGGGATCGACCACGTACACCCAGTCCTGATCCATCCCCACCAACACCATGTAATGCCCCTTGTTCGGAACCGCGTCATTGGTATTCATCTCGTAATACACGAGGACTACCACGGGGCGGCCCGCCAGTAACTCGGCTTCCAGCACCTCCAACCCAGTCGCTGTTGACGCAGCCGTTATTGACTGCAGGTTGAGATTGAATACGTGGATGCCTAGCCTTGTCAGGTCTCCGATAGAAATGCCTCGGGGGAGCGGTCCATACCCTGGATTCTCCACGTCAACGTGGCCACCGTATTCAAAAAACTTATTAAAAATGGGGCGATTATCGTTCAGGTATCTGTTGATCTGAACGATGTTGCCCTCGACCGCCCGCACTTGGTTTGCGAAGCCGTTGACGATTGCTAGGCTCGCGGGGCCGCAGTTTGCGGTCTTTGCCCAGCCACATTCTGGGCCAGGAGGTAGGGGCGGAGCCAGAGGTTTCTGACAGCGCAGATTAGAAGGGTCGTCTACGCCCGGTGGAATCTGCGAAATCCACGGCACGTTTGCGACGCACGGACCTGTGAACCCACCCGCCGCGCCCAATCGATCGCAACGCGGCGGCGTGGGATCGCACTCGTCCCCCACCTGGAATGTCGGCGCTGTCGATAGCGGGCGTAGATCCGCAGCGGTCATGGTGGCCGAAGACGGCGAACCGACAACGTACACAAGCGCCTCCGGGTTCTCGCTACCGTCTTGGTCGTGGGCGAGGGCGTCAACATCCGGTACGGCTCCCTGATTGGATACTAGCAGAGCCACGTTGTTGGAGGTGCCGCCGCCGGGCGCGGGGTTGGACACGGTGAGGTTGAGCGTTCCGGCGACGGACAAAGATGCGGCGGCTAGCGGGGCCACCAGCTGCGTTGAAGACAGGTAAACTGTTGGCACTGGCGAGCCGTTCACGGTGACGGCTGAGGCGGAAAGGAAGTTCGTTCCCGAGACAACGACTCGCGTGGCGGCTGCACCGACCGCGATCACCCCGGGCGAGACAGATGCTACCACCGGAGTCAGATTAGTGACTGCCAGCGATGCCGACGCTGTGCCGCCCCCGGGCGGCGGATTCCCAGCCGTGATGGTGTAGCTCCCAGCAACTGCTGCAGCATCCGCCGGCAGAGTAGCGCGCGTCTGGGTGCCGGAGACGTACCCGGCCGCCAGTTGCCGCCCGCCGAGATTGACGGTCGTGGCTTTCGTGAATCCGGTGCCTCCAAGCGTTATCGTGGTATCTGAGCTTCCGACCGGCACCCCAGACGGCGCGATGCTTGCTATCGCGGGCACCGGATAAGAGAGTGCCACCTGCGCGGATCCGGACTTCCACGGATCTGCTTGACTTACGCCAGTAATTGTGACGGTAGGCGGGTTGGGTACAAGGTCGGGCGCAGCGTACAACCCAGACGTTGATATCGTCCCGACAGTGCTATTCCCCCCGGCGATGCCATTTACGGCCCAAGTGACTGCCGTGTTTTGGGCGTTGCCGACAACCGCGCTAAACTGCTGCGTTTGTTCGACCAGCACGGTCGCCAGATTCGGTGAAACCTGGACCGACACTCCGCCCGTCGCGGAGCTCGCGATTGCTATCGTTACCGCATTCGATATTGCATTCCGCGATTGAATCGTGATTGGCACAGCATTTCCGGCCGGAGCACTTGGGGGAATCTGGACGTCTACCTGGTAGAGTCCGACAAAACCCGGCGCCAGACCGGAAAAACTGACAGTCGCGGGTATGTTCCCTACCCTGACCGCCGGAGCGGTCGTGGTGATCGAGAGTGGGCTACTCGAGGCAGGCGCCCCGGTAGGCGGCTGGTTGGTTACCGGCCCAAGTCCGGTGCAGTAGATGGTAATGAACTCACCGGGGTTGGCCGGCCGGGCTTGTGAACCGGCGATGCTGGTAACCGGAGCCGCAACCGTGGCGGTGTTCGCTATCAGGATAGCCCCTTGGCCATTTGCCAACTGGAAAATGCCTGGCGCAAAGGTCGCAAGACTCACGGTCTGCGGGTTGCTCAGCGAGGCGCCCACGATCACGGTCACCGAGCCCTGCGCGGCGTCCCCGAGCTCCGGCGGCATCAGGAAGTTGATCTGTTTCCGCGAAACGTAAAACAGTTGCGCGGGGATGCCGTTGACGCGCACCATCGCCCCGCCCAGCGTGGTGGGCAGCGGCAGCGACGAAGCAACAATGCCTTCAGCGGTCGCCGGGTCAGAGGTGTCCGCTAGGTTCTCGCCAAAAATGGAGGCAATCGACCCCGGCGCGATCGGCGCTCCCGGCGCAAACGATGCGCCGTTCACCACGCCCCCCGGATAAATGGCGGGCGTCTGCGCCAAGCAGTTTGGTGCGAGTGCAACGCACGCCAGTACCAGCAGAATGCCCCATACCTTTGCACATTCCCGCGCCTCGGGACGCGCCGGGGTGGTTTGTGGACTGCTCATTTGATCCGTCCTCCGCTTGCCGTCAGATATGCCCCGCGTGAAGATCCACCGTCCTCCCGCACGCGCTCTTGCCAGCCTAAAACTGCGGCACTCTCCCCGGCGATGACCGTCCAACTGTCCTTTGCGATTCAGAATGCCCTATCCTCCGCTCAGGTACCGCCAGAGTGGACGACAACAACCTCGCCGTGCAATGATTATTCAGCGAACGGCGCCAACCCCCTTAACTTCGTGTCTTACCAAAGGGGTTCACCCCAAGAGAGCGGACACCCCCCCCCCCTTTTCCCCCGCTCATTCCCCGGGCATCGCCAATATAGCATTGTGCTACACTTTGGCAACTGGCAGAAGCTGGTTTTTGCTGACAAACAGGGCAAACGGGTCCTTCGAGCTGTCCTGGAGGGCTGGCAGGTGCCTGAGAACCAATCCCGAAGGCTGGACTCTTGGAAAGAGATCGCCGCCTACCTCGGCCGCGATGTCCGTACCGCTATCCGCTGGGAGCACGAAAAGGCTCTGCCTGTGCACCGGGTGCCGGGCGGCAAGCGGCACGCGGTGTTCGCCTATACCGAAGAACTCCACGCGTGGCTGAACAGAGCAAAGGAGCAGGGGGTAGAAGCCGGGAGGCGGCTGTGGTGGATGTGGGCCGCAGCCGTTGTGGCAGCGTTGGCGCTGGCGCTGGTGTTGGTGGGGTTACTCGTTTATTACCTCTACCGGCCTGGGGAGCCGGCCAGGGTGACGTTTGCCGGGCGGAAGATGCTGGTGTGGGACGAACGAGACCGGCTGGCCTGGCAGCACGAGTTCGCTGAAGTGGTCACGTGGCCGCCCACTGAGCCACGCGAGCCGCCTTTGCGCATCGTGGATATCAACGGCGACGGCCGGCCGGAACTGCTGGTCGCGCCCGCATTTGCTGACGCAACCAGGAACTCCGGCGCGCGGGAACTGTATTGCTTTTCCGAAACCGGCCGCTTGCTCTGGCGGTATCTCCCCCAGGCGACTGTCACTACACCGGACCGGCAGCAGCGCGGGCCGTGGCACATTGTCGCCTTGCAGGTCGTTGCCGACCGCGGACCGGCTCAAATCTGGGCTTCGCTTGGACAGCCCGACGGTTGGGCCGGCCCACTCATCAGGCTGGATGCTGCAGGCCGCGCGACCATGCCCTTCATCAACGCGGGAGTCCTTTACGTGCTGAACCACATGCGCGGCCGAAGTGGGTCGTACTTGCTGGCTGGCGGCGTGAACAACGAGTACGACAGCGGGATGCTGGCAGTGCTCCAGGATGACCAGCCACCCGCCAGCTCACCGCAAACCCCTGACTCACGGTATAACTGCCGAGAATGCCCACCGGGCCGCCCTCTTCGCTACATGCTTTTTCCCCGGTCGGAAATCAACCGCGTAAACGGCGCGCCGTACAACTCCGCTTTATTGATCGCCGTGGTCGGCGATGAAGTGCGCTTGGAAACCATGGAAAACGACGAAGCAGGTGGCAAAGTCAGTGGCATTTACAGATTGTCGGCGGATTTCGAGGTTCGTTCGGCAGTCTGGAGCAGCAGCTATCGGGAGTTGCACCGGCGGTACGAAGGCGAGGGCCGGATTAGGCATACCTTCGAAAACTGCACGGAGCGAGTCGGACCCAGAACCATTCGCGTGTGGGATGCGCAAAACGGCTGGCGCGACGTGCCGGTCCCGCAGGTCATCCGAGCGCCGTAGCGAACTTAACCGCAAAGACACCAAGACACCAAGACCAATACCTGATATCTTTTTGCCGTTGTGCCCTTGTGTCTTGGTGGTGAAATGACTGCAGCTACTTCACCCATTCTCGAAGACGAACCGCCCACAGCGCAGAGGCGCGCGCCCAGGCTGGCCGACCGCGCCAATGACTTGATCGGCTGGCTGCTCTCCATCGTGTTGGTCGTTCCGGTTTTCTGGCTGCTGATGAAGGTGTTCAACCGGACGACGGTCCGCGGCAAGCACCGCCTGCAA
>Ga0315288_10013233_pt1 | contig 10330 bp, 8 predicted proteins | sample YL17G11_20_MG_FD_203454 | JGI IMG/M metagenome (GOLD analysis project Ga0315288, IMG submission 203454) | Sediment microbial communities from Yellowstone Lake, YNP, Wyoming, USA - YL17G11_20 | ecosystem: Environmental > Aquatic > Freshwater > Lake > Sediment | place: USA: Wyoming | collected...
AATGTTCTATTTTTAGATGAGGTATTCTCATCAATTGATATCGATGGTGTTAATGATGTAATTGATTTATTCAAAAATTTTGCTAATGAATATAACATTAATATATTCTTAGTACATCACTCTATGTTAGACCAGGAATTATTTGATAGGGTATTGAGGATAAATAAAAACATATTTTCTTCTATTGAAGAGGTTAGAATGGACTAAGTTAAACAAGCTTATGCTATAACAATACTAATATCGTCTACTTCATGTCCAATAAAATCATTTAGTATATCACATCGGATTAAATCTGATAATAATATACATGTGAGTTCGTTTCTATCCTTGCGTATTTTCGGCATTCCGCTATTAATCTTATGCCATTTTTCGTGAAGAAACTTACTATGATCCGTAATATCGGTTAGATATAGATAAATATCTAATCCAAATTCTGATTTAATTTTTTTATTAGCCCTTATTAATTCCTTTAGAAAATCATTAGTAAATTCTATTGAATCATCCCCGTCTTCTGAATTTATTGAATAATTCAAATTTTTTGATGGAAGTTGAGCTACCAACTCAAATCCATAATCTTCGATTAAATTAGTCAGACAGTAGCGGACACCATCATGATATTTCTTTTTGATTGCATCAATGGTATCTTTATGTCTTTTCTTTTCAGCAGCCACATCTTCATTATATCCCTCAAATAACTTGAATCTCATTAATGACCAATCCTTTTTTCACTACCAGTCTTTTCTACACCTGGATTTATTTTGTAATAAAGAATAACACCTAAAATTAAGATGTTTGTTAGGTAGTTAGTAACTAAAGGTAGGTCTAATTTATCGTAAACATAAGCTAGTGCAAAGGCTTCACCGAATGCCCACAATAAAACAAATGCCCAAGAAATTCCATGTGAGTGTTTATCTCTATATGACATCCATGCTTGAGGTAATCCACAAACTGCTAAGCAGATAGAACCTAACCATCCAATTATTTCAATCATAGTTAAATCTGAACTCTCATCAATTTTAGGTATTTCTCTTGCTTTAATTTCATAACCATATTCTTTAGATAGGTGTGACGATAACTTATTAAATAGTTCAATATACTTAGTACTATCGGTACTTTTAATATTAGAACGAATCTCAGATAGAATATTATTTAATACTTCATCATCTGAATTTTTTGCTTTATTAGAAACAGTTTCAATTTTATTAATCACATCATCACCTTTAGCCAAAGATGGAGTTGACATAGCTAAAGAAGCACCAAGTGCCGTAGTTACTATTCCTTTTTTCCAATCAATTTCTTCATTGGTAAAATCTTGATATGATTTAAGTGTTTTCATTATAAATATTTATCTAAAATTTCGGCTATACCAGATCCAATTCTAAAGTGAATATTCTTTAAAGTATCTGATTCAACTGTTTCAATATTATCAAGGAATTTAAACGTTATCTTATAAGTCGGTGCTTCATCTTCAGCATTATCAACTTTTTTAACAGATATATCAATATTATATGAGTTATTAACTGAGATTTTAAAATCATAAGTCATCTCATTACAAGGAGCATGTTTGAATTTTGGCGCATACTTCACATCAAATATAGAGTACCCAGTAATATCAGCACGCATCATATAATAGTTTAAAAACATCGCGGGAGCTTCGAGAAAGTCAGATAATATAGTTAAGTCTTCACCAAAGTCTGCTGACTCAAATATATCCTTAATCTTGTTCTCTAATTGAGAAAGGTCTTTGAAATTAATCTTATGATAGTTACAATTTAAATCATATAAATAAATGAATGAATTCTCAACTAAGTGCTTTCTTTCCGGGTCGACCTTAAATATAAATTTGGTATGAATAATACCAACATCATCAGTAGTTATTTCATGTAAGGAGATTACTAACTTATGAAAGTCAGCATCATCAGGTATTTCATATAATGAGTCAACTGATTGAACCTTGGCTTCTTCTAAGATTTTCTTAAAAAGACTTTCTATTTCTGATATTTTAATCTGCATACTGTATATATTAATAATCATAGTATAAAAATTAATATATATGATTCAATGAAGATAAAATCTTATAAAATATTCCAAGAAGCTCTAAAGGATGAAATCCTACCAATTCAAGCACATGAAGTTGGTAAAAAATATGGTAAAAAATTTCTAGAATATGAACCAGTTGAGAAAAATAAAACCATCGTAGAAGGCAAATGGGAATTAACAGAGGAAGATAAGATGAGAGTAATAGGTAGATTCTTCTCCACTGATATCACAGAACTTAAAAATAGTCTATCAGAACTACCAGATAGTCTATCATTAGCGATTAAGAATGCTACAATTCGCAAGTTTAGAAAACTGTATGAGGGATTAGATATTCACAAACCAACACTAAGACAGATTACTACACTATATTCAAATTGTCTATATCAAATAAATGCACGTGAAACAGATTCAACAAAGAAGATGTTGCGTGATGAGTTAAATAGACCAATAATGGGTGATGATAATAAACCAACATTTCAAGAAAAAGAAAAAGGAGAAATAGTATATACTAACAATATTGTAAATATTAATGGGTTTATAGAATCTTGGAATAAGGCATTTAAGGATAACCAAGTTGATGAAGAAGTATTTAAATCACACACAGTTAATTCCTTAAACTCAACTGTTTCAGAAAATCCAAAAATTGTGGATTTTAATATATTTTCTGATGAACCAATGTATTTATACATCTCATCAAAACCAAAAGATGTTTTAAATATGTCGATGTCGATGTTCTATACATCTTGTCAAAATTTATATATTGGATCACATAGAGATCAATTACTAATGAACGTATTTGATAAAAATACCAAACCAGCATTTTTAATATTTGACACACCATACTATGCATCAGATTTAGAATTAGATGATTATAAAAATCTTAAAGGTAAAATGCTATCCGAATTTACCGCGATGTCAAGGATGCTATTGAGAGCTACGAGTGGTAGAGGAAGAATATTCTTAGATAGAGCATATCCTGATAGGTTACAGCACGTATTTGAAGATATTGTTAAAAAATATACTGAAATGAGAACTACCACTGATCACGAATCAACAGAATTCACATTAGAAGTTGATCTACCAGAGCAACATGGACTGGATACACCATACCAAGATAGATTTGATGAGGTTAACTTTACACAGATTATTGGTAAAAATGTAAAAGAAATATCAGCAGGAAAAATAAGCGATTTAGTAGATCGTGGTCGCATATCTCATGTAAAGATATCAGAGGATAATATTGTTGATACTATTGTGATTGGTTCCAGAAGCATGTTAGAAGCAATAGAAGAAATCTTAAAAGATCAAACAAAGATGGAATTAATACTTGAGAAATTTAAACATATAAATTGTATAAAATTAAAAGGTATTGATCTATCGGATTATGATAACTATAATAACTTTATAATGCCGCTTAAAGGTACACTTAAAATTGACAACTGTAAAATATTACTTGGTAAGTTAAATATAGAAAATGCTGAAGAAGTACATAATCTAGAAATAATATCATCATATATTTATGGATCAATAACTGGTAGAAAAGATAATAATGACAACACATCTATTATGCCAGATATATCAATCTTTAAAAATGTAGTTAATCTAAAATGTATTTATACATTTAAAAAGTTACATACATCATTATTAGATCTTAAGAGTTTAAAAAAACTAACACTTAGTGAAGAAGGTCTCTTCAGTTCTAAAAATCAAGAACAATCAGATTTTAATAAAGAAATAATTGAGAAGTTAAAAGAAAAAGGAGTTAAGATACAATATGAATCTCTATAATTGGAAAAAATATAATCTAAATGAATCACTTTTCAATACAACAATTATTGAGAAGTTAAAGGATAAGCTATCCCAACAATCATATGATGATTTCCGTGAAAAGGTAATTAAAGCATTTGACGAATATGACATTGAATCAATAACAAATGATGATATAGAAATTGTCTATCCATCAGAATTTAGACAATTATTAAGATCAGACTATAACAATAACAAAAGAAGTATATTCTTTGGATTTAAAGATGACTATTTCATAGGTGCACAAAAACCAGGCTATTCGTCCGGTAATATAGAAGATTCTGATCTAATATTATATATCGACTTAACAAATAAAGCAGATCAGACGGTAAATATCAAGAGAGCAGATAGACGCGACTCAAGACAAGGAATACTTAATCCAGCACAAGCCAAGGCGGCTAATATGGAACGATATAGAAAAATCATAATGGATAGGATCGGGTTATCCGATAAAGAATCTATGGTTTTAAATTATAAGTCTATCATAGAAAAGATTATGACTAAGGAAACAGCATTCACTACTATTATATTACACCGCAATAATCTTGCAAATATACTCAAAGAATTAAATAAGATCATACGATATATTAATGATGACGATGATGGTGTAGATAATTGTGTGGAAAATGCTAAAAAAATCATAAGTTTAATGTTTGATTCTAAAAAGAATATGGTAGATGCTTTAGCACATAATAAAAGAATAATTGCGAAAAGTGAAATAGCCAATTTCAATTTTCAGCATGTGTTAAAACTATCCAATATGATCTACGATTATGTTATTAATTATGATGTTAGAACTGTATATGATATGAATAATGTATTCAATAAATTTGAGCAAATATACAAAGTATATAATGATAGTGCGCCGACTAGGTCATTATATGTATGCTATGGTCGTACAGATAACTTTTTCTACGAAATACTAGATGAGGATGATTCATGTTTAAGAAATACCAAATTTGCAGATAGTATAATACAAGAATCTACAGAATATCTAACTTCAGTACTTAGATAGAGTAATTATCAGAACCAATACTTAAAATTTTCTTACCCACATATTCCATATTTGGTGCAGGAGCATCATTAAGAATCAATTCAAAATTATCATCAATGTAGCGACGAAAATCTTCTGGTGTTATTAGATTAATATTCTTATATGTAGGTACTAATTTATTACAATATGCTTGAGCAAATTCAGAACAGATAAATCTATTCTTCCTACCAAGTGAAGTTATATCAATACCAAATTTCTTTATAGCAGCCACTCTTAATAATAGCGAATAATCATAACCTACTTTGCCTTCCCACAATCTCAATCCCTCAAAAATAGCAGATTCAATAACTTCCTGATTTACTTTTGGTCTAAGAATACAAAAGTCTTTATAACCAGACATTCTTTCAGAAAGAGGTACAACAACCAAACCCTTAGTCCACATATCTAGTGTTAGAATACGATACTCTTTCGATTCTGGATCTTCTACCTTCCACACCACACCAATATGATTAAAAAAAGCGCGATCAAAATACATAATAGCTTTGGCTAACATACTTGTACCGGTATACAATATAAGATCACCATTTTTAATATTATCTCTATTATCTAGATATTTTTGTGGTACTTCATTTGTGCTACTTGATAAAATTCCCATTATTATTTTGTTATTTTTTAGTAATTACCATTATAGATAGCTATCAAATCGGTTTTCATAGCTTCTATATAGTATGACATTTGAGCAAATCCAGCATTTTCATATGGACTACCTACTTCATTTGACAACCATTGTTTAAAATCAGGCGCATTTGATTCGTTAAACCAAATAACATGTTGATATACTTGTTTATAAAAATCTTGAGTTTGTGCCAATGATATCGCACCCAGTCTCATATATTGACCAACCTTAATACGCATCGCTTCAACACATGATTCTCTACTCTCTTTTGTTCTTTTTAATAAATAATCCCAATTAATTAGATCTTGTGAATCTGATATAATCTGTATTCTAACATTATAAGGTATTAAAAAATATTTACATGCCAATAATTTTTTAGCAACTGACATACCTGCAAAATTTTGTAATTGAGCACCTGCTTCCGCATAAAACAATGGTGATATCTCATCTCTTCGTCTAGACCAATCTAGAGTATTACTCAGATCCCAATTCTCCACAGAACTAATATCTACATACCCATCTATAGATGATGCAGTACTTGTTAGATATGGAGAATATCCATTTAGATCTGCAATTAAATATGAATTTAATTCATTTACCGGGGTACCATTTATTACATATGTAAATAATTTCATATTATTAAGTTATTTTCATTATTATTAAGTTTCCACGAAGAAATGTAGCATCAGTTGTTACAAATTTACCTCTTACGTTTACGCTCTGAGTACCAACTATTGTAATAAATGCCTGTGAGTGAATTGCTCCTCTCCAACTAAGTGTTCCGTTGGATGCTACACCACCAAATTCTCTATATGTATGACCATCAGTTCCACCTACTTCTGTATTATCTAAAAATATTGCAACTCCTCCAAAAGCATCTGAGGCAGTTGTTAAATTTCCACTAAAACTTACCACATAGGTTCCAGCTCCTCTTGAAGATGTCATTCCGGTTAATACAGCGTATGCTGAGCCTAATACTTGAGAAGTTGAATTAGTTGCTGTTGTTATTGTTAAAGCTGGTCCTTGCGATCCAGTAGGACCTGCAACAGTTGAAGCTGTTCCTTGAATACCTTGTGGACCAGTGGCACCTTGACTTCCGGTAGCACCAGTAGAGCCGGTAGCACCTGTGATGCCTTGAATACCTTGACTTCCGGTAGCACCAGTAGAGCCGGTAGCACCTGTGATGCCTTGAATACCTTGACTTCCGGTAGCACCAGTAGAGCCGGTAGCACCTGTGATGCCTTGAATACCTTGACTTCCGGTAGCACCAGTAGAGCCAGTAGCACCTGTGATGCCTTGAATACCTTGACTTCCGGTAGCACCAGTAGAGCCAGTAGCACCTGTGATGCCTTGAATACCTTGACTTCCGGTAGCACCAGTAGAACCAGTAGCACCTGTGATGCCTTGAATACCTTGACTTCCGGTAGCACCAGTAGAGCCAGTAGCACCTGTGATGCCTTGAATACCTTGACTTCCGGTAGCACCAGTAGCACCAACTGATCCTAACACGTCAACAAATAATATCTCATTTGCTCCTGGATTTAATATTGAAGATGTTATACCTGTTCCAAATGACATCATATTAATCAGATAACCAGCAGTTGTATCATTACTCGATACTTTAACGAGTTCATCAGTAGATACAACCGCACCGGTTGAACCACCTCTAATGTCTAATATATTATTAAATACTACACTATTATTGATATTTCCACTTCTTGATAAATAAAGATATGCTAAACCAACACTATTTTGTGGAACAGCGGGTTTAGGTGGTGTACTAGCTTGCATACTAGCTGTGAATTTCAGGGTTTGATCAATATCAACATAAGCAAGAGTCCACGTTGAACTATTATTACTTGTTGGATAATATGGTAACATACTTACAGCACCAGATGTTAGAATATTTTTAAAAGCACCGTGTATATAATACGAACCAGTATACCCATATACATTAGTTGAAACCGGTGTATCTGTGGTTATTAATAAGCCAGAACTCCAAATCGTATCTAAATTTGTTAATAGATTTTCTGTTGATTGAAATGCTGCTTGATTTATATTTGAAAATCCACCTGAATTTGAGATGATATTTGTCCCAAATGATGCTGTTAGATAACCGTAATCTATACTATTTAGGAAATCTTGTGAATTTACAAGTTCATCATATCTAAATTCCAATGTTAATTCATAATTAGTTGTTGGATGATTTATAATTTTCTGACCAACATCATTCAATGCAATTGATGGTGTTACTCCAGTTGTTGATATGTATATTCTATTAATCATTCTATTATTCTATATATTATCTTTTTACTATTAATACGGTCATTCTTGGATTAGCAACAGAACTACCATTACAATATAATTGCAATTGTGCTCCAGCATTTACATTTACATTAAATGAACTATATGTACCAGTTGTTGTATTTGATATTGTTGCACCAGTTATTGCAGTACCATTATCTCTAACTTCAGCAGTCCATGTTGAATTAGCAGACGTAGACATTGAAATATATTTAATAGTCCCATCAAATGGCATTATCATTGGTGTTGTATTATATGGTAATCCATCACCACTTCTTAAATAAATATTACTAACGTTACCATTACTTCTAGCACCTGCTAATGTTAATGTTATTATATTATCTATAGATTGTCTTGCTGACCAAATATCAGTTGATGCCGTTCCACCGTCATTAAATTTATAACCAGATCCAATTACAGAATTTGTTGCAGAATTTACAATTAGAATTTGTGATGCGGTCCATGTGTTAGTATCTAATTTATATCCACTAACGGTTAACCCATCAGTAAATGTTCTACCACCACTTATAACATCCTTTAATCTTAAAACATCGTTTACTATTTCTAAAGAGTTGCTATTTACATTTATATCTAATTGACCACCATTTGCGGTTAATCCATTACCTTGTATGTTAGATACTATATTACTATAACTAACAGATAATATATTATTACTTTTTGTTAACCCCGATCCCGCTTCCGTTATAATAGTTGATTCTGATCCTGACAATCCAACTTGCCAATAATCAATTGATTCATTCCATAAAATACTAGAAGATATTGATGCACCTCTATTAACCTGAACTCCTGAATTTAAGATAGGAGACCCACTAACAGTAGCATTCAATACTATTATATTGTCTTTTACATATAGATCTTGTGTATAAATTGAAGTCGTTGAACCAAGAATTGTTAAATTACCAGAAACAATTACATCATTAAATGTTGGATTTGTTATATTCTCCCATCTATTATTTAAGTTAACATACTGTAATACAGAGTTGTTTGACGGAGTTCCACCAACATATGCAACATCGTGTAATTCATTTAATTCATAACCATTTTGTATAGTGACAAATATAATACCAACAGTTGCACTTTGTCTGATAACTTTACCTAATCTAACCGTGTGTAATGGTGCACTTGGAATAGTTGATGTAAATGAACCATTTGAACCAAGATATAACATAGTTCCCGCAGTATAAGCATTAGTATTAACATTTTGCAATAAACCATATGTTATTACATATCCTTTTTGACCAGATGTTATATCTGCAGCAATAAATCCAATAGTAGATGCTGATCTTAAATCATCTTCATATGATGCAGTTGCAACTGTTGGTTTATTGGCATTTCCACCATTTATATACACAACAGTTCCTTTGGATAATGTTGATGCTAATTGATTATCAACGTAAATTAGATTATTTTGTCCAACTTGTACATTGACATTAGTGTCACTAGTATCAATAGATAATGCTTTAGCATTATCATCCCAATGAACTCTACCCTCTTGTTGAGTTGGTGTCGCAGTTAACCCAAAATCAATATAATTTTGCACAACGATTGAAGGAGCAGTTAATCCACCAGTCATAGTATCACCACTTATTCTTACATAATTTCCACTACTTTGCGTGACATAAGAAATAATTTTACCCGCACTCCATATATCAACAGAAGATGTACCCAAATCATTAAATTTGTACCCTGATGATATAACGGAACTTGTTGATGAATTAACTATTAAGATTTGAGAAGCAGTAAATGATGAGTTAGATAAACCACCTCTATTTAATGGCAACACACCACTCCACCCAACATTAAATGAATGAGTTTGGCCACTTGATAGTATATTTAGGTTAATATTAAGATCATTCGATGCTGTAAGATATTGAAGAGATGCGGTTAATCCATTTAAAAATGGTGATCCTGTAGCACCAGCAGGACCAGTTGGTCCTTGAATACCTTGACTTCCGGTAGCACCGGTAGAACCTGTAGCACCTTGGATGCCTTGACTTCCGGTAGCACCGGTAGAACCTGTAGCACCTTGGATGCCTTGACTTCCGGTAGTACCGGTAGCACCAGCAGGACCAGTTGGACCTTGAATACCTTGACTTCCGGTAGCACCGGTAGAACCTGTAGCACCTTGAATACCTTGACTTCCGGTAGCACCGGTAGAACCCGTAGCACCTTGAATACCTTGACTTCCGGTAGCACCAGTTGAACCAGTAGCACCTTGGATGCCTTGACTTCCGGTAGCACCGGTAGAACCTGTAGCACCTTGGATGCCTTGACTTCCGGTAGCACCAGTTGAACCAGTAGCACCATCGATTCCGTTTGAACCGGTAGCACCAGCAGGACCAGTTGGACCTTGAATACCTTGACTTCCGGTAGCACCGGTAGAACCTGTAGCACCTTGAATACCTTGACTTCCGGTAGCACCAGTTGAACCAGTAGCACCTTGGATGCCTTGACTTCCGGTAGCACCGGTAGAACCTGTAGCACCTTGG
>Ga0315288_10013234_pt1 | contig 10329 bp, 4 predicted proteins | sample YL17G11_20_MG_FD_203454 | JGI IMG/M metagenome (GOLD analysis project Ga0315288, IMG submission 203454) | Sediment microbial communities from Yellowstone Lake, YNP, Wyoming, USA - YL17G11_20 | ecosystem: Environmental > Aquatic > Freshwater > Lake > Sediment | place: USA: Wyoming | collected...
TTAACGGCGAGGAGGTAGTCTCCCTCGTTGACCTCTATTCCGGGCTGGCGCAGCGGGGCGCGTGCTTCGGCATCCCAGGCGGCGCCTTCGTAGATTTTGGCGATTCGGTAGGCGTTATTTTGCGTGTCCGGCTCGAAGTCACAGCCCAAGAGGCCTACGGATATTTGTTGCGGGTCTTCGATGTCTCCGCCGCGGACGTAAGTGTGGGAGGCGTTCAGCTCCGCAATCATCTCGCCGATAACGTAGTTGAGGTCCTCGCGGTCCACGACGTAGTAGAGGAGGGCTTCGTATCGCTTCTTGATTGCGTTCCAGTCGAGACCGTGCATATTTGGGTCGTAGAAGAAATCCCGCTGGACGCGCCAGGCCTCGGTGAATATCTGTTTCCATTCCTGCTTTGGGTCGATCCATGTCTTGAGGCTGTCGGCTGCGATTTTTCCATCGCCGACTTTCTTGCCGGCGGCCAGGTCGATTATTCCGTATGTCGAATCGCTTTGGTAGATGACCTTTTTACCGTCAGCGGAAAGCTCATAGCCGTTGATGCCGGATATGATGGTTTTTTCTTCGCGTTCCTTGAAGTCGTAATAGAGGAGCGTGCCGGAAGGCTCGTCGTCCTTGCGGGCCTCGGCGGGGAGGCGGCGAGAGAAAAGTAGCTTGTTTTTGACGCAGCGCAATGATCGAATATTGCCTGCGCTGACCGGCATTTTCACGATGCGATGCTCGAATCCGTCAAAGTCAATCTTAACCGGCTTCGGTTTGTCTTTATCGGCCTTGTCGCCTCCAGGATGGCTGGGGCCATTTTTTTCGTCGGCTTTTGCAGCGTCCTTTTCAGCGGCATTTTGTGGCACGGCCATTCCCTCGACTTCGCTCGGGACAGGCTTGGCCGTGGTCTCACGGGCTTGAAGCCCGTGCCACTCGTCCTCGTTGAGCTGTTTGCCATTCGGCGGGGCTTTGTCTGCGTCTTTTTTCTCGCTTTCTTTCTCGTCCTTTTCTTTATCTTCCTTTTTCGGCTCCACGTGCTCTTCATCGCTGCGCGGCGCGATCGGGGAGCCAACGTCTTTTCGGAGGGTGGCTGCGAAGATTTCGGTCGAATTGGGGTAAATCCAGGTGTAGTCCACATCGCCATAGACGGGGGTGAAGGCGCGGTCGGAGCGGAAGAAGAGGTAGTCGCCGTCGATGTCAAAGACGGGGTCTTCGTTGTTGTAATAGTCGCTCGTAACCTGGCGGGTCTTCTGGTCTTCAGTGTCGTAGATGAGGATTGCGCCGTTGCGATTGGCCATGCCCTTGGAATAGGCGAGCCATCGACTGTCGGGCGACCAGGAATAATAGGACAATCTCGACCATTCGTCCTTGTCGATGAATTTCGGGGCGCCCTTCTCGATCTCAACGATGAAGAGGCTGCCGGTTTTGTCGGAGAATGCTATCTTTTTGCTGTCGGGCGACCAGAGGGGTGAGTAGCGAAAGGCGGAGCCGTCCTTAGTGATTTGCTTCTCGTCGCCTTTGCCGTCGCCGGAGCATGTGTAAAGCTCGTATTCGCCGGTTCGGTCTGAAAAATAGGCGACGAGCTTTCCATCGGGGGACCAGGCGGGGTAGCGTTCGGCTATGCCGGAGGTATTTGTGAGGTTTCGGATGCTGCCGTGCTTTTCGGGGACTGTAAAGACTTCGCCCCGGGCCTCGAATAGCGCCCTTCTTCCGCTCGGGGAGAGCGCGTAATCCTGAATGTGCTTTGATACGGTTTTGAGGCTTGTTCGCACGTCCGGCAGGTCGGCGGGGACTTGTATCAGGACGGGGATTGAAGTCTCATTGGCCAAATCGAGCAGGTGGAGCTGTCCGCCGTTTTCAAAGACGATTGCATCGGGTCCGATGCTGGGCCATTTGACGTCGTATTCGGTGAATTTGGTTATCTGGCGGGTTTGCTTGGTGTCGAGGGCATAGGCCCAGATATTGAGCTTCTTGCGGTCGTCGCGGTCCGAGAGGAAATAGACGGTGTTTTCCCGCCACATCGGCAGGGCGTCTGTGCCTGCGAAATCGGTGAGCTTCTCGGAGGTGTTGTTGGTGAAGTCGTAGAGCCAGATATCGCTGGCCATGCCGCCGCGGTAGCGTTTCCAGGTGCGGAACTCGGTTGAGATGAACTGAAAGACCATTTTGGTGGCATCGGCGTTGAAGCTGGCGAGCTCGGCATAAGGCAGCGGAAGGGTTTGCGGCATTCCGCCGGCGACGGGCTGCTTGAAGAAGCGGTTGAAGCGGTTTGACGGGCTGAACATCCCGGAGCGGTAGAGGATATTCTTGGCGTCGGGGTACCATTCGACTACGAGGTCGGTGCTGGGATGGTGGGTGAGGCGAGTGGGTGAGCCGCCGTCAACACCGACGATATAGACATCGGTGTTGCCGTCGTAATTTCCGCTAAAGGCGATTGTTCGGCCGTCAGGCGAGAATTTAGGGAACATTTCCTGGCCCTTGGGGGAGCTTAGTTTTCTGGCCAGACCGCCTTCTCTGGGCACGGTCCACAAGTCGCCGGCATAGACAAGTACTATTTTCTCGGTGCTTACATCGGGAAACCGCAGCATACGGGCGTCGGGCGCGTCAACTTGCGCTGCGTACGTGACAGGGGATAGGCTGAGCGATAGAAACAAGATTCCGCATAAGAGCGACAGGTTTTTCATAACAATTACCTCATCTGTCCGACAACGCAAACCAGGCCGATTATCAGGCGAAGATACGATTATAGACAGGTCCGAAGGTTGAATGCAAGCCAACGCTTGGATGGTCAGGTTATTTCTTCTTTGAATTTGGAGGGTCCAAAGGTAATATACTGGTGTGACCCGGTGATACGAGACTGTGGCTGTTGTGGCACAGAATAAGAGGCTGTAATGCTCTGTTCAAAAGTTCAAGGTTAGGTCATTCCGAGCGGAGGCCCATAGGGCCGAAGTCGAGGAATCTATTAAAAAACAGATTTCTCGGCTCGCCTTTGGCTCGCTCGAAATGACGGTTCAGAATGTTTTCAACAGAGCATTGGGTGTTCTAAGCAAGTGAAGCTAAGCGAACAAGTGAGATAATCATGGGCAAGACAAAGTATCTAACCGCACCGGTTCCGTCGGATAAGACGCCGGCGGGGATCCCGTATATTCTCGGCAACGAATTAGCAGAGCGGTTCAGCTTCTACGGGATGCGGTGCATCTTGGTATTCTTTATGACGCATCTTCTGGCGAACACCGCCGGCGAGCTTGCACCAATGACGGAGGACCAGAGCAAGGTGTGGTTTCATTTGTTCGTCTCGGCGGTCTATTTCACGCCGCTGCTCGGGGCGTTAATATCCGACATTTGGCTGGGCAAATACAGGACTGTTTTGTTTTTCTCAATACTCTATTGCTTAGGGTATGCGGGGCTGGCGTTTAACCACACGCGCGTCGGGCTTGGGGCGGGGCTGATTCTAATCGCTATAGGTTCGGGGGTGATCAAGCCGTGCGTCTCGGCGAACGTGGGCGATCAATTCGGAAAGACGAATAAGCACTTAATGGCCAGGATGTATAGCTGGTTCTACTTCGCCATCAACCTGGGGGCTTTTGTCTCGAATCTTCTGATACCCGAGCTGCTTGACAGATACAATGCGACGGTGGCCTTCGGCGTTCCCGGCGGCCTTATGGTGCTGGCGACTATTGTGTTCTGTCTGGGCAGGAAGAAATTTGTTCATATCCCTCGCGGCGGCGCCGCCTTCGTGAAAGAGTGTTTCAGCGGTGAAGGACTCAAGGCTATCGGGAGACTGGCTATTATCTATCTCTTTGTGGCGCCGTTCTGGGCGCTATTTGACCAGATGGATTCATCGTGGATGCTGCAGGCCGAGAAAATGAACCGGTTCTGGCTCGGCAGGGAATGGCTGCCAACCCAGATTGTCTCGGCGAATCCGCTGCTGATTATGGCGTTGATCCCGGTGTTTTCGTATGCGATCTATCCTGTCATAAGCAAGGTCTTCCCCCTGACGGCGTTGCGAAAGATCGGGTTCGGTCTGTTTGTTGCGGCGTTGTGCTTTGTGGTCCCGGCATGGGTCGAGGGACGCATTACGGGTGGGGATGTTTTCAAGTGCTCCTCACAGTCAACAGTCGCGGGTCTGGAGCCGATTCGCCTTCTTGACGGCAAGACCGACGGAACGGGGTGGTCGTCAGGTAAACTCGACCCGAACTTGCCGCAGGAAGTCGTGATACGTTTGCGAGAGAGACGGGCTTGGAAAATCAATAAGGTCGAGATTGAGACAGCGACGACGCTCAGCGTCAAAGAGATCACGGCTGTGCTTGACCAACTTGCTATGGAGAGGTTGCGGGAATTGACGGAACTGCGAGAAGACAGCAACACGCCGCAGATGCGACTGGACGCAATGGAAAAGCAGGTGGAATTGCTGCGCGGGGCGGTACGGGATGCTAAGAAGTGCAACTCGACCGACGCCGCGCGAGCGGTGGCGCAGAAGACCTTGGGCGAAGCCGGCGAAAGTACGTCGGTTCTGGATGATCAACGTTATCGGCCGAGAGAGGTTTCCATCTTTGCAGGTGATTTTGCGGATCGATTACTACCCAAGCCATTGTTCGAACTGGACGAGGACGAGAAAAAGAAGGTTAGCAATGCGGAGCAATATCTGAAGGAAAGCGGCTGGACGCTGTTGGCCGGTTCCGTCGTTCCGGAAGGACAAGACACTCAGGAATTGGCGTTCGAAGTGGTAGAGGCCACGCACGTGCTGGTTCTCGTAAAGTCGAGCCACGGCGCGGACAGGGTCAAGATCGGCGAGGTCAGGGTATTGACGAGCGAGAGCATGCCGGAAGAATCGCGCCGCTTTGCGGGGGACGTGTGGCCAAACGTGGCGGCAGTCGGATTCAAGCCGTCGGTCGGCTGGCTAATTCTGGCATACGTCCTTCTGACGTCGGCGGAGGTGATGGTTTCGATTACGTGCCTGGAGTTTTCCTATACTCAGGCGCCGAAGAAGATGAAGTCGTTTATTATGGCGGTGTTTCTCCTGTCGATATCGCTTGGGAATACGTTCACGGCGTTGGTCAACAAATTCATCCAAAACCCCGACGGGACAAGCAAGTTGGAGGGACCGAACTATTTCTGGCTCTTCGTCGGAGTGATGCTCGTGACCGCGGTGCTGTTTGTTCCGGTGGCGGCCCGTTATAAGGTGAAAGAACATATTCAGGACGAGGCGCCGGCGGGATAGGGAAGGGAGCATCCGAAACCTCCCGTCAGATCCGGCGAGAAATCCGAAACAATAACCAATATCCAAATTCCCCGATGCTCAAAACAGGATGCCGAGACACAGGGTGAGTTTAGCGGGTTTATGCGGAGGCTTCTACTGCCGTGATGGGCGACTTGGTGGTATTGTCGTTTGTATCGTTGGGGCGGGGGCGTATAATGCGGGGGTGGATACGACGAAGTCAAAAGGGACGCTTAGGCGAGGCGGTGTGTTGCTTCTGCAGGGTTTGAATCAACTGCTCTGGCCCGCGGTGTGCATCAACTGCGGGCAGAGTATCTGTGAGACGGACAACGGCCTGTGCAGGCGGTGCTGGGACGAGCTTTTGGCGTGCACCGGCGGCGATTACTGCGGGCGGTGCGGGCGCGAGGCGAGCAGGTTTGGACTGGTTGAAGGGGCGTGCGCGGACTGTCAGGGCAGGCAGTACAATTTCGATGCGATAGCGCGGGCGGGCGTGTACGCGGGGAGTCTGAAAGAAATGATTTTAGGCCTCAAGAGAGACAGAACGGAACTGGATTCTGTGCTCGGTTTTCTGGGCAATTCGGCGTTTGAGGGCGGGGGCTTTTGCAGCGAGGTGGAGGTTCTTGTTCCCGTGCCGCTGCATTGGTCTCGACGGCTGGCGCGCGGGTATAATCAGTCTTTGATACTGACAAAGAGGCTCAGGCACAAAAGGGCCGGGATCAGCACGGACTTGGTGCGGGTGCGGCGGACGAAGTTCCAGCCGACGATGGCAAGCCCGGCTGCGCGGGCCAGGAACGTTGCGGGGGCATTTGCGGTGCGGAAGGGGCATAATTTCGCCGGGCGCGTGGTCTGCCTTGTCGATGATATCAAGACGACTGGCGCGACCCTGAATGAGTGCGCAAAAACGTTGAAAGAGGCGGGGGCATCGAGAGTTTTTGGATTGGTTCTGGCGGTGGCGGGGCAGGGACAGGTTTAGAAAAATGATTATTGACTATTGATTATTTGGCGTCGGGGACCGGTGACCACTGTTATGGTGAAAACAAGAGAGTTTATTATTGCGAGTGTTGTGTTTGTGTTTGCGTTGAGGGCGGCGAAGGGAGTCGATTCGGACTGGCTTGTGACGAGGGTTACGGAGCCGGTGAAGGTCGAGGAGGTCAAAGGTGGGAAAGAGATTGTGCTGAGCATTGGGCTTATCAGGCGGAGGTTTCGGCTGGCGCCCAACGCGGCGACGGCGGGGTACGACAACCTGATGACGGGGGCGTCGATTATTCGGGGGGTCAAGCCGGAAGCGATAGTGGAGATTGACGGGCAGAAGTACGAGGTGGGGGGGTTGGTGGGGCAGGCAGAATATGGGTACCTGCTGGAAGAGTGTGTGGATTCTCTTGCGAGCAATCCCGAAGCGTTCCAATTTCAGGGCTTTGAGGCGGGAGAGACGAAGGAGCGTTTTGCGTGGCGGCGGAAGCGTTACTCGGCGGATGCGGCGTGGCCGCCTGCGGGGGCGTCGCTGACGCTGGATTTTGTGCCGCCGGCGGGAAAGCTCAGCGGGGTGAAGCTGGCGGTGCACTATGAGATATACGAGGGAATTCCGCTATTGTGCAAGTGGTTTACGATTCAGAACGGGGGAGAGAAAGCGGTGAGGCTCAATACGTTTGTCAGCGAGATTTTGGCGGTAGTGGAGCACGAGTCGCTGGTCAATGTGCCGGAGCAGTGGCAGTATCCGAATATGCACGTCGAGAGCGATTATGAGTTTGGCGGGGATGATGCGAAGACAGCGAACAAGACTACGCATTGGGCGGCGGACCCGCAGTACGCCACGCAGATCAACTACGTTTGCCAGTCGCCGGTGATGTTGGAGAGCCGGCCTCCAATCGGGCCGGACGTGGTGATTGAGCCGGGCGGGAGGTTCGAATCGTTTAGAACGTTTGAGCTAATTCACGACAGCACCGAACGGGAACGCAAGGGCCTGGCGGTGCGGAGGATGTACCGAACGATTGCGCCGTGGGTGACGGAAAATCCGATACTGATGCACGTTCGGCACGCGGATGCGAAATCCGTCAGGCTGGCAATCGATCAGTGCGTGGAGGTCGGTTTTGAGATGGTGATAATGACGTTCGGAAGCGGGTTCGATATGGAGAACGTCGATCCGGGGTATATGGCGCAGGTGAAGGAGCTGGCGGATTATGCGCACAGCAAGGCGACTGAGTTAGGCGGGTATTCGCTTCTGGCGAGCCGGAGGATTAGCGACGAGCACGATGTGATAAATCCGCAGACGGGCAAGCCGGGCGGGGCGATTTTCGGCAATTCGCCGTGCCTGTGCAGTGAATGGGGCGAGGATTACTTCAGGAAGATCAGGACTTTTATCGAGCAGACGGGGATAGATGTGCTCGAGCACGACGGGTCTTATCCTGGCGACGTGTGCGCTTCGGCAAGTCATCCGGGGCATAAAGGGCTTAACGATTCGCAGTGGAAGCAGTGGAAGGTGATTACGGATTTCTACAAGTGGTGTCGGGGGCGCGGGGTGTATTTGAATGTGCCGGACTGGTATTTTCTGGGCGGCTCGACGAAGAGCGCGATGGGGTACAGGGAGACGAACTGGTCGCTGCCGAGGGAGAGGCAGATTATCTTGGGTCGGCAGAATATCTACGACGGGACGTGGACGAAGACGCCGAGTATGGGATGGATGTTTGTTCCGTTGGTGGAGTATCAAGGGGGCGGCGCGGCGGCGACATTGGAGCCGTTGAGCGAGCATCTGGATGCCTACGGTGCGCATCTGGCGCAGAATTTCGGGGCGGGCGTTCAGGCGTGCTATCGCGGGCCGAGGCTCTATGATACGGACGAAACCAAGGCGGTTGTGAAGAAGTGGGTGGACTTTTACAAGAACTACCGGGGGACATTGGATTCAGATATTATTCACGTTCGCAGAGCGGACGGGCGCGATATTGACTGCATTTTGCACGTTAATGCACAGCTCAGGCAGAAGGGCCTGGCGATGGTGTATAATCCTCTGGGTCAGAGGGTGGAGCGGGAATTGAAGCTGCCTTTATACTATACGGGACTGAGCAAGACAGCTCGTATCAGTGAGCAGGGGGACAGGGTGAAGAAGTACAGACTTGACCGTCGGTACGACGTTACGGTTCCGGTCAGCGTGGCGCCGAGGGGCGTGACGTGGATTTTGGTCGAATAGCGATAGAACTTTCTCGTCTCAAGGCGAGGTGTGTGAGAGGTTAGAGTTTTTCGTATTTCACCAGTGCGCGGTAGATGCCGTTGATCCGTTTTCCGTCGATGATTGTTGGGGAGTATTTTTCGTTTCTGGGCTGGAGACGGACTTTGTTGTCGGGCTCGAAGAAGACTCTTTTGAAAGTTGTCTCGTGGGGCGTGGCGAAACGGACGAAGCAGTCATCGCCGTTGTGGACGTCGGCGGCGGGTGAGAAGATGACGATGTCGCCCTGGCGGAACCTCGGCTCCATTGAATCTCCGACGACGCGGACGGCGAAGGCGTTGGGGTCGTGCAGGTCGGGGCTCCGGACGTAGTCGTCTGCGACGCCGACGGGATAGTCGAGGTCGTTGAAATCGGTTGGGTAGCCGGCTGAGACCTTGTTTATTATGGGGATGGCCCGGCCTGCGGAGATGATAGGGCCGGCCCGGTCAACCTTGACTTTGGTTTTGGCAAGAAGCTTGTTGACCTGCACAGTTTTGGTCTTTTTGTGGACGATGTTTTTGATGAGCTGGCGGAGCTTCTGGTTCTCGGCCTCGGCGGATTCGTACTCCTGGCGGATGTCGGAGGGGAGACGTTGAAGGTGGGCGATCCGCAGCAGCAGGCCGGATTTGAATTTGAGCACTCTTTCGAGCTTGGTGAGCAGCTCGTCGGAGGGTGGATTCTTCACCCTGCCTGTTTCGATGGTTGAGAGGTACGGTTTCGAGAAGCCCACGCGGCTGCTCACGTCGTCGAGGGTGAGCTTCATCTCCTCACGGCGTTCTCTTAAAATCTGGCCTAATGACATTGCACATCCTCACATAAAAAAAGGTTGTCTGTTTGCTATGCTTATAATATTGCCGCATATTCTTTTGTTTGTAAAGGGATTATTTGCATAAGTTCAAGAATTTTTTTCGATGGGAGGGGAGGCGCTCGCAGGGCTGGGATATCCGACCTCGACTTTGCCTGTCGGCTCGGCCTCAATTGCCGGCCTATTCGACCTCGATGAGGTCGTAATTTGCCGAGCCGAGGCCGATTTTCTGGGCGTGCTCGATTTGGTGGCGGGCGTCGAGGCGGTCGTTGCCGATGAGTCGGCCCATTTTTCTCCCGGCCTCGGCCTCGACCAAGTCGAGCGCGGCCTTATCGACGGCGACAGGGTCGGTGGAGGCGAGGATGCCGATATCAGCGACTATATCGGGCATATCGGCATCGTCGAAGCAGTCGCAATCTTTGGTGATCGAGAGCAGGAAATTGAAAAAAGCAGCCCTGTTCTCTTTTCCCTTGAGCGCACCGAGGGCGTATTCGGCGGTGCTCTGCTGGAGGATTTTGCTTTCCTCGCCCCAGTTGCATTTGACGGCGCCGAATCTGCAGACGGCTAAGCACTCGGCGCAACTGATGCACTTCTTAGGGTCGATGCGGGCCTTTTTGTCGGTCAGGGTGATGGCGTCGGCGGGGCAGTGCTCGTAGCATTGGCGGCAGAGGGTGCAGTCGTCGGTGATGCTGAGCTTGAGTGCGGCGTGCTGCTTTATCTTGCCCTTCTTGGTGGCGCAGCCCATTCCGAGGGTCTTGAGGGTGGCGCCCATACAGGCGGCGGGATGGCCGGTGAAGTGGGCGACGGAGAGAATCGACTGGCACCTTGCGATGTCGTAGGCGATATAGACTTCTTTGTTGACCTGGCAATCGACCTGTACGGCGGTCTCGGCGGTTCCGAATACGCCGTCGGCAGTGATGAACGGCGCACCGAGGGCCTCGAGGGTGAAGCCGTGCTCGGCGGCCATTACGGTGTGGTCGATGGCGTTGCGGCGCCGCCCGGTGTATAGGGTGCTGGTGTCGGTGATGAAGGGCTTTGTCTTTAGTGCGAGCAGCTCTTCGACGAGGCCCTTGATGTAGGGGGCCTTTAGGTGGGTGGTGTTGGTGTCTTCGCCGACGTGGACCTTGACGGCGG
>Ga0315288_10013235_pt1 | contig 10329 bp, 27 predicted proteins | sample YL17G11_20_MG_FD_203454 | JGI IMG/M metagenome (GOLD analysis project Ga0315288, IMG submission 203454) | Sediment microbial communities from Yellowstone Lake, YNP, Wyoming, USA - YL17G11_20 | ecosystem: Environmental > Aquatic > Freshwater > Lake > Sediment | place: USA: Wyoming | collected...
AATCCATTTTTACACATTCCAATATACCTATCATTTCATACGTATTGTAACCTACCCATAGAGCAGTATCAAATATAATCGTATGTGCAAAACGACGTTTTTCGTCTTCATCTAATTTATCAATGTGTTTTTTAACAGCTTCTTGCCATTCCTCTGTAGGAGTTATTTCAGCCATATTTTAATATGTTATTAAAATTCTTTAAATTTAGTAACTTGTATCGGGATGAGTCCATCAAATTTAACATAATATTGAAACCATTTATTATGTTTATGTCTAACTTCTTCAGTTACTTCTTCAGGTTTAAAGGCCTTCTTCCAAATTGGACTATTATTAATATTAGAATTTATTTTTTCATCTTTAATTGGACTTAATACTACTTCTACTGTCATAATTTTATTTTTTAAAATGTAAAGTGTTTTCTATTTTATTTTTTAATGTTATTTCATGTCTATCTTTTCTAATATAGCTATTCCATGCTAATATCGATAATATAAATACTAAAGTGGTTATAATAAATACTTTAATAAGATATGGAATGATATTTATTAATATTCTAAATTTATGCTGTAATTTATTCAAAAAATGTTCTCCGTGATAAGTACTGGGGTCATACCTATCAAATTTATCTCTATTTTCTTTGATAAATACTTCTACATCAGTTTCAGTCCATCCCATTTTTTGAATTTTTATTATGTAATATATAAAAAAAAATGTATTAAAGTAATATAAATTGTTAAAATTTTGTTAATGTTTTGCTTAAATAAACACTTATAAGTGCATCATACCCATCTTTATTTATTTTAAGAAGTTTCATTATTTTTTTTAATCTTACGTTATTCATTAAAAACGCTGCAAACATTAAAATACTCATTAAAAATATTATAGATATAAACGGGTATATCATAAATGCAATAAATGTACGACTAGTATTTAATACAGTTCCTAAAAATCCTCCTAAAAATAGTATTATAAGAATATCTCTTATTATATTACTTAATCTTTTATCATTAGGCTGTGTACTTTTTGAAAAATACTTAAATGTAAATTTAATCCATTCGTTAGGTAGATAAGTGTTATAAACTGCTAAAAATACTTCTTTAGAAATTCTATCAGTTAAAGCGTTATTTAAAACTTTAGTTGTTTTCATTTTTTATTATATATATTTCATATTAATGTATTTTATTTAAATCACCTTTATACAATTCTCTGAAAGTAATTTTCTTATTATTTATATGGTTAATTACTATTCCAGTTTTTTGATTATATGTTCTAATTTTATTAGATCTACCAGTAATTCCTAACTGTTGATGCTTAATATTAGTTAATTTATTATTATTATTTCTGGTATTTAAATCATTTAATCGTTTCTCTAATTCATTCCAGGCGTTTTTTTCATTATTTATTCTGCTTCTACCATCTATTCTAACAGATATACCTGTAGGCTCATGTCTTAATTCTACACAAGTTACTACTTTATTTTTATTTTGTCCGCCAGGTCCACTTCCCTTTGAAAAAATAACTCTAACATCTTTTTTATTTAAATCAAACGAATTAGATGTATTTTTTTCTAATAATGAAACCAAAATTGTACTTGTGTGAACTCTTCCTTTATTTTCTGTAGGCGGTATTCTTTGCCATCTATGTCCTCCGACTTCATTAATAAAAAAATCATATGACTCTGGAGTTGTTAGTCATATACTTATATAGCCGAATCTTTTATTTATAATTTTGTGAACAAACTTATTTTTTTGCATAACTTTTAAATATATGTCATACATATCATCTACTAGAAGTTTGGAGTCTTCTCCACCTTCTGAATTTTTAATTTCAAGTATATAGTTTTTCATAATATTTATTATTTATAGTAATTTATTTAAAGAATAGAAATTTAAATATCTACGCTAAAATAAACGACCAAAAATTTTGATAATAACTGAAATAATAAATGCTATTATTAAGATAGCACTAATTACTGCAATAATAATAAATTTAATTGTTCCTACTGTAATTGCTATTAATACTATAAATAAACATATTAATGTTAAAAGACAACCGCATCCGTTATGATCCATGTTATGTAATATTAATTATATATTCTTTTGCGGAGAACGCGGGTAACGATCCCACCCAGGTTTTATCCCGACTCTAGTTTTCCAAACTAGTACCTTACCTCTCGGTCAGTTCTCCTTATTGAGCCTTTGTGGGAATTCGAATCCCAGTTTCCTGTGTACGAAACAGGTGTAATTACCAACTATACTATAAAGGCAGCGGCGGAGGAGACAGGACTCGAACCTGCACGCCCTTGCAGACGACCGGTGTTCAAAGCCGGGACGATACCAATTTCGTTTTACACCTCCAATTTTCGGACGGTACCAGCCTCCCTTTTAGGTATCATGATTTTCATGATTTTAATAACCTGTACCGTATCGGCGCGGAGAGCACAGGTAACGATCCTGTCTGAGTTTTATCCCAACCTAAGTTTAGCAAACTTGTACCTTACCTCTCGGTCAGCTCTCCAAAATTATATTATATTTTTTTATTAATGTTTTTTGTGCAATTTCTATAACTTCATCAGTTTGAGTCATAGATTTTTTTAACAAAACATTCAATTCTTTAATATGATATCTTAACATTTCAATTTGATCTTTATGAAAAGCTGAAAGTCTTTTTAAAATATCGACTTCTTCTTCAAGAGTTTTAATATATTCACTCTTTAAATTTGTGTTTTCAACTAAATCATCAATTCTTTTTTGAAATTCTTGTACACTTACGTTTTCTTGTTTACTTTCTAACATATTGTTTTGTATTAAAATTAAATTTGCGGAGAGCACAGGAAGTCGAACCCGCGGCGAATTAACCTTACGCCGGATCAGTTTTCGAGACTGATTGTGCACCAGCTGCACTCTACTCTCCAAATTAGAGCCGATAGAGGGATTCGAACCCCCGATGCGTTTTACCATCCAGTTTACAGAACTGGCCCAATCGACCACTATGGTATATCGGCATTAAAAACTTTGGGCCCTCTTTCGGCATCGAACCGAACACCTCCACTTTACCGAAGTGGTGCTCTGCCAACTGAGCTAAAAGGGCATTAAAAATAGTCCTGACAGAGGGAGTCGAACCCCCATGTAACCAGTTAACCTTTCTGCTGGATATAAGCCGGAGGGTATATGTCAGGTTTAGAGCGTGTCGGAGGATTTGAACCACCACTTCCACCATTACTATTGATGTTGTTCTACAAAGGATTTTCTCATGAGAAATGACGTCTATTTCCTTTCCTTCCTTAAACTATACACGCATTTTAAAAATAAATACTATAGCCATAACCCGGATTTTGTTTTATGTGATAATTTATCTATGCCCCAACCTTGCTATTATTGACCAGCTCACCGTCTAAGCTATTTCGGGTTGCATTCTCTTTGGTTTTAACGATTATTTAGATCTCCCAAATTAAGCTGTAATGTCCGGAGTTTCCTCTAAAATCTTTTTCGCCCCCTGTATCTTTCGAGATGCTTCTTGTCGGCAAGAACCATTAAGGGAGCCACCTAGAATTTTAGCTATCACTCACTATAGTATTTATTGTTCTTTAATGCTTACTTCTTTAACATCTTTAGAGATAGATCTCCATTCATTTTTTTCTAGATCAAAAAATCTTACATTATTTGATTCATATAAACTATTCTTTGGGTACTTATCTTCAGGTATAAAAGCATATTGAAGAGTTCCATAAGCTTTACGAATTGATCCATCTTTTTTTGCATATTCAAAATATGCTTTTTCCATTTTTAGAATTTCTATAAGTAATTCTACGCTAATTGTTTTCATTTTATTTAAATCTATCTATTTGTAAATTTCTTGGGTTCATTTCTGTAAGATTTCCCCATTTATCAAGAACTCCATAATGATATGAATCTTCATACTTAACAATTACTTTAGCTCCAACTATTTTATTAAAATTATCGTAATCTATTCTAAGAGTATCAATTACTTTATATTCTTTACTATTTAAAACGGGACGTGTGCATGAACATAACATTAATAATACAACAATCACTAAAATTATATTAAACTTTTTCATATTCATATATTTAAACATTTTATTTAATAGTATAAATATAATCAATTTTTCTGAAATAAAAAAATATTTTGCCATTTATTTTCAAAGAACTTTAAAAAACTATAGGGAACCGTTTCTGGCTCCCTACTTAATATATTTTTAATTATATGATAGAGAGCATAATTATCCTGAGGTAGTTGTTGAACTACTTATTAAGGATATTGATATGGTACTCGTTAATTTCATATTTTATTATTATATTCTATATATTACTATAAGTTTTTATTTTCTTTGTACTTAATGCGGTATTTATTAAAAATAAATCTTAATTTTGCTAAATCAACTTCATCGTCTAAAGTAATATCCAAAGGAATATCAGTTGTAACACGATATTTTTGTTTATCTCTTGTAACATTAGACCAGCCTTTAATTGCTTTTATATTAGAGTCAGTCCATAAACCTACTGGTAAATCTTCGTTAATTTTTTTTGCTTTCATAAGATGTATTTTTATTTATATATCTTGTTATTTCTTTATTCTTGATGCTAACTTATGTTCATCATCCAATACTAACCAACGTTTATATGTAATGGGTCTTGCTCCTAAATAGTTAACATCTTGAGCACGATGGTAATAAGTCTTTAAAGTATTTACATCTTTTTCGGTAGAAAGATTACCATCAAATGCAAGTATATTGCCATCTCCATCAGCTGATCTTAAAATCCAATCATTTTCTTGAAGATTAAGATTTTTAACATCTTGAATAGTTTTGCATGTTCCTAAATAAGATGTATTACTTTCTATCATTTCACGGGCCTTTCTTCTTCTTTCTTCAATGTATGTTTCAAAATTATATTGAGGCGGAATGTGTCTTCCTGAATAGCGTTGGGTTTTATCTTCAACTTCACTTAATAAATCTAAAACATTTTTTGCTTTCATAATAACTTATTTTAACATTAAACGTATGGTGGCGGTGTTATTTTTATCTTTCCAAATTTTGAATCATATTTTTGTAATTTAGATTTGCCTTTAGAATTTAAAACAAACTTATCACCTATCTTATCCATATTAGGATAAACAATTGCGCTTAAACCATCTGACCAATAACCAGAATTCATTAAAGGATTAAATGTATCTTTACCATAAGATAAATCATATATCAATTTAACAAGTTGTTTTGCTGAAGTAATAGTATTTTCGTCAACATATTTTAAAATTCTATATATTTTATATCCTCTCGGGTATTCTCTGTGGCCTTTAGATATTTTAGTACCCAAATAAATTTTAATTTTATCAATCTTTTTAATATCTCTAGGATGAATAATATCTTCTAATTTATCTATGCGATCTCTTAAATAATCTTTTATTTCTTCCTTTTGATATTTGTTTCCTTTTAAAAAGTGAAAATCATTATCCTTTTGATATAAACTATTAATCATTCCTATTTTTAATTTTACATCATTATCAATAGCATCTTTAAATTCATTGAAATTTCCAACTTTACAAGCAATTATCAATTTTTCTTCCGGCGTAAATGATACAAGGGTCCCCTTTATATTTAAAATATATAGCCTTATCTACTAAATCATGAAATTTAGCGCCTTTATTTATTAATGTATCTATAAAATTTTCTCTATTATAATATACATGATTTTAGCGCTTCATCTTTATCATAATTATCATAAGCATTTATTAAAAAATTAATAAATTCATTAGTTAACGCTTTATTACCAGAACCGTTTTGAATACATAATTCTAATACAGCATCAATATTAGTTATAGCTGGAGGATACCACATTTTTAATGTTTTTATCCATTCTTCAATTCTATGAAGCATGCCTATACCCATATCTTTTATAGGATCAGATTCATCTGTAAATTTTTCATATATAAATTTAGCTCTCATAAATACATTTTATTTATATATTTACTTTATTCTATCGTGTAGTTGCTGATTTTTAATAATGAACATATTTCGTATAGCAAGCCAAGCAATTTCAGGATTAACTTCATTTTGTATGAAAGTTATATACATTGCGTAATAATTATCTAATTCTTTTATTTCTTTTTTGTTAAGAGGTAAATTATTAAATAATGTGTTAAAATCATTTGAACACAAGGGTTCTTTTATATTAATTTCTTCCCATGTTTTCATATTATTCTGTTTTAGATTTTCCGCTTAATCTTCTTGTAATACGACCACGAGTTAAATCATAAGGTGACATATCTAAAGTTACTTTATCACCTACTAAAATTTGAATAGAATGCATTCTAATTTTTCCTGATAAATGGGCAATTACTATAGCTTCATTATTTAGGGTAACTCTAAAAATAGAATTGCCCAGTGCTTCTATTACTTCGCCGTCGACAGAAATTGACGATTGTTTTGACATTTTATTTATTTTTTTGAATTATTTTCATTTTATGATTAACAGCAATTTTCAAAATTATTAAATATGCAACTATAAAAAATATAATCGGCATCCATACTGGAGCAAATATCCAGTACCATGACCATGTTATTATGCATGTAAATTTTAATAGTAAAAATGTCAAAAATAAAACTGTTAAAAATGATATGCCTCCCATTAAATCAGTATTCATAATTTTAAAATAGTTATGATTTAAAATCTATTAACAATTGAATAGCAGATTCTCTACTAATACTTTCTTGTTGCATCAATAGCCATATTTCTGCTTCTGTAGGATAATATTTATTTTTCATATATTTTCTTCCACTCAGGTTTACCAAAATGCCATATTTCACAAACTTTACATTTATACACAACATAATCATTAGCTATAAAGCCTAATTCTTTATGATTATTCATTGCTTCAATTGCATGAGATTCTGTGTCAAATTTTGTTCTACGAATCATGGCTGATCCTACACCTATTGAACAAACACCTTTTTCACCCTTCATTATTGATTATATTTAATTTAAGTAAATATAATCAATTTTATTGAAAGAAAAAAATATTTTAATACTTATTTTCAATATAATCTATAAGTTTTTGAATATCTTTATCTACAGAAGAATTAAATAACCCAAAATTAGATTTTAAAAATTCAATTCTTTTTTCTTTATATTCCGTTGAAGATAGAAATGAAAATTCTTTTCTTAATTTCATTTCATTATTTAATAAAGTTTTGTACCCATCTTTAAATTTGGCATTATCAGCATTCCAAAAAATTCTTTCAAGTTTTTCAGTAGGTCTTTTACGATATTTTGTTACTTCAATTAAATCGCAAACCTTTTTTAATATTTTTGTGTCATTTGTTTTAAATGCACATTTAAAAAAATATATTGATTGATTTTCATTATCTTTTTTCTTGGGATCATAGATTGCATCGTGTGTAAAAGCGGCCAATAAAAGAATATGCTTTTCGTAAACATCAAGTAATTTAAATGAAATATCATTTTCAATATCTTTAATTATTTGAATTAAATGATCGGTATTATGATAATATCTATCTTTTTTATTCCAAAGATATTCTAATTCTTTTATACTATTTTTATAAAAATGAGTTTCTAATATTTTTTTAAAGGTTCTAAACGGATTCATTGTATTTATATAATGGATTATAATATATTTTATTCGACGGATCCATACAATAAAATCTGTATCCGCCGTTATTTTTAAATTTAACTACTATTTTATATTCATTATCGCATTTTATTATTGTTCCAATATTTCCCATAGAATCTTTTACTTTCATATTTTCTTGTAATTCTGAAAATTCCAATTCATTTTTTTTCATTATTTTCAGTTTTAGATTTTGGTAAAACATATAACACATCTTCTTTCATATGGACTATTTTTGGTTTATGAAATTCATAGTATGTAAAAATACATATGATGATCATCAGTGTTGTAAGTGTAAATTTTACTATTGGTTTTTTAAAGGAGGGAAATATTCCTAAAAAAGCATAAAATATACATGCTACTGCAAAAAAAGAAATAAAAGCTGCGCCCCATCTTACAAATATTCTTAACATAAAAGAATGAAGCATTGCTATCGTAATAATTATAACAAATATTATTATAATCCATGCAATATTGTTTTTACTTAATTTTGTTTTCACTAGTTTTATTTTTAGGGATTACGTCTAAAATTTTTGTGATTTTATCTAACTCTGTCGATAAACGTTCAATTTCTACTAATTCATTATTTGGTACACGCCAATTATATAATTCTGCTAATCTATTAGATTCGAATATAAAATCTTCTAATAGCTTTATTTTTATATTCAGTAAATCTATTTTTGTTTTAGTATTCATGTATTAATATTCTATCCTATCGTCAAATTTTGATTTATTATTACTTAAATAATATTCACCGCGATTATTAAGAAAATATTTATGATTTTGAGTTATATTACAATATATTTTTAAAGATTCAAAATGTCCAGTACTTATAGTTCTTGTATATTTTGGATCAAATTCTCCAGTTCTCATCCTTGTAATAAATTCTACAATTTCTTTATATCTTCTTCCACCTGTATTTTCGCCACGTTTAATAAATTGAAGATATTTCCATAATAAATAGCCTTTTGAAAATACTTTAGAATATCCTGGTTTATCAAATAAAACATGTGATGCTCTATCTTTTATTGCTCCTAATTTTCTATATCTCTGTTATATTAATTTTTTTTCATATTTTTCCTCAGACATTAATATTACTTCTTTCTTAATATTACATATACTTCTAAGTTCTTTTTCTGTTGGTTTTATTCCATTATCATAAAAATATAATTTTCCGTTTATTTCATTTGGAAAAAAATCTAATGATAGTAGATTAGAATTTTCAGATACTACTAAATTTGCGTTAATATTATTAAATTTAATATATGATGGAAAATTATTAATTCTATGAAAATAAAAAGTTGTATCTATAGCTTCATTTAATTTTTTACCATTAACCACCTGTAAGATTTCTTCAATCGATTCAGGATAAACTGAGTACGCCTCTGCTTTATACGACATATCAATAGTTCCATCTTCATTAATTTTGCAATTATGTTCAAGATTATTATCAGAAAGCCATTTTTCTATTAAATGCTTAGCGCCTATTCTCATATCTTCTATTGGATCTGTTTCTTCAGAAAATTTTTCATTAAGGTTTTCTTTAATTTTACTATGACTTGCGATCCAATTTGCTCTTTTTTCTTTAGCAATATATTTTCTAATCATATTGTATAATGTTTTATCTTTATGTTCTCTGGCATATTCTATTCCTTCATTTCCCCGAGAATGTATATCAGCACCAGCATCCAATAATAATTTAACTACTTTAATATGATTATGTTTACATGCCCATCTAATAGCTACATCATCATACGCGTGAATATCGTATCCTTTTCCTATTAAATATTCAACAAAAATAGTTTTTCCATCTTTTGCACATAGATATAAATAATTATTTAGAGGCTCATCGGATGATCCAATAGATTTGAAATAATTTTTAATCATTTTCATATTTATCCCTATACCCATATCATAAATTGGATCTGATTCATCAGTAAATTTTTCATTAAGAATGTCATCAATGTATTTTGCATTCATATATAATCTTTATTTTATATATTTAAGATTTCCATTGTTTTTTTCTTTTACTTATAAATTTCCAAGATTTTTTAGGTTTTCTGCTTCTCCAGTAATTACATCCATCATGAGGTGCACAATGCCAACATGAAAATGGATCTTCTAAATGTTTTACCCAAATTTTATATTCTTTATTATTGGTAGTTTTATCAACAATTTGTGATCTTTTCCACAAATGTATTGTAGAACGTTTGCTGATTTTAAATTTTATTTTCATATAATATATTTTTAATGTAAAAATGTTACGTCACCTACTTGATTAAAATATTTACCGTCAACAAATCTACCAGTTGCTTTCCAAACATATACACCTTGTGGAGCTAAACTACTTCCTTCTCCATCAGGTTTACTACCAAAATATCCATCCCATCCTTTATATAATTCGTGACTTTCATAAATTAATACTCCCCAACGGTTAAATATTTTTAAATCATATTCTATTACATTTTCAAAACGAGGTCTAAATACTGCATCATCAACTTTGCCTTCCGTCCAATATCCTCCTGTAGGTCCAGATCTATTCCAAATAAATGCATTAGGAAAAATTATTTTTCCTATAGCAAAATTTACTTTAATAGGTGTAGTTAATGTAGCTGAATCAATACATCCATCTGATGATGTTACTATCAATGTTACATTATAACTTCCTTCTTGCAGATATTTAT
>Ga0315288_10013237_pt1 | contig 10328 bp, 6 predicted proteins | sample YL17G11_20_MG_FD_203454 | JGI IMG/M metagenome (GOLD analysis project Ga0315288, IMG submission 203454) | Sediment microbial communities from Yellowstone Lake, YNP, Wyoming, USA - YL17G11_20 | ecosystem: Environmental > Aquatic > Freshwater > Lake > Sediment | place: USA: Wyoming | collected...
CAGAACTATTGGGATTTTCAGGAACGCTGGAACGAAAAGCGCCCCGATTATGCGCACAACATGATTGCCTGCATGATCGAACCAACAAATACTCAAACTTGGAACGATTATCCGGCCTATTCGCAAATTCCCATTCTCGGTTGGGGGTTGGAGCGGGTATTCAAACGCAACGCGGACAAAGAACTCCTCCGGCAGAGCCTCGGGCCATTGGAAAAGTTTCATGAATGGTACTGGCGCGAACGGGATGTGACCAATGTCGGCCTGGTTGCAGTAGGGGCATACAGCGGAAAGATACAGCACGGCCGGTACGAAACTTTTGATTTCGAGTGCAACCTTGATGATCTGAAACTAACGGCACACCCGATACGCAAAGGCGAAGGTGAAGGAAACTGGTATGGCGACATCTGTCTGCCGGGGATCACGGGTTATCTGATCAGTTCCGAGCGAAGCCTGGTGCGCCTTGCGGAAGCACTGGGCGATACAGACATGGCCGAGCGACGCCAACGGCGTATCGCGAAATCGGTCGAGGCCGTTCGCAAGCACATGTGGGACGAGGAGAGCGGAACGTTCCTGGCGGTGAAACGGGATACCCTGGAAAAGATCAGGGTTGCGACCATCGGAAGTTGGATACCGTTGATGGCGGATGTTCCCACCCCGGCGATGGCCAGGCGAATGGCGGAGGCATTCATGACGGAGCATTGGCAGACGCCTCTGCCGATCCCGACCGTGGATCGGAACGACAAGCGCTGGATTTCGAACAAATATTGGCGCGGGGATGTCTGGCCCGCCCCGAATTACCAGGTGGCGAGCGGCTTCGCTAATTATGGCTACCGCCAAATCGCCGCGAATATTGCCGACAAGACCGTGGCCAACGCCCTTAAGAACGGCATCAACGAGCACTACGATTCGATGACCGGCAAACCGCTGGGGGTTCCCTATAACGGCATGACCTGCACCGTCCTGACCCTGATGCTGGACGCGCTCTCGAGCCGGTACACGTTGAAGGTCAAAGGCGCTTCATGATTTTGCCGCTGCCCCTGTCAGGCCTGCGCATTCGCATCCTCACGGGAATGCATGACATGGACACGGTGATGCCGGATAAAGTCAAGTCGGTTTCCACAAGGTGGCAGGGTTGGGCCCAACGCGTCGGGATTCAGCCCCACAGGTCATTGACATCGCCGCACAGTCTGCGATACGTTTCCGGCATGGTTAGGAAGGGAGGACAAGGACCATGGACTTTCAATCGATCCACCGGGGGATAGGGCTCCTTCTGCTCCTGGCCGGTCCGGCGTTCCCGGGAGCGGCTTCGGGAGCGGAGCCGAAGATCGTCCGGCTCGAGTCCCGGACCTTCCCGAACCCTGTCGTCTGGGACTCGAACTACACGGCCTGCTTGGCCGCCTCGGACGGCCGGGTCTACGTCGGGCTGAACTACCACGGCGGCGGGGCCTCGGTCGCCGTCTACGATCCCAAGACTGATACGATGAAGATCCTGGGCGACATGAACCGCATCGCCGGCCAAACCAATCTGGCCGTCGAGCCCCAGGCCAAGGTCCACTCCCAGATCTGCGAGGGTCCCGACGGGAAGATCTACTTCGGGACCCACCTCTCGGCCTTCTACGGGTTCGCTACGTTCCCCAGCCCCGACGCCTACCCCGGCGGCCACTGGATGGTCTACGATCCCAAGACCGACGTCGTGACCGACCTTGGGATCGCCCTCAAAGGGAACGGGCTGCTCACCATGACCATGGACCCGAAGCGGGGCCGGCTCTACGCCGTGACCTATCCCCAGGCCCATTTCCTTTATTTCGACCTTAAGACCGGGAAGACGACCGACATGGGCCAGGTCCAGAACTGGGACGCCGTCGGCCGGACTCTGGCCGTGGACGACCTCGGCCGGGTCTATGGCTGCTGGGGCCGGGGGAAGCTCTACCGCTTCGACCCGGAGAAGGACGCCCTCGAGAACCTTCAGGTCCAGCTCCCCCAACGCGAGGTCGGGATCCCCATCCACCGGGCATATTGGGAGACCGAGCAGACTTTCACCGCTGTCGCCGGATCGCCCGACCACACGAAGATCTACTTTCTGGAGACGGGAAGTTCCTATCTGGTCGAATACGACCCGCACAAAGGCCCCGAAGGCGAGATGAAGCTCCTCGCCCAGATCACGGCCTACCGGTACGTCGGGAAGCGCGACGTCCCCTACGCCATGATCTCCTTCTGCCGGGGACCGGACAACATAATCTACTACGCCTGTAACTCGGCCGCGGGGAACGAGGACGTCACGCCCTACTGGGGAGGCGGAATGGCCGCCGCGCTCGTGACCTACGACCTTAACACCGGCCGACGGGAGGACAAGGGGTTGATCCAGGTGGAGGGCGGCCTGACGGCGGTCCATCCCAACGCTGCCGGCGCCGCGCCGGACGGGACCATCTACTTCGTCGCCCACGTCCTGGAGCCGGAGGGAAAAGGCCGGACGATCTCCGGCCTGCCGGCCGATCTCGTCCTCGAGAAGGATACGGACAGCAAGAAGCAGATGCACGAAGGCCGGACGTACACGCTGAGGCTCCTGATCTATCGGCCCGCGAAGAACCGCTGAAGAGGAGGACGGCCATGAGCAAGAGAACGAGCATCAGCCTGGCGATAGTCCTCCTGACCCTCGCCCCCGTCCTAGCGGCCCAGGAAACGACGATGTACTCGGCAAATCCGCTGCGGCTGGACCTGCGTGTCCTCGGCCGGCCTCCCCTGGACGTGATCCCGCCCGGCGAATGCGCGATCACCTCCCTGGTCTTCGGCGCCGACGGCTGTCTCTACGGAGGGACCTCCGGAAAGCGGGCCCACCTCTTTGTCCTCGATCCGAAATGGGGCCACGTCTTCCCGTTGGGCTACCTGCCCGGCCGGGAGAGCATTTTCCACGCCCTGGCCGCGGCGCCCGACGGATCGATCTACATCGGGACGTCGCTCTTCAACCAGGGCCGGATCGACGAACGGGGAAAGGACGTCCTGCTGCGCTACAAGGGTTATGAGGGCGGACATGTCTACCGGTTCGAGTCGGGGAAAGAGCTCCAGAGCCGCAATCGGATGCAGACGCCCGATCCGTCCCGGCCTCTCCCCTTCGCCCTGGACCTCGGTGTCGCCGTCCCCGGCGAAAGCGTCGTTTCGCTGATCTACGGGAACGGGGTTCTCTACGGTGTGACCTTCCCCGGCGGGCATTTCTTCGTCGTGGACCTCAAGACCGGAAAAACCTTGGACAAAGGACCGATCTGCGGCCCCCCTCTCAGCGAAGAACCTTTCCGCAGCATCCCGCGGGGGCTCGTGCTCGATGCGAAGGGCCGGGTCTGGGGGACGGGAGACTACGGAGCGCTGTTCGACTATTGGCCCGGAACAGGAGATCTCACCCAACATCCTGACCACCGCATCCCCTGCGAGAGGGGACGGGAATACAAGGCCATCGTCGACGCCATGGTCCTGAGCCGGGACGGGGCCATCTACGGCGGGACATCCGACGGTTTCGTCTTCCGCTTCGATCCGGAGACGATGAAGATCCGGAACCTGGGGAAGCCCATCTGGCAGCAACGGATCCGTGGGCTGGCCTTCAGCCAGGACGGCGACCTGTGGGGCGTCGGCGGCGAGCCGGGCGGCTCCGCCCGCGTCTTCGTCTACCGAACCGAGGCGGGCTCGTTCGAGAGCGGCGGCATGCTCCACGTCAACCGGACGCCCTACTACGCCTGGCTGGCCTACGAGGCCGAGTCCATGGTCGCGGGACCCGACGGGACCCTCTTCATCGGGGAAACAGGGCGCCTGGCCCACCTCTACTTGCTCTATCCCTGGAAATAGGAGGGCGCGGTTTCCTTCTGCGCCCCGATCTGTTTTCATAATTCGCCAAGCACTTTGATCTCGCCCGTGTGACATCCTATATCCCCGATAAAGACCAGGTCATGGTCCGTTATCATGGGCTATACGCCAACACCCACATTCATTGATCATCTGAAGCTGATGTTTGCGGCGGCGAAGCCTCCGCCCTCCCATGTCTTCGAGTAGGTTGCGCTCCCGGCGGCCGAGGAGAGCGGGGAATATTTCTAATCTTTCGTGATCAGGGGAAGATGGAGTCTGTGATTTTTCGGCCTGTACGGGAGGGTTTTTCGCAGAAAGAAGCTCTTCTGAGCCGCCGGAAGGAGTTCTTGACATCGCCGAGCTGATCGAATTAATATTCAGCGTGATCAAGAGGAGGGATTCAGCATTCGGAGGGGCCGTTCTCAACGCCGCGAGAAAAGGAATCCCCGATCGTTAAACATGATCACTAAAAAGATGAAAGCGCTGTTTCAAAATAGTGATAGCAAGCTTCCGGCTGTGACTGCCGATTGGGCTGTCATCACAAAGGCCGGTTTTGATCCCGGCCTTGATACCATATGTGATGGGATTTTTATCGCAAAAACATTTATCCGCACTGTGGATGGGAGCAAACCCTATAAGAGATAAAAGAAGTGTTCAATGAATAGGTAAGTAACAGCCGGAGAAGAGAAATTATGTTCAAAACAAAACAAATTCTTGCTTCAATTATAATTTTTCTTTTGAATTTTCTTCTTCTCTGTTCAATTGCCTGTAAAAAAGAAAACAGTCGCCCACACATCATTTTTTATCTGTTGGATGCCGGACGGGCAGATTATTTCGGCTGCTATGGTCAAAAAGACAATCTCACTCCTCATATGGATCAGATGGCAAAAAATGGTATCCTTTTTGCCAGGTATTACGCAAACTCTTTTTATACCAGGGGCTCATTATCCAACTTATTTACCGGCCGCTATGATGTTTTTGATATTCTGCATCAATTTGACGATAAGTCCCATAAACCATTAACTCCAAAAACCAGAAAAGATGAACTGACTTCCGACTGCATCCTGCTAACGGATTTGTTGAGAGAGAGCGGCTACCGGACCATCGCTTTAGCAGCCAATCCTTTCCTTACTCCGCAATGCATACTGGGTTCCAGCTTTGATCAATGTATTCAATTTGATCCCCCCAAGAAGCGGTCTGCTGAGCGGGTAGAAGTGATATTTAAAGAGGCTTTAAAAATAATAGAGACCCAGCAGAAAGAAAATAAGCAGCGGCCGATATTCTTATATATCCACTTAATGGACACTCATGCACCCCATCTTCCGCCGCCATTATTTAATAAATACCGGGAGAATCCGCCTCCCTTTATCCATGATCCGCAGTATTTGAAATTAGCCGGCAGGGCTAAAGGTTCCATGGCTTACGTGGATCATTGCTTGGGCCAATTTCATCAAGAATTGAAAAAGGCACTGAAAGGAAATACCATTGAAATCATCACCGCGGATCATGGTGATTCTTATGGGGAGGCTGGATGTCTATATCACCACGTGCCCTCTTTTTGTCGCGAGGAGGTCCACCGCATTCCGCTAATAATTAGTGGTATCCAAATGAGCGGAAAAAAGAACAAGATTGAGGATTGGACTTCAACAGTAGATATTTTTCCAACCATCCTGGAGATGATTGGTTTTAAAAGCAATAATAATTTTCTAGTCGATGGTTCCTCACTCACCATGCTTATGCAATCCCCAAAAGGTGACAAAAGAAGTAATGGTGTATTTTTCGTATTAGAAAAGCAATGCGGCTTCAGGAAGGAAGGGAAAACCTACAAGATACAAAATGATGAATTGCAGATCTTGAATGAAGGCCAGGAGCTGTTTGAACCGCCTACCAAACTGAATGATATGATATCTTCATTACCTAAGGAATTCTTGGATCTCAGGATCAAGTATCTAGAAAGACTGGTATTGCGCAACAAAATGAAAAGAACGGGCTATCAAGAAAGAGTCGATGAGACCGCTAAATCAAGGAAAGAGCAATTAAAAAGTCTTGGTTATGTGAAATAGTATAAGTCAAGAAAATATTCTCTTTAGTAGCCATGGGAAAATGGGACAATCCCGATTTGACAATACCCTTGAATATAGAGTATTGACATGTTTCTTGTTAAGGGTTCATGCGATTCGCTCCCCGCCTGTCTCCCGACGATTTCAAAGCGGCCTTCACCGCCGCCGGAAGTTGGGGAACGTTCCGTCAGCGACGCTTGCCGGGATCGATGGAAGCCCGGATCAAGGTGCTCTTCGGGGCGCTGACCCTGAAAACGCTGCAACTCGAATTCTCCGGCAAAACCGGCGAGCGGCCGCCGATCTGTGAATTGAACGGTGGGTCCGTTTCTCGCCGTATTTCCCGCTCAGGGGAGACCTTGACGGTGGAATTCCGAGCGCCTGTGATCATCCGGAATTCGGGAGAGCTGAGGATCGAGATTTGATCCCGCTTCTTTTTTTGCGGGTCAGGCCGGCCAATTCCCGATTGAAATGAGGTCTTTGTGAAAAAGCTTATTGCCGTTATTTGCCTATGGGCCGGATTGAGCGGGTCGCTTTTTTCCCACATGCTCCACGCCTCAGCGGCGAGGAAGGAACCCGAACCGACCCGGGAACAGCGCATCCGATGGTGGCGCGAGGCCAGGTTCGGCATGTTCATCACCTGGGGGTTGTATTCCATCCCTGCGGGGGTCTGGAAGATGAAAGCTCATCCGGAAAACTATGCCGAATGGATCATGTTCGACGAAAAGATCCCCGTGAAGGAATATGCGCTGCTGGCCGGGAAATTCAACCCCGTCAAGTTCGATGCTAAAGCCTGGGTTGCGATCGCCAGGAAAGCAGGCATGAAATACATCGTTCCGATGGCCAAACACCACGACGGATTCAGCATGTTCAAGTCCGGCTTGACGGACTTTGACATTGTCGACGCCACGCCGTTCAAACGCGATGTCGTCGGGGAACTGGAGAAAGCCTGCCGGGAAGCCGGACTCAAATTCGGATGTTATTATTCCGTGGACCGAGACTGGCACCGGCCCCAGGGCCCCGGGAACGAGTACAAACAAGCCAACACCTGGGATTTCCCCGCTTCCCGAAGAGAGGATTTCGATCGGTACTTCCGCGAATTCGCCGAGCCCCGGGTTGAGGAGCTCCTGGCCAATTACCGGCCGGATATTCTCTGGTTCGACGGGATCGGCATGAAGAGCGATCGCCAGCTCGAAGACCTCGTCCGGACGATCCGGACGCTCGGGCCGGGCTGCATCATCAACAGCCGGATCAAGACGTTCCGGCTCCCGTTGCCCGACCCGTTCCGCTATTGCGATTATATATCCCTCGGCGACAACGAGATCGCCGACAGGACGCCGGGGTACGATTGGGAGAATCCGGGGACGCTGAACTCGACCTACGGGTACAGCCGGAACGACAACAACTGGATAGACCCGCGGGAGATCGTCTTCCGGCTCGTCGATATCGTCAGCAAGGGCGGCAACTATCTGCTGAATGTCGGCCCCACCTCCGAAGGCCTCATCCCCCAGCAGAGCATTGACCGGTTGATGGAGGTCGGGACATGGATGGAGACGAACCAAGAAGCTATTTATGGCACTTCGGCTTGGAAAGTCTATGGCGAAGGACCGCTTTTTGAAGAAGAGGCGGCCAAAACCCAAGGCAGGGGAGCGAAAGCCGCCGGCGGGACCCTGAAAGCGGATGAGGGGCGAACCCCGCTTGATATCCGATTCACGGCGAAAAATAAAACCGTGTACGCCATCTGCCTGGCCTGGCCCGAAAAGGATATCCTGGTGAGGGCCCTGGGCCAAAAGGGAATGCTCGGCGGGGAAATCGCGGCCGTGAGCATGCTCGGCTCGAAAGAAAAGGTCCAATGGCGTCGGACCGGCGAAGGGCTGTCGCTGTCCGTCCCGAGAGAAAAGCCTTGCCGATACGCATTCGTCTACAAGGTCGATCTCAAATGAAAAAACTTCTATTATTGTCTGCGGAGTTGAAAAAAGGAATGGGCGGGGAACGAAGCGCTAGCCCAAGTTAGACAGCAACTGTCTTTTTGCTCAAAGATCCTTGATTTAGGGATTCGTTCAGGTGTCGATGGTTGATATTCCGCGCCGCCATTCTTGTCGAACCGCGAAATGACGGATTTGCCCTCTTGAAGAACGTATCTTTATGAATATCATCAGATCTTTCGTGATCATAGGAAGTAGGAGTCTATCGTCTCTTTACCGCGGCGGAGGGATTTCTTCTCCCGACATGCTCTTTGAGTGCCGATCTTTGTGGCTTTTTGTGGTTATTGACGGCGCCACCCGGCAGGCGATATATTTTCGGTATGGGCAGGAGGGTAGATTTCTTATATGTGTCCGTGATGACATTTCTGAAAAAGGAGTCCAGCATGCGCAGCAAAGTCGCTGTCCCCGCGATTATAACAAGTGCGGCGCTGTTCCTGGCCGCATCAGGGTACGCCGGCCCCGTGGCTCTCGAAGAAAAGGTCTTTCCCGGAGCTGACGAGAAGACCGTCTCGCAAGCCCATTATTTCACCTGGATCAATAACACCTCCGGCGGCGCCACTGAGAAGCATACCATGATCAATCTGGATTTTTTCAAGTGGCTGCTGGATGAATACGGGATGAAACTGGACATTTACGCCTTCGACGCGGACATCCTCGATGGGGAGGGGGGATACCACACGGTAAGGTCCGAAAAATTCCTAAAAAACTATCCGAACGGTTTCGGTCCCGTGAGCCAAAAGGCCGCTGCGCTGGGGATCCGCCTGGGCGTCTGGCTTGGGCCGGATGGTTTCGGCGATACTTCCCGGGAGGAGAAGGAGCGGATCGATATGCTCGTATCGCTGTGCCGGGACTTCAAGTTCAGGTTGTTCAAAATGGACGCCCTCACCCCGCTAAGACCGGAAAAACAGGATAGTTTTATCCGGGCCATGAAGGCGTGCCGCGAATATTCGCCCGACCTGATCGTCCTGAACCACCGGATCGATTTCGGCAAGGCCGCGCCCTACGTGACGACCACCCTCTGGAACGGGGACGAATCCTACATCGATGTCCACATGACGAACGAGCAAACGGCGACGCACCATCGCGTGGGCCAGCTTGCCCGCGGGCTGGTCCCGGATTTGAAACGGTTATTCGAAGATCACGGGGTCTGTCTGTCATCCTGCCTGGATTTCTGGGAAGACGACTTGGTCATGCAGGCTTTCAATCGCTGCCTGCTCCTCGCTCCGGAGCTTTACGGCAATCCCTGGTTCCTGCGCGACGACGAATATCCCAGGCTGGCGCGATTGTTCAATCTTCATCGCCGGTATCGCGGGATTCTCGTCGACGGGATGGTCCTCCCCGAGAGCCGGTATGGAAAGAATGCCGTCTCCAGAGGGGACGACAGGACCCGGCTTATCACCCTTAGCAACCTGACATGGGATCCCGTGACTTACGAGGTCGGTCTCGATGAATCGATCGGCCTAAAGAAAGGCGGGGAGGTCACCGTCGTCCAGTTCCATCCCTTCGAAAAGATCATCGGCCGATTTGCCTACGGCGAGAAAGTGCCGATCGAAGTCATTCCGTTCCGCGCCAGCCTGATCATGGCATCGACTTCAGGTCTCAAGGAAACGGGGCTGAACGGCTGCGGCTATGAAGTCGTACGGGATGTGCCGGGCAAGGACGTCATCATCAAAGTCCTGGGGTATCCGGGAAGCAAAGAAAAAATCTCCCTGCCCGAGGGAGACCGTTCATACAGCCGCGCCACGCTGGACGGTAAGGACGTGTCCGGCCTAGTGAAGGGCAAAACGGTGAACGTGCGTTTCCCCGGAAAAGCTTTGAAGCAGCCCTGGCATCGAAAACTCGGCGATCTCCGGCCGTGCCCCGTTCCGACCGATGCCGAATCGCTCTATGAAGCAACCTGCTACGCCGCGGAAAACAACGCGCTGGAAGTCAGATCGCTCTACCGTTCGGGCCCGACCAGGGTCCCCCAGGTCAAGAAGGCTCGCGAGGCTTTCTTCACGCAGCGGGTGTTCATCGGCAGGGGGGCCTGGGACAAGTTTCTTTTCGACGGGGACATCGACACCTCATTTAAAATCAATCATAGATGGCGGGACTTCAAAGGCGGGGCGCTGCGCGTGGATTTCGGCCGGCCCGTTCGGGCCGATCGGCTGATCATAAAATTCAAAGATGCGCAGGCCGTTCGATCCTATGTCGAGGGCAATGAGCTGACGGCGGAGGTGTCATCCGACCTCGGAACCTGGGCCCCTGCAAGGATCACCGCTTCGGAGAGCATGCTCACGGCAGCCTTCGATCCGGGCGCCGGGATCCGGTATTTCCGTCTGTCGAGGGCCCCGGCCGAGATCGTCGAGATCGAAGGGATGTTCAAAGGGTCCCCGCTCGACCGGTCCGCCTGGCGAGCCTCCAACCTGTTCGGCTGGTACGGACAAACGCCCGCGGTCAAAGCGTGGTCATGCTCTTT
>Ga0315288_10013240_pt1 | contig 10328 bp, 14 predicted proteins | sample YL17G11_20_MG_FD_203454 | JGI IMG/M metagenome (GOLD analysis project Ga0315288, IMG submission 203454) | Sediment microbial communities from Yellowstone Lake, YNP, Wyoming, USA - YL17G11_20 | ecosystem: Environmental > Aquatic > Freshwater > Lake > Sediment | place: USA: Wyoming | collected...
TCGATGTGAGGCTACCCCGTAGCAGGCCGTGGTTGATATGATGACCCTGCGGAACCCTGCGTTTATTATACCAACGATACCCGAAATACAGGACGATGAGGACTATAACAAGGTAACATAATGGGGCTATAAAATAATAGAGTGCTGCGAGTCCGATGACGCCCAGGACGATAAGCCAGAACTTACCGCTCATCGTAGGCCTCCTTCCCTGCGTGCGTGATCCGCTATCTTGCCCAGGAATTTTCCTATTCGTCCCTTCCCCTGTCCTTTGCCTTTGCGCGACCAGAGGAAGCCCAGGAAACGCTTCATATCGGTTAGGAAACTTCCGGATACCCTGGGACGAGCCATCAGCGATCAACTCTTTCTTTTATCTTTGTGCGTGCGCCCTTAAGCCTACGCGATACCTTCTTGCTGATGATCTCCTGCAGCATCCATACCTCCTGTTTATGACGCAACAGCCACACCAGGGATGAGCAGAAACCGAACAGTAGGAATGGCATGATGATGAGGAACTGCATACTATTGTACAGGCCCATGATGAGCATGCCTGTCACCACGAGCATGTAAGCCATGAAGAACAGATAAAGAACAATCATTATCTTCAGATTACGCGACAACAGCGGCTTTCTTTGGGGTTCGATAGGCAATATCATCCCTCCATTTTTTCTCATCCTTTTTAGTAAAGATAAACGGGTTGATCCTCTCAGTGCTGTCGAACAGGTCGAAGATCGGCCGGGCATAGAAATCCTTGACGATAGGCAGCTGATCAAGCCGTCTCCTATCCAGGTATGTCATGCGGAATACATCATCGTCCCCGTCATGGTCAGAGTCGATGAACAGGTTCTCGCAGACAATATCAATGTCCGTAATTCTGCGTATTCGTTTATCGACTTGATCCTTATACTGTGTCGTATAATATACGTTCGATCTTGTATGTCGGGACTGTAGGAAGAAATCCGCGACGCGTTTGTTCTGCATGGTTCCGCTTGCGCGGGCGTCTGCGTACTCGTGCAGCTCGTCGATTCCGACGGCAGCGTCCATGAGCTTATCGGTCAGCTCTATCATATCCTGGCCTGCGAGCCATTGAAAAGGAAACTCGAGCTTATAGTTACAATACAGGCTCTTGCGTGATGATTGAAGACTTTCCAACCAGAGGAATAAGGTAAGAGCAGTTGTCTTACCGGAGCCTTTTCCAACCATAGATGCCTACCACGACATTCTCAGCTTTCACTATGGATTACCACCTCCTGGGAAGTTCAGGAGAGCGAACTCTCCAAACAATTCTTTTGCTTTTGTGTCATATGCTATAATAGCGTCTGAAAGGAAAGTAAATCTACCGAGAAAACATCTTTTATACCTATAGCATATCTGAGCTACCCATTTCTGTCTCTGATCATCCCAATGTACTCCTTTTATTGCTGATTGTCGTCGTTTACTATTTGCCATATTCTCAGAATTAGTGCAAATTCGTAGATTGCATTTGCGATTATCAAGAGAATTAAGATTTATATGGTCTGTATATTTTTTGTCTTTCGTATATTGACCGTTAAGAAGTTGACGATGCATACTTATTGTTTCTCTGCGCTTTTCCGTTGGATGCCAGATAGTTCTTACTGCATAACCAAGAGAAACGCACCATTTATATTTTATCAATTCATCATAATCCTCTGCATCTACTAAAGCGAATTTTCCTTTAGTTAACGGAATTAATTTAACTTTCTCCATTTTTTCCCCTGTTTATGATATCCTCGATAAGGTTCGAGGGATGCTTATGCAGATCACGCTTCTTGATGTACGTCCATACTTCGAGCGCGGTGAGAGTACCGAAACCGTTCGCAAACCCTGTCAGGAATATAGTCGTTAAATCCATATGTTCTTTATCTCCTCACTTGCAGCTTCATATAAAGACTTGGTTGCCCTCGTTTCAGATGACCGCGTATGATAATCTCATCTTTCGTGACGTACACATCGAAGCTTCCGTACATGAAGTCATCGTAGCTACGGTATCGCATGATCGACCATTTTTCGGTATCGGTGACAAAGACCTCCTTTGTTCGTTCATCATTAAAACCCATTATCTGCCTCTTTTCTTTTTTTCTTTTATCTTTATGTCGATAGAGAGGTATTTTTTCATCTCGCCGATATACACGATCTTCTTATACTGCAGGAACAACGCGAGAAAAAACCCGACGATGCCCAGGCTGAGGATAAAAATAATGAATCCCCATCCGACCGGGATGCTGAAGTACCATACGATGAGGACGAACTGCGCGATAATGATGAACGTGAACAGAAGGATACTGTACTGCAGCCTATCGTAATCATTCTCGTTCATACTTTTATTCCTTCTTTTTCATAGCTTTTGGCTTCTTCGATATGACATAATTTATATTGTTCTTGTTTACAAAGAGTAATATACTTGCAATCATAACAGAATTTTGAAGGAGCCTGATATGCTGAATAAAAACCTGTTGATTTTGGCATCCAGGTATCATAAGTTTCTTTTACATCATGGTTTTTAAATCGTAACATTACCGGTTTGTGTTGTTTGGCAAAAGCGCAAACTGTTTTTTCACAATGATGAAACTGTGGACAAAAATTACAAACGATCATGTTCGTCATTACTCACTCCAGGAACTTTGAGAGTTTCTTTAATTCAACGTCATCCGTCTCCTGAATACGGGCCTTCAAGATGCCTTCAAGCTCAGAGCTGCTCTGGCCATCCTCGGATAGCTTCGCGGTCTTAAACTCGATCAGGAACCGCTTCAGCGTCTTAATATTATAGGTATCGGCGAGGCTCTGCAGGATGCTTACGGCTATGACCTGTTTCTTCGTGTAGCGGGTCTTGGCCTTGATGTGTTTCGGCGCGAGCCATTCCCGGATGATCATCGCAACATCCTCAGACTCGGTGCTCGTATGGGATGCTTCAGCTGGAGGCGCAAATACACGATTCAAAAGAGTTTCGTTCTGTCGATTTTCAGTATCGGATTGTTTCTTTTTTTCATCAACCGGAATAAACTCTTTTTCAACCGCGTTCTTCATTCAGACTCCTCCGGTATAATTACCCGGTATATACGGATAGATCGGATACGCAGGCCCGAACAGGCCGCCCTCATGGAAAAACACGAAATAGCATCCGACCGCGAACGCGATAAGACACCCGATAAGAAGGATAACGATGAATAGGTTATATTTCTCATCCTCAGAAAAAAGGAGGGTTGCATAGAGCTGCTCGCTATAGAGCAGGCTGAGGGCTTTCCCGGTAATGCCTTTGTTCGTATTCAGGAAGCCGACAGGCTCCTCCCGATCCTCTTTATAGAACGAGGTCGGCATGAGATACCCGGCTTTCGTCGGCAACAGATAAATAAATTTCTCCGTGATATTATATTTCTTGTCCTTATACGTGAGGCTCTTACGGTCTATGGATACCGCGAACGTGTCGACGACCCTGGAGCGTTTCACGATGTTTATCTCCAGGTAGTTCTCAGGGCTTTTCTTAATGAGCTTCATATCGGAGACAGCTTCGGGGCAGAACTCGGTCGTATAATATGATCCAGGCTCCTGCTCTGCGGCGATATCCGGCTTTTCACTTCTTTCAATATCATGTTTCACCACGCTGGGCTTTTGTTCTGTTTGTTTCTTTTTGAGTTCCCGGAGCTTCTGCTTCTCACGCGCCATGCGCAGCTTGATAAGTTCTTCTTTCGATCTGAAAAACGACATTATAAAATCTCCTTATAAAAACGCATGAATCCCGACTCCTATATCAAACGCTATCGATAAGCCAAATACCAGGACGACGACGACCAGGACGTACATCATACGATTCATAGGCTGCAGGTTCGTCACAATATGATAAAAATCCTCGGCGAACACCCGATCAAGCTCCGCAGGCGTTATACCATCGTTCACGCCTTCGAACGAATAGGGATTAGGATTGCCCTCCTTGTAATACGAGACGGATTTCAGCACACCATCAATGTTCTTAAGAAAGATACAGTCCGGCTTGATAAAATAGGTTTCCTCATCGACCCGGAAGCGTTTGCTTGCGATGACCTCACGTTTCACGACCTGACGATTCCCCTTAACGATATACGCGGTAAAAGTCTGCTCTACCGCGTCATCAGGCGCGTACGCCTCCTGTTTTCGTCTACGGCTTCGCTTCGACATGATTTAATCCCTCGCTCACTACATAATAATACTATAGTGAAAACACTTAGTCATTATATAAGTTATTTGGTAGGCTTATCATTATGCGATTCCTCAGTCTCAGGCCCATAAAACGCCTTCTTGCCACCCAAGAGCATGATGAATAGAGCGAACGGGACGACCAGGACAGCCGCATACCCGAGCATGCCATACACCAGGATACCAAGCGCGATCAACAGGAAGCCCGCGAACAGCATAAAGAAACCGCCAGATCGTTTCTTGCTCTCATACCCGATATAGAAGAAACCGAAGAACAAAGAAAGTATCATCACCGCAGGGTCGAACGAAAGCATCCCTGACAGGAAATACGCGTCCTCATCGACATGCACCGATCCGTTGATGCTCATGTTCGATGTCACCGGAAAACTAATGTTCGTACTGTTCTCGATATGATCCCCGCTCCAGGAAATATACCCGTTAAAACCAGTGAGATTAATGCCGACTGTATAGTTCCCTGTGCCGTTCGTAGAAGCATTTCCTGTCACGTTCGCCCATGCGAACCACCCGAGGAGAGGATCGTAGAAGGATTGATGCGTCCCCATGGCATCAACAAAATTCTCATATAACGTAAGGTTCGTCGAATTACACGAAGGACATGATGAGCCGTTCCCCGTAAGATTCGTATAGACATGCCACCCGGAGCCAAATAGTTTCTTAATGTTCGTCCCGGTGACGTTCACGCTATTATTATGGATCGTCAAAGGAGTTGTCACCCCTGTATAGTTCGCCCAATCAAAGAATTTCCATAACGAGGTACTCCATACACTCTGATGAGTCCCAGTGGCATTAACTATATTCTGATATTGAGTAATTGATGGGGTATCACCTGTATAATTCGCATAGACTTTATATCCCATACTCGTGAGAAATGATGTATGCGTCCCTGTCGCATGACTAGGATTCTGATATTTCGTCAAAGGAGTCGTATTGCCTGTGATATTCGCCCATACATTGAATTTACCAAGTGAGGAGTACCATGCTTTCTGCAAGGTTCCCGTACAATTAATAAAATTTGTGTAACTCAATATTCCGCTGCTTGAATTATCCCACAAATGATACCCGGTTGATAAAAGTTTTAGTTGCTTCACAGAAGAAACATTGACGGTATTATTATGATAAGTGAAAGGGGTAGTTGTTCCTGTAGAATTAGCATAATCAACCCATGTATTAGTAACCCAATATGCGACATGAACCAAAGAAGAATTAATTGTTTTATCTTTTTTTGTTATACTACTGTTATGAATAGATGTTATCCAAAACCCTGTATTATTACGCAAACTTGTTAATGTTCCCGCTACATTGGTTTTAGTATCTGAAAGATGAACTGTGGAATCATTGATATAAAACCAGAAAGTATAGTTATGCCAATAATTAAACGTATAATTTTTACAAGATACTTTCCAAGAATAATTAGTATTTGAAGTAGTGGCATTAAACCATTTATAGAAATACGTATTATTAGCCACATTGTTTTTCGTCTCAATCAAAGTAAAAGAAGATGCACCAGGGTATTTCTTATAAAAACTATAATTATATTTACCTCCATTATGATTAACATCAAAAGAGATGGTTACGTTTCTGTAAGTATAAGAAGCATTGACCGGATAAGTATTGAATGCTTTTAATGGCTCTAAACTAACATAATAACAATACAATGAATACGCGTATGCTCCTTCTATGTCATATGAGAACGGACTAGGAAAGTTTGCAGCATATACATAAGAGGCTACATGATTTAAACCATCACTCCGAATTGAATATACCCTACAATCGCCCGTTGTAGAATTAGACCATGCGGATAAATAATAAGTAGATCCCTGTAACAAAATCGTTGAAGTGATGTTAAATTTATTCCAACCTGTAGAAACAGGTATTATCTTTTCTTCTGATTGACATTCCAACGTTACGCTATCTATATCATAAATAGCACATTTAACCTTATGTGCATGAGTTGTTACGGCTATATACAACATAAAATATTTAGGTATAAAGCCCCCGATAACTGTAGTTGTGGAATCATAATACATAACAATAACATTTTCTATCGTACCTGTGCCAGTACCTATACCCGTATATCCGAATGTCGGGTCAAAAACATAGTTACCAGCATTTATAGTATCTATCTGAAAACGAAACCATATCTTACTATCTGTCCTGCCCTTTGTTATAATAAGATTAGGTATATTTATTATATCTGAATAATTGAACATGCAATGATAAACCTCTGTAGCATTAGCCGTATAATTAACCCATATCTCTGTGCCAGACTTTTCAACATAACTCAGACAATTAATATCTATACCAAACGTGAATCTAGCACTATAAATATTAACAGGAACATTAAGATATAACTTAAATTTCCAAAAACCGGAATTATTCCATGTTTTATCTATAGATAAATAAGAACTACCATCATTCCAAGTTGAATATGAATATCTTTTATATTCAAGTATCCAATTTGTATGTGTCTGAAACATGTTCTTAAAAAAAGTGATATTCACAAGTTTAACGAAGTTATGCCCGAAGCCATTCCCACCGGGGGAATATATATAATCATATGGATGAGGAGACGGAGGATCGGCACGAACCTCATCAACCAACGGCACGATCGTCAGCATCAACAGCCCAAAAAACAACCCTGCAATAATCTTCATATTCCTCATATCTTTTCGACTCCTTATGTAAAGGGTGTAAATGCGTCAAGAAGCGATCCTATCGCCTCGACAGCCTTTATTATGATAGGCAGAATTTCAATGATCAGTATGATACCAAGCGGAATAAAAAAGATGTTAAGTATCCACATGACAGGTTCGGGAATGATATTATTGCCATAATGATCCTTTATACTAAACGTCAACAGCTCCAGGAACCTGCCTATTCCCTCCGGTATTTTCCCCAGAAGATCAAGTGCCTGTTGCAAAATATTCTTTTTAAGCGGAAGGATAGTGCCTGCCGACGTTATCTCATAACCCTTTTCTTTAAGATAACGAATAAAAAGATCATCGATCTCTGATTTCTCAACTGTATATCCTACAATTCCGCCTGTCTTTAATGGCAGGGCATTATACATCTGCATGCCTGTTTGGAATCTATTAAAAACATTCGGTATCTTCTGCATAGAAGTAATAAATAATTCAAATGATTTAGCCGTGCCCTTAGGCATCACAAACACGGGCCCAACCATATGATGCTGAAGAATCTCCCGGGAGAAATTAAATGCTACATTGATGAATGTTGTTTTATCAAATAAAGCCGGAGTTGATGAACTTTTTAACGAATCATCGAAATCTTGTTTTTCGCTAAAGACGGCATACTCGGCGGCATAGGTGAAAATCATAAGAAAAGCAATGCAAAAAACAAAAGTCGTATTGAAATACAAGCCCATAATTTCACACATCCTTCATAAAGAAATTATGCAGACGAAAATAAAGATTTACTAACGAATCTGCTGAGTCGTTACGTTTCAGATGCCTCCATTGGGAGGCGTCAGAATCGTCGGACATTAATACCCCCTTCGGCCCGGGCCTTTCAGATAACCAGGCGACCCCTTAGGAGACACCCCGTAATCAGCCTTACGCGAAGCACCCGCGTAATCCTTACCACCACGACGGGAAAGTATGCCTCCTTTGCGGATCGTGCCGCTATCGCCCCCGCCGCCGCCCTGGCCGCCATGGCCAAAGATCGTGAACACCGCGCCCGCCACCAGAGCCACAACAAACAAGAACACGAGCCACAACTCCAGGAAACCTAGGACAGTACCAATACCGATACCAAACGCCATGAACACGACATAGACGAACGTCGGGACGGCGACGTGATACTTCACGCTGATCATAAGAGGACAACTGACAGCAACGAGTATGCAGCAGATGCCGAACAATAGTTTCATCTCAGGCGGGAACGTCTCCGCAGCCGCGCCACCTACTGATGGGGAAGAAACCGAAAAATTCACAGCACAAAGAACCTTCGAGCCGTTCGCCGTCTCCATACATAGCTCAACATTATAGTTACCGCCCTTCGACACATCGACATACACGTTATAAAAAGGCGTATCAGTCACATACTGCAGCAGCTTATTGTTCATACGGACAAATGTATTAAAGCCCTGGACGACCTGCGTACCATAGATACGCTGCGACACCGAAGGAACCGCATCGGACAACGCTATAGATTTATAGCCGACATTAATAGTATTATCAAAAAGACTCAGCATCCTCAGATACCGAATCCTCATAAGGACATAAGACGAACCAGATTTTTTCCAGAGAGACACATACATATTCGTCTGCGGATAAAAAGTATAATTCCCGGACGTATTCGCCGTAAGACTCCATTTAGGCTCGAAACTCGAGTAATTACTTGTATCTGAGAACTCAGAGACGCCGATGAAGCCCTCCGAGCCATCAGCAGGATAAAAACGATACCCGATAGAAACAAGCGTATTGAACTCGCAGGGATTTGGATACACCGAGAGGATAAAATTCATGTCAACAGGGTTCGTCACCGTGACATTGAATGTCGAACGGATAATGCTGTTACGCACAAGCCGGAACTGATATTTACCACTATGAAACGTTGTATAAGAGGATTCGCCGTTAAAATCCCCTGTCTTAATGGTCAATGGAAAACCCTGGGACGTCAACTGCGTGCCATTTCTCCAGAGCTGAATACTATTCGCATACGTAAAATCGCTAATGAAATAAAACAACGGAATCGTATCGAACGTATCATACGTCGTCTTAGGACATGTCACCAGATCACTATAAGGAGAAGATGTATTCGTGAATAAAAAAGAGTCGTAATAAATAATAGCACCAAGATCATAATTTCTCTGAGAACCGGAATAAATGCCATTAACGCCGAAAGGAGACGAATGATACCGATAAGTAATATCGCCATCACCGTCGAGATCAATACTACTAGTACAAGAAATACCAGGGAGCCAATAAGTAGACGTTGAATCAGGCAGCTTAATTGTATGCTGAAACTCAAGGACGATAACGGCATCATTTATCTCTTTCGACACGTTCCAACGCAGCACGTATCCATATTCATCTTCAAAGAAACAATCGGCCGCCCCAAACGACTCGCCATTAACCCAAAGGAAATAATGATTAAGGTCAGGGTCTCCCAGATATTGAGCAGGATTAACAGCAAGATCGACGCCTTTAACATCGCCATTAAAAGGAATATTAAAGGATTTTTCAATAAAAGGAGTGATAACTGTATCATAGCACCCTATTTTATTTGTCCCATACTGATCAAATGATGATACATCAACATCGCAGCCATAGGCATAAGAGGGAAAATCCCCATAAGATATTAAAACATCGTCAAAAAAATAGCCTTTCGGAGCTGTAATAAAAGAATTACCGAAATAGATACGATCAATATTTCTTAATGAATTATTGATCATTATCGTTCTCGGTTCGTCGATCAAGATACTTCCGTTATAAGAAATACGGATGGTATCATTCGCAAGAATGCTCATAACAAGATGCTTGTACGTCGGAGACGCTCCCCAGACCATCTTGCCGCCAACAGCGGTCTTAACATTATTATAATCAACATTATACAGATAATCAGAGAGATTAATCTGAATAGACGGCTTGCTATATCCAAGCGTCCTATTATAAAAAAGAATATTCATCGTCATTACTCCAGTTCCGCCCGCCCAGGTCTGACCAAGCCACACATCAAACTCAGTTATGAAGCCGTTCCTGGTCATATTAATACTCATATTCCAATAGCCTTTAGGCTGAATAGAACTTGATAACCGGCCGATAAAAAAACCCCTTGTACCAGTCCTCGGAGTAGAACTTGAAACATAAAAACATGCGGGAGAAGCAGTCATATTCTTTGTGATCATAAAAGAATCAGCCCATTGCAGACTCACCGTACCGCCCTCAAACCCTGTCGTATAAGAATAAGAAATAGCAGAAACAGGATGAACAACAATACCAAGGAACGACCCCAGGAAAAACGAACAAAGGATAATATAGATAAGATACCGATTCTTGATCTGCCTATCAACAAGTTTTTTCTTCATACACAAAACTCCTTACCTAATCTAAAATTATTTAAAAAGAAAAAAGAAAAAACTAAGATAAGAGTATTCATCT
>Ga0315288_10013241_pt1 | contig 10328 bp, 7 predicted proteins | sample YL17G11_20_MG_FD_203454 | JGI IMG/M metagenome (GOLD analysis project Ga0315288, IMG submission 203454) | Sediment microbial communities from Yellowstone Lake, YNP, Wyoming, USA - YL17G11_20 | ecosystem: Environmental > Aquatic > Freshwater > Lake > Sediment | place: USA: Wyoming | collected...
CTGGCGCGAGCGATTCCTCGTTCAATCTGGGCGACATCTTCGTCGAACCGATCACGCTCTCCTGGCACGGCAAGCGATTCGACGCCGCGGTGGGCTATGGCTTCTGGGCGCCCTCGGGTCAGTATGACAAGAACGACCTCACCAATCCCGGCAAGGGCTTCTGGACGCACATGCTCACCGCCGGGGCCACCTGGTTCTTCGACGAGCCGAAAACGTGGGCCCTCTCCGGCCTGTGCCGTTACGAGATCAACATGGAGAACTCCGACGTTCACATCACGCCCGGGCAGGAGTTCACGCTGGAATGGGGAGCAAGCAGGACGTTCGCAAAGACCATCGACGTCGGCCTGGTCGGCTACTACCAACAGCAGATCACGAAAGACAACGGACACGACGGAACCGTCGCCAGCCGCGACCTCGATCACGTCGCCAGCGTCGGGCCGGAGGTGAACGCCTTCATCCCGAAGCTCAAGCTGTTCGCGTCACTCCGCTATCTCTACGAATTCGGCGCCAGCGATCGGCCGCAGGGCAGCACGGTGACGCTCACGCTGACCAAGATCCTCTGACGCGGGGACGCGGACGCCATCAGGTGACTTGGTTCTCGATTGAACACTCCGGCACCCTGGCGCGTCTTACTCGTGTCGTTCACAACAAGTCGGGAAGGGTCGCCGAGACCCGCCCCGCCCGTCAGGCCCTCTGGCGGAGAGGAGGTGCGTAAGGTTGTTTTGGGTTGGCGGGCGCCGTCAGGCGCCCGCTCTTCTTTGGGCTTCCTCCAGCGGTCTTCCTCAGGCGTGAGACGGCCCGGGTCCCATACTGCGGTTGCCCCCCTCCCGTCCTCAGATCCCTCTCCCGGCCGGGGAAGTCAAGGCACAAACCCTGTGAGGAATGGACCGGCGCTTTGTCGAACTGACCATGCGTGGATGTGGCCCGGCGCGAGGTGCGCACAACTTTTGACCCCGTGCGGCGTTTTACGATGGGTGAACGAGGCGCATGCCATTGCCGGCTTGCGGAAGGCTCCGCGGGGAATGAACATCCGCCGGTGCGGATGAGTCCATTACTGCATTGACCCGGATGAGGAAGGGAATTCAGCGAGGTGGGGGACGGCTGTTGACCGGCCTCCTGTTACTCTTGGTGGGCGGCTGCGGCACGGAGCACTACCGTAAGTCTGCGGACAAGGAGGCCTATCAACTCGTGGCGCAGAAGGCCGGCCAGGTACCCAACATGGACCCGCGGTTCACGATCGACCAGACCAACCAAGTCACCCTGGAAGGCCTGCCACGGGTGGAGACGGTCGAGGAGTTCCTGGGGACTGCGGGATCCAGCGAGCGCGGCGCCGCGGTGCTCTCGCTCGGCAAGGCCCTTGAACTCGGGGTCCAGCACAGCCGTCTTTACCAGAACAACAAGGAGCAGCTCTACCTCGCGGCGCTGGATCTCTCGCTCTCCCGGCACGCGTTCGCGCCGCTGTTCAGCGCCCCCTCCGGCGCCCGGTATGGCGGCAATACAGCCCAGGTCAGAACCTTTGAACCCGATCCGGCGAATCCCGGCCAGTTCAGGCCGGTGTACAGCGATGCCATTGTAGATGAGCACCGCATCGGCGCCAATACTGGCATCCAGGTGGATTGGTTGATCCGGGACCTGGGCCGGATTTCCGCCGCGTTCACGCTCGATTTCACCCGGTTCCTGACCGGCGATGCCCGTTGGGCGGCCAATTCGGAATTGGCCGCGACCTTCACCCGGCCGCTGCTGCGCAACGCCGGCTTCAAGCGCGAACAGGAGAGCCTCACCCAGGCCGAACGCAGCCTGCTGTACCAGGTCCGGGATTTCACCCGCTTCCGCAAGACTTTCAGTGTGGACGTTGCGGCGGCGTACTATGGTGTTCTGGGCAACCGGGACCAGGCTCGCAACGCCTACGTGAAGCTGCTCAGCTCCCGGAAGACCGCCGAGCGCACCCGAGCCCTGGCTGAGGAGGGCCGCACCACCCAATCCGACCTGGGCCGGCTGGAGCAGCAGGAGTTGTCGGCCGAGGGCTCCTGGATCAACGCCGTGCGGCTCTACAAACGCTCCTTGGATGACTTCAAGATCCTCTTGGGCCTGCCGGTGGAAATGAGCCTCGTGTTGGACGACCGGGAGTTGACCGAACTGAGGATTCAACATCCCCATATCAACGTCGAAGACTCCATTCGCGTTGCACTGGAGGCTCGCCTTGACTACCAGAATGAGCGTGACCAATTTGACGACACCGTTCGCAGACTCGCCTTGGCCGCCGACGGACTGAAAATGAGGGTGGACCTCGTTGCCAGCGGGAGCATCGGCACCGCGGGGCCGGTGGATAACACGTTCCCCGCTCCTTCCAAGCGGAACGCCCAATGGGGGGCCGGCCTCGCCATCAACCCGCCGCTGGACCGCAAGGCGGAGCGGAATACCTATCGTTCCGCCCTGATCTCCCAGGAGCGGGCGGGACGGGCCTTCGCCCAGCGCCGGGACGAGATCGAGCTCCAGGTCCGGGAGAGCTGGCGCACGCTGGAGCAAGCCAAGCGCACCTACGAGATCAGCGAGCTGGGGGTCAAGACCGCCGAGCGGCGGGGCGAGGAGCAGGATTTGCTGGCGGAGTTGGGGCGCGCCAAGGCGCAGGACCAGGTGGACGCGCAGAACGATCTGGCCAGCTCGAGGAACGATCGCACGCAGGCGCTGGTGGCGCACACCATCGCCCGGCTGCAGTTCTGGAACAACATGGGCATCCTTTACATCAAAGACAGTGGACAGTGGGAGGAGGTCAAAGATGGCATCACGCAATAGCATCCTCACCTGGCTCGTCGCACAGCCCAAATGGCGCTTCGCCGCCGTTCTCTTGCTGATCGCCGGCGGCGTTCTGTATTTCCGCGGGACGGGCAAGGCCCCGGGCAACGGCCTGACTTTCGCCGCCCGGCGGGGCCCGCTGGACATCTCGGTCCTCGAAGGCGGCAGCATCCAGGCCCTCGAGTCCCAGGAGATCAAGTGCGAAGTGCGCGTGGGCTATCAGGGCACCAAGATCCTCAAGATCGTGGAAGAGGGTTACCAGGTCACCGACGAGGACGTGAAGACCAACAAGATGCTCGTCGAGCTCGATCCGTCGGAACTGGAGAAGCAGATCCTCCAGCAGGAGATTGCATACCAGTCCGCCGCCGCCTCCTTCACCGAAGCCCAGCAGGGCTACGAAATCCAGGTCAACCAGAACGCCAGCGACATCATGGCCGCCGAGCAGAAGGCGCGGTTCGCGCGCATGGATTTCGAGAAGTTTTTGGGGGCCGAAGCCGCCCAGCAGGTCATTCAGGAAGTCGCCGCCCGCACCCCACCCGAACCGACCAACAGCTCTGCGGCTTTGCTGATGCCCGAAGCCAAACCGTCGGCCCAGCCGCCCGCCCAAGCCACCGCGCCCGGCGCCACCAACGCGCCCACTGCTCCCGCAGCGCCGGCGGCCGCGACGGTGGTTGCGGCAAGCCCGCAGGCCTCCTCGGCTCCCACTTTGGTGACGATCGTCGAAGGCGGACCACCGCTGGCCTCGGTCACGGCGCCTCCGCCCGCGGTGACTCCGCCCGCCCCAGAGCCTGCGCCGCCACCGCCGAAGGTCGAGGTTGATTTCCTCAAGTACGCCAAGGTGGAAGTGTTGGGCGACGGCGATGCCAAGCAGAAGCTCCGCAAGTTTGAAGACGACCTTCAACTCGCCAAGAAAGAGCTCGGACAGGCCCAGTCCCAGTACGAAGGCACAAAGCGCCTGTTTGACAAAGGCTTCGTCACGAAGGTGGACCTCCAGCGGGAGGAGATTGCCTTCGAGAACAACCGCCTGAAGGTCCAGACGGCCGAAACCGCCCGCGACCTGTTTCTGAAGTACGAGTTCGTCAAGCTCGCCGAGGAATCGCTCTCGAAGTACACCGAGGCGGCGCGCGAACTGAACCGGGCCCGCAAGGCGGCCGTCTCGAAGCTGGCCCAGGCCGAGGCCCGCCTCAAGTCCGCCCAGGGCCAGTACAACGTCCAGCTCCGCCAACGGAAAGAGCTCCAGGAGCAGCTCGCCAAGTGCCTTATCCGCGCCACGAAGCCGGGACTCGTCGTCTATGGCAGCGCCCGCGACGAATACTACTGGGGCGGCGAGGAGCGCATCCGCGAGGGCGCCACCGTGCGCGAGCGTCAAACGATGATCACCATCCCGGACCTGACCAAGATGTCGGCGCGGGTCAAAATCCCCGAGAGCTACATCAAGAAGGTGAAGAAGGGCCAGAAGGCGAAAATCACCGTGGAGACGGCACCCGACCAGAAACTCACCGGCGAGGTCACCAAGGTCGGCGTGTTGCCGGATTCGGAGAACCGCTGGATGAACCCGGACATGAAGGTCTATTTGACCACCGTCACCGTGGACGGCCTGCACGACTGGCTCAAGCCCGGCATGAGCGCCAAGATCGAGATCATGGTGGACCGGCTCGACGACGTCGTTTATGTGCCGATTCAGGCCATCACGCCCATTGAAGGCAAGCGCGTCTGCTACGTGCTGAACGGCAAGCCGGAACCGCGCGAGGTCGAGGTCGGCCAGTTCAACGACGAGTTCATCGAAATCAAGAAAGGCATGAAGGAGGGAGAAAAAGTCTTGCTCCGCCCGCCAGAGGGCGCCCAGCCGCAGCAAGAGAAGGAACCCAAACAGCAACCGAAACCCGTGGTGCCACCAGGCGGCCCGGCCGCAGGGCCGGTCGGACAAGGCTAGGCCGCGCGATCCCGCCCTCTCCGCTGCGTCCCATGCCCCCGTCCATCGTCCAACTCGACAACCTGCACAAGACCTACCAGATCGGTCCGGTCACCGTCGAAGCCTTGCGGGGCGTGACCCTCGATATTCTCGCCGGCGACTACGTGAGCATCATGGGACCGTCCGGGTGCGGGAAATCAACGATGCTGAATCTGCTCGGCTGTCTGGACCGACCCACCTCGGGCAGGTATTGCCTCGGCGGGGAAGACGTCTCCCGCATGAACGACGACGCGCTCTCGGCGACCCGCAGCGCCCGGCTCGGCTTCGTTTTCCAGTCCTACAACCTCATCCAGCAACTGACCGTGGTGGAGAACATCGAGATTCCCCTGTTCTACCAGGGACAATCTGAGGAAGAGAGCCGTGCGCGGGCCCGCGAATTCGCCGCGCGCGTTGGCCTGGAGGATCGGCTGGATCACAGACCCTTCGAACTGTCCGGCGGCCAGCAGCAGCGCGTGGCCATCGCCCGCGCCCTGGTCAACGACCCGATCCTCATCCTCGCCGACGAACCGACCGGCAACCTCGATTCCAATTCCGGAGCGGAGATCCTCAAGGTCTTCGACGAACTGAATGCCCAGGGCAAGACGATGATCCTGGTCACCCACGATCCCACCGTGTCCAGCCACGCGCGCCGCATCATCCGACTTCGTGACGGTCGGGTCGAAAGCGACGTGTTGAACTAATGCACAGGAGTGGGAGAACCGCAGATGAACGCAGATGAACGCAGATTCCGGGGCGAAGCGAGCTTCCGCTGCCACCTGCTCGGGCCACGGCACCGTGACTTTCCGGGGCGGAGCACGCCCGTTACGATCTCGTCCCTTCCATCTGCGTTCATCTGCGTTCATCTGCGGTTGCGTTTGACTCGGCACCGTCCAGCCCATGCCTGACGCCCTTCAGACTCCAGAAGGCCGCACAGGCGCAGAGCCACCACGGCGCGAGCCGGGACTGCCTCGCGGGCGCGGTTTCGCCCGGCTGAAGCGCACGGTCCGGCTGGGCGTCAAGAGCCTGTGGCTGCACCGGCTTCGCTCGTTGCTGACCGTTCTGGGCATTGTGTTCGGCGTCTGCTCGGTGATCGCCATGCTCGCCATCGGCGAGGGCGCCAGCTTTGCGGCTCAGGAAGAGATCAAGAAACTCGGCAGCCAGAACATCATTCTCAGGAGCCGCAAGCCGCCGGAGCAGCAGAAAGTGTCCGACCGCGGCAGCCAGAGCTACGTCCTTGATTACGGGCTGACCTACACCGACATCAAGCGCCTCAAGTCCACCATCCCCGGCGTCACCATTGTCGTCCCCGGCCGCATCCTGCGCGAATGGGTCTATAACATCAGCCGCCGCGTGGACAGCGATGTGGTCGGCACCGTGCCCTGGTACCCCGAGATGCGGAACCATCCCGTTGCCCGCGGACGGTTTTTCACGGACCCGGAAATGGAATCCGGCGCCATGGTCTGTGTCCTGGGTGCCGAGATGGTCAGTGCGCTGTTCCCCATCGATTCGCCGATTGGCCGCGACGTCCGCGTGGGAAGCGACTACTACCGGGTCGTTGGGGTCATGGAACCGCGCGCCCAGGTCAAATCCAAGGACCCGGGCCGCAGCGGCGGGGGCGAATCCGCCAACCGCATGTTCATCCCCCTGGAAACCGCCAAGACCCAGTTCGGCGAGATCATTCGCAAGGTGCGGAGCGGCAGCTTTGAGCAGGAACGGGTCGAGCTGCACGAAGTCACCGTCAAGGTCCACCGCCTGGAGGACGTGGTCGATGTGGCCGCGGCGATCAAGGTCCTCATGACACGGAATCACGAGAAAGAGGACTACGAGATCGAGGTGCCGCTGGAACAACTCAAGCAGGCGGAGGCAGTGAAACGGATCTTCAATATCGTGCTCGGCTCCATCGCCGCGATTTCGCTGCTCGTCGGAGGCATTGGCATCATGAACATCATGCTGGCCAGCGTGACCGAGCGGACGCGGGAGATCGGCATCCGCCGCGCGCTCGGGGCCAAGCGCCGCGACATCATCGTCCAGTTCCTCGTCGAGACCGTGATGCTCTCCGGCGCGGGCGGCGTCATGGGCGTGTGCCTGGGCGTGATCATTCCCTACCTCGTCACCACGTTCGCCGACTTGAAGACGATCATCGTCTTCTGGTCGCCGATCCTCGCCTTCTCGATCTCCGCCCTGGTCGGCGTCGTGTTCGGACTCTATCCCGCGTTCCGTGCCGCGGCCATGGACCCGGTCGAAGCCCTCCGGCACGAGTGAGGCCCGTTGCGGCGATGAAACCCCGACGATCCCTGGCGTGGATCGCGTTTGTTGCCACCGCCGCCCTCGTGACGGTCCGCCTCCTCACTCCGCATGAGCCCAAGTTCGAAGGGAAACCGCTCAGTGCCTGGGTCATGATGCTCCACCCCTCCGGTCGGGGTTATGACCCGAAGGATTTCGAGGAGCAGAGCCGGATTCATGAGCGGGGTGTGGAAGCCGTGCGGGCGATCGGCACCAACGCCTTGCCGTTTCTCCTGCAGGAGGTCCTTGTCCGTGATCGGCCGTTGAAGCGGGCGTTTATGAGGCTGGTCGAGCGACAATCCTTTATCGGGTTTCGTTGGGCCTCAGCCGAAGACCGACGGCTTCGCGCGGTTAGTGGCTTTGAGGCGCTGAGACCGGTCGGCGTGTTAGCGGTCCCCGCGCTGCTCGACCTGTTCGCTGGCGATCCGGATGTTGCCTTCTGCGCCTCCGTTCGCGACAACTCCGCCCTCTCTTTGGGCCGGTTTGGACCGCAGGCTGGGGTCGCAGCTCCGGCCTTGCGGACGATGATCCAGGATAAGCGCGATCCAATGGGTGATGCGGCCTGTGCTCTGGTGCGAGTGGACCCCGAAGCGGCAGCGGAAGCTGGAGTCAGGTGAGCCGCTTCAGATGACCCTGGAGAAACCGACAAGAAGGGGTTTGCAGTCCGCGGGGCCAGCCGCTATCAATCCGCCGTGGCGCCGATTCCGCTGCTCATCGTTTATTGCCTGCTTATTCTGACCGCGTCGCTGGCCGGCGGGTGGGTTCCGTCGCGGTTGCGGCTCACGCACACGCGCCTGCAGGTGGCCACCAGCTTCGTGGCCGGCCTGATGCTGGGCGTCGGCATTCTGCATCTGTTGCCGCACGCGTGGCACCAGTTGGAGTCGGTGGACCGCGCGGCGAGCTGGCTGCTGGCCGGGTTTCTGGTCATGTTCCTGATCCAGCGGTTCTTCCATTTCCATCACCATGACGTGCCGGATGAAGCGCCGGAACGCGTCGAAGCCTGCGGATGTGAGCATCACGACCACACGCATGAACGGGAAACGGATCACCACCCCGACCACACGCTGGCCGGCAAGTCCGCGCGCAATCTCTCCTGGGGGGGCGCGGCGTTCGGGTTGACGCTGCACACGCTCATCGACGGCATCGCCCTCGCCGCCAGCGTGGAGGCGGAGGCGCGCGGCGACGCGGGAGCCGGGCTGCTGGGATTTGGCACGTTCCTGGTGATCATTCTGCACAAGCCCTTTGACGCCATGGCCATCACCACGCTGATGGCGGCCGGGGGCTGGTCGAAACGCGCGCGCCACTGGGTCAACGCCGCCTTTGCCCTGGTCATTCCGGTCGGCGTGTTATTTTTTCATTTCGGGGCCAACCAGTTCTCCGGATCGGCCGGGGTCTTTCTGGGTTCGGCGCTGGCGTTTGCCGCCGGCACGTTCCTGTGCATCGCGGCCAGCGATCTATTGCCCGAGTTGCAGTTCCACGCGCACGACCGCTTCAAGCTCTCCCTGGCGCTGGCGGCGGGCCTGCTGTTCTCCGTGCTGATCGGTCGCTTCGAAACCAGCGGCCACGATCATCATCAAACCTCGCCGGCGGCGGATCACCCGGATGGGGAACGGTCCTCGCCGCCGCGTTGAGGGAGGAAACCGACCCGCCCGACCGGGCCGTCGGAGGAGTACTGGACAATGCGGCCTTGGCGTGAAAATGATCAGCGCCGATGGACGGTCGAGGACGATAAGTTGAACACGGAGAGAAGCGGATGCTCTGGCTAACCCTGCAACAGCTCAAATCGAAGTCGCCCCGGAGGCGCAAGCGAGCGGTTCAAAAGCTCCGCCGGCTCGGAAATGCCGACGTGGTCGAACCGCTGATCGAGGCCTTGAAGGACCCGGAACAGGAGGTCCGGCAAGCCGCCGCGGAGGCGTTGGGCGAGGTGCGAGATCCTCGTGCCGGCCCGCCGCTGTTGAGCGCGCTGCGCGACACGGCCACTCCGGTGCGGGAATCGGCCATTGACGCGCTGAAGCGAATCGGCAGCCGCGAGGCGATCGCACCGCTGGTCGAAGCCCTGCGGGAAAGCAACACGAGCATCCGGTGGCGGATGGCGCAGACTTTGAAGTCCCTCGGCTGGCAGCCCAAATCCGAGGAAGAGAACGCGACCTTCCTGGTGGCCCTGGGTGAGCTGGAGCGGGCGGCGATGCTGGGAAAGGCCGCAGTGAAGCCCTTGGCCGAACTGCTCAAGGAATCCGCCTACCCGAAACGGGTGGCGGCGGTGGATCTGCTGGGGGAGATCGGAGATCCTTCGACGGTTCCCCCCTTGCTGACCGCTCTGAACGACAGCGATCCCTTCCTGCGGCGGGCGGCTGCCAACGCATTGGGCCACATGGGCCGGACCGAAACCGTGGGCCCGCTCATTTCAACCCTCAAAGATCCCGATCCCAACGTCCGCGGCGCGGCGGCCAACTCCCTCGGGATGCTGGCGGATCATCGGGCCGTCCAACCCCTGATCCAACTGCTGCGAGACGGCCATTGGGAAGTCCGGGTCGAGGCGACCGAAGCCTTGGGCCTTCTGAAAAGTCCGGAGGCGCTTGGGCCATTGCTGGGTTGCCTGCGTGATGAGGACAAAGAAGTGCGCGCGGAGGCCGCTCGCGCCCTGGGAGAACTCGGGGATCCCGGCTGCGTGGAGGCGCTCGTGAACGCCCTGGTGGAGCCCGACGTGGGCGTGCGCCAGGCGGCGGCCCGGGCGCTGACGAAGGTCAGTCCGTGCTGGGAACAGTCGCCGGCCGCGAGGGAAGCGACGCCCAACGTGTGGGCAGCGCTCCGCCAGAAAGACCCGGCGGTCCAGTTTGCGGCGGCCGAGGTCCTCCGCCGCCTGGGAGAGTCCCCCTCAACGGCGCCGCCCCTGCCGGACAAACGGGAGGCGGCAATCAGCACCCTGATCGAACTGCTGCGGGATCCGGATCCGGATTTGCGTCGGACGGCCGTTCAGTCCCTGGCGCGGTTGGCGGGCCGCCGTGCCGCCCCGGACCTGGAAACGGCGCTGGGAGATCCGGACGGTACGGTGCGACAAGCCGCGACCGCGGCTCTGAAGACCCTTCAGTAGGAAGGCAGACCATGAGTACCACTTTTGAAGGCCGCCGCAGGGTGTTGTTCATCGATGACGACCGGCTCTTTCTGGAGACCATGCAGCGCGTCATGGGCGCCTTGAGCAACGGCAGTTGGGACGTCTTTGTAGCGGAGAGCTCGGGCGCCGCTTTCGCCATCCTTCAAGAACAGCCGATCAACCTGGTGGTGATCGACGTTCAGATGCCGG
>Ga0315288_10013244_pt1 | contig 10327 bp, 10 predicted proteins | sample YL17G11_20_MG_FD_203454 | JGI IMG/M metagenome (GOLD analysis project Ga0315288, IMG submission 203454) | Sediment microbial communities from Yellowstone Lake, YNP, Wyoming, USA - YL17G11_20 | ecosystem: Environmental > Aquatic > Freshwater > Lake > Sediment | place: USA: Wyoming | collected...
AAGGCTCGTCGACTGATTTTGCCATAGACTCGATTGTGGCGGTATAATGTTTGGTTGTGTCGCTGGCAGTGTGGCCAGTGGTCGACGTGGATGTTTCACAAGGAGGTGAGACAGTTCGACAGTTGTCGTGCACAGCTGCAGTCGCATGGAATTCCAGCCAATCAAACCAAAGGAGAATCGTAAGCACTATGAGCAAGAAAGAGTTGAATCCGTTTGAGATCGCGCAGCAACAGCTTGCCGATGCTGCCGAGATCATGAAGCTCGACCCCGCCATGCACGCCTTTCTGCGTGAGCCCATGCGCGAATTGCACGTGAGCCTGCCCGTCAAGATGGACGATGGCAGCACCAAGGTTTTCAAGGGCTTTCGCATTCAATACAACGACGCACGTGGCCCGACCAAGGGTGGCATCCGCTTCCACCCCAAGGAGACCATCGACACCGTGCGTGCGCTGGCTGCATGGATGACCTGGAAGTGCGCCCTCATGGACCTGCCGCTGGGCGGAGGCAAGGGTGGCGTCATCTGCAACCCCAAGGAGATGTCCCCAGGAGAGCTGGAGCGCCTCAGCCGCGCCTACATCCGGCAGGTGGGCCGCATCATTGGCCCTGAGACCGACGTGCCGGCTCCCGACGTCTACACCACGCCGCAAATCATGGCCTGGATGATGGACGAGTTCAGCGCCCTGCACGGCTACAACGTGCCTGGCGTCATCACGGGCAAGCCCATTGCGCTGGGTGGCTCCAAGGGCCGCGGCGACGCGACGGCGCGCGGCGGCATGTATGCCATCCGCGAAGCCGCCAAGGTGCTGGGCATCAACCTGAAGGGCAAGACCGTCGCGATCCAGGGCTATGGAAATGCGGGCCACTTTGCTGCCAAGCTGGCCATCGAACTGTTTGGCATGAACGTCGTGGCTGTCAGCGACACGCGCTGCGGCATCTACAACGAAAAGGGCCTGGATTGCGACGCCGTCATGGCGCACAAGGAAAAGACGGAACACGTCGCGGACTTCCCAGGGACCAAGAACATCAGCAACGGGGAGTTGCTGGAGCTGGACGTGACCGTACTGATCCCCGCCGCCATTGAGGGCGTGATCACGGCCGAGAATGCGGCCAAGGTCAAAGCCAAGATCGTGGCCGAGCTGGCCAACGGCCCCACGACTCCCGAGGCCGACGCCATTCTGTTCAAGAACGGCGTCTATGTGATCCCCGACTTTTTGTGCAACGGCGGTGGCGTCACGGTGTCCTATTTCGAGCAGGTGCAGAACGCCTACAATTATTACTGGGAAATCGAAGAGGTACACGAGAAGCTCGATAAGAAGATGACCGCCGCCTTCCACGCCATGCACGAGGCAGCCAAGAAGCACAAGACCACCAACCGCATGGCGGCGTACATCGTAGCCGTCAGCCGGGTGGCCGAGGCCGTCAAGCTGCGCGGCTGGGTGTAGAACCCAAACTGTCACAAGTCGTAAGGGCGAACCTCGTGTTCGCCCTTACTTTTTGGAGCAACCGTCATGGACAAGTACCTGCAAGTGCAGTTGACGGATATGGCCCACGGCGGCGAAGCCGTGGGACGGCACGCGGGCAAGGCCATCTTTGTTCCTTTCGGCATCCCGGGCGAGAGCGTGCGGGTGGAGGTCATGCAGGACAAGGGGCGCTTTGCGCACACGCGCCTGTTGGAGGTGCTGACCCCTGCGCCACAGCGCGTGCCGCCACCCTGCCCCCATTTCGGCACGTGCGGCGGCTGCCACTGGCAGCACGTGGCCTACCCGGCGCAACTGGAGTACAAGCGCTCCATCGTGCAGGCCCAGTTGCAGCGCCTCGCCGGCCTTCCCGACGCCAACGTGCGCCCCACGGCAGGCATGCCCGATCCCTGGCGCTATCGCAATCACGTGCAGTTCAGCGTCAGCGATGACGGCCAGCTTGGCTTCATGGCTGCCAGCAGCCATCGCGTGATCCCCATCGAAGAGTGCCTGCTGCTGCATCCTCTGCTGGCCGAGTTGTACGATGCGCTGGACATGGAGCTGCCGGGCTTACAGCGCCTCGCCCTGCGTGCGGGCATCCGCAGCGGAGAACAGATGCTCATCCTGGAAATGGGCAACGACGAGCCGCCCGAGCTGGAGCTGGACCTGCCCATCTCCTGCGTACTGCTGCTGGCCGATGGCAGCGCAGTCACCCTGGTGGGCAGCCCCTACATCCACGAGCAATTGGCCGGCCGGTCGTACCGCCTCTCTGCGCCCAGCTTCTTCCAGGTCAACACAACCCAGGCCGAGGCGCTGTTGAGACAAGTCTGCACCTACCTCAGCCCTGGCCCGGGGGATGTGGTCCTGGACGCTTATTGTGGCGTGGGCACGTTTGCCCTGAGTCTGGCGACGACGACCAGGCAGGTCATCGGCATTGAGAGCAGCGCCTCGGCCATCGCTGATGCCCAGGCCAACGCTGCGGGCCTGGACCACGTCTCGTTCCTGTGCGGTACGGTGGAAGATATCGCTCCCTCATTGGTACTTTCCGCGCCGCTGGTGGTGGTTGACCCGCCCCGCACGGGGGTGGACAAGCAAGCCCTGGCCGCCTTGGTCAGGCTGGCCCCCCCGCGCCTGGTTTACGTCTCCTGCGACCCCGCCACGCTGGCACGTGACATCAAGGCGCTGCTGACCTCTGGCTATCTCCTGCGCGAGGTCCAGCCCATCGACATGTTCCCCCAGACCTACCACATCGAGAGCGTGGCGCTGCTAGAGCACACGTAAACACGAACTGGAAATGACTGTGGCCAGCATCCAGCACCGCTATGGGTGCCTGGCGTTGGTCCAGGGCAAGCCGCCCACGGCGACCGACTGGCGGCCCCTTGTCCCGTTCCGCAGGGTTACTCGGCGAGGATCAGTGGGTATCGGGGGCGTGACATTTCGGGAAGGTTCGTCGATACCCCTCGCGCCTGCATCGGTGGACAGGGAGTTGCCTTGCCCGCCGAGTTTCGTGATATAATGCGGGTGCCTGCTGATACAGCAGGCAACGAGGGGGAGAGAATGATACAGGCCCTGTCCAACATCTTTACCGGCTTTGGTCTTTCGGCATCCGCCGGTCTGAACGCCTACATCCCGCTGCTGATCGTGGCCCTGCTGGGACGCTTCACCCACCTGATCCAACTCAAGCCGCCCTACGACGCGCTGACCAACGTCTGGGTGATCGTCATCCTGGCAGTGCTCGTGCTGGTGGAGGCTTTTCTGGACAAGATCCCGGCGGTGGACACCGTCTACAACGTGATTCAGAGCCTGGCGCGCCCTGCCGCAGGGGCCATCCTCTTTGCCGCCAGCAGCCACGTGGTCAGCGACATTCACCCGGTGCTGGCCTTGATCTGTGGCATCCTGATCGCGGGCAGCGTGCACGTGGCCAAGACCACCGCCCGCCCCGTGATCACCATGGCGACCGCCGGCGCCGGCAATCCGGTCGTCAGCACCGCAGAGGACGTGGTGGCCGCCGTCACCTCCCTGCTGTCTGTCCTGATGCCGATCGTGGCCTTGGTCCTGATCGTGGCTGGTGTGCTGCTCATCATCCGCGCACTGCAACGCAGGAGAGTTCAGGCCTGATCCTGGCGGAGACGACATGCAGCAAGCGCAGGTTAACGAGCGTCTGAGTTCCTTGCCCAGCAAGCCGGGCGTCTACCTGATGAAGGACGCCTACGGCCAGGTGATCTACGTGGGCAAGGCCATCAACCTGCGCAACCGCGTGCGCTCGTATTTCCACGTGCCCAACGGCCAGGCGCCCAAAGTGCGCCGCCTGGTGGAGCACATCGCTGACCTGGAATTCATCGTCACCGGCTCCGAACTGGAAGCGCTCATCCTCGAGTGCAACCTGATCAAGAAGCACCGTCCGCGCTACAACGTGCGGCTCAAAGACGACAAGCGCTACCCCTACCTCAAGATTACCCTGCAGGAGGACTATCCCCGCATCTACACCGTGCGCCGCATGTTGGACGACGGCGCGCGCTACTTTGGCCCGTACACCTCGTCCAAGGCCGTGCACCAGACCATGGAGCTGCTGCGCAAGCTCTTCCCCTATCTGACCTGCAAGCGCGAGATCACGGGCCGCGACAAGCGCGCCTGCCTCTACTATCACATCGGGCGCTGCGTGGGGCCATGCATCGGAGCCGTCACGCGCGAGGAGTACCGCGCCGTGATCGAGCAGGTGATCCTGTTCCTGGAGGGCAAGCAGGAGCGCATCGTCACCGACCTGCAGCGCAATATGGAGCAGGCCGCGCAGCAACTGCGCTACGAACGCGCCGCGGCTCTGCGCGACCAGATCGACGCCCTGCGGCAGGTGGTAGAGAAGCAGAAGATCGTGTCCACGGCGCGCACCGATCAGGACGTGGTGGCCTTTGCGCGCGAGGACGGGCAGGTCTGCGTGCAGACCTTTTTCATCCGCGGCGGCAAGCTGATCGGCCGCGAGTACTTTGTCCTGACCGGCACGCAGGACGAGGACAATCGCGAGGTGATGACCTCGTTCATCAAGCAATTCTACGACGAAGCCGCCTACATCCCCCCGGATATCCTGGTGCAGCACGACGTGGACGAGGCGATGGTGATCGAGCAATGGTTGCGCAAGAAGCGCGGCACCAAGGTTGCTGTGCGCGTGCCGCACCGCGGACAGGGGCAAGAGCTGATGCAGATGGCGGCGGAAAATGCCTCGGAGACTCTGGCCCACCTGCGCGCGCAGTGGGAAGCGGACCAGGCGCGCCAGGTGACGGCACTGAAGGACCTGCACAAGTACCTGCACCTGCCGCAGGCCCCCACGCGCATCGAATGCTACGACATCTCCAACATCCAGGGACGGGCTGCCACGGGTAGCATGGTGGTGTTCGTCAAGGGCGTGGCCTACAAGAGTGACTACCGCCGCTTTCGCATCAAGACCGTCGAGGGCGCCAACGACTATGCCATGCTGCAGGAGGTCCTGCGGCGCCGCTTCAAGCGTGCGGCGGCTGTGCGAGTCGAGGCACAGGCCGCCTCGGTCTCCGAGGCGCAGGCTGCCTCCCAGGTCGAAGGCTCAGCCGCCGTGCAGGAAGGCTGGGGCGTGTTGCCCGACCTGCTGATGGTGGACGGCGGCAAGGGCCAGTTGCACGCGGCGCTGGAGGTGATGGCCGAGCTGGGCGTGCAGCAGGTGCCGGCCATCGGCCTAGCCAAACAACGCGAGGAAGTCTTCGTGCCACGTCGTTCCGACCCACTGCTCCTGCCGCGCGACTCGGAGGGCCTGTACCTGCTGCAGCGCGTGCGCGACGAGGCGCACCGCTTTGCCCTTGGCTACCACCACAAGCTGCGCGACAAGGCCGGGCTGAGCTCGCAACTGGAGGAGATCCCGGGCATCGGCCCCAAACGTCGCCAGGCGCTGCTGAAACGCTTTGGCTCGCTGGACGCCATCCGCGACGCATCAGTGGAGGAGCTGGCTGAGGCGGCGCACATGACCCGCGCTGCGGCCGAGGAGCTCAAGGAGCGCATCTAGGCGGCCCTTCCCGAAAGGTGGCGCCGCGAGACCTGTTGGCGCCCGACAAGAGACCTTTCGGGAAGTCTGTGCCAGTCTCCCCAACTTGGCGCTTGTGGTGGGATGGAGTATACTTGACTCAGACTCTGGATTATGAGGACTGGAAAGCAAGCCAGAAGGAGGACAACGATGGACTCGTGGTTCTTTGACCCCCTGAAGTTGGGAGCGCGGCGCGTGGCGCGGGACGTGGCCGGGGCTGCCGAGGCGCCCCCGCAACTGACTCTGGTGCGGCAGCTTGTCTTCTATTTCACAGTTGTGTTTGGCAATATCGCCAGCAGCTTTCTGGAGGCGTACAAGGCCGGCCAATTGTGGCGACCGAACATCACCGCCATCGTCTTTGCCATGTTGACCGGCTTCATCTTGCTTCCGGGTGCCGTGGACCAGCAGAGGCTGAATGGTCAGAAGGAAGAGCTCGTGCAGTACGCCATGGTCTTCACCTACGGCATGGGCGGCCAAACCCTGGTCGGCGCGGCGATTCGCGCGGCGACGGGGGGATGAACTGACACGCGCTGCCATCTGCAGCGCTGCACGACGCCGGTTCGCCCAGCAACCTGGCGACCGACTGCCATTGCGTCTCTCAGACGGCATAGGCTAGGGCCGTTCAAGCCGCGGCCGAGACGCTGCATGCATGAGCAGTTCAGGCACCATAACGTTTACACCAGGCCAAGAACGAATGACGCGGGGGAGTGCATAGGGTCTCCTCCGCGTCATCGCATCTACCCACCCCCAGGCTGGATTCGGCGTGGCGCGGTTGGTGACTTTGGTAGAATGGGCCAACTGTGATAGGATCAGAACAAATGTACTAGGCTCTGTGTGGCGTGGGCGGGCTTCACGGACCTAAATCGCAGTGCAAGTGAGGGATACCGTGGACAGGCAGTCGTTTCACAGATCTGACATCTTGGTCGTTTTGCGCACCGCACTGGAGGCAGGCCATGCGCTGGCAAACCAAAGGCCGGACCATGAATTCCTGAAGGGCTATGCGTCTGCTCTCCGACCGGTCGCAACCGCTTTGGGGCTCCTGGAGTCCATGTCAGAGTCGCAGAACCCTCATCCTGCCAGTGGAGACCACTTGACCCCAACACAACCGCAGCTGGAACGCGCCGTGCGTTAATGCCCCTGGGATGTGGCCCTGGTTTGACGGACTGCTGAGTGCCCGGGTGTCAGTCCGTCCCGCCTAGGGGCGTTTGCCCGGCCACGTGGGGCACATCGCCTAGGAGCGTGTTCTGGTCTGATTGCTCTTGACCGTTGGCATTCGGGGTCGCTGATGTGCTTGTCCCTACGCTAGACTTCAACTGCGTAGGGTCCGCGCGTTCAGCCGTCGCCTTGCGGCCAAGAGGGGTGGGGCTTGGCGCCTGGCGTCCGCCCCCATCAGAGCGGGGTGGCCGTTGCCGCGCAAGCGGGCTGAGTGCCTGCAGACCGCTAATGATTTCGGTTGGCACGACAATATGGCTGGAGGGATTTATGGACATCTGTTCTACGGCCTGAATGTATCGTGCCGTGAGCGCCGCCTCTGGGGCTTCGCACTCCTGCAGTCCGCTACCGATCTGTCGAATGCGCTCGGCCTCACCCGCAGCCTGGTTCTGCGTAGCCATTGCCTCCAGGGCCGACTTGAGCGAATCCTCGAGTGCGGCCTGAAGACTCTCTGAATAGCGCAACAGGATGTTGAAGCCCACCACTACGCCGTCGCTGGTCAGCACCTCGGGTTCGTTGCGCGTGTATGTCTGTTCGCTCGTCGGCACCGTGCGCACGGTCTCAATGAAGGGGACCACAGGCAGTACGCCGGGTCCGGTTGCACCAGAGAACTGGCGGAAGCGTTCAACGATTCCGATCTCACCAGTCGGTATGACGCGGAACATCTGCTGCCGCAGGGCAAGCTTCAGGGCGCAGGATCCCAACGTCGCCAGGGCAAAGGCCAGACGATACTGGCCCTCACTGGATGGAATCGGGGCAACGAACACCATCAAAGGAATGGACAACGCAACTAGGCAAACCGTCAGCAAAATCCACCGTCTGAGAAGCATGCTTGTCACCCCCATTCACCAGGGCTGAATGCGCTTGCCGCGCTCATCTGCGCGGCTACTGGGTGATACCCAGCGCGCGGTCCACAGCCTCCTTGAGCCTTGACGGAAGGACTGGCTTGCGGAGTATTTCGCTCACACCAAGCTTCCTTACCTCGCTGAGCACATGATCATCGGTCAAGACGCTCAGTACGATCACTGGCGTATGGACGTCGTGGACGGTGCGCAATTCTCGCAGCAAGTCTACACCACTATAGCGCCCATACTCGCCGGGAGCCGTACCAACCGGCACGGAGATGTCCAGCACGATGAGGTCACATGTACGGAGAGGATCCAAGTTCGCGAGCGCCTCTCCGATCGTACGCTGCCGCTCTATGCGATGCCCAGCCAGCTCGACCTGACGCATAACGGCCGCGATAATATCGACGTCATCCTTAATCCAGGCGATTACCTTCTTTGGTGCTGCATCCATGCGCCTCCTCCTCTATTATGGGGGGCTGCACGTAGGGCAGAAACAGTGTAAAAGTGTTCAGGAATGCCGACTTCTGGTCTACACTGGACACGCTAGTCTGCCCATTGTGCCGTTCTATGACCCGCTTTGCCAGGCGCAGGCCGAGTCCTTCGCCTGGTCGGTACGCGGCACGGGTGCGACGCCCCTGGTAGCCGCCCTTGAAGATTAGCTCGTACTCGTCAGGGTCAATGCCCACTCCGATTGTGCACCGCATGCTGCAGATGCACTACGGACGCCTCAACCATCGCAGGTCTCCCGTCGACCGGCTCTAGGTCGATCTTGACACTGATGCCGCGCTGTCGTGCCTCTTCCTCATATACCTTCCGACTCTCATGTACGATGGTGGCCAGGCGCACAGGTATAGACCGGTAGCTGGTCATAAAGTTGCCTAGGCGCTGGACGATCACGTCCAGCGCTACCGCCGCGCTCAGAACATCCCTGGCGGTCTCTTTGTATTCTCGACGGACGTCTCGATCCCGTTCAAGATCCAAGCAGAAGTTCTCGGTCTTGGCCATGACTCCCTGCAGCCAGATTTGCAGTTCGTGTGTGAGGTCCTCTGTCTGGCGTGTAAGCGCCTTCTGACTGCTGGTCAGTCGATAGTACCACTTTTCGATCCTGTGCAGGTTAGCCAGCATCTGCGGACCGAACTGGTCCAATCGCAGGCGTTTTGCTCTTGCGTAGGTCTCACGCAACTGGCTTTCGACTTCTTGGGGCAGGCGCCTGCTATGCATGAACTGCTCGTGTCGCAACGTAGCGCGTTGCTGCAGGTCACGATCCTCCAACTGCATCTCCCCGCATAACAGCGTTGCAGCAGGTTGCCCGTCGACGAAAATCGGGAGAGCATAGTCGTAGAGGCCCGCATGGCAGAGGGTTAACCCTTCTGTCTTGGTCTCCCGCGCCCGCTTCCATTGATCTCGCGCGCACTCAGCTGCCTCTCCCGGCAGCTGATGCACACGACGGCAGTACGGCTCGAAGCAGCGCAGGCTCTGAGCGCTGAACACGGCACGCCTTTGCTCCACGTCAAAGAGGCCTATCGGCAGATGGGTCGAGGTGGAAAAGATGTCGAGCAGGATCCGCTGTATCTCGAGATTCGAGTCCGTCTGTTCTGGCATGCTTCCCTACGGTCGATAGCGCTTTCGATCGTGGCTAGCCGTTTTCTCAAACAGCAGAGCAATCACCTCTTGGAAGAGGTCTTCTTCGGCATCGAGCTTGATGAGTTCGGTCAGGATTCCGCGGATGGTCTCCGGGGAGAGACTTTCGTACTCCCACAACTCGTACAGACCCTGCCAGTTGTTGTTGCGGAACGGGCTTTGCAGGGATAAATCCTGATTGATCTGCACCTGAAGATCCATGTTGTCTGGGTCGAGGATCCATGTTTCTACCAACTGCTCCAGGTGCAGGTGATTGCTCAGTCAGCTGGCATGGACTTCGGTGTAAACGAACTGACCCGTAAAAGTGCGATGTGGAGGAGGGATGATACCTTCCATGATCAGGCAGTGCAGTGCTTCTCTTGTTAGATTGAAGGCCTGGCATATCTGGCGCTCGCTCCATTGTTGTTTGGCGTAGCTCATGCCGAACCCCTTCCAAGTACGCCGTGCCGCGGAGAGCCTCTCGTTTGACACTTTCACAGAAGGCCCTTCTTGTCAAGACTCGTCACGCAGCGCATCTGGAGCCACATGGGACTGGGTGCGTGGCAGGACACTCAGGGAGGCACATTGGGCCTTTGTCGTTCTGTGCTATAATCCGCTACGCACCGGCGCGACGCGAAGACTGCCTGCCCGCACGCGCTGAAGTGAGGTCTTTTCCTATTCGGAGTAGACCAAAGGGGGCCAAGTGAATGCACATTCTTCCCACGTCCTTGTGATCGGCGCGGCCACCATGGACGTCAAAGGCCGCGCCCGCAAGGCGCTGCAACTGGGCACGTCCACGCCGGGCGAGGTCACGGTCAGCTTTGGCGGGGTGGGGCGCAACGTGGCCGAGAACCTGGCGCGCCTGGGGCAGCCCACCATCCTGCTCTCCGCCGTGGGCCGCGATCCGTTCGGTGCGCAGATTCTGGAGCGCACAGCCAGCGCGGGCGTGGATGTCAGCCGTGTGATCATCTCCCCCGAGTGCCATTCGGCGGCCTACGTGGTGATCCTGGACGAGCGCGGCGGCAAGACGCTGGCCGTGGACGAAATGGCCAGCGTGAGCCTCGTCACGCCGGCGTACATCTACTCGCACCGCGACCTGTTCGCACAGGCCGCCATGCTGGTGATCGACGGCAACCTCTCGCCGGCAG
>Ga0315288_10013247_pt1 | contig 10327 bp, 8 predicted proteins | sample YL17G11_20_MG_FD_203454 | JGI IMG/M metagenome (GOLD analysis project Ga0315288, IMG submission 203454) | Sediment microbial communities from Yellowstone Lake, YNP, Wyoming, USA - YL17G11_20 | ecosystem: Environmental > Aquatic > Freshwater > Lake > Sediment | place: USA: Wyoming | collected...
ATGCGCAGGGGACGCTCTATCGGTGTCTCGACAGCGTGAAGGCCATCGCGGATGAGATCATCGTCTGCGATACGGGGTCAGCGGACCGGACGATGGAGATCGCGCGGGAGTACACCGACAAGGTGTACCAGATCCCGTGGGACGACGATTTCGCCGCGGCGCGAAACCAGAGCATCGCGAGGGCGACGAAGGATTGGATGCTGTGGATCGATGCGGATGAGTGTCTGATCGGGGCGGAGCAGCTTAGTAAGTACTTACGAGCCAACATGTACAACGGCTATGTCATCCGGCAGCACCACTACGCGATCGACGCGGAGTTCAAGCCGGATGTGCCGGTGCGGCTCTTCCGCAATCACCTGGGGATTCGCTTCTTCGGGTGCGTGCACGAGCACCCCGAGACCGCGCTGAACGACGGCGTAAACCCGGCGGTGATCCTGAGCGATGTGCACATCATGCACGATGGCTATGTCACCGAGGCGGTCAGGCGGAAGCGGTTCCTGCGTAACCTGCCGATGGTGTTGAAGGACCGGAAGCTGCACCCGAACCGGCGACTCGGGCTCATCTTCCTGGCGCGGGATTACATCCACCTGGCGCGATACGAGATGGAGCGCACGCATGGGCAGATGACCGAGCGGGCGCGGAAGTACCTGGAGCGCGCGGCGGCGGTTCACCGGGAGCACTTCCGATCGCCGGATGATCCGCTGTATAGCCACAGCTTCCCGCTCTACCAGACAGCGCTGGAGCTGATGGGGGAGGGGTTGGAGCTGGGCTACTTCCTGGAGGTAATGGCAGGAGGCAAGCTCCCGCCCAACGAGGCGCTCCTGCCCCACATGAAAACCCAGCGAGTCCGCGTCGCAGACGAGGTGGAGGCGCGGAAGTTCATGGAGCGGCACCTGGCGGAGCTGATGAAGGAAGCGAGGGCGGAGGAGGAGTTTCCGTTCGAGGACGCGGCCTGAAATAGGAGAGGCTGATGCCATACAGCACACCGACCGACGTTCGTATGCGAGCTGTGGGGATGACCGAGGAGGTCATCCCCGACGTTTCCGAGGATAGCTTGAATCTGACGACCTGCATCGCCGAGGCGGATGCGGAAATCGATGGGGCGGCCCGGGCGGGGGCGTACGCGGTGCCATTCGATCCGGTGCCGGAGCGGATCGCACATCTGTCGGCGGTCGGCGCGCTGGCGCGGGCGCGGCGCGGGCTCCAGGCCGGCAACCAGCCGAGCGCGGAGCCGGATCCATATCGGCGCGAGTTCGAGGCCGGACTGGCGCTCCTGCGCGCGGGGAGGCTGCCGGCGAGCGATGTGGTGACGAGGGCGGATCAGCAAGTTGGATGAAACAACGGCCTACCGCAGATGAACGCGGATGGCCGCCCCGCGAAATGGACGAGCATGTGGGGCAGGAGCGTCTCTCCTGCCCTCGTCGTTTGGAGGATACTCTCAATGGCGCATCCACAATCGAGTCGGTTCGTGCCGATACGTGAGGCGATGGCGGCAGTGCTGGCGAGCGCGCCGGAGCTGGCGGAGGTGAAGGCGGTCGTCCGCGACCGGGAGGCGTTCGCTCGGTTGCCGGCCAGCCAGCATCCGGCGATCGGGGTGTTCTTCGCCGACACTGTCGGCGCGGAGCGGGCGCGCTGGGCGAGCAATCGCCGCGATCACAGCTATCAACTCGAGGTGCAGGTCGCGGTTCGGTCGCTGGAGAGCGCGCAGGCGAGCGAGGACCTGCTGCTGGGATATGTCGAGGCAGTCGAGGACGCTCTGCGCGCGACGCCGACGCTGGGAGGGCTGGTGCGCGCGATGGCGGTGAGCCTGGTGCGGCGGTCGCGGGCGAAGGTCGAGTCGTACTGGCATTCGCAGGCGGTGCTGTTGGTGGTGGCGGAGCAGCGGACGGCGTGACGGTGTTCACCGCAAAGACGCAAAGGTCGCAAAGGGAGAGTTGGCCGCCTTCGGCGGAACGGCAACGGCATTGCACCGCTGAGGCGGTGAGACGCAGAGGGAGCTGGCAGGAGCGGCTAAGTCGGCGGAGCCGACCGCCGTGGCGGCCCAAAGGGCCTAGCCACTTCCGCTCCTGCCCAACAGGATCTCACGAGGAGATGATGATGGCCGATCAGATCGGTTTGCTGGGTTCGGTGGGTCTGGCGTTGGAGTCGACGTGGGGCGTGCCGGTCGATGCGACGACGTATCTCGAGGTGAGTCACGCGGATGTGCAACCGGTGGTGCAGCAGGAGATCCCCCAGTCGGTGCGGGGGACGCGGGCGCGGCGGGGCGTGCGGCGCGGAGGGATGGTCTGCGCGGGGCCGCTGACTTTCGATGTCTGCCCAAGCGCGGTCGGTGAGGTGCTGAAGGCAGCGTTCGGGACTGTGACCAGTACGCTCGTGGCATCGACCGGGCCGGGCAAGGTCCATCAGCATACGTTCACGCGTTGCGACACGACCTTCCTGCCGTCGCTCACGATCGAGCAGAACATGGGCGGCCTGACCAGCCGCAGAGTGTCGGGCGTCAGGGTGAACCAGCTCACGCTCTCACTCGCGCCCGGGCGGACGCTGGTGGCCGATGTCGACTGCCGCGGGCGGTCGGAGAGTCTGACCGCGCCGACGAGCGCGAGCTATGGGACCGACGAGGCGCTGCACTACAACGGGTTCACCGCCGAGATCGGCGGCGCCGCCAGCGGAGAGGTCGAGGAGTTCCTGGTCCGCATCGGCAACGGGCTGGTGGACAACGTGTGGTCGGCGGGCGGCGCCGGGCTGCTGAGCAAGCTGCCGGCGGGCGCGTTCTCGGTGGGCGGGCGGTTCAGGATGGCGTTCGAGTCGACCGACGCGCATGAGGCGTTCGTGAGCGGCGAGCCGACGAGCCTGACGTTCAAGGTCGCGGGGCCGGCGCTGGTCGGCACATGGGGGTATGGGATCGAACTGGAGCTGCCGAACGTGCGCTACTTCTCGGCAGACGCGCCGCTGGTGCCGGGGCGGCTGGTGTACGACATCGCGTTCGAGGCCTTGCTCGATACGGGCCAATCGCCCGCGGTGGACGCGAGGTGCCGGTTGTGGAACTGGCGGGCGAGCTACCTGATCTAACCGCAGATTGCGCAGATTGCACAGAAGAAACGGCCTCAACCACAGATGAACACGGATGAACACCGATAAGAGAACCGCAGAACGGCAAGGTGCAACGATGGGCAACGATGGCGCGAAGCAGATGGATCTGAGGGCGATGGGCGTATGGGGGAAGCACGTGCGGGTCGAGCTTGCGGACGGCTACGAGGAGGTGTGGTTGCAGACGGTCGGCGACCGGACCGAGGCGCTGGAGCGCGGGCACGAAGCAATGCAGAGGAAGCTGCTCGAGTTCCGGCCGGGGGGCGACCGGGCGGAGGCGCTGAAGCAGGCGCTGCTGCTCGCGCCCGCTGCGGACGTGGTCGAGCTCGCGCTGGCGGCGGAGAGGCCGCAGGTCGAGGCGCGCGTGAGGCGCGAGATGCCGGAGCCGGTGCGACCGCGACAGGACCGGGCCGCGGGCGAGAGCGCTGAATCCTTCGCGCGGCGCGTGGCAGAGCATGAGGCGCGATGTCGAGAGATCGGCGAGCAACGCATGATGAAGATGGAGGAAGCGCTTGGTGTGCGGCGGGGCGAGCTGGCGGTGCTGCCGCGGGAGGAGCTGTCGGAGAAGGCCTTCCCCCGGCGGGTCGACGTCGAGTGCTGGAACGCGTTCGCGCGGACCTGTGATGACTGGGTGCTGCTGCGGGCGGTGCGGCGCGCGGAGGATCACGAGCAGCCGTACTTCAGCGACATCGGCGAGGTGCAGGCGCTGCACGTGGTGGTGAAGGAGCAGCTCCGACGGGCCTATCGCGAGCTCGAGCCAGAGGGGGGAGACGAACTCCCAAAACCCTCAGCCGCCGGAGCGACTTCCGGCTGAACGACCTGGTCTGCCGACGGTACCCCGGCGCGTTCACGCATCCGTTGGATCCGGAGTTGGTGGGCCTCCCGTGGTGGCTGAAGGAAGCGATCGCGATGGTAGGGGCATCAACGGCCTAACGGCGTTTCACCGCAAAGGCGCGAAGGACGCAAAGGAGTCTTTGGCCGCCTTCGGCGGGACCTCACCCCCCCGGCCCCCTCTCCAAGTCTGGAGAGGGGGGGACAAGCTGACCGCCGATGAACCCGCCAGAGGCGGGCAAGCGCGGATGGGGCGCACAGCGGTGCGCCCCCACAAGGAGAAGCATGGTGTCCGCTTCTGACTTCTCGTTGATTGATAGCAGAACGATTGAGCCATTAGTTGGCCGATTGTCGTCGCTCGATAGCGCGGCGGAGACGATGCTGATCGCGTCGCGGACGATACTGGCGGCTGCGACGACGCTCTCCTCCGGGCTCGGCGCCGCCGGCGCGAGGGAGCGGGAGCTAACTGCCGAGGCGGTCGAGGTCGGGATGCTGCGCGCGCTCAGGCGTGACACGGTGCTCGGCGGCCTGGGCGATGATGGCGGGACGTTGGACTTGCGCGGCTCCACCAACGAAGGCATACCGGGCACTGGCTACGGCCGGCTGGCGGCAAGCATTACCGGCAACGGGCCGCGCTCACAGCTTTACGGCACGATCGGCGGAGCGATCGGGTCCATGGTGGCCGGGCCGGTAGGGGCGGTCGTGGGCGGGTTGCTCGGCGGATGGTTCGGCCGCGAGGACAACCAGGCGGCGCGGCAGGAGCAGGATCGGCAGTGGCTCAACCCGCCGGAGACGTTCGAGATCCAATCCTATCTCTACAATCTGCAGCACGCGTACACGGCGGCCTCGGGGTGGCGGAGTGGGAACGCGGTTGGGAATGCTATTCCCGCCGGCAGCGTCGGGTTCGGCTCGGTGCAACAGGTGGTGGTGAATATGTCGCCCGGGTCAGTGCAGATCACCGGGCAGAGCGAGGAGGGCGGCGAGCGCGCGGCGCGAGCGTTCGCGGGCCAGCTCGGGCGGGTGCTCCGCTTGAACAGCGTGGTGGTGCCCGCGGCGGGCCTGGGAGGTGATGTCTGATGCCGAAGTCGCCGATGAGGCAGACGCACTTCGGGTGGTTCGCGGATGACGCGGCGCCGTCGAGCAGCTCGCCGGTGCGGCGCGAGGACAGCAACCTGAGCGCGGTGGCGCCGGGATCGCACGTGATGCTGCGGGTGCAGTCGCAGCACCGCGGCATTCACAGCGACGCGGTATCGCGCCAGCTCCAGTATCGGAAGGTGGGGACGAACGTCTGGCGGCGGGTCGGCTCCTTCGCGGTTCCGCCCTACGAAGCGCCGCTGTTCTACCCGAGCACATGGTTTGTCGATGGGCAAGCAATCGGCAGCCAGCGACTGACGGCGCCCACCGACACCACGACGTCGAGCTTCATCGGCGGGCAGGCGAAGCAGAGCGACACCTCGACGAGCACGCTCGCCTACGCGGCGAAGCAGTTCACCGAGGAGCTGTTCTCGCTCTGGGTCCACCCGAGCGCGCCGGCCGGGCTCGACCTGGAACTCCGGGTCACGCGGGACGGCCAGCCATACGAGCAGTATCCGCTCTACCCGCGGCTGACGATGGCGGGATACACGCCGACCGAGATGGATGTGAAGGCGAACCAGCTGGCGGCGGAGGGGCGGCCGCTGGCGCAGCTCCAGTTCAAGCGCGATGGCTTCTGGTGGGAGCTGTCGGAGCGGCTGCTCTTCCCCCTGACGATCACGCGGCGGCTGAAGGCGGTGACGACGGCCGACATCCAGCTCGACAACGCGGACGGGAAGCTCGCCCGCGCGAACAAGGTGAGCAGTTGGAACTACAACACGTCGAGCACATTCGATCCGCTGCTGGATGAGGGCCGGATCATCCGCATCCGGCAGGGACTCGAGCTGCATCCGAATCTGGCCTACGGCCTCCCCTACTCCTGCCCCGGTCCGGCGCCGACGCGGCCGGAATCGCTGCGCGGGACGGAGCTGACGGACGGCGGCTTCGGGCAGGTGACCAACGAGCTGGACGATGCGTGGGTCGGCTGGCGCGGTGAGACGGCGACGGTGGTGTTCACGCTCTCGCCCGCGCGCGATGTGCACTCGGTGGCGGCGAGCCTGCTCAGCCGGACGGCCGGAAGCGTGCTGCTTCCGTCATCGGCATCGGTGACGCTCATCGGGAGCGGCGGCGCGCTCACCGCGCCGCTGGCGGCGGACCATCTGCGGGATGATGCCGCCGGGCGACGCCAGTACCTCTACGCGCTCGACCTGAATCAGCGGGATGTTGCCGAGGTGATCTTCGAGTTCCATCCGAAGCCGGGCAACGCCTGGGTGGAGCTCGACGAGGTGGCGATCTACGATGCGTCGACGAAGGCGGACTGGCTGAAGACGACGTTCACCGGCGTGCTGGGCGATGAGATCACCGAGCAGGCGAGCGACCGCGGCGCCATTCAGGTCGGGCAGATCCGCGATATGACGAAGCGGCTGGCGGATCTGTTCATCGAGGTGTTCGATCACTACGAGGACAGGCCGCTCGAGGACATCGTCGAGGACGTGCTGACGAACCCGATCTACGAGGCCGCGCTGGAAGTGGCGGACTACTCGCTGAACGCGACCGGGTTCACGATGCCGAAGTGGAGCGAGCAGAACGCGACGGTGCTGGACGCCTGCGCGCAGCTCGCGAAGATGATCGGCTGGACGTTCGAGGCGGATGATGAGGGCGTCTACACGCTGCACGATCTGGAGTGGGCGACGCAGACCGGCGAGGAGACCTATCTGGCGAACCGCGAGCTACTTGGGTGGGCGCCGTCGGTGTCGGGGATCAGCCTGCGCAACCGAATCGTGGTGAAGAGCCGCGACGCGAGGAGCCGCGATATCAGCGTCTCGGTAGAGGACGCGCAGAGCATCGCGCGATACGGGCCGCGGCTGTTCACGGTGTTCGAGCCCACCATGCGGACCGCGGGGCTGGCGCGGCAGCTGGCGAACGCGATCCGGCGCGACTATAGCTGGGTGCAGCCGACGGGCGCGGGGGTGGTGGCGGGCGATGTGTTCATGCGGCCGGGGCGGGTGGTGACGGTGGTGCACAGCGGGTGCACGCATTCCGGGCCGGATCAGCTCTATCGAGTGGAGGCGGTGGTGCACCGGCAGACGGGGCATCGCTATGGCGCGCACACGATGAACCTGGAGCTGCACGGCTACCGGCCGCGGGTGCCCTGCGCGCCCGGCAGCCTGGTGGCGCAACCGATGCAGAACGCGGTGCAGTTGACCTGGTCACCCGATCCGGATGATCCGACGGTGATCGGTTATCGCGCGTTCAAGTCGCTGACGATGACCGGGACATATTCGCAGGTGGGCAGCGTCGCCGCGCCGCCGGTGATCGTGACGAGCCTGACGAACGGGCAAACCTACTGGTTCAAGGTGGCGGCGTGGTCGCAGGCGGAGGCGCTGGGGGAGCTGGCGGGGCCGGCGCCCTGCGCGCCGAGCAGCGGCGGGATGCCGGTGCAGGCGGAGGCGGCGTGGCAGCCGCAGAGCCTGACCGCGACGTTCATCCAGGTGTGGGGGATGCAGCGGCCGCGCCTGGTGTGGACGCCGCGCCAGCCCGCGCCGCCGAACACGTGCTACAACATCTACCGCTCGCAGGTGAGCACGGGTCCGTTTTCGATGATCGCGACGCGGACGCGCCCCGGCAGCGATCCGGTGATATGGGCCGACTACGGGACCCAAGTGCTGCATGGCGATCTGTATTACGAGGTGACGTTCTACAATCCGAGCGAGGGCTTCGAGAGCTGGCCGAGCTCGCTGGCGCATGTGGTGGTGTAGCGCGACCACGGCCTCGCCGCAGAGGGAGGACGTACGTAGGGGCGCACAGCGGTGCGCCCCTACGCGTTGGCCGATGCAGGCGAGACTCCCTCCACACGGCTGGCGGGCAGGCCTGCGCTCTCAGGGGCCCGTGTGTTGGGCAGGAGCGGGAGCTCCTGCCATTTCCTGTGGGGCGCGCATGCAGAGACATGCGCGCCCCACAGACCGAGGGATTCCCATGACAGATGCATTCATGCCGGCCGTGCAGCCGGATTTCTTTGGGCAGTTGGCGGCGACGGATCCGTATCAGGGCCGGGCGCGGCGGCTGTTCGAGCGCGGCCAGGTGGTGGCGGTGAATGGCAACCAGGCGGATGTGCTGGTTGGCTATGATGCGCGCAACAACGCGCTGGAGCTGAAGCAGGTGCCGATCGTCTCGGGGTATGTGCCGCGGATCGGCGACTGGGTGGCGATGCAGTACGAGGCCGGGCACTCGAGCGCGCCGTGGATCACCGGGCCGAGCATGGCGACGGATGATGCGAGCGATTCGGCCGGGATCGGCGTCTTCCCGGTGAGCGAAACCGAGCCGGAGGACCCGCAGCGGAGCGCGGTCTACTTCGATGGGTCGCAGCAGACCTGGCGTGGATGGGATGGCGCGGCCTGGGTCGACTTCGCGGCCAAGCTCCACAACAGCCTGCCCGATCTGCAGGGCGGCGGCCCGGGTGAATACTATCACCTCACCGCGGCGGAGCACCAGTTGGTCGTGGACCCGAACTTTGGAGGCCTGTTCGACAACATGCCCTTCGGGCCCGGGGCAGTGCTGTTTGCGGACGCGGATGGGCATATCGCCCACGATGCGGCGGACCTGTTCTGGAACGCGGCGTATGCTCGCCTCGGCATCGGGTGTGCCAACCCGGTGGACATACTGGAACTGTCGAAGGACAGCGGGTATACGCTCGCCTATCTCAGCGCGTTTTCCGATACTGTGGCTCACCGCGCGGGCCTTGCGTTCCGACGGGGTCGGGGGAGCAGGGCCGCCTCTGCCGCGGTGTTGAGCGGCGACGAACTCGGCACCATCTATTGCCAGGGATACTATGGGGCCGGGGTGGCCCGCAACGTCGTCCAGATCCGGACCAACGCGGACGAAGACCACGACGGGACGCACGGGGGAGCGTACCTCCTGTTTCAGGTGATCCCGAAGGGCTCTGCTGCGCTGGCGACACCGCTGGCGCTGCGAAGCAGCCAGGCGCAACTGCTCGCCGGCTCCGCGGCGCTGCCATCGTTGACCCGGCAGGGCTACACGGACGATGGGATCTACTGGCCAGGCGATGGTCTGATCGGGATGAGCATCGGGGGGGCCGAGAGGACCCGCTGGGAAGCGGGGGTCTATGCTCCTGTCACCAACGAGGCGGTGGACCAAGGCAAGGCCGCGACCCGGTGGGGGAACGCCTACTGCAAAGAGGTCGTGTACGGGCAGACCCCGGTGATGACGTTTCTGGTGGCGCCGGGCGGGGGCATCTCGGTCGGCGCAAACAAGATGGGCGTCTCGATGGTGGCGCCATACAACGCCACCATCGTGAGGGCCTTCGCCTGGGCCGAGGTGGCGCCGACGGGACAGGCGATCATCTTCGATCTCAACGTGAACGGCTCGACCATCTGGAGCACCCAGGCGAACCGGCTGCAGATTGCCGCAGCGGCCAACAGTGGAGAGCAGACGACGTTCAACACCACGACGGTGAGCAAGGGCGATCGGATCACGGTGGACGTGGACCAGGTGGGCAGCACGACCGCCGGCGCCAACGTCAGCGTCTTCCTGCAGTTGCTGAAGACGGGGAGCATCTACTGATGCCGATTTCAGCCCTCTACGAGCAGATTCTCACCCCCGATGGCGACGGCACGTGTCAATGGCATAGCACGGGCGCGCAGCACTATACGGAGGTTGACGACGACCCGTCCTCGCCGGGTTCGGGCGATTCTGTTTCTGTCGGCGGCCCCGGAGACCAAGACAAGATCGAGGAGTTCTACCTATCATCGCCACCCAGACCCAACGACCTGGAGGCTGGGTTCGATCAAGTACGCATCTGGGTTTGGGCCTGGTGCAAGGCCGCCGGGGGAATCCAGGACGTGCGGATCCGAGCGAGGATCAAAGGCGCCTGGACGTCTTATCTGACTCGCACCATTACCGGCCTGGGTCCGGGGAACGGCGCGTGGTACAGCGCGAGCTTCTACAACTTCTGCTGCCAGCGCAGTGATGCCGATTCGCTGATGGCCGGGGTCAAGGCGCCAAGCGCGATGTCAGCTCAGGACGGGGTGCACATCGGGTGTGTGTATGTCGCGCTCCAGGCGTCGGATGTGCTGACGAAGCGGGGCGCGCAGATTGTATGACCGATCGATCCCCCGTCGCGCGCCCTGGAGGTCGCGGCTATGGGGGACGAGACGTGGGGCGAGGGGACTGAGATGGTTGAGAGGAGTGTGAGCGATGAATGAGCGCGAGCAGATGGAGTTGACAGAGGGCTTGCCCGCCACACGGCCGGCGGATGAACCCGCCACACGGCCGGCGGATGAACCCGCCACACGGCCGGCGGATGAACCCGCCACACGGC
>Ga0315288_10013248_pt1 | contig 10327 bp, 6 predicted proteins | sample YL17G11_20_MG_FD_203454 | JGI IMG/M metagenome (GOLD analysis project Ga0315288, IMG submission 203454) | Sediment microbial communities from Yellowstone Lake, YNP, Wyoming, USA - YL17G11_20 | ecosystem: Environmental > Aquatic > Freshwater > Lake > Sediment | place: USA: Wyoming | collected...
TATCCCTCAATCGAGAGCTTGGTGCTCCACTTCGACAAGAAGTACTCGACGCCCCCAATCCCCGTGAGCGCGCGTTTGGGCCTCAGTTGACGGTTGGAGGGGCTCTGGGCAATGGCTGTGTAGTCGGGATCCTGGTACTGCACGCCGAATGCCCCGCTCATGTCGAGGCTGGGCATCACCGAGTACACCGCGCTGAGCCGCGGGGATGCGGAGAGTGCCCCGGTGTATCCGAACCTGTCAATGCGAATCCCGGGCACGATCTTCAGTGGCGCCCACGGACGGAGAATTGCCGAGGCATAGGCGCCGTACTTGTAGCCCACGTCACCAGCATTGGCGGGAGTGGGGGAGACCACCGGATTTCCCGACCCGTCGGTGACGATCTGGCCCGTGTCGGTGGTGTCGGCCCACGGCGCGGAGTACAGTCGCAGCGTGTCGAGCTTCTCCCGGACTGCAATGTTGAAGTCGGCCCGTTTGCCGTATCCGCCGACAATGAGACGGTTTGCTCCGCGCAGATCCAGGGCAGCCTCGATTTTGCCCGTCTGTTCCTGCTCAACCGACTGGTTGCGGAAGAACTCTGCGTCGGGACCAGGGCGCGGGGTGTACTCGCGGCGCTCAAAGCTGTTTCCAGTGGCCGAGACAGTCGCTGTGGTGGAGAGACGTTCGCCCCAGAAACTCCGGAGCGTCATGCCTGTCGCGTACACGAATCCCCCGGCAGAGATCTCGTTGCCGCGCGTGCCAAAGCTTGCGATGGCATCGCGCAGACGGATGCTGTTGTCGCCATAGATACCGTTGACGGTGAGCTTGTGGTTGCCGAGTTGCTGCGATACCTTTGCCTGAGCGCCCCAGTATCGCGGAACTGCGGTCTCCGGACTGAAATGCGCAACAAGGTCCAGGAAGCTCTTCGAGCCCGACAGCATGAAGGATGCGCCCTTCCACAGGGGGCCTTCCAGATGTGCGCCCGCCCCGCCAACGCTCAGATCCACTCCGCCCAGCACCATGTTCGAGGTGCCGTCTCGCAGTGTCACGTCAAGAACCGATGAGGCCTTGCCGCCGTACTGGGCCGGTGGAGCCCCTGCGCAGAACGTGAGGCCCTTGACAAGAAGGGGATTGAGCAGCGAGATCACACCGCCGCCGCTGCCTTGCTGGGCAAAGTGGTTGGGATTGGGGATTTCGATATTGTCCATGAGGAACAGGTTCTCGCCCGGCACGCCTCCGCGCACCACCACCTCGTTGACATTGTCGCCGCCGGACGCGACGCTGGGGAGGTCTTGCACTGCGCGCTGCACATCGGCCAGCGCACCGGGTGAGCGCAGGATCTCGTCTATGTCCATGGTTCTGGTGGAAGTCGCCATGTCCGGGGCTTTGCGGAATGCCGATGCGCGCACCGTTAATGTCGCGAGCTGTTGTGCCTGGGGCGTGAGTTCGATGTCCACCCGCTTGTCGCCGTCGCCCGGAACGTACACGTCGGTGCGCAGAAGCGGCTCGTAGCCGTTGCGGGAGAAGTTCAGAGAGTAGCTCCCCGGCGAGAGATCGTCCAAAGCGTACGCGCCCACGGAGTCGGTTCGGGTCGAAGCGGGCGTGCCCTGCACCTCGACAAACACCTCGGGGACGGGCTTGCCGGTCTGCGCATTGCGCACCACGCCGACAATGGCGCCGGCCTGCGACGCAATTGCGCAGATTCCGAGCAGAAGGATGGTGCGGAGGAGTGCGGTCATTGGTTGGTTCCGGTGGTCGGTGGCCAGTCCAGCCGGGGCGCGGAGGGACGGCGCGCAAGCGCCTCCACTCAACGCGGCCACAGCGGCCTCTCCCGCAGACTCACCACGCCGTCGCGTGCGATGATCACGTGGTCGATCATTGGCATGTCAAGCAAGGCGCCGATTTCGCACAGCCGTTTGGTAAGCTGCCAATCGGCGGTCGACGGCTCTTTGGATCCGCCCGGATGATTGTGCGCGAGCACGAACGACGATGCCTTGTACGTCAGCGCCTTCTCCACCACCGAACGCGGGTACACGGCGCACTGGTTTGCCGTGCCCTCGGCCAGGATTTCGACGCCAAGCACACAGTGCGTGTTGTCAAGAAAGAGCGCTGCCACATACTCGGTTTGTCGCGGCCCCAGGTGGAACCGGAGGTACTCGTCGACGTCGGTGCGGTGATGCACCAGCCTCTTGCGGTCGAATTTTTCGCGAAGGCAGGTTGCCGAGACCTCGCGCACCAGCGACAGCAGCGAGGCCGTGCGTGTGCCCATGCCCGAGACCTCCTGCAACTGCTGCGCGGAGGCATGCAGTACGCCGGTCAGAGACCCGAACCGTCGCAGGAGGTCCTTGGCAAGAGGCTTGGTGTCTTTGCGGGGAATCGCGAAAGTCAGCAGGAGTTCGACGATCTCGTGCGGGTGCAGTGCAGACAGGCCGTTGGAGTCGAAGCGAGCCAGGAGGCGCGCGCGATGCCCCACGCCGTCGGCTTCGGCGCCTGTCGCGAGCGAAGGAGCGCTACCACTCAAGGGAGACTGCAGCATAGGTCACGCCCGCACCCACCGAACAGAGCACCAGTTTGTCGGTCTTCTTCAGGTACTTCTCGCATTCTGTCAATGCAAGGGGGATGCTGGCCGACGAGGTGTTTCCCAGCCGATCGATATTGAGGTAGAACCGTTCGAAGGGGATCCCCGATTTCTGCGCTGCGGCCTTGATGATGCGACTATTGGCCTGATGCGGAACAACCCACCGGATGCTCTCGGGAGTCCAGCCGCTTCGGTCGATCACCTGGCGTACCGTGGTGGCAAAGCTCTCGGTGGCGAAGCGGAAGAGCGCCTTGCCGTCGAGCCGGATCCAGGGGTCGGCATGCGGCGTGTTGGCCGGCACCTCATAGCCGCGCACTTCGCGTCGCGCCATGTGCAGGCCGGCCGGATCTGCTGCCAGAATCTGCTGCCGAATGGCGTGGCCCTCGGGATTGTCCGACACCACCGCCGCGCCGGCGCCGTCGCCGAAGAGAAAGTAGGTGTTTCTATCGTGTTTGTCAAGTATGCGCGACTGCAGCTCCGAACCCACTACCAGTACATTCCTGGAGATGCCCGACAGAATGAAGCCTTTGGCCACGGCGATGGCATAGAGCCAACCCGAGCACGCCGCGTTGATGTCGACTGCGGGAATGCCGGCTATCCCCAGGTGCTTCGCCAGAATGCACGACGACGCGGGCATGGCAAAATCCGGCGTTGCGGTGGCGAAGACGATGCCATCGATGTCCTTGGCTTTGAGGTGCGACTTGGCAATGGCCTCCAGTGCGGCGTGGTGGGCCATGTCGGTTGGCTTCTCGTCGGGATCGGCCCAGCGCCGCTCCTTGATGCCGGTAACCCCGAAGATGTACTCCTCGGTGATCTCGGGAAACTGCGCCAGCAGGTCTTTGTTGGTGATGACGCGCTTGGGGAGGTAGCCACCCACGCCCAGCAGATACACAGTCCTGGCATCGTCGCTGCTGGAGTCAGGTCCGGCCATCGGAACCGCAGCGCGGGGGCGTTCACGAGAGGTCTCGGTCGACTTGACGGTTGCGTCGGTCGAGCGCATCGTGGGGTCGGCGGTCTCCAGCTTCACTACCGGCGCATCGAAGGCGACGGTTGTTCCTTCGGCAGCAAGCAGACGCACGATCGTTGCATCGCACGGCGACTCGAACTGGAAGGTCGACTTCGCACTTTCGGCCTCTGCTAGAATGTCGCCTTTGACAACGTTCTGCTTTTCAGCCACGTGCCACTTCACGATGGTCGCTTCGGTCTCGGCCGCAGCCTGGGCCGGCAGGCAAAGCGAGACTTGAAATCTGTCGCTGCTCAAAGTGCGTCTCCCATGAGGTGTCGAATTGCCCTGAGTATGCTGTCGTGACCGGGCAGATACGCTTGCTCCAATTCCGGGGCAAACGGCACCGGTACATCCGGCGCAGCCACGATGCGAGGTGCTGCCTTGAGTTTTGAGAAACACTCACGTGCAAGGATCGACACAAACCTGTCGCCCAGTCCGGCTGTTTCACCACTCTCCTGCACCACAAGAAGCCGACCGGTCTTCGCAACCGATCGAATCAGTGGCTCCATTGCCAACGGCTGTAAAATAAATGGGTTCCAGATCTCCGCGGAGTATCCGGACGCTGTTGCCGCTGTCTGAGCATGCCGTAGCATGGCTCCCCAGGCCACGACGGTCAAATCCGATCCCTCCCGATAGCACCGCAGGCGCATGATGTTGTCGAGGGAACCGTCAAAATCGATGTCGCCGGGTTGACTGCCGTACAGCAGCTTGTGCTCGAACACGATGCAGGGGTTCGGGTCGTGGAACGCGGCAACCAACGCCTCAAACGTCTCTTGTGGCGTGAACGGATAGAGGAGCTTGACACCAGGGAATCGTGACCACAGGCCCTCGAACTCACCCGAGTGGAACGCGCCGAGAGTGATTCCGCCTCCACAAGGAAGTCGGAATACGATAGGCGCGGGTATGCCTGAGCGGTACAGCCACGTGCCGCAGTTAAGCCCCAGTTGCGTGACCGCCTCGGTGCTGAAGTCGGCAAACTGGAATTCCACGATCGGACGTGCGCCGGTCTGGGACGCTCCCAGCGCAAATCCCACGGTGCCCGATTCGCTGATCGGCGTGTCCAGCACTCGCTGTGCGCCGAACCGGTCGTAGAGGCCCTTGCTCGTCTTGAAGGCGGATCCATACGGGCCGATGTCCTGTCCCAACATGAACGCGCGCTGGTCGTGCTCCAGTATGTACGCGAGCGCGTGGTTGACCGCAGATGTGAGATTCCGCACACCGGTCACTTTACACGGAGCGACAGTGGTTGAGGGCGCAACCGCGTGCACGGCCATCTGCCTCTGCCCGGGTACCGGACGACCCGCCCGCAGCGCCCGATCCACCGCCTCCTCAGCCGTTGCGGCAGTCTGCGACTCCATGTCGCGGATCTGCTGCTCCTGCATGCCGCACACCTCGGAGAGTGCTTTGCGTGCGCGCATGAGCGGCTCGCGCTTCATCCACTCAGCGCGCTCGTCCTTGCTCACGTAGTCTGCATTGTCGTACACCGCATGACCCATGAGTCGAAGCGACATGCTCTCGATGATGCGGGGCATGCCCGTGCGCTGCATAGTCTCAAGGGCGTCGTACACTGCGTTGTACACTTCCCACACGTCGGTGCCGTCGATTGTAGTGCCCTCGATGCCGTACGCCGCCGCGCGGTCGGAGAGCCTCGGGCAGTTGTACTGCAGTCGGGTTGGGGTGGAGAACGCGTAGTGATTGTTTTCGATCATGAACAACACCGGCACTCGTCGAACGGACGCCAGGTTGAGTGCCTCGTGGAAATCGCCCGTGCTTGTTCCACCATCGCCGATCGCACCCAATCCGAGGGCGTCTTCGCCATTGCGTCGCGCAGCCCATACCGCGCCCACCACCGGAGCGAGCATGCTGCCCAGATGACTGATCATGGGAAATCGTCGGGCCGCAGCATCGCCGTGGTGTACGTTGCCCTCGTAGCCGTGCGTCGGGCTCTCTGTGTTGGCCATGTACTGGCACACCATGGAGTAGGGCAACGATCCCATCACCAGGTGCGATCCAAAGTCGCGCTGCAGCAAGGAGACGACATCGATGCCCGGCCTCAGTGGCATCGTCATGCCGACGCTCGTGGCTTCGTTGCCGGCCGAGATGGTGACAGTGCCCTTGACCAAGCCTTTCCTGAAGAGCGCAACCAACTGCTCTTCGAGCACGCGCGTGAGGTACATGTACGCGTAGCCCCGGGCATACACATCTTCCCGGGTCAGCTTGTGCGGATGGTGCAGCAATGGCGCGGTGCCAGTGGGAGCATCGGGGTGAGAAACAGCGGGCGCGATGGATGGCCTCCGGAGCTTCGGGTCACGGCATTGCGACTCGTCGAAAATACGTCATTCTGAGCCCCAAAGACAGTCCGGGGTGCGGCCTCGGACACTGCCGGTCCGTCGGTGCGGCCTCAAAGGCCGGGCTGGGATTGTATTTTCATGGCGGCACCACCTCGGTCATCCAAGCGCTCCGGACCATGGCCCAATCATCGGTTTCAGGCCTCATGCACATGCCAAAGCTGCGTCGCATCGGTCGCATCGTGCCGGCGTGCCTGGCCGCATACGACGTCCGGTGCCTGTTCAGCATTGCAGACAGCACCGGCGCAGTGCTTGCCCGGGGTGCAAGCGATGGCGTCGACTCCCTGAGCGTGTCAGACACCATCGCCCCGCCGTGGATCGTGCGTGTGTACGCGGGCACGCTGGAGTCGAAACTACTCTATCAAGTGATGACTCTGCCATAGGACGCGGGGTCTGGCGGCGACGCCCGGACTCGCACACTGCATCGTACACGCGCCCGAGCGCACGCAAGGACACCATGCCATCTCGCACACGTCCAGTAGTCGCAATCATCGGTCGGCCCAATGTGGGCAAGTCGTGCCTCTTCAACCGCATTGTGCAGAAACGCAAAGCAGTAGTTGATGACACGCCGGGTGTCACGCGCGACCGTCAGTACATGAGCGCCACGTGGAACGGCTGCCACTTCGACCTCGTCGACACCGGCGGCCTGGCCCCCGCGTCAAGCGATCGCATGGCCGCGCGCATCCGCTCGCAGGTGGAGGTGGCGCTGGAAGAGGCCCTCGTGGTGGTCTTCGTGGTTGACGCGCAGACCGGTCCTGCCGACGAAGACATGCTCATCGCCCGCAGTCTGCGCCGCCTCCCCCGCGAGAAACTCATCGTGGCCGCAAACAAGGCCGAGGGCCCCGAGGTGCTTCAGCAACGCAACGAGTTCATTCGCATGGGCTTGGGCGAGGTGATGCCTGTGTCGGCACTGCACGGCCAGGGCGTGGCCGACATGCTCGATCTCATTGTCACCAAACTGGGCGGCGCGGAGGGTGGCGGCCCCGAAGACGACGGCGAGATTCCACTCCGCATCACCATTGTGGGCCGGCCCAATGCCGGCAAATCGTCAATCACCAATCGGCTGATAGGGCAGGAGCGGATGATCGTTGACGATGTCCCGGGCACCACGCGCGACTCCATTGATACCGAGCTTGTCTACAACGGAACGCGCTACACGATCATCGATACCGCCGGACTGCGCAGGAAAGCTCAGGTGCACGACGACGTCGAGTACTTCTCCAACCTGCGCGCCCTCGACAGCATCAAGCGGTGCGACGTTGCCGCAGTTGTCATCGACGCAGCCCTCGGCATTGGGGAGCAGGACTTGAAGATCGCCACCAAAGTCCACGAAGATCGCAAGGGCCTGGTGGTGTGCTGGAATAAGTGGGATCTGGTTGACAAAACAACATCCTCCTTCGACGAGATTGCCGCCGAGACGCGCGGCAAGTACCTCGAACTGCGCCGCGTGCCCATGATCAGCATGTCGGCTGTCACCGGGCAGCGTCTTGTCAAGCTGCTCGAAGCAGCCGAAGAGGTCCACGAGCGCATGACACTGCGCGTAGGGCAGACCCGGCTTGAGGATCTTGTCTTCGAGCACATCAAAGCCACGCCGCATCCGCCCGTGGCAGGCAAGCAGATTCGCATTCTGGGCGCCAAGCAGCGCAACGCAGCCTTCCCGCTCTTCCATATCTACGCGACAAACGCGCAGAAGGCGCAGCCCTCCTACGCCCGGTTCATTGCCAACAAGATCCAGGACGAGTGGGACTTTGGGGGCTGTCCGGTGGTGGTGGAGTTTCGGCAGGTGGCGAGGAAAGGACAGAAATTGTGATGCAGACTGGGGAAGTGACGAGTTACGAGCAAGCGAGTTACGAGTGACGAGTTGAGGACTATTCCCAACAAACTCGTGGAGGCGTTCCGCGGGAACGCGTTCTGGAGGTTCGTCGAGGAGTTTCCACAACTCCGCACTCCGCACTCCCCACTCCGCATTCCGCACTCTCCCTGCGCTCTCTCTGACAACGCAACAAGGAGACCTCTCGTGAAGATCGGCATACTCGGCGCGGGAAGTTGGGGCATTGGCCTCTCCGTCATGCTCAACCGCAAGGGCCACAGTGTCACCATGTGGGAGTTCAGCAAGACCGATGCTGACATGCTCCGCACCAAGCGCGAGCACTCGGTCAAGCTCCCCGGCATCATCATCCCCGACAGCGTGGTCATCACAAACAGCATTGCCGAAGCCGTGGTCGGTTCGCGCCTCGTGGTATGCGTGGTGCCCGCACAAACCATGCGCGCCACCATCAAGTCCGCGGTCGCTACCGTCAAGCCCGATCAGCTCTCCTCCGTCAACGGATGGGTCATCGCCTCCAAGGGCATTGAGTGCGGCACACTGTCTCTGATGACCGACGTGCTCCTCCAGGAAATACCCGGACTCCCCCGCAGCAAAGCCGTGGTGCTCTCCGGGCCCTCTCACGCCGAAGAAGTGTCGCGCGACGTGCCCACCGCCGTGGTGGCAGCCTCCGAGGACAATGCCCTGGCAACCCTCGTGCAGAACGAATTTGCCACCGAGTCGTTTCGCATCTACACCAACAACGACGTGGTGGGCGTTGAGCTTGCCGCAAGTGTCAAGAACGTGATTGCCGTGGCCGCCGGTATCTGCGACGGCCTGGGCTTTGGCGACAACACCAAGGGCGCCATCCTCACGCGCGGCATGGTCGAGATCGCGCGCCTGGGCAAGAAGATGGGCGCCAACCACCTCACGCTGTACGGACTGGCAGGCATCGGCGACCTGATCACCACCTGCATGAGCAGGCACAGCCGCAACCGCCGCATTGGCGAACTCATTGGTTCGGGCTTGACATTGCAGGAGGCACTCGGCCGCATGACCATGGTGGCCGAGGGCGTGGAAACAACCCGCTCGGTATACGCTCTTGCGAAGAAACACGGCATCGAGATGCCCATCACCACCGAAGTGTACAACACGCTCTTTGACGGCAAGTCGTCAAAGGCTGCGGCGCGCGACTTGATGACGCGGGAGTTCAAGCCCGAGCATTGGTAACACAGTCGTTGGCATTCTTCCATGCGCGGATGAGACAGCGGATCCCCTCGCCACTTGGTCCGCGCTGGTGAGGGAAGGGTTGGTGGCAAAGCCGGGCGCCGCACTGAGCTCCGTCGAACGTGTGGCGCCCGGCTTTGCCATCCAGCACGTCCCGCTCCGTCATGTGGCCAGATGCCGCGTCCCAGAGCTGAACCTCGCTCACTTGACGCGCACGCGCATGGCGGGACCACCCAACACCTCTGCCTGTGTCGCCGCACTTCTGACTGCTGACCGTCCCTTCTCCCGCATTTCGCTCCGCACCCATCACTCCGCATTCCGCACTTCCCCAAATTCTCCCGAACTAAAGTTTTCCCGCCGACAACCGATAGTATTAACAGGGATCACTGGAGCCAGAAACCCTGACAGGGAAGAGAAACGGCAAAACTTCCTTCTCCCTGTGTATCTCTGGTCAAGAAAGGAGGCCGGCTACCACACAGACTCGTCGATTGTGATTAACAAGGAATGTTGGTCACACTTTTTCCGCAAGACACACAGGGAGGTTCGACTATGCGTATCAATCACAACATCTCATCGATGGTAACCCAGGGCGCTCTGTACCAGACCAACAGAGAGCAGGGGAAGTCAATAGAAAGACTCTCCACCGGGCTACGTATCAACCGGGCCAGCGACGATGCTGCGGGCCTTGGAGTGTCCGAAAATCTTCGCACCATGATTCGCGGTGCAGCTCAGGCGCAGAAGAACGCGCAAGACGGGATCGCGGCACTGCAGATTGCCGAAGGTGCCGCAAACGAGATCTCTTCGGTGCTGCAGCGCATGCGTGAACTGGCTATTCAGTCGGCCAACGATACGCTCACCAGCACCGAGCGTGCGTACACGCAGTCTGAGTTCTCCAATCTGCAAAGCGAAGTCGATCGTATTGCCAAGGTGACCAACTACAATGGTCAGGAGCTGGTGAGCAGTTCTACCACCCGTTTCGGCTTCAGCAACGGAGCTGGCGCGGGCAGCGTTCTGTGGATCGATGCTAACAACACTGTGGGCACCGACTCCATCACCATCTCGATCGGCACGCTCACCACCAATGCGCTCACGAGTTTGAACACATCAAGTGTGTCAAACCAGACGGCATCGGTGGATGCGATCAGCAAGCTTGATTCCGCTATCAACAGCGTGAACACGATGCGTGCCAATGTGGGCGCGTTCGTGAACAGGCTGGAGCATGCGGTGAACAATCTGATTGTGTCTGAGACCAATCAGACAGCGGCAGAGTCGCTCATCAGGGATGTGGACTTTGCCACAGAGACAACTCAGTTCACCAAGAATCAGATACTTACTCAGTCGGCTACTGCCATGTTGTCTCAAAGCAACATGATGCCCAGCAGCGTCCT
>Ga0315288_10013249_pt1 | contig 10327 bp, 10 predicted proteins | sample YL17G11_20_MG_FD_203454 | JGI IMG/M metagenome (GOLD analysis project Ga0315288, IMG submission 203454) | Sediment microbial communities from Yellowstone Lake, YNP, Wyoming, USA - YL17G11_20 | ecosystem: Environmental > Aquatic > Freshwater > Lake > Sediment | place: USA: Wyoming | collected...
CGTGGGACCTTCCATGGCGTCGGGCAGCCAAACGAAGAGAGGAATCTGCGCTGATTTCCCGACGGCGCCCATGAACAGCAGGATGGCGATAGCCGTCAGCGTCCCTTCCATCTGTCCCGCCGGGAGCGCCTGGAGGCTGGCAGATACGTCGCCAAAATCCAGCGAGCCAAAAGTCCAGAAAAGGAGCGCCAGACCGACGGTGAATCCCGCGTCCCCCGTGCGCGTGACAATGAAAGCCTTCTTGCCGGCATCGGCCGCCGAGCGCTTGCGGAAATAGAAGCCGATCAGCAGGTAGGAACAGAGCCCGACGCCTTCCCAGCCTACGAACAGTAACGGATAATTCGCCGCCGTCACCAGCGTCAGCATCATGAAGAGAAATAAGTTCAGGTAAGAGAAGAAGCGGTAGTAGCCGCCCTCATGTTCCATGTAACCGCGCGCATAGAGGTGAATCAGAAAGGCGACCACGGTGACGGTGACCGTCATGACGAGCGTCAGGCGGTCGTAATAAAGGGCGAAGTCGGCACGCAGGCTGCCCGCCTCAATCCACGTAAAGTACCGGTGGACGAACGCCGAGGGTTCCGGCGTGAGATGCGAAAACGTCCACGCCGCCGCTAGTGCCGAGACCATGGAAAGGCCGGCGGCGCCGCAACCGAGCCAGGAAACCTGCGCTTGGGAAAAACGACGGCCGAAGACGCCGTTAAGCGCGGCCGCGGCGAGAGGCGGGAGTAGAATGAGCAGGAGTAGAACTTCCATGGTCATATATTCGTCAAAAGCACCCGCTAAGACTAAAGCTTCATCGAGTCCAGATCGTCAATGCTGAGCGATTCATGGTTTCGGTACAGCGCGATGATAATCGCCAGGCCCACCGCGGCCTCCGCCGCGGCGACGACAATTACAAAGAAAACGAGGATCTGGCCATCCGCCCGGCCGAGATGGCGCGCAAAAGCGATAAAGGCCAGGTTCACGGCGTTCAGCATCAGTTCAATGCACATGAAGATCGTGATCACGTTTCGCCGGATGAGGAAACCCGCCACCCCGAGGGCGAAGAGAATTGCGCTGAGCGCCAGATAATGAGACAGAGGAACCATACGTCAAACCTGCTTCTTGGCCAGGACCACGGCCCCGACCACCGCCACCAGGATCAAAATGGACGTGACTTCAAACGGCAGCACGTAGCTCTCGAACAGCAGATGGCCAATGGCGCTGGGCCCGCCGTCCACACCGACTGCGGAAGTGGTGCTGGCCGGCGGGAACTGCCGCCAAATCACGAACAGTATTTCCGCCAGGAGCGCGACAATCAAGGGGACACCCAGCCAGCGCGCCAGGCGGCTGCGGTCGACGGGTTCTTCGCGGCCCGCGTTCAGCAACATGATAACGAGCACAAACAGAACCATGATGGCGCCGGCGTAGACGATCACCTGAATAACGGCCATGAATTGGGCATCCAGCAGCAGGTACACAACCGCCAGGGCGCAGAGGACGACGATCAACGAAAGCGCGCTATAGACCGGTGTCCGCTGCAGGATGACATTCAGCGCCGCCAAAATTGCCAACGCCGCGACGAGGTAGAAAATGATCACCATAGATCAAGCATTCTGCCAGGTCACCACGAGTCCCGTGACCAGGATGTTCAACAAACTTAGCGGTACCAGAAATTTCCAACCGAAGCTCATGAGCTGGTCGTACCGAAAACGTGGGATGGTGCCGCGAATCCAGATATATACGAAAAGGAAAGAGAGAACTTTCAGCCCAAACCAGAAGACCGAAAGGAGCACCCGCACCGGTACCGGTCCAAAAGACGGCCCCAGCCAGCCGCCAAAGAACAACAGCGTCGCCAGGCAGGAAACCGTGACCATGTTGGTGTACTCGCCGATGTAGAAGGAGGCAAATTTGAAGCTGGTGTATTCGGTGTGGAACCCGGCGACGATCTCACTTTCTCCTTCCGGCAGGTCGAAGGGCAGGCGGTTGGTCTCGGCCACGGCGGAGATAATGTAAACGAGGAATCCCACCGGTTGCACGAAAACGTTCCAGTGGGGCAGGAACGCCGGCAGGCCGTCCAGTTTCCAGAAGCCGCGTTGCTGGTCCACGATGCCGTGCAGGCTCAAAGTCCCCGAGAGCATGAGGACGCCGATGATGGCCATCCCCAACGATAGTTCGTAACTGATCATCTGCGCGGAGGAGCGCAAACCTCCGAAGAGTGGGTACTTGCTGTTCGAGGACCATCCTGCCAGCACGATGCCGTAGACGCCGAGCGAGGTCACGGCAAAAATAAAAAGCAGCCCCACGTCCGGGTTGGCAATCTGGAGATTGACCGTATGCCCTCGGAAAGTGAAAGACTCGCCGAAAGGAATGACGGCGATGGGCAGCAGGGCAATCGACAGGGTCAGAAATGGTGCCAGCAAGTAGACAAAGCGATCAGCCTCGGCTACGAAGAAGTCCTCTTTGAAGAAAATCTTCAAGCCGTCGGCGACTGGCTGCAGGAGGCCGTGCGGACCCACCAGGTAGGGTCCCCAGCGGGACTGGATGCGAGCCACGACTTTCCGTTCCAGCCAGACCGCATAGGCCACGACGGTCAGCAACACCACCAGGACCACCGGAATCTTCACCAAGGTCGCGAGCAGCGAAAAGTGTGTGTCAAAAAATGTGGCCATAGGGTTTCTTGGCTTCGTCCACCGAATTCAGCGCCCCACTATAGCGGCTGACCGTGCCTGACGTAAAGAGCGAGTCACGCGACGAGAAAACCAGGTCGGGACGTTGCCGTGGCGGCGGTGTTCCCTGCGGCTGCGTGCCCACTGCCTGGCCAATCAGAAGGCTTGGCAGCGCGATGGCGTAGCCCGGCACGTGCGCGATGATTTCCCGTAAGACGTCGTCCGCCGAATGATAGGGCCAACTCTGGCCGAAGAGGCGGGCCAACGTCAGCAGAATTTCCAGGTCACTTCGCGTGCCGACCTTGCGCATGGTTTGCTTCAGCGTTTGCACCTGGCCGCAAGTGTTTGTGACCGTTCCCGATTTCTCGGCAAAGCTGGTGGCGGGAAGCACCACGTGAGCGGCCGCCGTCGTCTCCGTGGGGAAGAGTTCGGTGACCAGCAGAAAGTCAAGCTTGCGCAGAGTCTCCGGGGGGAGTTTGAAGGCCTTGACGGGATTCGAACCGACGACGATCAAGCCTTTGATTTCGTCGGAATCAATGCCAGCCATAATCTCGCGGATGTTGCGTCCCGGGGTTTCCGAAAGCTTTGTTCTCCAGAATGACTCGAAGTGTTGCCGGACGGCAGCCTCCGCCAGGGGCTGATAACCGGGCAGAACACCGGGCAACAGCCCCATGTCAGCAGCGCCGCGAGAATTGACATAGTCGCCGAGGGCCACAAAACGCGTGCGTCCCGGCAGCGTCAGAGCCCAGCGAACAAGGTCGCTAATTGACTGGCCTTGAATTTCGTCCCCGAAAATGACGACCGTATCAGTTTCTCTCCGAAGTTTATCGCCGAACTCCGCGAGGGCCTTTTCGCCGCCGTCCACAAGGTTGGCCGCAGGCATTTCAATTCCCGCCAGGGCACGCACGGCGGCCGTCTCGCCGGCCGGCGGCAGTTTCAGATAGAGGTGAGCTTGGCGCCGCAGTTTAATCTCGGAACTGTTCAAGATGTACAAGCGCGCGCCGTGCTGGCGAACGGCTTGGCGGATCTGGTATGCCAACAACGGATGTTGATGGGTCGGGTCGTTGCCGATCAGCAGAACACTGGAGGCTTCGAACACATCCTGCATCGTGGCGTAATGATCGCACGCGTCGGCCTGGGTGAGGGCTGCCACTAGAGACGAGCAATCAGCGGTGCGGTGATGGTCCACATGGTTGGTGCCCAGCACCGTGCGCGCGAACCGCTGGAGGAGATAATTCTCTTCATTCGTGGTGCGATTCGAGCCGATGACTGCGAGTGATTCGGGCCCGTGGTGGGCCAGTATTTCCTTCAGCCGCTCGACACTCAGCGTTAACGCTTCTTCCCAGGTGCCGGCCTGCTGGGTCCCATTCTTGCGAAGCAGTGGTGCCCTCAGGCGTTCTTCACTGTTCACAAAATCCCAACCGAACCGGCCTTTCACGCAAAGGAACTCACCATTGATGCCAGCGTGGTCGCGGTTGTTGGCACGGATAATCTGGTTGTTGCGGATTCCAAGAGTAGTTTTGCAGCCGTCGCCACAGTGGTTGCAGATCGTGCCGGCGTAAGTCAGTTCCCAGGGCCGTGTCTGGTAACGGTAAGTTCCGCTGGTGAGCGCGCCGACCGGGCAGATGTCAATGCACATGCCGCACTCTTCGCACTCCAAGTGCTCGTCGCGGTTGGGAATAATCAGGCTATGTGCGCCCCGGGATCCGATGCCGTAGGCGTTGACGTCCATCCCCTCGTCACAGACGCGGATGCAGCGATAGCAGAGGATGCAGCGCGGGCGATCGTAATAAACCAGGTTCGAGAACTTCTGCTCATCGCGATGCAGCTTACTCTCCAGGAAGCGTGACTCTGCGGCGCCGTAACGGAAGACGGCGTCCTGAAGCTCACACTCGCCGCCCTTGTCACAGACGGGGCAGTCGAGCGGGTGATTGGTGAGCACGAATTCGAGCATGGCCTTGCGGGCGTTCGCCACTTCTTCCGTCTGGGTGTACACGACCATGCCGTTGGCCGCGACGGTGGTGCAGGCGGTTTGGAGTTTGGGCATCTTCTCGATGGCGACCACGCACATGCGGCAGGCGCCTTGCAGGGACAGGCCGGGGTAATAGCAGAACGAGGGGATTTCAATCCCTACCTGCCGGGCCGCTTCAATCAGCAGCGTACCTGCCGGCACCGTAACGGATTTGCCATCGATCGTGAGAGTGACCGATTCCGCCATAACTCTTGGGGGTCAGAGGCTAAGAAAACCACCTTGGCTCTGTCCTGACCCCTGACTCCTAGTCCCTACGCATAGGGGCACGTGCCTCGTTTCAAGTGCTCCTCGAACTCCTGCCGGAACTTCTTCAAGATACTGATGGTCGGCAAGGCGGCGGCATCGCCCAGTGGGCAGAGCGTTTTGCCCAGCATGTTATAGGAAGCGTCGAGTGCCGTATCGAGATCCTCCGGTACGCCTGCCCCGCCGTGAAACCTTTCGAGGAGCGATTTCAGCCACGCAGTGCCTTCGCGGCAAGGAATGCACCAGCCGCAGGACTCGTGGGCGTAGAACTTCATGATGCGGTGGGCGACCTTCACCATACAGGTCTCTTCGTCAATGACCACCACGCCGCCCGAGCCCAGCATCGAGCCAATCTTCGCGAGGGAATCGTACTCCATCGGGACATCGATCTCCTCCGCCGTGAGCACGGGGCAAGAAGATCCGCCGGGGATAACGCTCTTGAGCTTTTTCCCGCCCGGCACGCCGCCGCCAACTTCTTCAATCATGCGCCGCAGGGGAAAACCCATCGGCAGTTCATAGACGCCGGGCCGCTGAATGTGACCGCTCAAGCAGAACAATCGCGTGCCCCCGTTCTTCGGGGTCCCGAGGCCTGCGAACCACGCTGCCCCCTTAAGAATGATATGGGGCACACTGCAGAGCGTTTCGACGTTGTTGACGACGGTGGGCCCGCCGTAGAGGCCGACCACGGCTGGAAATGGCGGCTTGATGCGGGGATACCCGCGCAGGCCTTCGAGCGAATTCAGGAGCGCCGTCTCTTCGCCGCACTCGTACGCCCCGGCGCCGGTGTGGGTCGAGAGGTCGAAATCGAAGCCGGAGCCCAGGATGTTCTTGCCGAGATAGCCGCGCGCATAGGCCTCGATGATAGCCCGGTCCATGATCTCCAAAAGGTAACGATATTCACCCCGGATATAGACATAACCCTGGTGCGCCTGAATCGCGTGGCCGGCAATGATGATCCCCTCAATTAACTGGTGAGGGTCATATTCCATCAGGGGACGGTCTTTGCAGGTTCCGGGCTCACTCTCGTCTGCGTTGCACACCACATATTTGGGCTGGCGTGATTGCTTGGGGACAAAGCTCCACTTGGCGCCGGTGTTGAAGCCGGCCCCGCCCCGCCCGCGGAGCCCGGAATTCTTGACCTCCGCGATGACATCGTCCGGATTCATCCCCAGGGCCTGCTTCAGTGCCTGGTAGCCCTCATGCTGAAGGTAGACCTCCAGGGAGGTGCTGTTCGGTATCCCGAACCGCCCGCTGATGACCTTGACTTCCAGCGGACTGCCTGCCATCGGGTTTTGATAGTCTGACATAGCGAGCCAACTACAAGTGACCAGTGATAAGCGACGCGTGACAAGCGAGGTTCTTAGCCGTCACTTGTCACCGTTCTTCAGCTTTTCGAGCAGCGCGTCCAATTTCTCCGGTGTCAGGTTTTCGTAATAGTCGTAGTTCACCTGCATGGCCGGAGCGCCGCAACACGCCCCCAGACACTCCACTTCTTCGAGCGAAAACTTCCCGTCCGGCGTGGTCTGCTTGTGGCCGATGCCGAGCTTCTTCTGGCAGTGGGCGAGAATCTCCTCGCCGCCGCGCAACATGCACGAAACGTTGGTGCAAACCTGGAGGTGATACTTGCCCGCGGGCTGGCGGCGGAGCATCGAGTAATACGAGATGACTTCAACTACTTCGATCGTCGGCACCCCAATCCGCCGGGCCACTTCTCCGATAATTTCATCACTTATGTAGCCCACTTCGTCCTGGCCAGCGAGCAGCATCGGGACCATCGCCGACCGCTTTACCGGGTAGCGGGTGAGGAACTCATCGAATTTCTTTTTCAACGCGTCGGACAACATCGTGACAGAAAAGCGAAACTGGAAACTCGAAAATAGAAACTAGAAACTGACAACCTACAACCAACAACTGACCCTGCTCTTCTACCGATCCACCTCACCCAATATGAAATCGATACTGCCGATGCAAGCCACGACATCAGCGATCAAATGGCCCTCGATCATCTTGGGCAAGGCCTGCAAGTTGGCAAAGGATGGAGCCCGCACGTGGCAACGGAACGGTCGCGGGGACCCGTCACTGACGATGTAAAAGCCCAGCTCGCCGCGCGGCGATTCAATGGTCCTGTACACCTCGCCGACCGGCGGATGAAAGCCCTCCGTGACAATCTTGAAGTGATAGATCAGCGCCTCGATGGAGGTTTTCATCGCTTCGCGGTCGGGCAATACGGTGTGGGGCGCCTTGGCGATAGTGCGGCCCTCGGGCATCCCCTCCAGGGCCTGGCGCACAATCTTTAACGACTCGCGCATTTCATCCAAGCGCACCAGATAACGCGCATAAACATCACCTTCTGGGCGCGTGGGAATGTTGAAGTCGAACTTATCGTAGCTTGAATACGGATCGCTCTTGCGCACGTCCCACTTTACGCCGGAAGCGCGCAAAGGCGGCCCGGAGAGCCCCCAGGCGATGCCATCAGCCGCAGAAATCTTGCCGATGCCGACCGTGCGCCGCCGCCAGATGGGATTCTTTGTCAACAGGGTTTCGTATTCCTCCAGGCGTTCGGGGAAGCGGCGGAGGAACGCATCGACGCGCTTCAGCCAGCCGAGCGGTGGCTCCAACGCCACGCCGCCCACCCGGAAGTAACTCGTCATCATCCGCTGGCCCGAGACCATTTCGAAGATGTGGAGGATGTCCTCGCGCTCCCGGAAACAGTAAAGGAACATCGACATGGCGCCCAAGTCGATGGCGTGTGAACCGAGCCAGACCAGATGGCTCTGGAGGCGCGTCAGTTCGGTCAGCAGCACGCGGATCCACTGGGCGCGCGGCGGAACTTCGAGGTCAAGCAGTTTCTCGACGGCCAGGCAGAACCCCAGATTGTTGGAGAGCGGCGCAAGGTAGTCCATCCGGTCGGTGAGCGTGAGGCACTGCGTGTAGGTCTTGGCCTCGAAGGATTTCTCGAAGCCCGTGTGCAGGTAGCCGATGTCGAAAAGGGCGCGACGGACGGTCTCGCCTTCCAGTTCCAGGACCAGGCGCAGTACCCCGTGCGTGGCGGGGTGTTGCGGTCCCATGCTGAGAATGACCCTGTCTTCCTGGCCCGGCATTTTCTCGATCGTCAGGGGCATCTAGCGAAATCCTTCCGTCGGGTAGTCCTTACGCAAAGGATGACCCTCCCAATCTTCCGGCAGCAAAATGCGACGCAAATCGGGATGGCCCTCAAAGCGAATGCCGAACAGGTCAAAGACCTCGCGCTCGAAGGCATTGGCCGAGGGCCAGACCGGCACGAGCGAGTCAACTTTCGGATCCGTGCCGCCCACCTGCGTCTTCAAGCTTAGCCGGCTCGAGTTCTCGATGGAGAAAAGGTGGTAAACCATCTCGAAGCGAGGCTCGTTGGGGTAGTGGTCCACCGCGGTCAAATCAGAAAGAAATCGGAAAGAAAGGCCCGGCGCCTCGCGCAGGAATTCGCAGATCCGGCGCAAATCCCGCGCGACGATGGATATCGTCAACTCGCCGCGGAAATTCTGGATGTCCTGAATGGCCTCCGGCGCGAATCCTCGAAGTTTCTGGAGGACCGGATTGGCCTCAAGATTTGTCACTATCACTCCCGTTCATTCCCGGGGCTTTGGCATCTCCCGATGGAGGTTTCTCCCCGCCACCTGCGAGCCAGAGCTAACGGCCAACCAACCATCAGCCGTTCAACGCCAGGGAATACGAAGAATTCCTCTCCGCATGGACGCGGTGCGCCGTAGGGGGACGACGCGCCGGCGGTGTAGAACGTCAGCGGTTCCAGTCGAGCGCCCCCTTTTTCCAGGCGTAAACGTAACCCGCCGCCAAAATAACGATGTACAACAGCATGGCGAAGAAGCCGAACCATTTCAGATCCTTGTACACCACCGCCCAAGGATAGAGAAATGCAGTTTCAACGTCGAACAGGATGAAATCCAGGCCGATAAGAAAGAAGGCAACGGGAAAGCGTCCGCGGGCGTTTCCGACCGGGGGGATTCCGCACTCATAGGGGGATAGCTTCTCGGGTGAGGGGCGCTTGACGCCAACCCATGCCGAAAGACCGAGGATGGCTGCCACCAGCGCCACCACGACCAGAAAATGCACCAGGATAGGGAGGTAATCTTCAAGCATTGCAATAGGTTACAGTCGATTGTCCTTCGCCCTCACCAACACTCCACTGTAAGTGGCCGGAAAACGAGGTGTCAAGTTTTTTTCTTGCTTCACACCAGCGGCGCGACTACCATGAAGAAAACGTTGGCAGTTTTTTCGCGGCGGAATTCGTCAGTGGGAAGTGGCATATGGTGATGGGTTTCAACACCGACATCAAGTTCGAAGGTGTCGTGTACCATATCCAGACCGAGGCGCGTAAAGGCGCTGCCATCGAAACTACGGTATACGTGCGAGGGGCGATCATTCATTGCCTCAAGACCGATTGTCAGGATCTGGTGAGTTCGCCGGATTACACTGAGCAACAGTTGCGGCAGCGATTGGAAGACCAGCATCGGCAGGTTATTGGGCGAATTCGCGCCGGCGAAATCCGGGCCCCGATGACAACCGGGCCTTCTTCGGTGGGAAGTTAGATTGATAAAGGTGTTCTTGAACGGGCAAGAGACGGAAGTCCCAGAGGGCCTGAACGTGACGACGCTCTTGGAGTGGCTGAAGCTGCCCACGGACCGTGTGGCGGTGGAACGCAATCGCGTGATCGTTCCGCGCGAACAATGGGCGAGAACATCAATCGAGACAGGAGATCGCTTCGAGGTGGTTCACTTCGTCGGAGGCGGTTGTACGCCGGCAACGCGTTCGCGGTGCCTCCCGCCATACCCAAAGCTGACCTTCGAAAAACCCGAACCCGGACGCGTCGCGCGCCGGACAGCCCCAACCGATCGTAGGGGCAAACTGCGTTCTTCCGAAAGAACCTAGCGCGTCCTGGGTGCGGCAGGGCCCGCACCGAGAACCGAAACCTGCACTCGCGCTAGCAAGTAAGCCTTCCGGCAGGCGGTGAAGAGGGACCATCCCACTGGTACGAGGGTTCGACGGGACTCAGCCACTGATACAGGCAACCATTAGCCCATGACTCAAAGCGTAGGCAGTTCACCTGCCATCATTTTCGTCATCCTGCTGCTCAAGCTGGCGGTGATCGCGTTGCTGGCGGGCTTTATCGCCCGCTTCGGCCGCTTTCGGCGTCTTTTGCTGGTGGAGCAGCGGGGCCCGCGCGAGAAGCTCTTGTTTGCGGCCTTTTTGGGGGTGCCGTTCATGATGGGCGTGCTGGCCCGTCTGCTGGCGCATTACCAGGCGAGTGATCTGAATCTGGAAGTGACCGTGGTGGCCGGGTTGCTGGGCGGGACCATCGTGGGCTTGGTGGTGGGGATGATGGTGAGCTTGCCGGCGGTTCTGATCGGGC
>Ga0315288_10013250_pt1 | contig 10326 bp, 7 predicted proteins | sample YL17G11_20_MG_FD_203454 | JGI IMG/M metagenome (GOLD analysis project Ga0315288, IMG submission 203454) | Sediment microbial communities from Yellowstone Lake, YNP, Wyoming, USA - YL17G11_20 | ecosystem: Environmental > Aquatic > Freshwater > Lake > Sediment | place: USA: Wyoming | collected...
GTGGTTCCTGATGATCGCGTTCGGCGCGATGTTTGGGAACACGGTGATGGCCCGCATCTCGCTGTTCATCGGGCGGGCGCAGTTCCTGCTGAAGGACTGGCTGGGGCACTACTGGCCGTGGTTCGCGAGCAGGGGGTTCTGAGGGGAAGACAGGGCAGGAGGCGCGCTCCCTTCGGCTCTGCTCAGGGCAGCCCTGCCCAACTGGGATGTGTGTCTATGTTATGATGTTCCTAGCATGACTCCCCTCCGGATTCGCATCATCACCCTGGGCTGTAAGGTCAACCAGTGCGACGCCGATGAGATGGCGCGGGCGCTGGCGGCGGCGGGGTATGAGGTCGCGGCTCGCGGCGGGGCCGATGCATATGTTGTGAACACATGCACCGTGACGGCAACGGCCGACGCGAAGGCGCGGAAGCTGATCCGGAAGCTGGCGCGAGAGGGCGGGCGCGCGCCGGTGGTGGTGACGGGGTGCTGGGCGCAGCGGGATGCGGAGGCAGTGGCGGCCGTTGAGGGCGTGAGCGCGGTGGTGGGGAATGAGGGGAAGGGGCGGATTGCCGAGGTGGTTGAGGAGCTTTTAGGGGCTTCGGCACTGAAGTACCGAGGCAACGCGAAAGAGGGCGGCTGTGCCGCCTCGCACAGGCGGGACGCCTGTGCCACTGGGGGGTCCGGAGGGTGGCGGGCATGCTTCGCATGCCCACGCCACACAGGGGGCCTCTACCGCACGCGGGTGTTTGTGAAGGTTCAGGATGGGTGCGATCATCGGTGCGCGTACTGCGCGGTGCCGAAGGCGCGGGGCGCGCCGGTGAGCAGACCGATGGTGGAAACGCTCGATGAGTTGAGACGGATCGCCGACGAAGGGGCGCAGGAGGTGGTGCTGTGTGGGATCCGACTGGGGGCGTACGGAAGGGAACGGGGAGCGGGTGAGACGCTGGCGGGGCTGCTGCGCGAGATGTGGGCGCTTCCCATCCCGCGGGTGCGGCTCAGCTCGATCGAGCCGATGGACCTGGACGATGAGTTGGTCGCGGAGATGGCGGACCACCCGCGGCTGTGCCACCACCTGCACCTGCCGCTTCAGTCGGGGGATGACGCGGTGCTGGCGGAGATGGGGCGCGGGTACACGAGCGGGGAGTACCGGCGGCTGGTGGAGCGGGTGCGCGAGGTGTGGCCGCAAGTCGCGCTGACGACGGACGTGATGGTCGGCTTTCCGGGCGAGACGGCGGAGCAGTTCGAGCGGACAGTGGGGTTCGTGCGCGAGATGGGCTTCACGCGGCTGCACGTGTTTCCATTCTCCCCGAGGCCGGGGACCGCGGCGGCGGAGAGGCGCGATCGCGTGCCCGAGGAGGTGAGGCGGGCGGGCGCAGCAGAGTTGATCGGGGTCGGCGAGGAGCTGGCGGAGCGCGCGGCGCAGGCCTGGGTGGGGAGAGAGGCGCAGGTGTTGTTCGAGCAGGAGAAGGGGGGGAGGCTGACGGGGCTGACGGAGCAGTACCTGCGGGTGTGGTGCGAGGGGCCGCGGGAGTGGGTGGGGAGGATCGTGGCTGTGAGGGTGGAGGGGACCGAGCGGGGGGAGTTGGTCGCGGGCTGGTAGGCCGGGAATCCGTAAGCATCGAACAGACGCGGCTTCGGCGCTGAAGTACCGACACTGGCGGGGGCACTCGACCATCGGTGGTGCCGTGCCGTCGGTGATCCACCGCGGGGAGGCGTGGCAGCGGCCAGATCGATCGGCCAAGATCCTCACGGACACCATGGAGCGAAGGCTCTTCCCGGACACGCGGGTCACAGCGTTCCGGCTAGCGGCGTGATGTCAGGCCGGCTTCACGGGCCTCTGACAGGGACACTGGGTGTCCGCCGTGAACAGATCGCCCTGCGGGCTGCGCTTGCCTAGCATCTCCTGCTCCCAGCAGTGCAAGGTCTGCCTCTCCTCTTCGCCATCAATCAATCGCTACCTTGCTAATGCAGGGGGCTTTTCGGCCGGATTTCTAGTAGGGTCGCTTCTTCTGCGTCGGCATGTTGAAGCTCACGCTCGCCTCCGCATTCCCGTCCCTCACGACGAGAGTGAGCGTGCTGATCTGCGGGCTGATCGGTGCGTACCCGGGGCTCCCCTGGATCGGGAAGTGAGCGTCGTATCCATACAGCGCGGACGCCGGCATGTTCGGATCGAGCGCGGTGGATATGTCCCGGACGTAGACCGGCTGCTCCACCGCAATCGGCGGGTACTCCATTCCCGCGCTGCTGCGCATGGCGAACTTCAGGGTGCTGGGGTCTCGCGACTTCGGAATCTGTATCAGCACCGAGAACTTCAGATCGCGCTCCACCTCCCTGCGCGCCTGCTTCGCGATCCGGTCAACGGCCGTGGTGTCGCCGTCGGCCTGTTTGGCGATCCTGAAGGCGATCTCATCCGCCGGCCAGCAGCACGCCGCCTCCCGCACGATCACGTCCTGGGTGACCCGCAGATTCACCTGCTGGGTATCGAATGAATACGCCTTGTAGGGATCGTCCCCGCAGGATACGATGCTCCGGCCCCGCTCCACCGCCTTGTCGAAGTCCTCGTCCTCCAGGCGCAGCCCCGGGTGGATCGCCTCACTGTTTGCGCATCCTGCCAGGGATAGGCCCCACGCAGCGACGAGGGCCAGGCAAAACGCCAGCAGCCATGCTGCCGTCAAGGGAGGTAGCCAACTTGAGGCCCGCCGCCTCCACATCATGTCTCCGGGGCGTCGAATCGGGGCGAGAACACGCCCTGACTGGCGGAATTCTACCATAAGGCGTGAGCCACAGTCAAACCGAGCACAACTCTAGGAGTATCACACGAAGCGGGCCGATCCCCCTCTCTTGCGTGCGCGCTCGCCGTCCATGCGACCCCATTCCTGTCATTCCGAGCGACCTGTCCGACGTATCCTTGGCGAAGTCGGAAGCGAGGAATCCATTCGTATCGTGGGGCAGGCTGCCTGGCCTGCCGATGCCCCGCAGGGGCATACCCCGCCACTCCCGCCTGCCGCAGGCGCGCTCGACATTCCCTCTGCGCCTCTGCGGTGAATCCCTTGCTACCTCGTCACGCCGCGTACTTCGCCCCGAACGGCCGGTGCGACACCGGCGCGATCTTCACGAACCCGGGCTCGAACGCCGCCGCGCGATCCACCTCGAACAGCTTGCAGAACTCCTCGACATAGGGCCGAATGCGATCGCAATCGGCCTCCCCCACAGGCGCCGCGGTGGCGAATTGCGACGCGATCAGCGTCGAGTCCAGGGACCCCATCTCGCCCCTAAGGTAGATCACCCCGCCGTGCATTCCCGTCCCACACCATCCCCCGATGATCGGCTGCCCAGGCCGCATCCCGACCAGGCCGAGCACGATGAGCATCCCGCCCGCCATGTACTCACCCAGGAAATCGCTCGCTGACCCCCCCGCGACCACCACCGGCTGCCGATCCCGGAATGCTTTCATGTGGATGCCGACGCGGTAGCCCACGTTCCCGCGGACGAACATCTCGCCGCCGCGCATGCCGTAGCCGAGCACGTCGCCGGCGTGGCCATGCACGACGATCCGCCCCGCGTTCATCGTGTTCCCCACCCCGTCCTGCGCGTTGCCGTGCACCACGATCGTCGGCCCATCCATGAACGCGCCCAGGTCGTTCCCCGGCACGCCATGGATGTCGAACTTCACCTCGCCCCTGATCCCATCCGCGATGTACCGCTGGCCGTTGACGTTCGTAAGCTCAAACGCCCTCTCCCCCGCGGCCACCGCCTCCCGCACCCGCTGGTTCAGCTCGCGGTAATGTAGCTCTCTCGCATCGATCCGCACTCTCATGTTCTCCAAGTTGTCATTGCGAGCCGGGGAATGCCGGCCACGGCGTTCCCCGCGCGTGGCAATCTCGCCTTTGTCGTTCGCGCCCGCCGCCCTGTCCGCCGAAGCCTTGGCGACGGCGGAAGGCGGGATCTCTCGCATCCGCGCTTGCCCGCCTCAGGCGCGTTCATCTGCGTTTGACTCTCCTTTACGCCCCCACCCCCGCCGGCTTCACTCCCAGGATATCCGCTGTCATCCGATCCAGGCCCACGCACCGCAGCCGCTCGCGGCTCCCCCGCAGGCTCTCGATCGCGTTCACCCCCATCGCGCCGAGTATCTCCTCCAGCTCCGCGCTCCACGCGTGCACCAGGTTCACCAGCCGCTGCGACCCCAGGTACGGGTCCAGCCGTCGGGTCAGCGCCGGGTCCTGCGTCGTGATGCCCCACGAGCATCGCCCGGTGTAGCACCGCTGGCACAGCGTGCATCCCAGCGCCAGCAGCGCCGCCGTCCCAATCGCCACCGCGTCCGCGCCCAGCGCAATCGCCTTCGCCGCGTCCGCGCTCGAGCGAATGCCGCCCGCCGCGATCACGGAGGCCTGGTTCCTGATCCCCTCATCGCGAAGCTGCTGATCCACCACCGCAATCGCGATCTCGATGGGGATGCCCAGGTGATCCCGGATCGTCGTCGGCGCCGCGCCCGTGCCGCCCCGGAAGCCGTCGATATAAATGATGTCCGCGCCGGCCCGCACGATCCCGCTCGCGATCGCCGCCACGTTGTGCACCGCCGCGATCTTCACCGACACCGGTTTCTCGTAGTTCGTCGCCTCTTTCAGCGCGTAGATGAGCTGCCGTAAATCCTCGATCGAGTAGATATCGTGCTGCGGCGCGGGGGACAGCGCGTCACTCCCTATCGGGATCATGCGCGTCTCGGACACCGCCTGCGACACCTTCTCGCCCGGCAGATGCCCGCCGATCCCCGGCTTCGCGCCTTGCCCGATCTTGATCTCCACCGCCGCGCCCGAGTTCAGGTATTCGGCATGCACCCCGAACCGACCCGACGCGCACTGCACGAACGCGCGGTGCGCGTACGGCTTCACATCCGGGTGCAAGCCGCCCTCGCCCGTGTTCCACATGATCCCGCACTCTTCGGCCGCCATCGCGATCGCTTTCTGCGCGGGCAGGCTGATCGACCCGTACGACATCGCCGCGAATAACACCGGCGTCTCGATCTCCAGCATCGGCGCGATCTCCATCGCCAGCTTCGGAGACCCGTTGTTCCAATCGATGTCCACACTGTCGGCCTTCCTGCCCAGGTACGTCCTCAGCTCCATCGGCTCGCGCAGCGGGTCAATCGAGGGGTTCGTCACCTGGCAGGCGTCGAGCAGCAGGCTGTCCCACAGCACGGGGTAGGGGAGGTCGTTGCCCATCGCCGACAGCAGCACGCCCCCCGTCTCCGCCTGCAGCCAGATATTCCGCCGGTGTGATTCGGTCCACAGCGGGTGCGGCCGGAAATACTGCGGGTCCGGCTGTATCGTGATCGCGCTCTGCGGGCAGAACGCCTCGCACCGGTGGCACCCCACGCACTTCGAGGGATCCGACACCGGCCCGTCCTCCCAGGTGATCGCCTGGAACCCGCACTGCTGCACGCAGCGCTTGCACCGCGCGCACCGCTCGCGATCGTTCACCCACTTGAAATCGCTCGGCCGGTACACCGGCACCCGCGTGTTCCGCGACCTCCGCGCCTTCGCCGTCACCACCGATGCGTGATGTCCCCGTCTCTCGTCCATGATATCGCTCACTTCCCGACCTCAGTTCATCCCGCTCGTCGCTTCGCTGCTTCCCCGTCGCCGCGGTGTTTCGGGACTTCAGTCCTGGAACCGCGCCGCTCCAGGTTGTCATTGCGAGCCGGAGAAGGCCGGCCACGGCCTTCTCCGCGCGTGGCAATCCCGCCGTTGCCTTTGCCGTCCGCGCCCCGAAGCGGCGCCATCTGTGTCACCTGCGCCATCTGCCGATCATATCGTTCCCATCCGCTAGGCCACCGCCCCCACCGGCTCCCCGACCACCACATCGCTCCCCAGCCGCCCGATCACCGGCTGCCCTGCCCGCGGCGCCCAGATCAGGTCGGGGTCGGCGCACATCGCCCTGATCCCGGCCTCCTCGCTCGAGAGGTATAGCCAGCCATCCTTCCGCGCCGCCACCAGCGGCCGCAGCTTGATCCGGTCATTCAGCCCCACCATCTCCCCCTGCCGGCCGAAGATGATGGCGAACGGCCCATTCACCAGCGCGCTTGAGTACACTTGCCGCAGCGCCCGATACAGCTTCCGCTTCTCCTCCGGCATGCGCTCGATCTGTTCCCAGAACGGGGCCGCCAGCACATCGCACGCCAACTCCACGGGCAGCCCATGCCGGCGTATCAGCAGGTCGAGCAGATAGGCGATCACCTCGGTGTCGGTGCGCATCGTGCACTGGTACTGGAACATCTCGAGGTACCGCTTGTTGATCCCATAAGAAGAGATCTCGCCGTTGTGCACCACCGCCCAGTCCAGCAGCGTGAACGGGTGCGCGCCCGCCCACCAGCCCGGCGTGTTCGTCGGGAAGCGCCCGTGGCCGATCCAGATGTACGCCTGGTACTCCTCCAGCCGGAAGAAGTCGGCGACGTCCTCCGCGTATCCGACCGCCTTGAACGCCCCCATGTTCTTGCCGCTGGAGAACACGAACGCGTCCTCGATATCGCTGTTGATGTGCATCACGCGGCGCATCACGAACTCTTCCTCCGTCAGCCGCGACGCCTCCAGTTCAGCCGGCCGGGGCGTGACGAAGTAGCGCATCAACGTCGGCGGGTCGGTGATCCCCGGGTTCGGCCGCGTGGGAATGCGCTCGTCGTGCGCCACCTCGAAATCCTTCTCCAGCGCCGCCTCCGACCGCGCCTGCGCATCGGGGCTATAGAACATGATGTGGAAGGCGAAGCGGTCGGCGCGCTCGGGGTAGATCCCGTACGCGGCGAACCCACCCCCCAGGCCGTTGCTGCGGTCGTGGAGCAGCGCCAGCGACGCGCGGATCGCCCGCCCGTCAACCACCTCCCCCTTCAGGCTCATCAGCCCGCTCAGCCCACACCCCGAGATCATCCTGTTCCCGCGATCATAGGTGGATCGACTCATTGCCATCTCTCTGTAGGGCGGGCATGGCTAGGCCCGGCACGGACCGCCATGGCTGCCCAGAGGCCTTAGCCATTCCCATGCCCGCCGCTTGTCACTGTAGGGCAGGTATTCCCATGCCCGCCGCCTGCTGTCATTGCGAGCCGGCGAAGGCCCGCTAGGGCACTCGCCGCGCGTGGCAATCTCGCCGTTCTTGTTGCCTCGGTATTTCAGTGCCGAAGCCGCGCCGCCCATCCTGTCTGTCATTCCGAGCCATAGGCGAGGAATCCATTCAACCGTGGGGCAGGCTGGTAGCCTGCCCGACCCGCCGTTGCCTTTCCGCGCAGGCGTGCCTCCCGCCGCCCTCCTCCCTCTGTCGCTCAGCCACCCTGCCCCTCCAGCAGCTCCCTCAACTCCTCCGCCGGCGCCGGACCCACTGGCGGCAGCCCCAACCTCCGCCTCTGCGCCACCGACGCCTCCGTCAACCTACCGGTCTCCCGGAACGTCTTCACCCCCTCCAGCACCGCTCTCGGCGCCTTCCCCCTCGCCAGCGCCAGGTTCTTGGCCACCCGCAGAATCGTCATCTGGTCGTACTTGTTCGGGCACAGCTCCGCGCAGGTGTAGCACTCCACGCACTTCCACAGCTCGGGCGACTCCAGCACCTGTTCCGCATCCCCGGCCGCCAGCGCGCGAACCAGCGCGTTAGGGTCGAAGCTCGGGTCTACTCTCGCCACGGGGCAATCATCCACGCACGCGCCGCACTCCGCGCACGCGCGCACCAGCTGGTAATCCCAGTGCTTGCGCACCAGGTCAATCCGTTCCCGCCTTGCCTCCCACTTCTCGAGGAACGGCCCCACATCCACCCGGTGTCGGTCCAACCCCAGCTCATCGGGCTCCATCCCCATCGCCAGCCCCATCAGCTCCGGGTAGTAGAGCACCGGCAAGTGCAGGTCCTCGCCCGCCCGCTGGAGCAGGTACTGCATATTGTCGAACTGCATCATGCACGACGGGCAAACCAGGGTCAGCGCGTCCGCCTCCTGCGCAGTCGCATCCTGAAGCTTCCCCCGGCACATCGCCTGCGCCGACCCCTCCTCGCCTGCCCGCAGCAGCAGATTGCCGCAGCAGTCCATCTTGGATGAGTAGGCGACGCTCTCCGCCCCCAGCGTCTCCACCAGTTGGTCGAACTTCGTCGGCCAGAACGGATCGTCGAACATCAGCTCACGGCTCGGCCGCAGCAGGTGGCACCCGCAGTGCACCGCGATCCTCATCCCCGTCAAGGGATACAGCAGCCTCTCGCGCAGCGCCCCTGAGGCGACCTCCTGGTGGATCACATCCAGCACGTGCAGCACGTCTGCGGTGCCGCGGTAGCTGCGCCCGATCCGCCCCAGCTCGCGGTTCACCTCCTCGCGCAGCGCCGGGTCCGACTTCAGCTCGACGCTCGCGCCCTTCAGCGTCCCGAAGCAGCCCGTGCAGGGCGTCACGAAGTCCAGCCCCGCCTCCTCGGCCACGCTCAGGTTCCGCGCGGCGGTGAGGAGCCACGCCCTGTGGCTCATGTTGCGCATCATCGTCTTCTCGGGACAGCAGGTCAGCCCGGGAACATCCACCGCCTGCGCTCCCAGCCGCTCCAGCACCGCCCGCGTGGACTTCTCCATGAACGGAAGCCGCCCCGGAACGTAGCAGCCCCAGAAGTATCCGTAAGACGCCACCGTGATCTCCCTTGCCACCGTCGGGGCCGCCTGACGGCCCGCCCGACTTCTTTGCCGTCGCCGGAGCAACCGAACGGTTGCCCCCACCAGTTCCTGTCGGCAGTAGGCAATGGGCTGCCGACAGGAGTCACGCGATTATACCCGGCGCCGTGGCGCCAGGTCAACCCCCGGTCCAGCCCCTGGCAGGAGCGCCGGCTAGGCCTGTGGCCGCCATCCCGGTCGCTTTCGGCGACCTAGGGACCGACCTCTGGAACGGATTCTTCGCTCGTCCCCCTTTGGCAGACGGCTCAGAACGACAATGGACGGCCGCTTCGGCCCCTGAGACGGTGGTCCTGCCGGGGCCTCCAGGACCACCGTTTCAGGGACAGCCTGCCACTATTGTCACCCCGAGGGAGCGCTGCCCTCTGGGAAGCGGCGACCGTGGGGGTCTCGACTGGATTCGCAAGACGAGATTGCCACGCGCGCCTCGGCGCCATTAGGCGCCGAAGCGGCTCGCAATGACAGTCGGGGCCTCCCGATGGCACTCACTCCCCCAAACCGGTGCTCCTGGCCGGGGCCTCGCCGGCCCTGTACGTTCGGGCACTCCTGTGGTATACTCCCGTGCCTGCTGGGGGGATTCCCCTCTCTGCGCCCGATCGCCCGTTTGAGGGCCTGTGCGGGGCGCGGGCCACCTGTCGCCTGGCCCTACGGCAGGCCATAAGCCCACGGTCGGGCTGTGTGGAAGTTGAGCCAGGACTAAGGTATAAAGCACCAGTAACTGCGCTGTGTCACCGTGGCCAGGGGCCCAATCTTCCGGCGCGTGACGCAGCGTACCCAAGAGCGGCACCAGACGCCGTCAGGGCAAGCCCTCGCGGCCGCCGCGAAAAGGAGGTGAACTGCAGGCCTAAGCGCTACATCGTGGATGCCGCAGATGTCTGTTCGCACGAAGTCCCGAAAGGAAGAGAGGAAGATGATTATGAGACTGTGGACAATTCCCGTCCTAGTCGGACTGTTGGTTGCCACCGCGTGTGGCGTTGGGTTTGCTATCCCTTCGCTTGACGGTCCGACGGGAATCGTCACTGTGCCGAACGCCTCTGTTGCGCCGCTGGGCACGCTGCAAACCGCGCTCAGCTACCAGAAGTTCAAGATGGCCACACCGAGCGGTACCGCCGAAACCGAAGACATGACCGCGTGGTCTCTGCAGGCCCTGACCGGTGTTGCTGACAAGGCGGAACTATGGGCAGCCTATCAGTCCGTCAGGAACCAGCAGGACTCACACATCTGGGGTATCGGTGGCAAGATCCAGCTCGCCAAGGAACCCGAGGAGACCGCATCCCTCGCGGTTGGCGCCAGCTATCAGAAGTGGGTTGACGCCATCACCATGTATGATGAGGCCGGCCTGCCGGGTGTGTCCCCGGAAGACGCCAAGGTCTTGAAGGCCTACCTCGTCGCGACCAAGGACTTCACCCCCATGAAGGGCGAGAAGTGGGAATGGGGTCCTGGCGGCGGCACCCGCATGCTCGGCAGCGCCGGCCTGATGTACCTGAAGGTGGACGGTGGAAGCGCCTTCGATGAGAGCCTCACCCGGCCCTTCCTCGGCGTCGAGTTCGTCGGCGCGGCCGGCACCAGCCTCGGCCTCGAGTACCGCTGGAAGGACAACGACCTCGACGAGAAGGCCGTCTTCTCCGCGGTCCTCCGCCACATGTTCTCGCCGGAGTTCACCGCCGAAC
>Ga0315288_10013251_pt1 | contig 10325 bp, 7 predicted proteins | sample YL17G11_20_MG_FD_203454 | JGI IMG/M metagenome (GOLD analysis project Ga0315288, IMG submission 203454) | Sediment microbial communities from Yellowstone Lake, YNP, Wyoming, USA - YL17G11_20 | ecosystem: Environmental > Aquatic > Freshwater > Lake > Sediment | place: USA: Wyoming | collected...
CGCCCGAGTACGTCGGCTGGATTTTCATCTGCTTCGCCCTGGTTTTCATCCTCTGCGGCCTGACGTTTTCAGGCTTCGTCTTCGTGAACGCGCGGCTTCTCTCTCGGAGGACGCATTACACGTTCTGCCTCATCATGGCCGGAGTCGAATGCCTGCTCATCCCCTACGGGACCGTCCTGGGGGTCTTTACCATCCTCGTGCTGATGCGGAATCCGGTGAAAGCTCTTTTCCAGGGTCAGGGTGGGTGAGCCGACTCCCATTGAGGGAAAATGTGGTCGTTAAAGAGTAACAATGCAAACCGCTGAAGCTTTGATCGATCTTCACGAACGCGCACACCGCAACCTAAAAGCACTGCTGGCCCACTGCCGCGAACTCAGCGGCGAGGAAATGAACCGCGCATTGACCGGCTTCGGCTACCCTACCGTGCGGCTGCAGTTGCACCATGGGATCGGCGCCGAGAAGTACTGGATCGGCGTGCTTCAGGGCCGTATCGACGACGCCGACGACTCCCCTGACTACCCCACGGTCGAGTCGCTTGAGGCCTGCCGCGAGCAGGTCTTCAAGGCGACCGAAGCCTACCTGCGCGCCTCCTCGGTGGAGGAACTGAACACCCCTCGTCCGATGATGACCTGGGGAAAAAGGGAGAAGGTGCTGACTCCCGCCCACGTGTTCATACGCACGCTGACGCACCTCTACCACCACCAGGGCCAGATCGTCGCGATGTGCCGGCTGCTTGGGAAGCCGTGCACAGGGTTGGACTATCCGATCGCATGAGCCCGGCAACAACAAGGGTGGGACCAGGTTGGAGGCGGGTCAGCCGATTAAAAAAGTCATGAGAAATCTCTCGCGTTCCCTTCCCGCGGGCGGGCTTCTCCTCTGCCTCCTCATTGCCTCAGGAGCTCTGGGAGAAGAGGGAGGGCTGTTCGGGCAGGACCCCGGGTTGAAGGGCGAGGCGGAGGGGATGAGGAGGATGGTCCTCCGGCGGGCGGAGCGGATGAGGCTTGCCCGACCGGACACCGGGGAGGTGGATTTCCGGGACTACGACATCCGAGTCCGCCTGCATCCCGCCCGGCACTTCCTGGAGGAGGAAGCGGTGGTGGTCTTCCGCAGCCGGGTCCCCCGGCTCTCCGATGTGGACTTCGCGCTGTACGACGACACCCTGGCGATCCGCAGCGTGACAAGGGGGAGGGACACGCTGAGCTGGGCTTACGACGACACCCTCTGGGTCCTCCACGTCCGGCTCCGGGACACTCTCGCCCTGGGCGAGGAGGATACCCTGCGCATCGTCTACAGCGGATTCATCACCCCGGAGCTCTCCCGAAGCCTGGACTACGCCTGCCTCTTGGATTCCAACCTGGCCTTCTGCACCTACGCTCCCTTCGTCTGGTATCCCGCGCCCTACGACTATTTTTACAGCAGCCGGGTGGACGACCGGGCCTCCGGCACGGTCCGGCTGATCGTGCCCAAGGGCTACCTCGCGGTCTCCTCCGGCGCGCTCATTGACTCCGCGGCCACGGACACCACCCAGACCTTCGCCTGGAGCACTTCGAACCCGGTCGTGGAGTTCAACTTCGCCTGCGCTCCGTACGCGATGGCCTCCCGGCCCTATGCCGGGATCGCCCTGCGCTATTACGATTTCGACACCACCGGCGCGGGCTACACCTTCACCGCGACCCAGAGCGTCCTGGATTTCTTCTCCAGAGCCTTCACGCGGTACGACTACGAGAAGCTGGCCTTCGCCAACCAGTATCAACCCTACGGCTACGGCGGATACACCCTGGTGATCATGCCCCTCCCCGGCGGCCTTTCCATCCTGGCCCACGAGGTCGCCCACCAGTGGTGGGGCCACGTCGTGGGGGTCCGCTTCCTGGAGGAGGTCTGGCTCAACGAGGGCTTCGCCTCCTACTCCGATGCCCTGTTCCAGGAGGATTCCCTGGGGCGGCAGGAGCTGAGATACCGGATGGATGGCTGGGCCTCGTGGTATCTCTCGCTCCCCCCTTCCGAGGATGAGCCCATCGTCCCGGCCCCCTGGTCCTCGAACCACTATTACGAGATCGTCTACCTCAAAGGGGCCTGGGTCCTGCACATGCTGCGGGGGGTGGTCGGGGACTCCGCCTACTTCGACCTGATGAAGGCATACGCCTCGGCCTACCAGGACTCCAGCACCACCGTGGCGTTGTTCCGCCAGGTCGCCGAGCAGCGGAGCGGCCGGGGCCTGGGCTGGTTCTTCGACGAGTGGCTATTCCGCCGGGGGGCCCCGAGGTATTCCTACTCCTGGGAGGCCCAAAGAACGGGGAACGACACCTTCCAGCTCACCCTGGTGGTGAACCAGCTGGATTCCCTGTTCGAGATGCCCATCCAAACCACGATCTACACCCCGGGAGGGGCCCGCGAGGAATGGCCCCGGGTGGACGGACTCTCGGACACCTTCCGATTCCTCCTCTCCCAGGCCCCGGATTCGGTCCTTCTGGATAAGGACAACTGGCTTCTGGATCGGGGGATCACGAGGGTGGGCGTGGAGGCCGGCACTCCTTCTCTGCCTCTTACCACGGCCCTCTATCCCCTGCATCCCAATCCCTTCCATGGGAGCACGAATATCGAGTATTCCCTAGCCGAGAAGGGAAGGGTCCGGCTTTCGGTCTACAATATCTCTGGGCAGTTGGTCCGGGAGTTGGTGAACAAGGCTCAGGCTCCGGGCAGATACAGCGCCTCCTGGGACGGCCGGGATCGGGAGGCTCACAGGCTTCCCAGCGGGGTGTATTTCTTCCGCCTCCAGACCGAGGCTTTTTCGGACATGAAGAAGGCCGTTTTGGTGAGATGACAGAGGGCTTTCTCCGGGAACCGGTCATCACCAAACATATCAATTTCTTGTTCACGGTTTTTCACCTCCTTCCAAAAGGCTTTAGGTCCTTCCCAGGTTGACATCCGACCTTGGGATGTTTTATAATTAAATAAATACGTCTGATATCATCCTAACTTAAAATGTACTATCGGGTTACAGCGAAGAAAGGGACTTCTGAATTCAAACTGATGGGAGAGGAGGTTTTCCATGGTTCGACCCTCATTCCATCCCATAAGAGCACTCCCTGGGTAACCAGCCTGGGAAGCCAGAAGATAAAAACTCGCCCCGGTGAACGAGCTTGAGTTTTTACAGACAAATCCCGTATAATTATTACGATTTAATCCCCGTTCGGCCGCCTTTTTTTGTACGTTCACGTTATCATTTTCACATAACCCTTAGCAGGAGATCGCATGGCGAGGCTGTACGAGTATCAAGGCAAGGAGCTTCTTAAGAAAGCCGGGATCCACGTGGCCCGGGGAGGGCCGGCGTCCAGCCCCGAGGAGGCCCGCAAGGTCGCGGAATCCCTTGGGGTTCCCTGCGTGGTGAAGGCCCAGGCCTGGGTCACCGGACGGGCCTCCCTGGGAGGGATCAAGAAGGTCGAGACCCCGGGTGAGGCCGAGGACGCGGCCCGCGCCATTCTGGGGCTAGTGATGAAAGGCTTCAAAGTCGAGCAGGTCCTGGTCGAGGAACGGCTGGACATCGAGCGGGAGTTCTACGCCGGGGTCATCATCAACGATAGCGAGAAGTGCCCAGTGGTCATCTTCTCCTCCAAGGGCGGGACCGGGATCGAGGAGATCGCCAGGGAATACCCGGACAAGGTCGCCCGGGCGACCTTAGACGTGCGCAAAGGACTCAGCCTGGAGGAGGCCAGGAGCCTGGTTGGGAAGACCGGGATCCAGGACGGGCTTACGGACAGGCTCGCCGGGGCGCTCGTCACGCTTTACAGGGTGGCCCGACAGTGGGAGGCCCGGGCCTGCGAGATCAACCCCCTGGTCCTCCTGAAGAACGGGGAGCTCTGCGCCGCGGACTGCAGGGTCTCGATCGACGACTACGCCGTGTTCCGGCACCCGGAATTGGGTATAGAGATCGCCAGGGAGTTCGACCGCCCGGCCACGGACCTGGAGAAAATAGCCTGGAAGGTGGAGGCCAACGACTACCGGGGGACCTTCTACTACATCCAGATGGCCCAGGGTTTCAAGAAGGAGGACAACTACTTAGGGTTTCACGGGGCCGGGGGAGGGGGCTCGATGATGAGCATGGACGCGGTCCTGGCCCGGGGCTTCAAGCTGGCTACGTTCTGCGACACCAGCGGGAACCCCCCGGCATCCAAGGTTTACCGCGCAGCCAAGATCATCCTCGCCAGCGGACCCGTCGTGGGCTACTTCGCCTCGGGCTCGGGGGTCGCCAGCCAGGAGCAGTTCCACTCCGCGCGCGGGCTGCTCAAGGCCTTCCGGGAGGAGAACCTTTCGGTCCCGGCAGTGATCCGGCTGGGCGGGAACCAGGAGGAGAAGGCGATGGACATCCTCCATACCTATACCAAGGACCTGCCCGCCCCGGTGGAGGCCTACGGGAAGAACGACTCCCCGGGATTCTGCGCGGACCGATTGGTCGCCCTCTTGAAGGACTTCAAGCCCAAAGAAAGAAAGGTTGCCCCGAGGACGCCGATCCCAAAGGAGAGCCGCTACGCCTTTCCTATCCAGACCGGGGAGATCGAGATCGACCACTCCCTGTGTCCCTCCTGCGCCAAGAAACCCTGCGTCTGGGAGTGCCCCAAGGTCGTGTTCAAGATCGAGGAGGGGAAGCCGGTCCTGGCGATGACCCCGGAGGAGGCCAAGAAGGGCGGGTGCACGGAGTGCCTGGCCTGCGAGATCGCCTGCGAGTTCGAGGGGAAGAAAGCTCTCCACATCTCGCTGCCGATCGCGGGACTTCCCGAATATCGGTCCAAAACCAACATATAAAAGAACTACAATGTCTATTCTGATCAACGAAAAGACCCGAGTGCTGGTCCAGGGCATCACCGGCCGGGAGGGAATGGTGCGGACCCTGCTGATGAAGGATTACGGCACGAACGTGGTGGCCGGGGTGACCCCGGGGAAGGCCGGGACCGTGGTTCACGGGGTCCCGGTGTACGACTCCGTGGCCCAGGCCGTGGAGAAGGAGGGGCCGATGGACGCCTCGGCGGTGTTCATCCCGGCACCCCAGGTCAAGGCCGCGGCCCTGGAGGCCATGGAATCGGGAATAAAATTCATGCTCCTGGTCCCGGACCGGGTGCCCATTTACGACGTCCTGGAGATCTGCGCCGTGGCCAAGGAGAAGGGCGTACGGTTCCAGGGGCCCAACACCCTGGGGATCCTGTCCGTGGAAAAGGCCGTGATGGGGATGATCGGGGGAAGCGCCCGCTCGGCCAAGTCCTGGTTCAAGCCCGGGCCCGTGGGGGTCTGCTCCCGGAGCGGGGGGATCACCTCCTCGATGTCCTACTACCTGAACCAGGAGGGGATCGGCCAGACCACGATCTGCCACGTGGGCGGGGACGCGATCATCGGCCTGCCGTTGAACGAGATGGTCAAGCTCTTCGAGAAAGACCCCGAGACCCTGGCGGTGGTGATGTTCGGAGAGATCGGGGGAAGCCAGGAGGAAGAGATCGCGGAGCTCATCAAGCGAGGCGAAGTCACCAAACCCCTGGTGGCCTATATCGGGGGGCGGGCGGCCAAGTCCGGGACGCGGTTCTCCCATGCCGGAGCCATCGTGGAAGGCAACCGGGGGACCTGGGAGGGGAAGGTGAAAGCCCTGCGCGAAGCCGGAGCCACCGTGGTGGAGGAGTTCGGAGACCTGCCCAAGGTCACCAAGGACTTGCTCACCCGGAAGGGGATCACGGCCACCCAGAAAGTGGCCAAGCCTACGGGAGAGAAGTGGCCCACCGCGATCACCAAGATCGAACCCAACCGCATCTACCTCCGGGGCTACAAGCTGGACGAGCTGATGGGGAAGATCTCCTACTCCCAGGCCGTGTTCCTGGCCCTGCGCGGGGAGATGCCTTCCGAGAAGGTCGGCAAACTCATCGAATCCATCCTGGTCGCGTCCATCGACCACGGGGTGACCCCGCCCTCGGCCCTGGCCGCATTGAACGTGGCCACGACCGGAGCCTCCCTGACCGCGGCCCTGGCCGCGGGAATTCTCTCCATCTCGGAGTTCCACGGGGGGGCCATCGAGCAGGGGATGCGGCTCATCGGGGACGGCCTGAAAAGAAGCAAGGAGAGGAACGCCTCGATCCAAGACACGGCCCTGGAGATCATCAAGGAGTACCGCGAGACCAAGAAGCGGCTGCACGGGTTCGGGCACCGCATCCACACCGACGACCCCCGGACTAAGAAGCTCTTCGCCCTGGCCGAGGAGCTGGGCCTGTCCGGGGAAGGGGTGAAGATGGCCAAGGCCCTGGAGGGGGCGTTCGGGAAGCACACCGGGAAGCGCCTGCCGGTGAACGTGGACGGGGCCATCGCCGCCCTGCTCGTGGACCTGGGGTTCGAGCCCGAGATCGGGAACGCCTTCTTCATCATCGCCCGGGTCCCGGGGCTCATCGCCCACATCCGGGAGGAGAAGACCCGGTTCGCCCCGATGCGGGTCATCGAGCCCAGGCAGTACGAGTACGACGGGCCGCCGGAGAGGAAGCTGGAGTAAGTCGGATATTTGCCGAAATCATAGGGGCCGCCCGAAGGGCGGCCCCTCTTTCTTTTAACTCAACACGACCCCAGTTCTGGGGAGCGATTTACAGCTAGTTCTTCAAAATCCTCTCGATCCGCGCCTGCATCTCAGGGATCTGCACGGCCGGGTGCTTCACGGCCAGATCCACGGTATAATGATCCGTCCCTTTGTGCAGCTCGATGATCCGGAGGACGGTCTCCGGGGAGGGAGCCTCCTTGCCTGCCAAGATCGCGTAGGCATGCATGGGGTCCATCAGATATTTGTCGGTGTATTTGGGTTTTATGTCTTTTCCTGTTTCCGGCGCCGTTTGAGCCGGGGCTTCAAGTCCCGGGCCGGATTGCATCAAATAGCCGTAAGCCTCAGCGGACCCCTGGATGATCTTCGGGCCGCTTTTCGCTTCGTCCGCGGACCCCGGCCCGGGCTCTTGAGGCGGGCTTGCCGGAGGAGATGGGTTCACCGGAGCATCGCCCCGGGCAAGATCAGCGAATAACCTCTTGGTCCGGGCTTCCTCGGCCCTGGCGGAAGCATGTTCATACGCCGCTTGTTTCTCCCGGCTGAAAACCAGCGCCAGTTTATAAGCCAGCTTGGCCTCCACCCATTTCTCTTCCGTGGAGAACCGGTTACCCAGCAGCGAGGCTTTTTCGGCAATATCCCGCAAGGCCTTCAGCGGAACGGCGGCCCCCTCTTTGATCATGTCCTCCAGTTGGGATGCCGGCCCCAAGGCCCTTTCCAGGTCTGCTCTTCCCACGGGGTCTTTGTTGATCAGGCTGGTGAGCTCGTCGACGGGAGCATCATACGGCCTTCCTTTTCCCGCCGGAGCCGTTGAAGGGGGAGGTGAGGATCGGATCTGCGGCGCAGGTTCCCCGGCGGGCTCATCCGGTTTCGGACCTCTGGCTTCGGCGTAAGCCTTGGCGGCTTCTTCGTCACCGAAGGCCGCGGAAAGCCGTAAACCTTCGAGGGAAAGGCCGGCCTCGTTTCTCTCTGCGAAGGTCGTCCTCAAAGCGGCAAAGGCGTTCCTGAGCTTGACCGCGTCCTCCATGGGCAAGGCGACCTGTTTTTCCTGCAACATTTTTTCCAGCTTCAAGCCCAGATTCAGCGCCCGTTGATTCTCGGACAGGCTTTCGGAACGGGCATACTCCTCCACCTTGTTCGCGAAATCCGTGTACATGGCATAAAACCGTTCTTTCGCTTCCCTCAGCGGATCTTCTTTCGCGGGCGCTTCCACCGCTTCGTCCCCGAATCCGAGGTCGGCCCCAGGCCCCTGATAAGCAACCCCTTGAAACGCCCCGGAGTCCTGCTGCTCGGCCGGTTGAGACGGTGGTTCGGGCGGAGGGGGAGCAGGCGGACTTGCAGGAAGCGAAGGTGCGAAGCGATGTTCTGCCCCGGGCTCAACCCCGTAATCGATGACGATATCTCCAGACGGACTCGGAGCCGTATCCTGAAATTGAGAAACGACCTCCGCGATGGAACCGCCGTAGCCTTCAGGAACCGCGGAGACCGGAGAGGGTGTCGAAGCTCCTTCGATCGGCGGAGGAGGGATGGCTTCGGGCCTTGCTTTCGTTTCCGGCTCCCGGGTTGAGGGTCTTCCTGTCGGACCACCGAAGAAATCAGCCAAGCTGAAGAACGGTTGAGCCGTTTCCGGATGCTCGTTCCCCATGTTACGAAGGTACTGGCCGATTTGAACCCTCTCCTCCTCGGTCAAGATCTTGGAATCGAGATGGTCCTGCATCAAGGATTGCAGGCTTTGAGCATTGGCCAATGCCCCTTCCGATGATCCGCAGCTCATCAAAGAGCTTAAATACAGGCGGGCCTTGGTTTTTGGGTCCAGGCCACTTCTTGTTTTGGGCTTCTCTTCCTTTTCTGGCTTTCGCGATCTTCCGAATAGCATGGTTATTTCATTCTTATCAGTATGGCTGAGCAGAACAGGCTATATAAATCTATCACAAAACCCCGTATTATTCAAGAGGCGGCTTCGATCAAGTGGAAAGCGGACAGCCCTTTTCATTGGACCTGGTCAGAACCCCATAAGGTATGGGAAGGTAAAGCCGTAAATTTGGATCTCATAGTATCTTGAAAAAAATCAGCGGGTGGGGTATAATCTTAAAGTTGTATTTTCAGTCTCCCATCCATATACTTATTGCCTGATTAAGGTCAGGATTACAACAAAGCGAAAGGAGAATGATGTTCAAGACCATATCCGATTTCGAGAAGGCCTGGGGGTACGAGGGCCCGGCCACGTCCAAGCTCCTCGGAAAGCTGACCGATGCCTCGCTTGCCCAGCGGGTCGGGCCGAAGTACGCGACCCTGGGCTGGCTGGCCTGGCACCTGACCACCGCCATCCCGGAGATGTGCGGGCGCACGGGCCTTAAGATCAATGGTCCGGCCACGGGAGCGCCGATCCCGGCAAAGGCCGCGGACATCGCCGCGGCCTACGAGAAAGCCTCGAAGTCCCTGATGGAGCAGATCAAGAGCCTTTGGAAGGACGAGACCCTGAAGATTGAGGATGATATGTACGGGGAGATGTGGAAGCGGGGCGAGACCCTGTTCTCCCTGATAATGCACCAGGCCCATCACCGGGGGCAGATGACCGTCCTGATGCGCCAGGCCGGATTGCCCGTTCCCGGGATCTACGGCCCCTCGTGCGAGGAATGGGCCGCGATGGGGATGAAACCCCCGGCAGTCTAACTTTCGTTTTTCACTGAACTCAAGAGGCCCCGTTTTAATTACTTGGCGGAAATTCCGCTAAGGGGGACCTTAACGAATTATTGAAAATTGAACATTGTAAATTTTAAATTTGTCATTGAACGCCCAAAGACTAAAATTCCTGCACCAGCCTTTTAGGTGACCCCGGATAAGGGCCAAATTTCCACTTTTTCGCGTAAGTAGCTCCTACAAACCCCGGTTACGTGCCCTGAACGAAAAAGCCCCCCGGAAGGGGGAGGGCCGAAAGGCCTACGAAAACCGGGAGGGGTTTCCGAGGTATTCACGCGATATTCACGCCGTATTCACGCGCTCCCCTCCCGATTCCCTCAAAAAATAACCAAAAATATCTTTAAAAAGGGAAAAGTGTGTCATTTAGACAAACACTTAGCCTGGTTTGACAAAGCGGCGAGGGCTATGTTATAATATTCACTTCAAGCCTTATGGAGAACTGATCATGAGAGAAAAGATCAAAGAACTGCTGCCCGAGATCGAAGAAATCAAGGACGCCGGTCTCAGGGACAAGACTTACAAGGTTTACGAGCATGCGCTCAGCCTGGGCGGGTGGAAACCCGAGGACATGGGCCGGATCCCCTTCACCCTGCTCATCCCGGACTGCAAGATCAGCTACGCCACGCACGTGCGGGGCGTGACCGGGGTCGCATTAGAGGCCGCCAAGGTCCTGGAGAGGGTCTACGGAGGCAAGATCCCCATCAAACGCGACCATCTCCTGGCCGGTGCCCTGTGCCACGACGTGGGCAAGCTCCTGGAATACAAGGAGGAGGGTGGGAAATTCGTGAAGAGCAAGTCCGGAAACTACCTCCGGCACCCCTTCTCCGGGGCCAACCTGTGTTTCGAGGCCGGGATGCCGGACGAGGTCACCCACATCGTGGCCGTGCACGCCAAAGAGGGGGACGGGGGCAAGCGCAGCCCGGAGGCCATCATCCTGCACCACGCGGACTTCACGAACTTCGAGACGCTGCATTAGGCTATAGGCTATAGGCTGTAGGCTGAAGACTGTTAGGAGAAGAGATTGAAAATGGGAAAGACATTTGCTGAGAAGATATTAGCCAGGAAAGCAGGC
>Ga0315288_10013253_pt1 | contig 10324 bp, 7 predicted proteins | sample YL17G11_20_MG_FD_203454 | JGI IMG/M metagenome (GOLD analysis project Ga0315288, IMG submission 203454) | Sediment microbial communities from Yellowstone Lake, YNP, Wyoming, USA - YL17G11_20 | ecosystem: Environmental > Aquatic > Freshwater > Lake > Sediment | place: USA: Wyoming | collected...
GTCCGTCAGGACCAACTCAGTGACGCGTTACTACATGTGCGGAACTGTGCGTACGTGACGCATGCTGAGCGATTGTGTGTGATTGTGTTGGTTTCTCACGGGGAACGTGCGCGGTTCTGCGCGCATTCCCGCAGGCCACCCGGGAGGGGCGTAGGTTTTTGGGGCGTCGGCAGGCGGGCGGACATGCCAGCCCCTCCGCTCACGACACGAGATGGGTACCCCCCGCCATATTTACACTTTGGCCCATCTTCACAGGTCGAGTAAAGAACCCGCCCACCTCCAGATGGGTGAAAATCGGGCAACCCTACACGATTTCACGCTCAGCGTGTACCCCGTGAAGGGTTGCCATATAACTCTCTAGAAACGCTCTCGTGGGGACTTAACTGGCAACCCATCACCCCGTACACTTTTCCCGATTTCGTCCGGTCAGGACATGGCCCCAACGAGCACTGGACGGACCAGACAGACGTGGACAGAGGCTGTATGATGGATGTCCAAACGGAGGAGCAAATGTCCCTCCGGGTAGAAGAAATGGAGGTCCGCATGGGCGGAACAGTTTTCACCGCGACGAGCAAGAGCGCGGAAGCACCAGACATTGAGCCGGGCATCTACGACCTCCGGTTCGACGGAACCACCGCCACCACGGTCAAGGGTGGGCAGTACACCAAGGACACGGTCAATGGTGACCCGAAGCTCGAATGGCACTTCACCGTGCTGGACGAGGACGGGGATGTCATCTACGACAAGGGTGACCCCATCGAGGTGCAGGCGCTCACGGGTGTGCGTTTCAACATCACCGCGAAGACGGTCCCGGGCGAAGTCAAGGTCCTGAAGGCCATCCTCAACGCGGCTGAGTTGGCTGCATTCATGCAGGGCGAAGGCACGGAGGAGGAGAAGCTCCTCGGACGCATCGTTCAGGGCGAAATCTACATCAAGGAGTCGGGCTGGCTGGGCGTGACCAACATCATCCCCGCTCGCAAGAGCCGCAAGGCAACGAATAAGGTGGACGAGGACTAAACGCCCTCCGGTTCACGTCCACAACCCCTCGCTGGCGTTTCAATCGTCACAGGCTGTGAAGGTCAGCCCGAGGTACTACATGAGTCACGAGCCTGTTGCATGCTGACTGCTGCTGAAGGCGAAGTGGCGAAAGTCGCGGGGACCCGGCTGGTCAGTGGCCGGGTCTCCCCCGCGACGAACATATACCCGGCTGCGTCGCTTACGGTCAGTGGATACACGGACGGGGCAAGGCCGGTTGGGCGGGTGACCGTGACGTGTACGACCAATTGGGCGGCACTAAGAACGGCACCCGCCCCCAATCGCTCAGAAGGAGGGCAAACCATATGAGCAACCCACTACTCTATGCCGCACACCAATACTTGAACTTAGGATTGAGCATCATCGCGCTCTCCGGTAAGGCCCCCAACGGGAAGGTCCATCCGCACGGATTGAAGGACGCACTTCAATCATCCGACTTCGGTGATGACATCCCTTGGGTCAGGCGAGCGTTTCTCCATCCAGACACCACTGGTATCGGTATCCTGACCGGATACCCGTACGTGGTCGTGGACATCGACGGCGAGGAGGGCGCGCAGCAGTGGCTCGACATCGTCGGCTACGGCGACCACCTCCCTGACCGCTGGGTTGCCAAGACGAGCCGTGGTTTGCACCTGTGGTACTCGGATATCGAGCCGCACGGGACCCGGAAACTGGGTCCGAAGCTCGATTTGAAGGGCGAGGGCGGGTATGTGGCCGCGCCGCCGTCCGTTCATCCGTCCGGCGACATCTACACGTGGTTGATGGCCCCCGATGCCACTCTGCCGCCGCTTGAACTACCACTCTTACTTCAAAAGCTACTGAAAACGCAGGACTTTGAAGCAAAACGACGCCAAATCGGGCGAGACACCCAAAAGAGGGTCCAACAGCCACCCAAAGAGGGCTGGTTCGTCCCCCAGTGGGGTAACGAGGGCATCCTCGCCGCGATGAAGGGTGCCGACGAGGGCAATCGCAACCATCTGCTATTCTGGTGTGCCGCGACCCTCCAAGAGGAGGATGCACCCGAGGAAGACTTCGATACGCTGCGGGATTTGGCACTGGAGGCAGGCTTGGAGCCGCGCGAGACACGCCTGACGATTAGGTCAGGACGAAGGAAAGCCCGTGATTGACGACGTTCTGTTTGGAGACGGACCCGAGGACTTCCGTCAGGCCGAGTGGCTGGCCGCGAAACTGGAGCGCAACTGGCGCTACGACCACAGCACACACAAGTGGCACGGCTGGAACGGCGTGCGCTGGGCACCGGACGTTACAAATCAGGTCACGATGTCGGTTTCGACCGTCGCCGCCAACGCCATCCCTCATCAGACCAACGACGTGACCCGTAAGGCGCTCATCAAGCTACTAAACATAGTATCCATTGATAAGGCATTAGCAGCCCTCGCCACGTTCCCCGGATACGGGACGGACGGCAACGACTGGGACACCGACCCGTATGTCCTCGGCTGTGAGAATGGCATTGTTGACCTGCGAACGAATACCATCGACAAGCACCCGTCACCGGACACGCTGGTGACCAAGACGACACGGCACAAGTTCGTGCCGCTGTCCGGTCCCGAGGAGTTCGCCCAACGCGCGCCACAGTTTATGAAGTACATCGTGGAAGTCATGTCGGGCGACATCTCGATGGTGAGCTTCCTGTTGCTCTGGTACGGCTACTCGCTCATCGGGCGCAACCCGGAGCAGAAGTTCCTCCTCCAGATTGGGGGCGGGCGCAACGGGAAGGGCAAGCTGAAGGACATCGTGCTGGAAGCCGGGGGCGAGTATGCTTCTCAGGTCAACGCCAACATGTACATGCGGGTCAACAAGCACGGCGGGCTGACATCCAACATCCCGCGTGCTGACCTGATGGCGCTGCGAGGCACGCGCATCGTGTTCTGCTCTGACCCGGAGGGCAACTCGTTCAACGAGCCGATGCTCAAGGCGCACACTGGCGAGGACCGCATCCGAACCCGGAACCTGTACGACCGTGAGGAGAAGGAATGGGAGCCGACGCACAACATCTCGTTCCTTGTGAACCATCCGCCTGCGGTCGAGGATGTGGGGGACTCGTTCCGAGAGCGTGTGATGGTGGCGGACTTCAGGGAGAGCTACCTCGTAGGGACGAAGCAGCCGCCGAACACCGAGCTTGGCAATATCCTAAAGAAGGAAGCCGCAGGCGTGCTCGCTATTCTCGTTTGGGCCGCTTCCGAATGGTATAAGTCCGACAACCCCAAGTTGACTTATCCTGACCGCGTAAAGCAGCAGTCGCGCGCTTTTGTGGAGGCGAACGACCCCATCGCGCAGTTCATCACCGCCGCATTGGACGTGGACGCGACCTACACCGTGCAGGGTGCTCGCCTGTACGAGGCGTACATCCAATGGCACACCCGCACCGAGCGCGAGGATGAGCCGATGTCCAACGTGAAGTTCTCAGCCGCTATGGAACGCAAGCACTTCAAAAAGTCCCGTATGAACACTGGCCTGCGATGGAGGGGCATCAGCCCCAAGAGCGCGGTCGCTCTAGCGGAGTTAGACGAAACGGAATTAGACGAAACGGGATTAGACAAAACGGAAGACGAATAGCGTGGCCTCGCCGGTCGGCTCGGCCAAATGCTCACGGTGCGGAGTAAAACACCGCAGCATCACTCCTGAAATGTGTGCGGACCTGCACGTTACTGAGCGCGAGCTTCAGGTAAGCGTGATGGGTCGTGCTAAACGACGAGGCTGGAAAGTTGCGCATGCTGGGCGAGGATGGGTCGGTGATAAAGAAACCGGACAGTGGATTACGCCAATGTCGCCCGGGTGGCCGGACCTGACCCTCGCCAAGGAGGGCCACCATCTCATCTTCATGGAGTTGAAGCGTGAGAAGGGCGAGGTTGACGAAGACCAGTGGTTCTGGCTACGGTTACTGAACCAATGTGGCGCTCGCGCAGTCGTGGTGCGTCCAAGTGACCTGAGAGAAGGCCGTGTGACAACCATTTTGAATAGCGGAGACCCACTTTGAGCGCGTGTACCATTTGCAACGACATCGTACTTGATGGGTTCGTTGCAGAGGAAGCGAAAAAGGGTACGCGTACCAGTCTCATCGCGTCCAAGGCCAGCATTCGCGGGTTCCCGCTGACCACTACGCGCGTCACGTCCCACCTGAAGCATGCACCAGTCGAGGTGCCCGACCCCTACTCGGTTTCCAAAGAGCAAACGCCGGTTGATAAACCCATTATCAGCAAGCGAGACGCGGCTGCCATCATCAAGGACCGGCTTCTCGACGCGCTAGAGGCTAGGGAGAACAGTGAGGAGGGTCTCGACATCCTCGCCAAGGACCTTCAGCCCGCCCTGAAGTCGGCTCTGGCCGCACAGAATATGGAAGACAAGCGAGAGAATAAGAAAGTCACTCAGAACTTCTGGGTCCAGTTGTACACCGGGCAGCAGGGCGAACTGCCACTACTTGATGATGGGAACATCACCGAGGGTGTGGCGGTAGAAGTTGGCTGAGCACACACTAGCCGACTACGAGCACGACATCCCCGGCTTTGCGTGGAACGCGCTGGGTATCAAGAGCAATCCCGGGCAGGACCGTATCTTCGCCGCCGTCGTCAAGCGCCGTTCGCGCTGGATTGCCCTATGGCTGACCCTCATGGTGGCCTCGGGCAACCGCGCAGGTAAGACTCTCGCACTCGCAATCATCGTTATCCATGCATGCGTGTACAAGAGCAACCTCCAGTCAACGTGGCCCGCGATGGACGCGGAGACGGCTGGCAAGCGCAAGGCCAAGGCCGAGTACCACTGGTATCACTTTGGCATCGCGCACGAGGTGGCCGACCTCGTGTTCAACGAAGTCGTCCGTATCCTTGGCGGGCTACACCCCGGTCAGTCAGACGGCTGCCCCCTGACCAAGAACGGCATCGTAGCCGAGTGGGACCTGAAGGAATACGGCGACTACCGCTGGGTGCGCTTCATCAATGGCTCCCAACTCCACTTCAGGACGACCGGCGAGAAGGCTCTCGGTTCCCTCGGCAAGGATATGCACGGCATTTCCTTCGATGAGGCCGGGCTGGAGACCAAGCTGGACTTCCTGATTGACGAGGTGTTCCACTTCCGGCGTCTCGGTACCGGTGGGCAACTCATCATGGTGTCCACCCCGTCCGAGGACTTGGGCACGTCGTTCTCCGACCGGTGGTACGAGGGCGACCCGCAGAACCCCGACAAGAAAGTCAACAACATCTCGCTGCGCATGAGCACGCGCGACAACGTCGGCTACGGTCTGACGCAGGAGATGTTCGACATCCTCATCGACGGGCTAGACCAGCGGACCATCGACCAGAATATCGAGGGCATCTTCCTTCAGGCCCGCGCCGCGTACTTCCACGCAATGAACGTCGAGCAGGTATTTGACAAGGACCTGCCTGAGCGCCAACCGGCCAAGCAGTATCAGACGTACCTTCAAGGGGTTGACCCGGCCAAGTCGCAGGACAGTGCGTGGTCCATCACACTTCAGGTCGTACCGGACCCGGCTGACGTTGACCACCCCCATCTCGTGGGCGTACGCGCGGAGCAGAAGAAGGGGCAGAAGTCCACGGCGACGCTCGTGGCTCTAGCCGCTGACTCGTTCAATGCGTACGAAGTGACACGACTTGGTAGTCGCTGCTACACTGCTATCGACGCGACGGGGTTTGGTGGTAAGATGTTCCGCGAAGCCCTTGACGACGAAGTTCCATCGTTGTTCAACGTGGAGTTCGGTGGTACTGTACAGAAGAAGCGCAAACTGCTAGGCGACCTACGCACACTCATCGACTCTGGCCGGTTGCACCTCCCGAAAGAGGGCATCTGGCTCTCAGTGAGGAAACAACTGTTGGGCTACAAGCTGGAAGACCGTGGTATTGAGCAGGACGCCGTGATGGCGCTTGTCTGTGCCGTTTTTCTCCTGCGACGTGCTCCAGTTGACGGTGAGCAGTCCATCCCCTTTGACTTGAGTTGAAATGACTGAATACGCTGACCTGACGCTCGAACGCGGTAAGAACCTCGCTTCTGACGAGAAGGAGAGGGAACTTCTCCACCAGTTGGGTACGCGTATCCAATCAGTACGGCAAGAGCACGAGTTCTTTCGTCAGTGGTGCATTCGCGCCGACAAGTTGTTCTATGCGGACAGATTCACCGATGGCGGGGCCGACCTGTGGCCTGACGACCGCTCCGCGACGACCAAGGGTCGCTCACACGTGTCGGTCAATACGCCGAGCGTGTATGTCACTATCCCTGCTTCCCTTCAATCTGTCGAGCCGATTGAAAACATGCTCTCCACCAAGAACACCGCCGAGTCGAGAACTGCTGCATCCCACACGGAGCGCATGTTTACGGCGTGGAAGATGGAAACCGAGTTCGAGTTGAAGTTTTCTAAAGTCTGTGTTGTCAAGGGTCTGTACGGTCGGACGGCAGGGCGTGTCGTCTGGGAGGACTCCGACGAGCCGGGCGAGAAGGGCCATCCCGAGGTTGAGATTGTCGAGCAGCCGCGCAACCTGTACATGGGGTACAAGACTGACGAGTACAACGAGCTTGAGTGGGCAGCCTACGTCATGCGCTACGAGCCGAACGCTCTGATGGAGCAGTACGGCGTGGACGTGACCTCCGTCAAGGCACCAGACGGACGCGACATGCCGCTCCTGCGTATCCCGACGCAGTTGCAGTTCCCGAACAACGACCCGATGCCTCCGCGCACGTGGCTCGACTGGGGCGATGCGCGAGTCGAGGTCTGGGACTACTGGTACCGTAAGCCCGTGTTCAAGGGCGGCAAGTTTGACCACATGGTGACGTGCAACGCGGTCATCGCTGGGAACCTCATCATTCAGGGACCGACTGAGTACCCGGAGTATGAGGGCGACCTGCCCTACGTCCCGTTGTACAACTCGTTCATCCCGGGCGTCCCGACTGGTCGGTCAGACCTGCACGACGCCGAACAGATTATCCGCGAGAAGTACGAGAAAATCACGGCTGGCTCGCAGATGATTGCTAACGGCGTCGCGGGGGATTACTGGCAGCTTATCGGCCCCGATGCACCAATCCGCGTGCCTGCCTCCCTCAAACCCAAGCGAAACGAACTTGTCGGCCCCGGTCCCGGCAACCGCATCGAAACCATTACTCCGTTCATCGCCCAGTTCCAGCTTGAGCAGTACCTCGCGCGTCTGGACCGGGAACTCGCCGTCGTGACCGGATTGAACGACCTGTTGCTCGGCCTCGCTCCAGCGCAGGTTTTGTCTAGTTCAAAGGCCATTAACGCGCTTATTGCTAACTACGAGGCACGCCTAGCCATGCCGCGCAAACTGCTGTACAAGTGGCGGCGCGAGATGTGGGAACTGGCGACCAAGATTTGGGTCAACAAGGACAAGGAGTTCAAGTCCATCATGGACGCGGGCGGCGGGCGGCTTGACATCACCGACCCGTCACTCAGTCCGCGCGACGATATGGAAACCGCCACACGTGCCGCCAATCTTGTCTCGGCCAAGCTCTGGTCGCAGGCCCGAGCTATGGACGCGGTTGGCGTGGACGACCCGGAAACCGAGCAGGACCTCATCAGGGAGGAGAGCACGGATGCGACTTTGTGGCCCGAGCGAGTGCAGGTCATGGCCCAACTCATGGGTGCGCTTCAGGCCCTCGGCCTCAACGCACCGCAGGGCGCACAGGACCAAGCCGCAGGTCAGGCCGCATCCGGTCAGCAGGACCTTCGCGCGGCTCTCGGGGCGCAAACTCCAGACAATACGACCGGGTCTCAGTCGCCGGACACGCAGGGACAGACGCCGCCCATCCCGGGCGCGCCGCCTGAAGCTGGTGGAGCGTTCGCTTCCGGGCCACCTGCCGCGCAGCCACCCCTGATGCAGGGGATGTTGGCGAACGGTAAGGCCAAGGGCCGGATTATGACTCAGCAGACTCTCGGTAGGCGATAATGGCCCGCCGAGGGACGTTCGGTCGGCAGCCACGGAGCGCGCCGAACCTGACGAACGAGCTTGTTTCAATCGCCCGGCAGATGGAGAGTCAGCGCGACCAGAACCTAATGGACGCATGGAAAAATGGCGGCCTGTTCGAGGGCGAAAAGGCGACCGACGAGGTGGTTCTGGCTCATTGGAAGGACCGGCTCGCTAACGTCTCAAAGGACGACCCGCTCTGGGACTCCTACAACAACGCCTACATGCAGTACGACTACTCCATCCACGAGAGCAAGGCCACCCTCGCCAACGCGCAGGGCAAGATGTCCGACGCTGCCCTCGCCGGGTTCTACTCCGGTTGGGCTAAGAAGGTTCCCAAGGACAGCGAGTTCTACCGCGTCCTGATGCGTGATGCCGCGCAGTGGATGAGGGCTGCCAAGCAGCGTTCGACCGCTGGCGTTGAGCGTGCAAAAGAGGCCGCGTATAAGACGTGGCAGGAGAACGCTCACGCTAAGGGCGAAGCTGGGATGGAGTTCCTCATCAATGGTCTGCGGACCATGGCAAACACAGGTGTGCAGTCGCTTCACACTGTTGGTCTGTTCAATCAGGGTGGTTCAGACTTTGCGGACTTCGACCCAAGCGACCCCGAGCAGATGATTGAGCTACTGGGTCGTATCACGGCCAAAACCCCGGGGACGAAGGACGGCGACCTGACCACAAGCGCGACCTATAACCCCACCGCCGAGGTTGTATTCCACGACGCTGCGGGAAAAGCATGGACCGGTAAGGACTTCATCTCTGAACTCAAGCGGCTCAACCCTACATTCAAGGGCGACCTTACCACGGAGTACGTCAACTCTGTCATCGTTGGGGCTAACCACTCGTTGGACGAACGTATTGCCAAGGCAGTCTCTACTGGGCACCAGACCGATGCGAATGAGTTGCGCAAGAGCAAGACATACGTTCAGAGCATCGGTACACAGTTCAAGTCGTGGCCGGTTGAGACCGACTACATGCACGCGGTCGAGGAATACAACAAGGTCATGCTTGACCCGTCGTCAACTCCGCAGGACAAGAATAACGCGTACGCTGCCAAGAACCAGCGGTTGGAGGGGTACATCAAGGACCCCCGCATTGCCGAGAATGACGCGATGCGTGCCTCCATGCAGGCTGAGATTGATGGCAACCCCAACGCGACATCTGTGGCCGACAACTACAACCAGATGGACGGCAATAAGCCGTTTGACCCGAACAAGCCTTCCACCATCGCGCTTCAGGTCCGCGACCAGACGATTGCCAAGGCAATGGTCGATGGCGTGGCCCTTCCGATAGGTCACCCAGACAAGTTGTACAACACGCAGGGCACGTACGACAAGGACGGCAACTTCAAACCGAGTCCTGCCGGGATGTCATTTGGTGCGACTTCGATGGCCGCTATCATCAACTCGTCACCGAATGCTCCGAAGTCCATGCAGGTCCCCAACCCGGGCGGCGCTGGGTTCATGGAAATCTGGGTTACAGGTCGGGACGTGTCCCTGTCTGCTGTTGGGGCGAATGGCAAGTCGATTACGCTGCGAGACTCTAACCCCGTTGCCGCGATGTATAGCGTCAACATCGGCGGGCAGATGGTCAACACGTACGAGTACACGAATGCAGATGGAAAGCGGTATCTCTCCAAGGATGCCCCTTGGGACGAGAGCAAGGTACATGCGGCAGTAACGCCGGGCGGGGTAGAGCTTACGCTAGACCCCTCAGCCCTACCTGCCTTGGATGCCAAGAACCTGAAGGACACCGGGTGGACTGTCACCGGGAAGAAGAACCCGACCAAGGACAATCCTCTCGGCAACGCGGGCGAGTTGGTCATGGACCCGCAGGTTGTCCTACGGAACACGCTACCTGACCGTGCCCATGCTGGGCCGGACCCGTTCACAGACTTCGGAACCCAGAGCCTCACCATGGCTACCCTCATGCAGACGCCCGAGGGGCGCTTGCAGTTGACCAAGCTCAAGGACAATCCTGCCTTCATCGACGCTATCGACAAGGCCGCCCATACAAGTGCAGGACAAACCCCCCAGTACAACAGGGACGGCTCCATCGCAGGGTGGCTCGGAGGAGACAAGGCAGCCTACGACCGCTCGACCGCGCAGGCCGCTGGTCTGACCCAACAGCTTGCGGCACACGCTGTGTCTGATTGGTTCATGGGCCTGTTCGACAAGTCAAAGACTAATCCGACCGGAGACGGGGTCAAGTACCCGCTGTCCACCGACCAGTTGCGCAATCAGGACAACCTGCTGTATCCGCTGGCTAGCTCTGCTACGCCGGGAACCAACAACTTCCCACAAGGCAACGTGGCTATCCCGTCCAACTCGATTACTCTCGGA
>Ga0315288_10013254_pt1 | contig 10323 bp, 7 predicted proteins | sample YL17G11_20_MG_FD_203454 | JGI IMG/M metagenome (GOLD analysis project Ga0315288, IMG submission 203454) | Sediment microbial communities from Yellowstone Lake, YNP, Wyoming, USA - YL17G11_20 | ecosystem: Environmental > Aquatic > Freshwater > Lake > Sediment | place: USA: Wyoming | collected...
CTGCCAACTACCGAGAGGCCTACGGCCTGTTCGCCGTCAACGGGATCCTCTTCAACCACGAGAGTCCGCGGCGTGGGGAGACCTTCCTCTCGCGCAAGGTCACCCGGGCAGTGGCCCGCATCAAGGCTGGCCTCCAGAAGAAAGTCTACCTCGGCAACCTCAATTCCCGGCGCGACTACGGCTACGCTCCTGAGTACGTGGAAGCCATGTGGCGAATGGTCCAACACGATGTCCCCGGCGACTTCGTCCTTGGCACCGGCGTCGCCCCCACCATGCGGGAGTTCGTGGAGGAGGCATTCGGCTACGTCGGTCTGAACTGGAATGAACACGTTGAGATCGACCGCCGCTACTTCCGGCCCACTGAGGTCGACTTCCTGCAGGCGGATGCTTCCAAGGCTCGCAAGGCCCTGGGGTGGGCGCCCAAGGTTACGTACAAGGACCTGGCCCGGATCATGGTGGACGCCGACATGGAAACCGTGGGTCTGAAGCCCATCGGGGAAGGGCTGGCGCTGCTTGAGCAGCACTTCGGCGACTGGCATCGCTGGGAGACGGGGGTGACAGCGGTCATTCGAAACGCGGGCAACGCGGTAGACTAGGAGCGTGATGAAAGAAGCCCTGGTTCCTGAGAGGAACGGTTCTCTTCTCCGGGCAAGGGGCTTTTTCATCACCCTGCTAGAGGCGTGGCCGAAAAGCTCGAACGCCCCGGAAAAGTGGGGCGGAGCGAGCCCATGGAAGCTGGTTTCACGGGTGGCCTCCCGAGAATATGTCGGGGTCCGCGCAATTCTGGTCATGCTATCCCAATGCATATTCCCGAGAGGCACTTTTCGGCCGGACTTCTAGGCGGCGTCTCAGGCGGCGGCACGCAGCGCCGTGCGTTCCTGCCTGCATCGGTGATCGAGGCGCGGCGTCTTTCCAATCGCAGGCCCGAGACCGCGGTGGATGGCTAGGGCAGAAGGGGCGGAGGACGTGAACGTTTCGGTCGTGATCCCGGTCTTCAACGAGAGAGAGAACCTGCGCCCTCTGCATCAGGCGCTCGGTCAGGCCATGGAGGGCATGGCCTATGAGCTGGTGTTCGTGGACGACGGCTCGTCCGACGGCAGCCCGGCGGAGCTGGAGCGGCTGGCAGGTGAGGATCCGGAGCACACGCGCCTGGTCGAGCTCCGCCGCAACTTCGGCCAGACGGCCGCCATCGCCGCCGGCATCGACCATGCCTCGGGCGAGGTCATCGTGATGATCGACGCCGATCTGCAGAACGATCCGGCCGACATCCCGATGCTGCTGCAGAAGATCGACGAGGGCTACGACCTTGTCTCCGGCTGGCGCCGGAGGCGGAAGGATGCGTTCCTGACGCGCACGCTGCCTTCGCGCTTGGCCAACAAGATGATCTCGACCGTCACCGGCGTCCCCCTTCACGACTACGGCTGCACGCTCAAGGCCTACCGCCGGGAGGTGCTGGAGGGTTTCCGGCTGTACGGCGAGATGCACCGCTTCATTCCGGCCTACGCCGGGTCGGTCGGCGCCCGCATCGCCGAGGTTCCGGTCAACCACCGGCCGCGGTTGCACGGCAAGGCCAAGTACGGCCTCGAGCGGACGCTGAAGGTTGTCCTGGATCTGTTCACGGTCAAGTTTCTGCTCAGCTATGCCAACAAGCCCATCTACCTTTTCGGGGGCACGGGCCTGCTGCTGATCATCCCCAGCCTGCTCCTACTGGCTTTCCTCCTGGTGCGGCGTCTATGGTTCCAGGTGTCTGTCCTCAGTTCCCCTCTGTTCCAGACGAGCACCATGTTCCTCATCCTGGGCTTTCAGTCCGTCTTGATGGGCCTGATCGCCGAGCTGCTGGTGCGCACCTACCACGAATCCCAGGCCAAACCAACCTACACCGTACGCCGAACGGTCAATGGCCGGAAGCCGGAGCCCGGCAAAGGTGGGTGAGGCCTGCCGCCCTTCTCCTGGGATGACGTGAGAATCCTGGTTCTGAACTACGAGTTCCCTCCCGTCGGCGGCGGCGGAGGCCAGGCAAGCGCGGACCTCTGCGGGGCTCTGGCGGCGCGTGGGCATGAAGTGCGCCTGGTCACGACACGCGTGCCCGGTCTGGCCCGCAAGCAGGAGATCGACGGCACCACGGTCCTTCGCGTCTTCACCGGCCGGCGCTCGCGCTTCCGGGCTTCCTTCCTGGCGATGGCCGGCTACCTGGCCGGGGCCTTCCTGCCGGCGCTCCGTCTGGCACGGACCTGGAAGCCCGATCTGATCCATGCCCACTTCGCCGTTCCGACGGGCGCTCTGGCGAATCGCCTTTCGCGCCTGACCCGAATCCCCTACGTCCTGACGGCCCACCTGGGCGACGTGCCCGGCGGCGTTCCCGAGAAGACAGGGCGATGGTTCCGGCGGGTGTACCGGTTCACGCACGCAATCTGGCGCGAGGCCTCGGCCGTCGTCGCCGTGAGCGAGCACACGCGCCAGCTGGCGCTCGAACACTATCCGGTGGCGATCGAGGTCATTCCCAACGGGGTCGCCCTGCCGGACGGCGCCGCCGAAGCCCGGCCGGTCTCCCACCCACCGGCCCTCGTCTTCGTTGGGCGGTTCCAGCCTCAAAAGAACCTTGGGTTCCTGATCGATCTGCTGGACCGGGTGCGCGATCTTCCGTGGGGATGCACGCTGGTGGGCGATGGACCCACCCGCGGCGAGATCGAAGCTTCGATTCGACAGAAGGGACTGGCGGACAGGGTCTCCCTCACAGGATGGGTGAGCCCTGAGGAAGCAGCCCGCCGGCTGGCTGCCAGCGATCTTCTGGTTATGCCCTCCCTGTCAGAAGGCCTGCCCGTCGTCGGAGTTCGGGCTCTGGCCTTCGGGCTGGCCCTGCTCGTCAGCCAGGCAGGCGGGCTGGCCGAGCTGGTCGAGGACGGCGTCAACGGCCGGAGTTGCCCGATCGTCGACCGGGAGTGCTTCGAGCGCGCCCTGCGGTGGTGTCTGGAAGACTCGGCCAGGCTGCTCCAGATGAAGCAGGCCAGCCGGTCGCTCGCCGCCCGCTACGACATCCGAACGGTGGCTGCGGACTATGAGGCGATCTTCGCCCGGGTCGCGGCCCAAGAGAGCCATGGGAAGACATCCGTTTGACTTCCACGGCGCAGCCGGTTTTGTCCTCGACACCGATGACCCGGTAGCGGTGGGCTTCTTCGATTCAGAGTACCGCACGGCCCGGGGCGATCCCGCGCCTGGCACACCCTCCGTAACCCTCACCTGGCGGCGGACCCTCGCGCCCTGCCTTTCCGCTCCGGGCTACCGACTGCACGTCCACAAGCTCCTCGCCCGCTGGCGATACCGCATCCACCTCGGCGAAGCTGAGATCACCCTCGAGGCGATCGGCAACCGTCTGGCGCTCCCGATGGTTCACCACATGCTGGTCCATCCGAGCCTTCGCTACCTGGCAAGCCGGCGGGGGGCCCTGCTCCTCCATGGCGCGGCGGTGGTGCTTGGCGGGCGCAGCCTCGTGTTGACCGGTCCGGGCGGGATGGGCAAGACGACTGTCAGCGCCCTCCTGCTCGCCCGAGGCGGACCAGACTGGCGCCTGCATGCCGACGACTACGTCTTCCTGGCAGACGGCCCTCAGACCCTCGCCTACCTCACCCGCTCCCACCTCTACCGCAGCCTGCTCGATTGGCTGCCGGACCTGGCGCCCCGCCTGACCCCCTGGGAGCGCTTGCGCCTGGACACCCTCGGCCGGATCCGCGGCTGGAGCCGGGAGGGGATCAAGTGGCCGGTTCGCCTCACCCAAGACCGCCTTTGGCCGGGGCGCGAGGTTGCCCAGCGGGCGGACCTGGCGGCCATCCTGGTTCTGCGAAGGTCGCTCGGCGCGCAACCGGCCGTCACACCGATCCCGAAGGACTCCGTGCCGGGGGAGGATCTCCTGGAGATGAACTTCTTCGAGGCCCGGCATTTCCAGCAGCTGGTCGAAGCCGCACCCGGTTCCGGAGCCGGACCCGACTGGCTGGAGGCCTGGCGTCAGCGCGAGGAACGGATTCTTGACGCCCGTCGCAACGACACGCCCTTCTACTGGCTGGATCTGCCGGCAGGTTCCCGACCAGACCCGTCGATCGGAGAGCAGCTGGTGGACCTGCTCGAGCCCATCGCGAGATCGGGCGGCGGATGAGCGCTTCCTTGGACGGGTCGTCGCCCCGCGCCAAGTCCCCCTGGTCGACACGACTGCGCCTGGCGGGCACGGTTCTGTCGCTTCTGCTTCTCGCGTGGCTGCTCTGGAAGCAGGACTGGGACACGCTGGTGGCCAGCGCCGTCGGCATGCCGGCGGGCAGGCTTCTCCTGGCCTTCGGCCTCATCCTGGTTTGCCAGCTGTGGAACTCCGCCCGCTGGCTGGCCCTTCTGAATGGGCAGGATATTCGCCCAGGATATCTCCGCACGGTGCAGATCGTGTTTGCAGGGCTGTTCGCCTCCAACTTCCTTCCGACGACGATCGGCGGGGATGTCGTGCGTGTCGTTGGGGTGGTGAAGGTGACGCGTGACAGGGTCGTCGGTGCCGCAACCGTTGTCATGGACCGCGCCGTCAGTGTCTTCGGGATGCTCTTCGTGCTTCCCTTTAGCTGGCCGCTGGTCCAAGGTCTCCTGTCCGCCGGACCCTGGCTCAACGGGTCTCTGGCGTTGGCGGATCGCCGCCTGATTCGCCGGGTTGCCCGCTGGAGCGCTCGCGCGAAGGATGCACTGGCGATCTGGGCCAGGAGGCCTCTCTCCGTGGTCCTGGCGCTGCTGGCCTCATGGGTCGGGGTTGCCTGCTACCTGGCCGCGGTTTGGCTCGTGGCGGGCGGCCTGGGGATCCCGGTGAGTCTCGGCGATGTGGCCGGAGCCACCGCCCTGACCTATTTCCTGACGCTCCTGCCCATCTCGATCAACGGCTACGGCCTGCGGGAGGTCGGGATGCTGGCCCTGTATGTCCAGCTTGGGGCGACGGCAGAGCAGGCCTCGGCCCTGGCGTTGATCACCCGGGCGATGCTCATGATCGTCAGCCTGCCGGGAGCGCTCTGGCTCGGCAAGGTGGCGGGCGCGGCGGGCCCCTCGGCCGGGGAAGGTGAGAGCCGTGCAGGGTAACGGGAATCCGCGCTCCAGTGCCCTGGTGCAGCTGGCCTCCGTGGTGATGGCGGCATTGCTGCTGTTTGCCGGAGTCGAGCTGGCGCGAGAGGGAAATCACAGCGGCGTGCTCTTGGGGCGGTTCTCGCCGCGATGGTTCGCGGCGTTGGCTCTCTACGCCGTCGGCGCGGCCGGAATGGGCCTGGTCTGCTTGGCGGGTCTTCTCTGGCCCCAGCCGCGGTTGGAGACTGCCTGGGACCGGATCGAGGCTGCCCTTGCCCGGCTGGGGCTTGGGCGGTGGCTGGTCTTCCTGGCGGCGATCCTGCTGCCGTCGTTGATCTTCTTGGGCCGGTGGGGGACTCAGCTCCCGGGCTCCGCCTTCCGGGCTGTGCTCCTGATCGGATCCTCCCTCGCCGCCGCCTGGGCGTTGCCCGTCCGCTCGGCCTCGCGGCTCGAGCGGATGCTTGTCGGCGCGCTGCTCACCGCCTCCATCTTTGGGTTTCTCATGCACCTGGTCCTGGTGACCGACTATCCGTTCAAGCTCGGCTGGTCGGAGGGGAATCGCCTTTGGGACTACTCCCTCTACTTCGGGCGCGATCGCTACCTCATCGAGGGAGAGTTCGAGTACCCGACCTATCTGACTCTGGGCAGGCATGGCCTGTGGGGGCTGCCCTTCCTCATCCCCGGCGTGACCATCGCCGTCGTGCGCCTCTGGGATGCCATCCTGTGGACCGTGCCCAACGTCCTCTTCGGCCTGGCTCTCTTCACGCCCGGACGCCATGGGGTCCCACGCCGTGTCCAGTTCGGCCTGGCACTGTGGGTCTTCCTCTTCCTTTCGCAGGGGCCGATCTACACTCCGCTGGTCCTCAGCGCCCTTATGCTCGCGGTTGGATACGACAGGCAGCATCCCTGGCGGACCGCCCTGGCGACGGCCATCGCCTGCTTCTACGCCGGGATCAGCCGCTGGACCTGGCTAATGGCGCCCGCCCTGTGGGCCGCGACGTGGGCACTCATCGAGGGCTCACAAGAGCATTCCCTCTGGCGGCGCCTGCTCCGCCCCGGGCTCCTCGCAGGCTCAGGGCTGGCGGGCGCGCTGGCCTCCTACGCCTGCATGACGCTGGCCTTTCCCCGGCCGGATCCGGTGTACGCCACGGCGCTCTCCCAGCCGCTTCTCTGGTACCGCCTGCTCCCGAGCGGGACCAATCCCCTGGGCGTGGTCCCGGCGCTGATCCTGGCCGTGGGTCCCCTGCTCGGCCTGGTGGCCCTGGGTATCGCCCGACGTGCGCTGCGGTGGGATGGCCTTTCTCTTGTGGGCTTTGGGGGCGTCCTCGCCGCCTTCCTGGGCGTGGGTCTGGTGGCGAGCGTGAAGATCGGCGGGGGGAGCAATCTCCACAACCTGGACATGTTCCTGGTCGGGCTGGTCTTCCTGGCCGGGATCGGGTTGAGCCAGATCCGGCCGATCCAGGCGCGCTCGCTGGCAAGCGCGCCGGCGCTGGTCCAGGCGCTCCTGGTGCTGGCGGTGATCGTCCCTGGCTGGTTCGTCCTCCGCCAGGGCGGCCCTCTCAACCTGCCCTCGCGGGATGCCGCCCAGGCGGCTCTCGAGATGATGCGGCCAGCGGTGCAGGCCGCGGCGGCCGAGGGCGAGGTCCTTTTCCTTGACCAGCGGCAGCTTCTTACGTTCGGCGACATTCCCGGCGTCCCGCTGGTCCTGGACTACGAGTTGAAGAACATGGCCAATCAAGCCATGTCCGCCAACACGGCCTTCTTCGAGGGGTTCTACCAGGATCTCCGGAACCACCGGTTTGCTTTGATCGTGACCGAGCCGCTTCCCACCCAATGGCGGGGCCGGGGACATGCGTTCGGCGAGGAAGACGACGCCCAGCTCCGGTACTTCTACCGCCAGCTGGATGAGTACTACCAGCCGGCCGTCCGGCTGGACGAGGTCGGTGTCTGGCTGCTGGAGCCGAGGCCCGCCTCACCGAACGCCAGACTCCCGAACGTCCCGGTTCGGTTCGATGGGGGAGAGACGTTCCGTGCGCAATAACCAGCGCGTGATCGGCCGGTTGAGGGTTGCCCGGGGAGCCGCGCTGCGCCTGCTCGGCGCATGTGCACTGCTGCTTGCCCCTGCGGTGTTGTTGCTCGGTCCCCCGGGGAATGCCCTCAGCTCCAACTGGCTCCGGGCAGGCATCCTTCTCCTGGGCGGAGTTCTCGGGGGCCTGCTGCTGCCGCTTCGGCGGTCGCAATGGCTTGTCCGGAGCTCCCTCGGTCTGATGATCGCGGCCGCGATCATCTATCTTCTTAAGCCATTCACCGCCATCACGAGCTATCCCTTCTCCCTGGGTTGGTCCGAGGGCAATCGCTTCTGGGCCTCCTCGCTGTACTTCCGCCGCGAATACTACCAGGTTGTCGGCCAGTGGGGCCTGCCAGGCTATCTCAGCCCGGGGTTCCAGGGGCTCTATGGGCTTCCGTTCCTCCTCCCGAGGCCGACCATTGTCTTGCTTCGTCTTTGGGAAGCATTGCTCACGGTCTTCCCCGCTATGGGCTTGATCACCGCATTGGTCTTCCGGACACGGGCAGGCGGGCCTGGGATCGGGCGCTTGGCACTGACCCTCTGGGGCTTCCTCTTCCTGATGCAGGGCCCGATCTACGCCCCGCTCCTCGTGGCCGCGATCGCATTCTTCCTCCTGTGGTCTCCAGACCGCCCGCTCCGGTCGGGGCTGGTCGTCATCGCTGCCAGTTTCTATCTGGGAATCAGCCGGTGGACATGGATGATCGCGCCAGGCGTGTGGTCGGCGACCTGGGTGCTGCTTGTGGACGGGCGGCGCCAGCCGGATTCCCGTCGGAGATGGGCCCGGGCAATCGAGTTCGGCCTGGCCGGCGCGGCGGGCGGAGCGCTCTCCTTGGCCTGGACGGGCTGGGTCGCGCAGCGCCCCGTCCTGCTGTACTTGGTGTCCTTGCATCATCTGTTGCTCAAGTACCGCCTGCTTCCCAACGCGACCTCCCACTTGGGGATTCTCCCCTGGATCTCCATCGTCGCAGCGCCATCAGTGGTGTTGCTCCTTTGGGGCTGGTGGACCCGGCGATTGGATTGGGATCGCTGGTCCATCGTGGCAGCCGGGGCCTGCGCAATTGGCCTCTTCGTGGTCGGCCTGGCGGCCAGCATCAAGATCGGAGCAGGGGACAATCTCCATGACCTGGATATGTTCCTCGTCTACGTTGTTCTGCTCGTTGTTCTTGCCGCAACCGAGCTCGGGGTGCAGGGAGGGTTGAGGCCAGGGGGCTGGCCCTTTGCGGTCAAGCTTGTGCTCACGGCCGCTGTGTTCGTCGCCTCCCTTTCGGCTTTACGGGAGGCGAGGCCCCTTCAACTGCCGCCGCAGTCAATCGTGGCGGAGAGCCTGGCGACCGTTCGCTCGGCCGTGTCCCAGGCCGCGCCCCGCGGGCCCGTGCTGTTCATCGACCAGCGTCAGTTGCTCGCCTTTGACACGATCCCTGGCGTTTCGCTTGTCCCCGAGTATGAGTTGGTCGATCTGATGGATCGTGCCATGGCCTCCGATGAAGCCACCTTGGCGCGCTTCTATCACGATCTGGAAGCCCATCGCTTCAGCCTGATCATAGCCGACCCCCTGCCGATCGTCTGGAGAGACAGAAGCCGGTCCTTCGGAGAGGAAAACGATATCTGGACCCGCGACATCGCCATCCCAATGCTTGACCACTATCAGCCCATAGCTGAGTTGGAGGATGTCGGCGTCTGGCTGCTGGAGCCGAGGCCCGAAGGCTCCGACACGACTACCTTGAGCTCTACTCCCGTTGCCCCGGCCTCGTTGCCGCTCCCGGTCGAGGGCAGGCCGTGATCCCGTTCGACTACCTGGCGCTGCGCCTGATCCGGAGGATGGCTCCCCGGTTCCTGGTGCAGGGGGCGATGCGGCTCCGATTGGGCATCGTATCCGGGACGGAGACGCGCCTGCCCGAGGAAGCGGCCCAGCGCTATGTCGACGCGCTCGCCTCCGCCCGGCGAACTCTCGAGGGCGCCACGGTCCTCGTCTTCGGCTACGGGGGCTCCTTCGGCTTGCCGGTTGCCCTCTTGCGCCGTGGGGCACGGCACGTGGTCCTGTGCGATCCCTACGCGGTGCCGGACCGGCCGGCCAATCGGGCGCTCGCCGCCCAGGCGGCTCCCTACCTCCGGCTGCTGAATGGCGAAGCCGTCCCCGATCCCAACTGGATCACGCTCGTCGAGCAGGACGTTCGCCAGTACGCCGCCTCCGGGAGGCAGGCGGCCGATCTCGTCCTGTCTTCGTCGGTCTACGAGCACCTGGAGGATCCGGAGGCCGTGACCGCTGATCTGGCTCAAGTGACGGCCGACTCGGGTTATCACCTGCACTTCATCGACTTGAGGGATCACTTCTTCAAGTACCCGTTCGAGATGCTTTGTCACTCAGAGGCGGCCTGGCGCCGCTTCCTGAACCCGACCAGCCACCTCAACCGCTGCCGCGTCGGGCAATACGAGGCCATCTTTCGCCGCCACTTCGCCGAGGTCCGCTGGGAGGCGCTGAGCCGCGACCCGCAGGCCTTCGGCCGGGCCAAGGCTCGCATCCACCCCGAGTTCCTGACCGGGGACGATAACCTGGACGCCGTGACCCGCATCGTCGTGCATGCGGGGATGCCCCGGCAACCTGGAGCCTGCAAGGAGCGGTCAGTGTCGTGAGGAACCCTCAGGGTTCCTTCCCAAGTGCGAAGTCCATCCCAAAGAGCGGCAAGACCCAGATCGAAAGCCGTAGTGGGACGATCGCTACCAAGGCATGGCGGATGACGCCCAGCGAGTCCCCGTAGAACGCGACAAACAGCATGAGGAACTCGCACAGCAGCAGCCAGAGGAAGAACCAACCGATTGCCAGCGCGCGCCCTCCCAGCCGCCGGGCCAGGACAAGCAGCCCGAGGGTTGCCAGAACATCCATCAGCACCGGGGCGCTCGAGGTTGGGTGGAGCATCTCGCCGATGGGCTTGAACCATACGGGGTAGTTGCCAGGTTGCTCGCGATAGTATGGCTGAAAGTTCTCTGAGAAGAGGAATCCCAGGTTGCGCATCAGGAAGTTGACCGCCCAGCGTGGGTGAGCCAGGAGGAAGCGGGCGTAGCTCGAGTAGCCGCGCGTCCGCACCCAGGCCATGAAGTCCGGCAAGGCCAGGAAGCCGGACTCATTGCCGCGGCTAGTGCGGAAGGCGAGAACCTCCTCAGTGGCAGGCATGCCCAGGTCG
>Ga0315288_10013256_pt1 | contig 10323 bp, 7 predicted proteins | sample YL17G11_20_MG_FD_203454 | JGI IMG/M metagenome (GOLD analysis project Ga0315288, IMG submission 203454) | Sediment microbial communities from Yellowstone Lake, YNP, Wyoming, USA - YL17G11_20 | ecosystem: Environmental > Aquatic > Freshwater > Lake > Sediment | place: USA: Wyoming | collected...
GGCCCCGGAGGCTACCCATTCTCATCGATCTACCGGTTAATGAACACCTTGCCCTTTCCGGTGAAGGTATTCGTCCCGTCCTTCGCCATCATGACGTACGCGTATGCGCCGTTCGCGCAAGGCGTGCCAGAGGCGTCCTTTCCGTCCCACGTGATCTCGGTCGCGTTCGACTTCGACTGCGACCAGAGCAGGTGGTTCCCTAGGTCATACACCGCGACTGAGATGGTCGTGGCGATACCGGTTCCCTTATACGTGAACACCGTCTGAGTCTTGAACGGGTTCGGCTTGGCGTAGAAGTTGTCCACGTGGAGCACCGAGGCGTTGACGGAGGCGGTAGCCGTGCTGATATCCGTCGTATCCACCGGGTCCTTGTACGTGGCCGTAAGCGTGCTGCCGGCGTGCGCGGCAAGCTCAGTCATGGTGATCGCCCGGGTGATGAACGTGTCGGTCGCGCCGCCCGCAAGCGGAGCGAGGTCGAACGTCGCCGTCCCGATCGTCACCGCGCCGAGCAGGCTTATCGCGCCCGCATGGCTCGGATCCACAACCTTCACGTAAACCTGATCCACGTCCAAGTAGCTCGTCACCACGGCGCCCGTGGCGTTCGCGAACTTGGTCGTCGAGCCCGTCCCAGGAGCCGAGCCGCCGCCGCCGCAGTTGACCTTGATGCAGATCATAGCGACGTCGGAGTGGTTCGACGGATCCTGGTAGAAGGCGATGATCGTGTCGTTCGGAATCACGCCGAGCGTGGGCACGCCAGCGTACTGGCTGACCAGATCGACGCACGTCACCGAGACGAAGTCGCCCGATCCCGGAGCCGTCTCCAGGAGGTCAAGCGCCGCCCACAGACCCGTGCGCGGGTTGAGGACGTAAATCTTCGCCCACTCGTCGAAACCAGGGACCTTGACAACTGTCGGGTCTCCACCCACGCCCGGGTTGAACGTGTTCGCCGTACCGAGCAGGTAGTTCACCCTCGACGCCGCCGGAATCGCGGCCGGGAAGATGATCGGGTCGACCGGCGCACCAAGTACGACCCAGTTGCCCGGGCCGAACGGCCAGTTCTGGCCGGACGTGCTATTGGCGAGGATGTGATCCCAGTAGCCGTCCACGCGCTCGCGGCGGTTCGTGTCCTCGTTCTGGTCGGGGTCAAGGACCTCGATGAAAATGCAGTCGGAGTTCGTGTACCCGCTCACTCGGTTTCCGCCCCGGTCGAGGAACCACATGTTCGTGGTGCTGCCGTTGAACACCTGCGTGTCGCCGATGTGCATCAGGTCAAACGACACGTCGTTGTCCACGCGATCGAGCAGGATCTCCGGCGGGAAGGCGGTGACAGCCGTCGATACGGCCGTCTGGTCGCCCAGCCCAGCGAGGCCGGTGACACCGTTCTGGTACTGCGCGTCGTTGTAGCGCGCGTACACGGTGTCCTCGTTGAACACCTCGAGCTTCCAGTTATCCAAAACCAGCTGGTATCCCGTCAACAGGACGCCAATGCCCATCGCGTCCCACACCGGGAGCAGCACGTAGCCGTTGTTGGTGAAGAAGACCGGCGAGTTGGACGAGGTCTCATCGAGGATGACCCACTCGGAGTCGTCTTCCTCGTGCGGGTCGCAGATGTGAACCACGACCTGCTCCGGGCAGCAGGAGTCGACGTTAGCGTTCGAGTCGATGACCTGCACGTACACCGGGTCGCGGCCGATCCAGTAGGTCTCCTTGGCCGTGCGGTTCACGTCCGTGAAGGTGGTCGTGCTCTGGCACGAGCAGCTCTCGATGCACGCCGTGCAGATCGTCATGTCGTCGTCATCGTTTGGATCGATGTAGTAGGCGACGATGACGTCGTTCACGTCCAGGGTGTTGAATCCCAGGTCGCGGGCGAGGTTGTTGAAGTCGTACTCGAAGATGCCCGTGTTCACCCCGGTCTCCATCGCGTAGAACGAGCACATGACGACGCCGTTGGCATCCGTTGTGTCAAACGTCGTCACGTTCGGGTTCGCCGAGATCGCCGTCGGGTACTGGATGTAGTACGCCCCTGGCGTAAGCGGCTGGTTGTTCACGAGATTCGCTGCAACCGGCTCAAGCAGAAGGCTGTTGTAGATGTTCCACCAGGCAATCGGGTCACCCGTGGTCGCCGTGTAAGTCAGCGCCACGACTCCAGCGCCCGACACCGCGGTCGTCACGTCGATTCCGCCCGTGCGGAGAAGCATGCAGAAGTTCGTCGGGCTGGTCCCGCCGACACCGGCCAGGAAGTCAACCGGGTTCCACGAACCAGGGTTCACGATGACGAACACCGGCACGTACTCGACTTGGTTGCAGTTCAGGTTCTCGTCGGGATCGACGATCGTGATCCTCGCCGCCCCGTTGGCGTCCTTGTAGGTCGGCAGACTCCAGGAGCACGTGGACACCGTGTCGATGATCTTGGCCATCGCGCAGGCGATGTCCTTGGGGTCATTGGGATCGAGATACAACCCGGTCAGGGTGTCCATGTTGGAGAAGGCACCCACCAACCAGTCGACGTTCGGACCGCCAGCACCCGCAGCCCGGTTGTTCGGGAAGATCGGGGACCCAATCGCCCCGGGCGGGACGTCAGCTATGTCGGCCCAGTCCAACGCTCCGGGCTGGAAGCCCGCAACACCATCAAGGTACCCGCGAACGCCAAGAAGATTGTACAGGTAGTTCCCGAAATTGAAGTCGTTCAGGGGGAGCACTGGCGCCGCTCCGCTGTACCCAGCCGGGTCATTGAGATACCCGTCGTCGACGACGTGCGTCATCAGGTTGCGGAAATCATAGCCCGCAAGCAGGGGCTGTGCGCTCTCGCGCGTTCCGATCTGGAACGAGCGGTGGGAGACGAACAGGCCCGTGTCGGCCCCGGTCTCCTCAAAGTAGTCGTAGCGCTTGTCTCCGGCGATCCCAGGCTCATGTCCCTGGAACGGGATGTATCCCGCGGCCTCGTACTCGGAACCGACCGGGACAACGGCATTGGGATAGCTGACCCACGTGATGTAGGCCCCGGTCTTGGGGTCCATCACCTTGACGTCGGTCCAGATCTTGTCGAGATCATCGCAGGAGATGTTCTCGTCGGGATCGTAGACAACAAGCCAAACGGTCGTTCCTTCTTGAATTGCGGTCACCCGGTTCGCACCTCTGCTATCCGTCGCGAAGTAGAACTCCGCGCTCGTCGCAAAGGCGGATAGGGCGACAAGCGTCACGAGCAGGATGCCTATGACGCTCCCTACAGTCATTCTCCTTTTCAACGTGGTACCTCCTTCCGCAGGTTTTCGATCTCGCTTGTTAGTACCCATTTCGTGTGTCTTCAAACTCCCTGACCTCCTTTTACAGCACCCGGATCGCCCCGGTCCTAGATTCAATCCCACCTCCCCGATCAAGCTCCTTCTCATCCCCCCGTATCGAATCCCTGAGCCTCGTAGCTCTACGGTCTGCGGCTCTGCCGCTCTAGCGGCCCTGCCGCGGATCCATCTCGAAAGGATAACCGCCTGCCAACCAATGGCAAGCCACAACTCCGTTCTTTCGGCCTAAGGAACCCATACCCACCCCATCGGACAAATCGCGAGACTGGGTGCATCTTACCACACGGCCACAACCCATGTCAAGTCCTGAAAGAATCCGATCCGGGGCATCTCGTCTCTCCTTTTTGCCACCGGTCGAACGGAGAGTCGGTCGCCGGACAAGACCCGCCGTACTCGGCATTCTACTCTCACCCCCTTTGGTCATCGGGTGGTGCTTCGAATCGAGCCTAGCGATCCCTCTTCCACTGCCCAAGGAGGTTGGTGCGGGGGTAAGCCCCCCGTCCGTCCTGGGCAAGCCGGACAGCTGTCCTTCCTTAGATCGCGCGACCAGGGCCTGTGCGCTGGCCCCTGGCGCGGCGAGGCTCGGGGCGGGGGGGCGCCGTGCCCGGCAACTTGACACCACGTGAGAAAGGAGGGTAAGGTGATGTGGCGGTTTGCGCCCAGAAAGGTATGGGGAGGTGCCATCATGGCCATGATCCGCAGGAGCTTCTCTGTCCTGCTCGTGTCAGTGCTTTTGGCCGCGGCCGGTTCTCTTGCCGTCGGCGCGCAGACCTACGGGCTCCCAGCGCAGGTCGAGACGAACGCGGGAGAAGCCATTCTGGGCGATCTCCTGGGGCTCTCCTCGCCGATACGTCTGGATGCGAGCGCCTTTGGCCCATCGGTGGGGCCGGACCAGGCGTACGACATCCCGGTCACCGGGATCCGCCAGATCACCGTCGATTTCCCGCGGGTCGTCATCGAAGCTGGGGATCGCGTGTTCATCGGTCCCTTCTCGGCCTTCCGCGGGATCGCACAGCGGCTCACGCTCCACCACGCGGGCCAGGACCTCTCCCTATATACGAGCGCCCTGAGACGCATCGCGCTAAACGGCGAGGCGATCCATCCCGTGCCCTACGAGTGGCTGGGAGATGGGTTCCTATCCGTTCCTGCCATCTTGAAGGTGACGAACCCACAGGCATCGGCTCCGACTGGGCCGGCGGCCGTGCCCTCGAGCTCGACCTTCTCTCCGACGCTCGAAGAGCTCTACCAGATGCCCCCCCTTGAGGCCCCGGCGGAGACGCCGTGGTGGGTCACGCTTCTCCTCATAGCAGGGGTGGTGGTGGTCGGCTACTTCCTCCTGGGGTCCGGCACTTAGGTAGGCGAGCCGGCCCAGCCGCGATCGAGGGGTGACGATGATTCCTAAGAGCCAACGCGGGGACGTTTTCCATCGATCGCTGGTCGCAGCGCTCGTCGGCCTCCTCGTCGTGTCTGCGCTGGGCCTGTGGGTCTCTGCCGATTCAAAGCGGCAGCTCGAGTCCGACCACTTCCTCCTGACCTACGTCGTTTCCGGCGGCGTGGAGGCAACGGCCACCGCATACGCGGCCTCCGTGCGCGACGCCCTCGAGGCCGCCTACCAGGTCCTCGTGGTCCAGGACCGGTTTCCCGTGCCCACGGAGAAGATCGAGGTGCAACTGGTTGAGACACAGAGCGGAGAGTTCGGGTCGGAGTACCTGATACAAGACGAAGACGGCGCGCTTCGTCCGGTGATCGAGATCGCTGTCGAGGCTGCGATGCAGGACGCCTTGAGCGGGTCGGTCGTGACGGTCACCCTGGAGGACGAGGTGAGGAGCACCGCGGCGCACGAGCTCTTCCACGCCATCCAGGACACCCTGGCCCTGCGATCAGGGAACGACATGAGCGACCTCTTGTTTGTGGAGTCTCTCGCAACGTGGGCCCAGGAGGAGGTCGTGCCTCTGGCCAACGACTACCTCGAGCCGGCCCTCGACTTCCTGGTCGCCCCGGATGCGCTCGGTTTCTTCTACCGCACCTACGATGCCGGGATCTTCTGGGTCTTCCTTGCGTCGCGGCACGGCGGCGCCCAGGCGATCCGGCGGGTGATGACGTCGAGCGTAGCCTTCGACGGGCGCTACACGATCGAGAATGCCTTCGCCGCGGAAGGCCTCTCCTTCCTCGATCTGTGGGAGGAGTTCGCCGTGGCCCTGGCCGCGGAGAGTGTGCCTGACGCCGATCGGATCAAGACCCTCTTCCCGCTCCCCGACCCCCAGGCCAAGAGCCAGCGCCCCACACGCTTTGTCGAGCTTCCGCCGCCGGTGTACCAGGGGACGTGGAACGGCGGCGAGGTCACGATCGATCGCGTGACCGCGGCGAGCGAGACCCTCTACGACTCGGAGTTCGACGAGGACCCCATCGGCACGGCCCTGCGCGTGGCGCACGCCTACGGGATCGACTTCCTCCACCTCGTGACGAACGTCGACCGCCCGATGACGATCGCGTTCTCCGGCGACCCAGGCACGGAGTTCCGCGTGGACGTGGTCACCCGCAGAGGGTCCTCGGTCACGTCCCAGCGCCTCTCCCAAGACGCGCCGGTGCGGATCGACCTGCCCTCGAGTTACGACGAGATCCGCGTCGTCGTCACCCGCGGCGAGGCCGGTACCGGGACCTACCACCTCACCCTGCGCGAAGGCTAGCACGCGGGGTCACAAGCACGCGGGGTCAGATCTTGACGTGCAAGTCATCCTGTCGCTCCCGCGCCCGTCGCACGCTCTTGCTCACCGTCGAGTAGTGCAGCCCGAGATGCTCGCCGATCTCCCTCAGGGTGTAGCGATGCACGGCATAGGCGGTATACGCCCTCTCTTCCTCCTCCTCCCTGCTCTTGGCTCCCTCGAAGAGGGCGCGCAGCGAGGGGCGGGCCGCCAGGCGCTGACCAGCGGGAATCTCCTTGGCTAGCTCGCTTCTGGCGAATCGCGGCTGCATGGACTCCGCGAACGCTTCGCCGCCCAGGATCACGCCCCCGCGGAGGTCCTCCCACACTCTCCGTCCGCTCCCCTCCGCCACGAACCTCCGGTAGCGCTCCTGCGCCTGCCGCCGGTGCGCCCCGAACTGAGCGAGGATGAAGTCCGTCGTCAGGAACGCCGGCGAGAACGTCTCTCCGGCGATCGCCCGATAGCTGCTCCATTCCCAGTCCTCGAGGTGCTCCACCACGCCGGCCCGCAGCGGGTTCAGTACCACATAGCGGGCGAGCTCGAGAAGGTACGCGTCTCGATCCACGAGGATGGACTTGAACCGCCCCTCGAGGACGTGCCCCCTCTGCCCATGACGGCGGTTGAAGCGTCGAGTGTAGAGCCCGTTCAGCTGGCGCATTCCCTCGGACAGGTTTGCCTCGGGCGTCTCCAGAAGAAGGTGGTAGTGGTTCGCCATCAGGCAGTAGGAGTGGCAGAGCCAACCGTGACGCGACACGGCAAAGCCGAGTGCCGCCAGGAACGCCTCCCGATCCACGTCGTCGCGGAAGATCGCTTGGCCGGCGTTTCCACGCGACGTGATGTGATACACGGCTCCGGGATACTCAACGCGCAAAGGTCGCGCCATGACAAGAGTCTAGCACCAGAAGACCGTTGCGTCAAGATCTGACCCCTACTAGATCCTGCATGAGTCTAGCGACGACAGGTTGTCACGTCAAGATCTGACCCCGGGGTCCGTGACCCCGGGGTCCGGTCTGCTTGCGGCGGGGTCTGGAACGCTCTACCATGTCGCGTGTGGAGGGATGACCGAATGGCAAGGAGCCGCTCTCGAAAAGCGGTAAGCCCGAAAGGGCCTCGGGGTTCGAGTCCCCGTCCCTCCGCCATCATGCGCCCGTAGCTCAGGGGACAGAGCGCTGCCCTGCGGAGGCAGAGGTCAGAGGTTCAAATCCTCTCGGGCGTACACAAGAGGCCTTGTGAAGGGCCGTTGCCGCTAGACCAAACGGGACGGGCTGGGTGGACGGTGTTGCAGCTCATGTCACACGCGAGAGGGGTCTCGCGGACGAGAACGCCAATCCTAACCTGCTTCGCAGCGAAGACGATCTCCGTCTCGGTGGACCTCGACTCCCGCATGCGCCTCCCTCCTCCCAAGAGTCAGCCAAGGTAGAGATGCACCTAATCGCTGGTCCAGTCTTAGGGATCAGGTCAACTCCTCCCGATCCTAGCACTCACCTTGGACCGTTCTGAGGGGGGCACGCCACCCCTAGCTCTTGAGATCCAGAACTCGCCAAACCTTGACCTGCCCTTCAGCCCCCACGCTGGCAAGTCGCTCACCGTCAGCACTAAACGATAGGCCTATCACGTCTTGGCAGTGAGCATAGGGAAGGAAGAACTGCTGGTCGAGAGTTGTCGAATCCAGGAGAGCCAGGCTCCCATTGCTCAGCCCAACGGCTAGGACTCGCCCGTCCGGACTCACCGAAAGCGCTGTGAGTGCTGCGCCTTCTGATCGCCCAACCCATTGGCTTGGCGTGTCAACCGAACGTGACGTGATCAAGCCGGAGGCGCTTGCAGTGAAGAATCTCCTGCCGCGAGGACTGAACAGGACTATGTTCCCTCTACCCTCGGAAGGCGTTGGCACAGCTGCTCGGAACTCAAGAGACGAACTCGATGCGTTCCACCAGAGCACCCGGCCATCGCTTAGGCCGGCCGCAAGCATCTTCCCGTCTGGGGAGAAGGCCACTGAGACAGCATCGGTGATGTTGTCTAGCTGCACTCCGAGGTATTCTGAGGCGTTCATATCCCAGACAGCTACTCCAGAGGACCCTGAATAATAGCAGCCTATGGGATACGTCCGGGCAGAGGCTAGTAGATTCCCGCCCAGCCCTGGGCTCAGGGCGATGGAACTCACATAGGAACCGCCACATCCTGCGGATAGCGTCTGGACGGGCCCGGCAGAGACGGGTACATCGTGCACGTCCCAGACCACGATCGACTCGGTGAACCCACAAGCAACCGTCTTCCCGTCTCCGGCGAATGCCAGTGCCGTCACCACCCCTTCCCGCCCTGCTACATCGAGGGCAAAGCCAGTGGTCTCTGTCGAGGTCGCGCTAGCGTCCAGAAGGCTCAGAAACTCGGCCTGTCCCCCCGACGTACCTAGGGCGACCGTCCATGCGTCTGTTCTAGAGTCGAATGTAGCACACGAGACACCGTAGAAGATGAGAACCCTTGCCGGCAGAGGGAGTTCCCGCTGCGCAGACGAGACGAGGGAGAAGCCTCCACACGCAATCCCGAGCAAGACCAATAGGCTCGGTAGTACGCTCTTTCTCTCCATTGCTTAGCACCTCCTGCTAGCTCCAGTGTCACGCGTCCTAAGTAGAGCTCTCCAGCCCCCGTGGGACGAGAACCGTCACTCCCACCGCCACGGCCGAACCCTTTCGCAGTATACCACATCCTCATATTTCTGGAAGCAACGTCTGTTAGCGAATAGATGTCTGTGACCTGCCCCGAAGACACGTCCGAGGTGAATGCTGGGATTAGGAGGATCTATGCAGAGACCCCGACCAGAAGCGCCCGGATCTCCTCCGCCTTCGGCCACGGGGAAGTTCCAAACTCGTCCACTGAGGGGTACTAGTCAGACCTGTACCGAGAACGTCATCCTGAAGGTTCTCGGTATGGTGACGTCAGGCATACCAGTCAGGGCCCTACCGAGAACGTCCTCCCGCAGGGTCTCGGCATGGTGACGTCACTCGTCTGACACCGACCCCGGATACTGGACATTGCATAGCATGTCTTGACATGGGCTGATCTATCTCGTATGGTACGTGGTGTGAGAGCACTGGATGGGAGACGTCGCGCGATCTGGTGCCCGAGAGCAGCCAGTCCAAGGGTATGGTGGAGGTGGGTTGTGGTGCGGATGGGTGCATGTGTGTTGGCCGTCTTGGCGTGCAGTCTCGCGCTGTGCGGCGTGTGGGGTGCTGCAAGCGGCCCCAGACCCATGTATGCGATAGATAGCTGCACGTTCACGTCTATGAACTACGACTGCTTAGAGAACGGAATCTCGTCCATGTGCTACATGGAGGCGACCTTCGACAGATGGGGGACGCTGCCTAGTGGTGTTCCGAAGCCTCTGAAGCTGTCGATCTACGTCCGTGCTGGATGCACCTATGTGACTTGGCTGCTCGGTTTCATACCCTTCCACCTCGACTTCTCGAGTAACAAGACAGTGATCGGCAATGGCACCGTCTTTGCCAGAACAGCGTGCTACTACGACCACGGTTGGAACAGCTACGGCGACGACTGCTGGCCGAACCCGACCCTCATGCGATGTTCCTGCAGCGATCTCTAGGTGCGAGTCTGGCCGGACTGGTGCTCGTCTGCCTGAGCTTGGTGCCGGTTCGCGCGACGGCGGTCGGCCAACTGAATGAACTCGTCCCTTGGCCGATGATGTGTGCGGCCATCACTGGCAGTTCCCTGGATCTCGTCCAGACGCCCGGCGTGGCGGTCTCCTGCACAGACTGCTCGGGCCCCGTGAGATACGGGGTCCTGGCCCTGGGCGACGGCACAGACGCCGGCGCAAGCTGCGCGGTGCTGGAATCACCCGGGACTCGCCCCTTCATTCGAATCGACACGGACAACGACCACGACCTCTCCGACAACCCCTGGCTTCCGTGTGAGATGCAGGTCGGCGCCAGAGCCTACCAGTGGCGCGTAACGGTGATGGTCAGGTTCACGTCTGGGGGGGTGGTGACGCGCGTGCCGTACCGCGTTGGGGTCTACGCGGAGTACTCGTATGAGACAGGCAAGTACGATTGGTACTATGCCGGATACTGCTACAGGCAGGGCAGTACCTCCATCGAAGGGTCTTCGTACGCCGTCGGTGTCCTCAACATGACGACGACGGGAACCTACGGTGATCTGTCGAAGCTGCTCGTGGCCATCGACATCGATCGAGACGGAGTGCTCGACACGCTGCCAGGGTCGCCCGAAGTCTTCGGCCCTGGGGAGCTCTTGACACTGCCCACGGGCACCTATCGGGTCTCGTCGGTCAGCAACGATGGACTGACCATCCA
>Ga0315288_10013257_pt1 | contig 10323 bp, 8 predicted proteins | sample YL17G11_20_MG_FD_203454 | JGI IMG/M metagenome (GOLD analysis project Ga0315288, IMG submission 203454) | Sediment microbial communities from Yellowstone Lake, YNP, Wyoming, USA - YL17G11_20 | ecosystem: Environmental > Aquatic > Freshwater > Lake > Sediment | place: USA: Wyoming | collected...
ACGAGCACACCCTCGAAGAGGTCGGACAGCAGTTCAAGGTCACCCGAGAACGGATCCGGCAGATCGAGGCCAAAGCCCTGCGCAAGCTCAAACACCCCAGCCGCTCGAAAAAGCTCAAGTCGTTCACAAACGGCAACTGAAGCTGATCTCGTCTCCGGGTCGCCGGCCATGGCCAAAGCCGCCCGCGAGTTACAGGTTTTCGCCAAACCCGGCGGCGCCGTCTGCAATCTCGAATGTCGCTACTGCTACTATCTGGGCAAGGAACGCCTCTATCCCGAGCGCCAATCGTTTCGGATGCCCGACGGCCTCCTGGAGGCGACCATCGTCCAGCACATCGAGGCCGCTCCCGACCCGGTGATCCGCTTTTCCTGGCACGGCGGGGCGCCGGGGTGCGCTCGTTGGTTTTTTCGGCTTCGGGCGCGATGCATCCTTAGCCTCGGGTGCGCATTTCGGGTATAATTCCCCCATGCCTTCCGATACTCAAGTCATCTATTCCATGTCGCGCGTCGGCCGCATCCACCCGCCGAACCGGCAGGTCCTGCGCGACATCTCCCTCGGTTTCTATTACGGCGCCAAGATCGGCGTGCTCGGCCTGAACGGCTCGGGTAAGTCGACCCTCCTTCGTATCATCGCCGGCCTCGACCAGGATTATATCGGCGAGATCTCCATCAGCAAGGGCTACACCGTCGGCTTTCTGGAACAGGACCCGCAGCTCGACCCCGCCAAGACCGTCCTCCAGGTCGTGCGCGAGGGCGTCCAGCCCGTCGTCGATTTGCTGGCCCGGTTTGATGCCGTCAGCGACAAGTTTTCCGAGCCCGATGCCGATATGGACGCGCTGGTGGCCAAGCAGTCCAAGTTATTCGAGGAAATCGAGCGGCATGACGCCTGGAATCTCGACAATCATCTCGAGATCGCCATGGACGCCCTCCGCTGTCCGCCGCCGGATACCCCCATCGCCATCCTGTCGGGAGGAGAGCGCCGCCGCGTTGCCCTGACCCGGCTTCTCCTCATGGAACCCGATATCCTCCTGCTCGATGAGCCGACCAACCACCTGGACGCCGAATCCGTCGCCTGGCTCGAACGCCATCTCCAGGAGTACAAGGGCACGGTCATCGCGGTCACCCATGACCGCTATTTCCTGGACAACGTGGCCGGCTGGATTCTCGAGCTAGACCGCGGCATGGGCATACCCTGGAAAGGCAACTACTCGTCCTGGCTGGAGCAGAAAAGAGAAAGGCTCGCCGTGGAGGAGAAAACCGAGTCCCGGCGCCAGCGAACCCTGGCCCGCGAGCTGGAGTGGATCCGCCTCTCGCCCAAGGCCCGCCAGGCCAAAGGAAAAGCCCGCGTCACCGCCTACGAGAATCTGCTCAGCCGGGAGTTCGAAAGATATCGCGACGAACAGGAAATACCGATTCCGCCTGGCCCCCGCCTGGGGGACGTGGTCATCGAATACGAAGGCGTCTCCAAGGCCTACGGCGACCGCCTGCTCATCAACGACCTGACCGTCAGCATCCCGCCCGGTTCGATCGTCGGCGTGATCGGCCCCAACGGGGCGGGCAAGACGACCCTGCTCAAGATGATCATCGGCCGGGAACAGCCCGATTGCGGACTCATCCGCATCGGCGAAACGGTCAAAACGGCTTATGCCGACCAAGCGCGGACGCTCGACCCGAACAAGACGGTGTTCGAGGAAATCTCGGGGGGTGCGGATCTCCTGACGATCGGCGGGAGGACGATAAACACACGGGCCTACTGTGCCTCATTCGGGTTCAGCGGAACAGATCAGCAGAAAAAAACCGCCGCGCTTTCGGGCGGGGAGACAAACCGCGTCCATCTGGCCAAGGCGCTGTCCGAGGGGGCCAACGTCCTCCTCCTTGACGAACCGACCAACGACCTGGACGTCAACACCCTGCGAGCGCTGGAGGAGGCCTTGCTGAGCTTTGCCGGATGCGCCGTCGTCGTCAGCCACGACCGCTGGTTTCTCGACCGCGTCTGCACCCACATCCTGGCCTTCGAGGAGGACGGCGGTCTCCGCTGGGTTTACGGAAACTATACGGAATACCGGGACGATCTCCGCAAACGTTTGGGTGCGGCCGCCGACCAGCCCCACCGCCTCAAGTACCAGACTCTGAAGCGGTGATGACGGGGACGGCGACGGTGGCTGAATTACGCAGGAACCCTTGCGCCGGCCGAAAGATCAACGTGTTTTTTGACGACCGAAATTTCGAGCAAGAAGATGAAAACGCCCGGGACCAGGATGACGATGAAGACGACGGCGAGTTAGGTGCTCGAGAATTTAAGTTCGCGATATTGCGTCTCTTTTGTCTTGGGCCTTATTTGTTCTCCTGTTTTTTTTCATAAGTGAAGGCTTTCAAGAGCTCCATGGGGAGAGGAAAGACGATCGTCGAATTTTTTTCCGCGGCAATTTCCGTCAAGGTGCCTAGGAATCGGAGCTGAAGAGCTTGCGGATTTGTAGAAATGATGTTTGCGGCCTGGAGGAGTTTATCGGCGGCCTGGAATTCGCCTTCGGCGTGGATGACCTTGGCCCGGCGTTCCCGCTCGGCCTCGGCCTGCTTGGCGATGGCCCGGATCATGTTCTCCGGAAGGTCCACCTGTTTCATCTCCACGAGCTGGACCTTGATGCCCCAGGGGTCGGTGTGCTGCTCGATGATTGCCTGGATGCGGGCGTTCAGTTTATCCCGCTCCGAAAGGAGGTCGTCGAGCGGAACCTGGCCGAGGACGCTTCGCAGGGTCGTCTGGGCCAGCTGGGAGGTGGCGTTGAGATAATCCTGCACGTCAAGCACGGACTTGAGCGGGTCGATGACCCTGAAGTAGAGAACAGCGTTGACCTTCACCGTGACATTGTCCTTCGTGATGACATCCTGGGGAGGGATGTCCATCGTGATGAGCCGTAGGCTGATTCTCACGATGCGGTCGATCGGGGAGAAGACCAAGATGATGCCGGGCCCTTTGGGCTGGGGCAGGACGCGGCCGAGCCGGAAAATGACCCCGCGCTCGTATTCTCTCAGGATCTTGATCGAATTCAGGATATAAAGGACGATGAGCCCGACGACGATGACTGGATAAGCGATCATTTTTTTCTCCTTGCTGAGACCGCAGGGCCTCCTCTAATTTTGTGGGTCAAGCTTTTATGACCCGGATTTTCAGGGTCCCAAGGACCTCGACGATCCGCACCTTTTCGCCCACACTGACGGGCTCGAGCGCATCCGCCTCCCAGAGTTCGCCGTGGACGAAGACCTTCCCCTCGGGGGCGAGGTCGGTCCGGGCCGTCCCGATTTCCCCGACCATTCCTTCCTTTCCGGTGAGCGGCCGGCGGGCTTGGGCCCGGATGACGAGATAGACAAGGAAGATAAGGATCAGGGAGATGCCAAGCGCTACGGGGATGATGATCCGGAGGCTCGGCCGGAGCTCGGGAATCGGGGCCTTGATGAGCATCATCGAGCCGATGACCATGGCGATGATGCCGCCGATTGAAAGGGCGCCGAAGCTGTGCACCTTGACCTCCAGAATAAACATGGCAATAGCCAAAAGAATGAGAATCAGGCCGACGTAATTGATAGGCAGGATTTGAAAAGAAAAAATGGCCAGGAGAAGCGAGATGCCGCCGAGGACTCCGGGGAGAATTGCGCCAGGATTAGCGAATTCAAAATACAACCCGAGCAGGCCGATCATGAGCAGGATATAGGCAAGGTTGGGGTTGGAAATCGTCAGAAGAAATTTCTGCCGGGCGGACATGCCTACGTTGATCACCAGCTCTTGTTTGAGACGGAGGACGACGGTGTCGCCATTGAAACGTCGGATGGCCTTTTGATCGAAGGCGTCGATGATTTCCTGCTCATTCTTTGCGATGAAATCGATGAGACCTCCCTGGAGCGCCTCTTTTTCCGTGTAGGACAGGCTTTTTCTGACTGCGTCCTCGGCCATCTTGACGTTGCGGCCGCGTTTTTCAGCCAGCGTCTTGATGTAAGATGCCGCGTCGTGCGTGACTTTATCCTCCATAGTTTTGTCCATGGACTGCCCTGTGATCGAAACGCCGACGGGATGCGCGGCGCCGGTGTTGGTTCCGGGCGCCATAATGAAAAGGTCGCAGGCGATGCCGATGAAAAATCCGGCGGATGCGGAGCGGCCTCCGCTCGGGCTGACGAAAGCGGCGATGGGTGTTTTGGCCGAAAGGATCTTTTCGATGATCTCCCGCATCGACGAATCCAGGCCCCCGGGCGTGTTGAGCGTCATGATGAGAAGGCTGGCGTTCTCTTTATCGGCGCGGTCGATCGCATCGCGGATGTACTCGGACGTCACCGGATGGATGGCCGCATCAACCGTGATTTTCAGGATGGCGGCGGGGGAAAAAACAGGGAAAAGAATCAGAAAAATAAAAGCGAAAATATTATCCCTCACGTTGATTTCATTATAAAAGAGGATCCTGCATCAAGTCAATCTCGAAATTGATGAAACATAAAAATCTAACATCCGATCCGGACCAGAATCCGGGGAGCAGATCACCCTTCAACAGCAGGTGTCGCATCCAAAGGTTTTCAAATGGGGTGCGTCCTATTTCATGGTTTTTGCTCAACCAGTTGTTTGCACGCCCGGACAATCCGCTCCACACTCGGGAGTGTCTTATCTTCCAGATGCCGCGCATAGGGAATGGTGGTCTGTGTGCAGACCCGTGCATATTCGAAGACCAGTCCCCCCTCCAGGGCCACTGCTGCCAACTCACCGGATAGGCCAAAACCCTCATAGTCTTCATCCACGACCAGCATGCGGCCGGTGTGGCTTACCTCTCGGCAGAGAGTCACTTTATCGAGCGGCGACACAGACCGCAGGTCGACCACGCCCGCTGAAATACCCTGTGGTTCAAGCATGGCAGCAGCCTGCAGTGCGCGGTGTACTCCCACACCGAGCGTCACGATTGTCAGATCCGATCCTTCCCAGCGTACCGCCGCAGTTCCAATCGGCAGCGGTTCCCAGATATTTGGGGCTAATCCACGCGTTCCTTCGGCTGGGATGTCAAAGTTCACTGTTTCGCGCCCGCCTGAACCCAGAAAATCCAGCCAGAGCGACGAAATCAGCTTGTGTTCCATGAAAATAACCGGCGATCCCAGCGCCAGCGCGGCCAGCATCAGCCCGCCCGCATCTGCCGGGGTCGAGGGCACAACCACACTGAGCCCGGGGATATGCGCCAGCCAGCCCCACAGGCTTTGTTCATGCTGACCTCCGTCGCCATAGCCCCCGCCGCAAGCGGTCCGCACCACCAGGGGCACCCGCCAACGCTTGCCCGAAAACGCCTCCACCTTGGCGGCGTGATTGAGCAGTGCGTCGCCCGCCACGCCAATGAAATCCACCAACATGATCTCGGCTACCGGGCGCAGTCCAGCCATCGACGCAGCTACCGCCGCACCCAGAAAAGCTGCCTCGCTGATGGGTGTGTTCTTCACTCGTTGTCTTCCAAAACGCACAAACAACCCGGCGTGTAACCCCTGTACGTCTTCGCCCAGAAGGAGAATACGCGGGTCGGATGCCATGGCCTGACCCAGGGCATCATCGATTGCATCCGAAAAGCTGATCTGTCTCATATCGCATTTCCCTGTGATTGGAGCGCCATCGCCACGCATTGTTGAATTTCACCCCGGACAACAGATTCCAGTTCGGCGAGCCGCGCCGCATCCTTTTCGGCCAGAGCCTGCCTGGTCCGTACGAGCGGATCGCTCTGACTGGCAGTTTGCCTCTGTATTTTGAACACCCCCCCCAGGATCTGCCACAAGGATGAAATTCTCTCGCCCCCCGGCGCACCGCCGCTGCGGAAGAATCCCTTGACCATCGGCCAGGTTCGTTTGCGGAAGGAATAAACTGGTCTTCTGACCATATCCAACAGCCCATCCCCCAGGAAGTGTCCCTCAAGATGGACGCAATGTGCCCAGAAAAAGACCGGCCCGTTCCCGGCGCGGGCGTGGCGTAACGCAACCTCTCCCGCCGACCAGACCGCTTCCACCTCCGCTCCATCCACTTCGATGGCCTTCATTCCAAAGGCCTGCGCACGAGCCAGCAGGTTTCCGCCTAAAACCGTATTGGCCGGTGTCGTGATCGCCCAATCATTATCCTTGCAAACAAAAATCACCGGCAGTTTCCAGACCACCGCCAGGTTCATGGATTCCATCAACATGCCCGCGTTGGTGGCGCCATCGCCGAAGAAGGCGATTGAAACCGTACCCGGACGCAGCATCTGCCCGGCCAGGGCAAAGCCAGCCGCAGCCGGTCCAGCCGCGCCGACGATTCCCGAAGAGGCTGCCAGCATGTCCGGCGCAAACAGGTGCATATGCCCGCCCATGCCGCCGCACAAGCCATCCGGCTGCCCCATAAACTCGCGCAGCAGGGCAACTGGATCCACGCCACGCATCACCATCGGTGGCGTACCGCGATGGTCGAGCGCCATGGCATCGCCTTCGATCAACTGCGAGATGATCCCAGCAACGATGGCCTCCTCGCCCATGCCAAGATGCATCTCGCCCGATATTTTGCCATCCTTCCATATCTGCCGCACAGCTTCTTCGAAAGTCCGGCTTTTGAACATCAATTCGTATAGGGACCAGAGATCAGGGGACATACTTCTATCCTTGTTAGGGGAACGATCAATCACCTTTTGATTTCTTTCCTGTGCTTCCACAGCAAAACGATCATCGCCGGGCCAAGCGCCATGATCACCGGCACGATGGCCAGTTCGATTGCTGCTGTACCATTGAAGAGCTCGAACATATTATGTTGAAGATCATAAAGCAGATCTTCGAATCCCAGAAAAATCGCGCCACCTGCTGCCAACAGCATGGACAGGAAACCCCAATCACACATTTTCCACAAGCCAATCACTCCAACCAGGGAGGCAAGCGCCACAAATGTATCTGACAGGGGGAAGGCTTGCTCATAGGCTACGTAGATGGCATAGTCCGGGTCGGCGGGGGGTGCGAATGATAGGAATTTTCTTTTTCCGCGGCGTGGCGAATTTCCGCTCCGGCCGTTGAATCCCTCTTCTTGATCACGCCAAGATTGTATCGTCGACTCATGCGATCGTCAAGGATAAGGGGAAAGCGACCTCAGCAGCTATGATCTCGATTTAAACCATCAGAACAAGTTCTTCCGCGACCTTGTCATTACTAAGCTATCCGCTCACTCTCTTTGAAGACGATCACCATCCCGGGCAAGTCGTCGAGGTGAAAAGAAGGAGCAGCGCCGGCGGCTGATTATTGATACGTTCGACGGCGCCAAACCCCGATTTTTAAATCGGGGTAAAAGCGCCGCTCAGTATTAACCCTGCGCATACCCCGGGCTTCAGCCCGGGGAGTCGAATGGGTTGATTTATTGATATTGTCTGCTCTGAGATCTTCTTAGAAATACCTGGATGTAAAGATGACATAAAATTCGATAAAACAAATCGCGATTCGATCATTTATGCTTGGCTCAGAAGTGAGAATGCGAACTTTTTCTCGAGAGGTTGAGCCGGAAAAAAATATTGAGCTACTTGCCCCGGCTCCAGAGGTTTGGAGCCTAGAACTTTCACCTCACAGGTGCTATACTAAGTGGGGCAGGTCACCCTCCTCCGGCACCAGCTTTAATGATCGTTAGGCGAATTCGTCGATCTCCCGCTCCTAGATTTCGTCGTCTGGCCGAAAAGGGTTGTTTTCTACGAAAAACGGCCCTGGCCGCATATGAGCTGACGGTCATGTTTGCCGTGCTGGTTGTCACCTTCGCGGCCGGACAGGCGAAGCCGTACTTGAGCGTAAACGCGGCCGCGGGACACATCCCGGGCCTTTCCGTCCGGCTGACCTCGCCGAACGGCGGCGAATTGTGGAAAGGCGGAGAAAAACGGGCGATTACCTGGCTTGTCTCGGAAGGGGCTCATATCACGGGCCTCACCATCCGATACTCCTTGGATTCCGGATCCACGACGGAGCTCGTCACCAGCCTCCAGGGGAATCCTGCTTCCTATACGTGGGACGTCCCGCATCTCACGTCAACCGACTGTCTTGTGTTGATCGAAGTGTCCGACGCGAGGGGCAACCTCGCCCGGGATCAAAGCGATTCAACCTTCACCATAGCCAAGCCCGATCCCACGCCGGACTTGGTCACGAGCCTTGAGTCTTCCGCAAGCGTCGCCTTTGTCAAGAACGTCTCGATAACGGTCACCGTGAAGAACACGGGGATGGGGCCGTCCGCGGAATCGCTGTGCGAAGTCATCATCAGAAACGCCCACGCCCCCCGGCAGCTGCTGAGGAAGTTCGAGAAAAAGATCAGGGAACTGACCGCCGGAGACAGTTTCAGCTTCTCGTCATCCATAAAGTTGGGCGTCGGATTGTTCGAAATCTGTGCGACGGTTGACCCGAAAAATAAGATTCCGGAACAGGAAGAAGCCAATAACCGAGCCTGTATCACGCTCGCCGGGAAATCGCTCGATGGCTTCGCTCTCAGGGGAGGAGAGAAATGAAAAAAGCCGGTCTCGTTCTCGTTATGTCGATCGTCCAATTCGATGATACTGATAATTGCGACAGACAACGATGATGGCCCCTCTGGACTTCAAATTCAGTCTGGGGCAACTCGGGTATGGATCCGATTCCCTCCTTCGGCATTTCGAAATTTTCCATTCCTGAAAAGCGATTCGCTATCTCACGATCGAGTTGAGCTCTGGACGGACTCGCTGTTCCCCGTCAAGCCTCGTCGGCCGCGCCTTGACAACCCCCGCCTCTTCATATATTTTTATAATCGCTTTCTGCGAAATTCGAGCGAGGGATGAGGGAGAGCGACTGCATTTTTTCGTTTAGAACGGCTCATGGAAAAGATCGGCAAATATAAGATCTTCGGCATCCTGGGCAAGGGGGGCATGGGGATCGTCTATAAGGCCCTCGATCCCGACATCGACCGGGAAGTGGCCATCAAAACCATCCGCTTCGATAATTTCCAGGAAGGCACCCAGAAGGATGATCTGATGGCCAGGTTCATCCGGGAGGCCCGGGCCGCCGGAAAACTCTCTCATCCCAATATCGTCACCGTCTATGACGTCGGCCGGGAGGAGGACCTGACTTATATCGTTATGCAGTATGTCGAAGGTCAGAGCCTCCAGGCGCTGATCGATTCGGGCAAACGGCTCTCTCCCCCGGAGATCGACACGCTGATGAAACCCGTCGCCGACGCCCTGGACTACGCCCACAACAACGGCATCGTCCACCGGGACATCAAGCCGGCCAACATCCTGATCGACAAGTCCAACAAGCCCTTCCTGGCCGACTTCGGCGTGGCCCGGATGGACACATCGACCATGACCCAGTCGGGTACGGCCGTCGGGACCCTGAGCTACATGTCCCCCGAGCAGATCAAAGGTCAGACCGTCGACCGGCGCTCGGACATCTTCGCCCTGGGCATCATTCTCTATGAGCTCTTGACCGGCCAGATGCCGTTTGAAGGGAATAATATCTCGACCATCGTCTATAAGATCGTCAACGAACAGCCGCGGCGGATCACGGAGATCAACAAGGACATTCCCGTCGGCTATGATCTGGTCGTCCAAAAAACGCTGGCCAAAAATCCCGAGGACCGCTACCAGAATTGCCGGCAGCTGATCTCCGGTCTGGAGAGTGCCGGAAAGATCCTGGAGCAGACGCTGGCCTTCGAAGTGGAAAAGGCGACTCCCGCGGCCGGAACGGCCAAACGGAAGACCGGGCTCATCGCCGCTTTGGCGCTGGGCGGGATTGGCGTCGTTATGGGAGCGATCATCCTGTTCTCGCCGCGGTCCGGCAAAACCTCGGGGCCGGACCAAAAGGCGTCGTTGCTCGGCACAAGCGAGCAGGCACCGAAAACAAGCGCGTCCCAAACCCCCGGGCCGACGGGCAATCCCGTTAAGGAGGAACCGGCCGGTCCGTCGAACGAAGATCTGTCCAAGATTAAAGAAAATTTCGAGAGCAATAAATACGAGGAGACCGTCAAACTGGCCCAGAATATTCTGGCCAAATATCCGACCGACCCGGTCGTCCTGGATTATTTAAAAAAGGCCCGGAGCGGACTCGTGTCTGCGCAGGTCGCTCCATTTCTCCAATCCGGCATTTCGAGCTATAATCAAGGCAGCTACGCTCAGTGCGTCCTGGACATGGAAAAGGTTTTGAATATCGACAAGGACAATGCCGAAGCGCAGCGATATCTCTTTAAGGCGGATACGGCCTTGTCTAAAAAGGACATCCTGGCCCTGATCGAGAGACATCGTGCGGCCGAAGAGAGCAAGGACCTGCTCACGGTCCTCAGCGACGTGGGTTCTCCGGCCTT
>Ga0315288_10013258_pt1 | contig 10323 bp, 2 predicted proteins | sample YL17G11_20_MG_FD_203454 | JGI IMG/M metagenome (GOLD analysis project Ga0315288, IMG submission 203454) | Sediment microbial communities from Yellowstone Lake, YNP, Wyoming, USA - YL17G11_20 | ecosystem: Environmental > Aquatic > Freshwater > Lake > Sediment | place: USA: Wyoming | collected...
GCTCCGCCCCTAAAACAAAAGCGATTCTTCCCTTCAAATCACCCGGTCCGCGGATGGCCTCGATTATCTGATTTTTATCGTAGTCACAGTACCACAATCGGTTCCCGACAAAAGCTATATCTGTAGCACATCCGCCGTATGACCCCGGAGGTGGGCCGTCTGCGCCGGGATAATGCCATATCTCAATGATGTTGCCATTGGCATCGTGCTTATATATCTCGCGCGGGCCACTTGTGCCGCCTCCAGCCGGGCTGCAGGACGACCACATATTCGTTCCGTCCCAGGCAAGGCCATACGGCGCAATGTTGCCTGAACTCCACGGTGTGACTGATGTGAAGGATGTATCACCCACTGACACACGGCAGATAAGGTCACTGTGATTGTCTGCCACCCACAGGTAACCTTGAGCCCACTCTAAAGCTACTGGACCACTGCCCGGGCCGGGCCAGATATATTCTTTTAGAACATTGAGGTCGGTGCTTGTAAGTTCACATTTTTCGATCTTGTCACCACTTGGGTGGATATTGTCTGCTATCCACCAGTATTCACCGTCCCAGGCAAGTCCCTGGACAAAGTACTCTTCCGGGACACTATAGTTACCGAGCTCTTCTCCCCAAGTATCGCGGTCGGCAGAGTAGTGGCGCAGTCGCGTTCCTTCCCTAATATTCCAACTGATGACCCAAAATCCATCGTCGCGATACACCAGGCCGGACGGCCCTGGCACATCGATTGTGCGGCCAACCGTGATGTCGTATTCCGGCGTCTCGGCCCGGGACATGCCCGGACACACCAAATAGAGGGCTGCCAACACCAAAGCGATTTTTGTAAGAATTGCCGTCTTCATTTTTTGCTCCTTTCCAAATAGAGGTAATGTAACCATTATACCACTAATGCCCCCGCAAGTGTGATATTCGATCGAAGCAGAATTTCTCAGCAGAGGCGGTTTATCACGGCTGGTAATTTTCCAGCCAATGCAGGGCCATTATGGCAAAATCCCTAAAGTCAACTCCGCAGTCGCCGTTAATATCGCCTGCTACGATTGTTTCGCACACCGGCTTGCCAAAATACGACTTACTCGCCTCGGCCGTGCCGCCGTAGGCGCCCATATTGACGATGCCCCCATTGGGGAACGGCTCAAGGCCGATTGGGTCGAGCGGGTCGCCGGCGTCAATACAGGGACTCGTCACATCGTCTATCGTCCATTGTCCCTCGGTTGGGTCCCATCTGCCTGCCCGGGATTTCAAGTGGTAGTCTCCATCTACCCAGAAATCATCGTCGGCGTTTTCGGGTGTGCCATTCGGGTCCCAGAATCCGGGCAGAACAAAACGGGGGTCGGCATCGGTGTTGCCCGGTCCCCAATTCAGCTTGCAGCGTTCTTCGAGGGATACTGCTTCGGGGCCTCCCTGAACGTTGCTGTAACTGACCGTTATTTCCGTCGTGGATGGGTCGTGGCCGGGCGATTGATGGTAAGTCAGGGCGATCTGCGCTCCATCCGCAGCGGAGTTACCCCAAAGGATGCAGTTAACAACCTTTGGGTGGCTGTCTTCGTAGCAGAATATTGCGCCACCCTTGCGGGCTGCGTTGTTAGCGGTGAACGTACAATTAGTCAAAGTGGGGCCGCTCTCGAGGGTACTGATGGCGCCGCCATTTTGAATCATGGCCTTGTTGCCGGCGAAGATGCAGTTGCTCACGGTCGGATAACAGCCTTCGTAACATCGCAGGGCGCCGCCATCGTACCAGGCGGTGTTGCCGATAAATACGCAGTCTCTTATCTCGGGGCTGCTGCCGTATTCGCAGTTAATACCGCTGCCATAGCCTGAGACATTGCCGATGAACCTGCACCGGCTGACGGTTGCTCCGGTCTCGTACTGAAATTCTATACCGCCGCCCTCGTTGTCCCGGAGGACGCAATCGCTGATCATTGGGCTGCTGCTTTCGTTATAAACAACTCCGTGCCCGCCGCCCGTCGAGTTTTTCCTGAAGGTGCAGTTTTTGATAACGGGGTGGCTGTGCAGATTGTAGATAGCCGCGCCGAGACCGCCGTACTCGTAGTCATACAGCACGACAATATTCTGCGTGAAAGTGCACTTGATAAGAGTCGGGCTTCCGTTTTCATTGTACATTCCCGCGCCGTTGTTGATGAACGGGAAGTCGCCGTCGATACCGTCGGCGTAGCCGGCAGTGATTGTAACACCGTCGATAATGGCCGTGTCGTCTGTTCCGCTGCCTGTGACCACGTGTCTGCTGTTGTCGCCCACGGTGGTCCCGCCCGGCCCATCGTCGCGGTTCAGATCGCCGCTGAGGACGGTTTCGAAGCGTTTAACATCGCGGGCATTCGGGTCCGGTTCGTCCAGGCCGGCGTAGCCGCCTTTGATGGTCACGCCGTTCTTGAGCTGGAAGGTCTCTTCCCGGCCTCGGCAGGGCCTGTCGCTAAGGACAAATTCATCGGGCTTATAGACTCCCTGCGCGACGCGGATTTCATCTCCTGCTGTGGCAAACATCAGGGCGTCCTGCAGATAGTTGTAGGCGTTGGCCCAGCTTGTGCCGTTGTTGGCGCCAGCGGCGTCGGCATCGACGTAAATGATCTTTGAATCCTGGTATTCATACGCGCCCATATCGACCCTTCCGCCGATGACACGGGGCCAGCCGTCCAGGTCCCGGTCGCTCGACCTGATAATGTACTTCTCCGGCTCGATAATGTAGGTTCCCCCAGGAATCGTGGGATTGGCCGGTTCCGCGCTGAATTCCGGGTCCCCTGCGTCAATACAGGGCGAGGTTGGGCGCAAATGATAGTCCCCATCCACCCACAGCCCATCGGCATCCCAGTATCCGGGTGAAATGAAGCAAGGATCTCCAAAAGGCGTTCGTGTTCCTCTGTCGATGGCACTATAGGAGTAACTGGCGGTGGCAGGGCATATCGTACTGCCCTGATTGTACCGCAATATGCAGTTGATCAGTGAGACCCCTCCATATTGGTAGGGGCAAGGCCCCTCCGACTTGGCCCAATTCCCGCTAAGCGTGCAGTTCACCAGCCAGGTTCCGTCCACGCTGTAAGCGTGGAGCGCCGCGCCTTGCCCGCCTGCCTTATTGCCGGTGATAAGACAGTTCATCAGGGTTGTCAGCATATATGGGTAGTTGCCAATGTGGATTGCGCCCCCATCCTGGCCTGCCGAGTTGTTGATGAATTTGCAGTCAACACATGCCAAGTAGCCGTCGCGGCACGTACAGGTATCCATAAACACAGCCCCACCGCTTCCTGCGGCTGCGTTGCCGATAAATTGGCACCGTTCAAAGACGACCTGGCTATTCCAGCCGGTCATAGCGCCTCCACAGTATCCCGCACTATTGGCCGTAAATGTGCAGTCGGTCACCACGAGGTCACTTTCGCTCATGACGATGCCGCCGCCGGAGTAGCTGCAGTTGGCTGAAGTGACCGTAAAGCCGTCGAGCACAGGCCTGCCGCCCCCGACCGTCAGGATATGCTCGGAGTTTTCAGACCGCGAGGGCTCGGCAAACAAGTCGCAGGGGTCGGCAACCTCGACGTCGTTGCCAGCCAGGTCTCCGCTGAGGATCGTTTTGTATCTCTTGATGTCTCTCGTGCTTGGGTCGGGCGATCCATAACCGGCATACCCGCCTCTTGTCGTCACACCTCCCTTTAGGGCGAATATGGCGCCTCGGTCGCCGGCCGTGATACCCTCGCCCCGGTCCGGTGTATAGATTCCCTGTGCGACACGTATTTCGTCCCCGTCATAGGCATCGACAATGGAGTCCTGGAGGCATCTGAATGCATCAATCCAGCTTGTGCCGTTATTCGCCCCGCGCGCGTCGTCGTCAACATAAATGGTTTTTCCCACGGATGTCGTTGCCGTCATCAACAGCAAGACCAGCGCCGCCGAACGGATTCTTCGATTTATCGGGTGCATCGTTGGTTGCCTCCCTAAAAGGGTCCTTCTTGACCGTAGTCGTCCAGCCAGTGCAGGGCCATTATGGCAAAGTCATTAAAGTCTATTTCGCAGTCGCCGTTTATGTCTCCGGCAATGATTGCCTCGCACGGTGGTCTGCCGAAATACGATTTACTCGCCTGCGCTGTTCCGCCGTAGGCGCCCATATTGACGATGCCGCCGTTAGGGAACGGCTCGAAGCCGATTGGGCCGAGGGGGTCGCCTGCATCAATACAGGGACTCGTCACATCGTCTATCGTCCATCGTCCCTCATCTGCATCCCATCTGCCGGCCTGGGACTTGAGGTGGTAGTCTCCATCCACCCAGAAATCATCGTGGTCGGTATCCGGCGTTCCATTGTCATCCCAACGTCCTGGCTGGGCGAAGCACGGGTCAACATTGATATTACCCTGGCCTTCCCAGCCGCCCTCTATATCGCTGAAGGTGATTTCAACGTCGGAAGAATCGCTCGACACCCCAATTCCGCCATCCCACAAGATGCAGTTGACGACCTTGAGGCTGCTGTTTTGCCGGTGCTCGCAACTGATTGTGTGCCCCCAATATGGCTGCCTGTTTCCTGCAAGTGTGGAGCCGGCCACATCCAGACGGATGCCCGATGAGTGTATGGCGCTGCCGCCGTGTTGTGCGGAGTTGCCCACAAACAAGCAGCTACTAATCGTCGCCGTGCTCTTTTCCCCGCTATACAGTGCGCCGCCCTGATGCGAGTCGTTATTGATGAAGGAGCAATTGGTAAATGTGCTGGCGCTGCTATGGTCGTACACCGCACCGCCGTAATACTCGCTGTCGAAACCGGTCGCCAGGTTACGGCTGAAGGTGCAGTTGACAAGGACAGGATCGCTGTCAAGGTTGAACATCCCGCCGCCCGCGCTGAATGCATCGGCGCCAAAGCTTATGTTTTCCTCGAACCTGCAGTTGTGCAGGGTTGGACTGCCGCTGCAGTTGAACATCCCAGCCCCGCAGGTCGCAGGCAAATACGTGGTGAATGACGCACATGAGCAGTAGAAACCGCCGGCGGCCGCAAGCGCCTGTGCATCAGCCTCGGCCGGACACCCGCTGCCGCTGCAACCATACGGAGACCGCGTCGTATTTCTTCGGAAGGTGCAGTTAAGCACAGTCGGACTTCCGCAGGCGTTGTACATCCCCGCCCCCGCCGCGAGGCGATAATCAATATCCGGGCACCTGCCCAGTATCGGGCCGTTGGCGTTTCCGCCGGTTATGGTGAAACCGTCGAGGACGGCGGTGCTGTCGGTGCCGCTGGCGGTTACTACTGAGTACGAGTTCTCGGCGCGATTGGGGTCGGAAGTAAGATCGAAAATGCCCTGCCATTCGAAATTGTATATCTCGGTGTCGTTGCCTCGCAAGTCCCCGCTTAGAATGGTCTCGTACAGCTCAATGTCGCGGGCATTCGGGTCCGGCTGGCCATACCCGGCGTAGCCGCCCCGGATGGCTACTCCGCTGATGAGCTGGAACGTTGCCGTCCGCTCGCAGGGCGGCTGGTATATCCCCTGGTCAGGCTTGTAAACACCCTCGGCCACAAGAATCCGGTCTCTGCCCGTCGCCACTCGCAGGGCGTCCTGCAGATATCTGAAGGCATCGGCCCAGCTCGAGCCGTCCTCTGCACCTGAGGCGTCGCGGTCAACGTAGATAGTTCTTCGGGACTCGTATTCATACGCACCCATATCGACTCTGTCGCCGACCAGGCGCGGCCCGTCGTCCAAATCTCTCTCGCTCGATTTGGCGACGTAATCATCCGGATCAACTTCACCGGGCCAGTAATAGCCGGGGGGAATCTCCACGCTGGTCGGCTCGGCTACGTAACTTGGGTTGCCGGCGTTAATACAGGGTGAGTCGGGCTTGAGATGGTAGTCGCCGGGCGTATAGTTAAGGTCAAGGTCCCATGAGCCTGGCGATACGAACAGCGGATCTGCCGAGAAGTTGCCGACGCCGCCGAAAGAGCCGTCCCAGCCCTGGATGCAACTGTAATTAACAACAGGCGTGTTATCCCACCACTCGTTTCTCTCCCAGGAAATCTGCGCATACAGGCCGGTGGCCGAGCCGTGAACATTGTCCCACAGAATGCAGTTGGTCAGCTTTACAGAGCCGTACTGTGCGATGTAGATTGCCCCGTGGTTGTTGCCGGACAGCGTACAGTTCATAAGGTGGCTGCCGAGGTCGTAACCGTTGTCGTACAATGCCCCCCCGCCCAGCACCGAGGTGTTGCCGACAAAAAGGCAGTTGATGCAGGTTGCCATTGATACGCTTGTGTTGTAAATGGCGCCGCCGTATCCGTCGCTGTAATTGTCAAGGAAGATGCAGTCTATGAATGCCGCGTACATACTGCGGCAGGTCCCGCAGCCGTTCAAATAGACTGCGCCGCCCTGGCCTTCATCGCCGGTCGCATTACGGATGAATGAACAGCGCGTGAATATGACTCGGCCGTTGTTAAATGCCATTGCCCCGCCGACTGACGCAGAGTTACTGGCGAATATGCAGTCCGTTACGATCGCGTCCGAATAGTCTATATACAGGCCGCCGCCGTGGTACCCGCCATTGGCGCCTGTGATTGTGAAGCCCTCTAACGTGGGCGCTTCTTCGCTGTGGTACCCGACCGTTACGACCCGATAGCTGTTCTCCGCTCGACTGGGTTCAGTAATCAGGTCGCACGTTGCGGCAACCTCAACGTCGTTGCCTGCAAGGTCGCCGCTGAGCACCGTCAGGTATTTATGAACGTCGCGTGCATCCGGATCCGGCTTGCCCCATCCGGCGTAGCCGCCTTTCACAACTGTGCCCTCCATCAGTTCAAATGTCTCGTCGCGGTTGCTTTGGCCGGGTTTGTAGATGCCCTGGGCGACCCTGATTTCGGCGTCCTGGCCATCCTCAAGGGCGTTTTGGAGATTGCTGTAGGCATCGGCCCAGCTTGTGCCGTTATTTGCACCTGTTGCGTCAGCATCAACGTAGATTACTTTGGCGCTGCAAGCTGACACACCCGCCAACACCACAGCCAGTACTGCCGCAGTTACTTTTGCATTTCCTGTCCACATTTCCAATACCTCCCAAGAAGGTGCCTATTGATTGTAGTTCTCCAACCAGTGCAGGGCCATTATAGCAAAATCCTTAAAGTCAACTTCGCGGTCGCCTACTTATACCAGCTTGTTTGTTTGAACCAATCTTCAGCAAGCAAGGCAAAGTCAACCGTATTAACTATTCCATTTCTATCAAAATCTCCGGGGCACTCGGTGTTGCTGTTTAGCCAATATTCTGACCAATCGGCAAGGTCAACAAAATTGACTATACCATTGTTGGTCAAATCAGCCAGTAGTGCCCAATCATAAGGCGGCATACTTGCTTCAGCTGTGCCGCCATAAGCGCCCATATCGATGCGGAGGTTTCGGCCCCATTGATTGTTGGGGTCAACGGGAATGGTGAGGGGTTCATCGCCTAGCGGTGAGCCGGGATTGCCGGCGTCAATACACCGGCTGGTTACATCATCCCAGGTCCAGACCTTGCGGCTTATGTCCCATCGCCAGCCCTCGCTTTTCAAATGGTAATCACCATTAGCAGGATCAACAAAACATGGATCGGCGTCAATGTTGCCTTGGCCGTCTCCAGTCCAGTTCCGGATGCAGGAATAGGTAGGAACGGACCAAGGATCAATCTCGTTTGTATTCCCCCAGAGGATGCAATTTGTAACGTTGGCCGGTCCTGCAACACCGCCAGTATTTCCGATAATCGTATTGTGACTAACCTCTACAAGCGCCATAGCATCTTCGCACAAGATTCCATGGCCTGTATTGTCAGCAATGATATTGTTTATAATCTTTGGTGAGGAAAGTTTACTGTATATGCCATGGGCACCATTGCCATTGCCAATAATTTTATTATTGATAATTATTGGTCCACTAAAACCACAAAATATGCCTCCTCCACTTCCTCCACTATACTTAGGGATAGAATTGTTAATAATCAAGTTATTCTTGATTGTTGGCGACGAGCGGTAGCACCAAATTGCTCCCCCAGTATAGTGATAACCGTTAGTAATGGTAAAACCATCAACAACGGAATTTTCACCTTCCCAATTATCAAAATAAAATCCACGAGCTCGATGTTGCTCGCTTCCCTGGCAATCAATGATGCAATTTTTGGGACCATTTTTGCTACGTACTGTTATAGCTTTGCCCTTAAAATCAATGTCGTGGTTACCGGTGCCTGTGTATGTTCCATCGAGGACAATCACGGTTTCGGGGTTCTTTGCTATAGCAATCGCTTCCTGAATGGCATCAAATGGGTGGGCTCTGGTTCCATCCTCAAGAGGATCGCTTATGTTCGGGTCACCGGCAGATGGGTCGGAAGGTGCATTGTCATCAACATACCAGTGGCGCTGAACCTCATAGGCACCTATATCGACAATAGGAGGAATCCCACTGCCGGTGTCCAAAGTATCTGGGTCGTCAACAAAACGGAAATTGCCAGCGAGGTCAAAAATTTCTGTAGGCGAGATAGCCATGTTATCCCCAGCATCGATGCAAGGGGAGTCTGGCTGAATTCGATAATCGCCATCAAAACAGACATCATCGAAGAGATTGCTTGGCGTATGGTGAGGGTCAGACCAATAACCGGGTTTAACAAAACAAGGGTCAGCATTAATATTTCCTTGACCCGGAGAACCACCCTTAACATTACTATAGGTCACAATAGAAGAAGGATATATTTCATCTGGCCAGTTATCCCAAACAATACAGTTTGTCAACGTGACACCACCACCAATACCACCATTCCGGAGAGCTCGATTATTGGCAACTGTACAGTTGAACAGTGTTGCCCAAGCCCCAGTGTCCATGCCACCACCTTGCTCTGTAGCAAGATTCCCAACGAATAAGCAGTTCTTCAACACCGGGTTTCCACTGTTCTGCACAGCCAGCCCTGCGCCATCCTCAGCACAGTTTGCTATAAAAATCGAGTTCAGAATCGTAGGACTACTACCAATGCAACAAATTCCCCCTCCCTTCAAAGCGTAGCCATTGGTAATCGTAAAGCCTTCCAAAACAGAATCGGAGCCTTCCCCACTGTAAAAATAGAATCCTCGGTGGTGGTCCTTCCATGAGCCTTGGCAATCGATGATGCAAGACCTCGGTCCTCCCTCGGAACGTACGGTAATAGCTCTACCCTTAAAATCTATGTCCCGGTTACTGTTACCAGTATAAATTCCATCAAGAACAATGACGATGGTCTTCCGATTCCGCGCTTTATCAATAGCTTCCTGGATGGCGTCGAATGGGTGCGCTTGGGTTCCATTTTCCAGAGGGTCACTAATATTAGGGTTACCTGGCCCTGGGTCACTGTATGCGTCATCGTCAATATATAAAATCTGTGATATTGGCACAACATCAAAATACGATTTGCTTGCATCCGCCGTGCCGCCGTAAGCGCCCATATTGATTATCCCACCGTTTGGAAACGGCTCTAATCCGATGGGACTGCACGGATCCCCCATATCAATGCACAGACTTGTTACATTGTCCAAAACCCATTTTTTACTGATAGGGTCCCAGCGTCCTGCCTGAGATTTTAGATGATAATCACCATTGACCCATACGCCATTTGTGTCCCAATAACCCGGCTCAACAAAACAGGGGTCAGTGTCGATATTGCCCTCGCCGCCACTGCCCCAACCCTGGATGCAATTGAAGGAAAGTATCACATCCCACGGAATCTGTTCCGGTGAATTTCCCCAGATAATGCAGTTGCGAATTACCCCATGGCAGTAAGCCAGTCCACCAACCCATCCACCTGCATTTCCGGTGATTGTATTATTTAGAATAGTGCCATTACAATAGCTTAGCCCACTGGCGCTCTCACATCCACCGGATATGTTACCAGCGATTATATTGTTGCGGATGAGGCCATTACACTCGTAGAGTCCCCCTCCGCCTTGATACCAACGAGCGTAGTTGTTAGTGATGATGTTTTTCTCGATGAGTCCGTCACAGCAGGAAATCCCACCGCCATCCCAAGCGGAGTTACGAGTGATAATGTTATTTCTAATAGTCGCCCGAGTGTGATTCTCCTCCCAGCCTCCGCATATTCCACCACCTCCTCTGGAATATTCGCCGTCGTGAGAGCCATTTTGAATTGTGAAGCCGGAAAGGACAGCAGTCTCGTTTTCTGTTCCAGCAAAGGTAACTACTGATTCAAGATTGTTCCCGTCAATAATTGTTGCAGCTACTATATCTTGATTATTTGGGTTTTTGCTTCTTAGGTTAATATTCTTGCCTTTGAAGTTGATATTTTCAAAATACTTTCCCTCGGCAACGATGATTGTATCTCCATCAATCGCTGTATCAATTGCTTCTTGGATGGTGTC
>Ga0315288_10013259_pt1 | contig 10323 bp, 13 predicted proteins | sample YL17G11_20_MG_FD_203454 | JGI IMG/M metagenome (GOLD analysis project Ga0315288, IMG submission 203454) | Sediment microbial communities from Yellowstone Lake, YNP, Wyoming, USA - YL17G11_20 | ecosystem: Environmental > Aquatic > Freshwater > Lake > Sediment | place: USA: Wyoming | collected...
CTGCTTGACGGGCTCGAGGCCCTTCAGGACCCGGATCGAGGCTTCGGCGTATTTCGATATCTTGGTCGGCATGGCGATGGATTCTAGGTAGGCCCTGGCGACGCAAGGATCGCGCACCCGCTAGAGTCGCGGCATGCACGTCCCAAGCCACACCACGCCACCACTCTCGCTGACCCAGGTGCTGCTCTGTGGCGCCGCGATCGTCACGCTGACGATGGGCATCCGCCACGGCTTCGGCCTGTGGTTGCAGCCGATCACGATGGAGCGCGGCTGGCCGCGCGAAACCTTCGCCTTCGCGCTGGCGGTGCAGAACCTGGCGTTCGGCCTGGCGGGGCCGCTGGCGGGCCTGTGGGCCGACCGCTTCGGCGCGTTCCGCGTGCTGCTGGCGTGCGGCGTGCTTTACGCGCTCGGTCTGGTACTGATGGGCCTGAGCAGCACCGGGCTGGCGTTCACCGGCAGCGCCGGGTTGCTGATCGGCATCGCCCAATCAGGCTCGACCTATGCCGTGGTGTTCGGCGTGATCGCGCGCAACGTGGCGCCCGACAAACGCTCATGGGCGATGGGAGTGGCTGCCGCTGCCGGCTCATTTGGGCAATTCCTGATGGTGCCGGTGGAGGCCTGGTTGATCGCCCACAGCGGTTGGCAGAACGCCTTGTTCATTCTGGGCGTGGCTGCGCTGGGCATCCTGCCGCTGGCGCTGGGCCTGAAGGAGCCTCGCGCCGCCGTGCCGACGCACGGGCAGAGCGTGGGGGCGGCGCTGCGCGAAGCGTTCGCCTACCCGAGCTTTCGCCTCCTGATGGCCGGCTACTTCGTCTGTGGGTTCCACCTGCTGTTCATCGGCGTGCACATGCCGAGCTACCTCAAGGACCACGGCATGGACCCTGGCGTGGCCACCACCGCACTGGCGCTGATCGGCCTGTTCAACGTCTTCGGCTCTTATGCGGCGGGCGCGCTGGGCAACCGTTGGCCCAAACGCTACATCCTGGCTGCCATCTACTCGCTGCGGTCGGCCGCGATCGTGGCATTCGTTGCCTTGCCGCTCACGCCGTCGAGCGTGTACGTCTTTTCCGCCGCGATGGGCCTGTTGTGGCTGTCCACAGTGCCGACCACCAACGCGCTGGTAGCACAGATCTTCGGCGCGAGGTACCTGTCGATGCTGAGCGGGTTCGTCTTTCTCAGTCATCAGGTCGGTGCCTTCCTCGGCGCCTGGCTCGGCGGCAGACTCTACGACTCCCTGGGCAACTACACCGCGATGTGGTGGATCTCGGTGGCGCTGGGCCTCTTCGCAGCACTGATCAATCTGCCGGTGCGCGAAACGGCGATCCGGCGCACGGCGGCGGTGCCAGTATGAAACGTCGCCCGCCAGGCTGGCTCCAGTCGCGCCTGCTGTGGGGCGCGGTGTCAGCGCTGGTCCTGGGCTTGGTGTTCGTGTCTTACCTTCAGCCCGGCCTGATGTTCGATCTGGCCAACCGGGTCTGGAGTTGCTTCTGAACGCTCATCCAGCACTGGCGCCTTCCGGCTGGGTGATGCGCTGGTCGCGGCTGATTGCGCCGGGCGGCACGGTGCTGGACGTGGCTTGCGGCAGCGGCCGACACATGCGCTGGCTCGCAGCCCAGGGCTTTGCCGTTTGCGGCGTCGACCGCGAGGCGGCGCTCCTGGCGCCGCTGCAGCCGATCGGCCGCACCGTCGCAGCCGACCTCGAAGGCGGGCCCTGGCCGCTGGCCGGCGAGCGCTTCGATGCCGTGGTCGTGACGAACTACCTGTGGCGCCCGCTGTGGCCGGCGCTGCAGGCCAGTCTGGCCGACGGCGCGGTCCTGATCTACGAAACCTTTGCCGTCGGCAACGAGGCCTTCGGCAAGCCGTCCAACCCCGACTTCCTGCTGCGCCGGGGTGAGCTGCTCGAGGCCTGCCGCGGCCTGCACGTCGTGGCCTACGAAGACGGCTGGCTCGACGATCCGCCGCGTTGCGTCCAGCGGATGGCTGCCATCAACGCACCCGCTGCTGGCGCGCTCTTTGCGCTCTAGCCGCCGGTCCGCGCGGCGGCAGCTAAAATCGCCGGCTTGCAAAATCCTCAGCTTCCCATGAACCCGATTGTTGGCAGCATCGTCGCGCTGGTCACTCCGATGCAGGACGACGGCAGCGTCGACTACCCCGCATTGCGCCGGCTGATCGACTGGCATGTTGAAGAAGGCACGGCCTGCATCGGCGTGGTCGGCACCACCGGTGAATCGCCGACCGTCGATGTACCCGAGCATTGCGAGATCATCCGCGTCGCCGTCGAGCATGCTGCGGGCCGCGTGCCGGTGATGGCCGGCGCGGGCGCGAACTCCACGCGCGAGGCCATCGAACTGTCGAAGTTCGCTCTCGACGTCGGCGCCGATTGCACGCTGCAGGTGGTGCCCTACTACAACAAGCCGACGCAGGAAGGCATCTACCGCCATTTCCGCGCAATCGCCGAGTCGGTCGACATCCCGGTGGTGCTCTACAACGTACCGGGCCGCACGGTGGCCGACATGCAGCACGAGACGGTGCTGCGGCTGGCCCAGGTGCCCGGCATCGTCGGCGTCAAGGAGGCCACCGGCAACATCGACCGCGCAGCCTGGTTGATCAAGCAGGCCCCGAAGGGCTTCTCGATCTACTCCGGCGACGACCAGACTGCCATCGCACTGATGCTGCTCGGCGGCCACGGCAATGTCAGCGTCACCGCCAACGTGGCGCCGCGCGCGATGGCCGAGTTGTGCCGTGCCGCCATCGCCGGCAACGCCAGGCAGGCCAGCGAGATCCATTTGAAGTTGCTGTCCTTGCACAAGCAACTCTTCGCCGAAGCCAACCCGATCCCGGTCAAGTGGGCGCTGGCGCGGCTGGGTCGCTGCGGGCCGGCATTGCGGCTGCCGCTGGTCGCCCTGTCCGAATCCCTGCGCGCGCCGCTCGAGCAGGCGATGCGCGACGCCGGCGTGCTGTAGACCACAGCCGACCGAGAACCCTTGTCGTCAGTCCGAGTCCCCTGTCCTTCAGACCGCCGGTCGCTGCAACGCGCCGCCCCACCCATGCACCCTGTGATCGCGTCCTCGCCCTCCGTCCTGCGCCTGGCCCTGTTGCTCGCCACGGCCTGCGCGCTGGGCGCTTGCTCCAGCATCGACAGCACACTGTCAGGCGAGAGAGTCGACTACAAGAGCCAATCGGCCAAGACCGCGCCGCTCGAGATACCGCCCGACCTGACACAACTGCAGCGCGAAGGGCGCTACCTGCCGCAGGGCGGCGGCGCCGTCAGCGCCAGCAACTTCAACTCAGTGGCGGCCACTTCGGCCGCAGCCGCAAGTGCGGCCGGCAACATCGCTCCGAGCAGCATCGGCCAGATGCGCGTCATGCGAGACGGCAACCAGCGCTGGCTGTCCGTGCCGATGCCGGCCGAGCAGTTGTGGCCGCAATTGCGCTCGTTCTGGGAGGAACGCGGCTTCTCGCTGGTGATCGACAACCCGGAGACCGGGGTGATGGAAACCGACTGGGCCGAGAACCGCGCCAAGATTCCGCAGGACGTCATCCGCCGCACCATCGGCCGCGTCCTCGATTCGCTGTACGACAGCGGTGAGCGCGATCGCTTTCGCGTGCGCGTCGAGCGCAGCGCAACCGGCAGCGATGTCTTCATCAGCCACCGTGGCATGACCGAGGTCTACACCTCCGACCGCAAGGAACAAACCACCTGGACCAATCGCCCCAGCGACCCGCAGCTCGAAGCCGAGTTCCTGTCGCGCCTGATGGTCAAGCTCGGCGCCAAGGAAGACGTGGCGCGCACGGTGGTCGCCAACCCGGTGACCAGCGCTCCGCGGGCACGAGCCGTCGCTGGTCAGGCCGCTGCGACGCTGCAGGTCGACGAGGGCTTCGATCGTGCCTGGCGGCGTGTCGGCCTGACGCTGGACCGCAGCGGCTTCACCGTCGAGGATCGCGACCGCGCCAGTGGCCTGTACTTTGTTCGCTATGTCGACCCCAAGGATGCCGCGACAGCCGACCAGAGCTTCCTTGCCAAGGTGTTCAACCTCGGCAAGTCCGAGACGGCACAGGCCCCCGGGCGCTACCGCATTGCCGTCAAGGCCGACGGCGAGCGAACCAGCGTGTCGGTGCAGAACGCCCAGGGCGGCCCGGAGAACAGCGCAGTCGGCCAGCGCATCGTGGCCCTGCTGGTCGAAGACCTGAAGTAACGCCTCGCGACTGCCCGCAGTGCTGCGCTTCACCAGCCTGGGCAGCGGCAGCAGCGGCAACGCCACGCTGATCGAGGCACAGCCGCGGGATGGCGCGCGCGCCACACGCCTGCTCGTCGATTGCGGCCTGCCGCCGCGCCAGCTTGCCGCACGCCTGGCCGCACGCGGCCTGTTGGTGGCGGACATCGACGCGGTGTTCGTCACGCACGAGCACAGCGACCACGTCGGTGGGGTGCTGGCCCTGCAGCGGCGCCATGGCACGCCGGTGTGGGCCAGCGCCGGCACTTGGGCCCAGGCCACAGCGAAGGCAGCCGATGCACCGGCGTGCCATGCCGCGCGCGACGGTGAAGCGATCGTGATAGGTGCCCTGACACTGCAGCCCTTTGCCGTGCCGCACGACGCCGCCGAACCCTTGCAGCTGACCTGCAGCGACGGCCGGCATTGCGTCGGTGTCCTGACCGATGTCGGCGAGCCGACCGATGCCGTGGTGCGCGCCCTGCAGGGCTGCGACGCGCTGCTGCTTGAAGCCAATCACGACACCGACCTGCTGGCCGCAGGCGGCTATCCGGTGTGGTTGAAGCGACGCATCGCCGGGCCCCGCGGCCACCTGGCCAATAGCCAATCGGCCACCCTGCTCGACGCCTGCCGGCATGACGGCCTGCGCCATGTGGTCGGCGCGCACCTCAGCCGGCAGAACAACCGACCCGAACTGGCGCTGGCCGCGCTGCGTCGCGCTCTCGGTGCCGCCAGCACGCAACTCGTGGTGGCCAATGCGGCCGAGGGTTGCGCCTGGATCGAGCTGCGCTGAAAGCGCAAAGCAGAAAGCCGCCCGGAGGCGGCTTTCGTTGAGTGATCGGCGAACCGATTACTTCTTCGGGGCGGCGGCGTCCTTCATGGCGCCGGTGGCAGCCGAGGCGGCACCGGTCATGGCCGACGCAGCGGCGTCGGTGGCGACAGCGGCAGTCGTGGCAGCGCCAGCGACGGCGGCGGATGCGGCGTCAGCCACAGCGGCCGAAGCAGCGGCGGCCACAGGGGCCATGGCCGATGCAGCAGCAGCAGCGGCCGGGGCAGCAGCTTCTTCAGCCTTCTTGCCGCAAGCGGACAGGGTGACGGCAGCAACCAGGGCGGCCAACAGGAGCGACTTGTTCATGAGAAATATCCTTGGAGTTCAGTGAGTCGAACGATTAGCAGTAATTGGTGGATTCCAAAGAATCCGCTTCGATCAAGGACAAGAAACGCTCGAACCGCCCTTGTACCTAGCCAAAGATTATAGCGTTCCTAGGGATTTGCCCTATAAGCCGAGTGTATTGGCCGGAAAGTCGGCCTCTGAACGTTGCATAAGCACATCAGCCACCTCGCGCCAGGCGCTGATCTCGCTGTCGTCGCGCAGCCAATGGCCGCGCCACTGCAGGCGATCGGCCAGTTGCAGGCTGTGCGGGCCGGCCAGCAGCAAGGTGGGGACCTGCGAGGTTTCGATTTCGGTGGCACGGCACTCGATCACATGCGCCCAGTCGCGGCGCCATGCTGTGAAGCGCGGACAGTGCCGCGACAGGTCGTCGAAGCGGGCGGCGATCATCAGCAAGCGGCGCATCGGCAGCCGCGCCCAGGCGGTCAACGCACTCAGCACCTGGGGATCCTCGAGCGGCCAGGCTTCGAAGTCGGGATCGACGAAGCACAACTCGCGGGCCCGTTCGCTCGCGGCATGTGACAGCGCGAAGCGCACGGCCGCGGTGAATTCGCTGCGCCCGTCGATCAGCGCAGCACCTTGGGGAGCATCGGGGTTCATGCAAGCCTCCTCACAACCGAGTCTCAATCGATGGCTCGCAGCCAACCGCTGGCCAGCCATTCATCGAGCATGGCTCGCGCTTCTCGGCTGGCTGCGCGCACATCGCGGGCACCGAGTTCGCGCTGGTCGGCCAGCGTGCGCATCAACTGCGCGTCGCGGCCCGCGGCGCGCAGTGATTCGCCGTTGATGAAGATGTGTCGTGCGTCGTAGGCCATGCGCGAGCGGCGGTCGAGCAGCACGCCGCTGTCGGCATTTTGCACCGTACCACGCGGCACGTCGAACCAGACTTGAGCCTTCGGTTCGGTGAGCCATTCACCGAGCGTGCGTTCCAGCACCACCGCGTCGGCCACGGCCCGCGCGACCGCGTCGCGGGCGAAACGCTGCAAGGCCTGCGGCACGGCGCCCGGCGCTGCCGTGGCAGGTTGCGCTGGGTCGCGGTAGCGCGGCGGCGCGCTCCTTCCCGAGGCCACAGCATCTGCCAGGCGCGCGAGCAAGGCCTGCGCCAGTTCGTCGGCGCAAGGAGCGCGAAAGCCGATCGAGGCGGTCATGCAGTCATTGCCCACGGCCACGCCGTCATGGGCCCAACCGGGAGGCAGGTAGAGCAGGTCGCCGGGTTCGAGCACCCAGTCCTGCTCGGGTTCGAACTGTGCCAGCATCTTCAGCGGCACACCCTCGCGCAACTGTGGCCGGCGCGTGCGGCCGATGCGCCAGCGGCGCTGGCCCTGCACCTGCAGAAGGAACACGTCATACGAATCGATGTGCGGGCCAACGCCGCCACCATCGCTGGCGTAGGACAACATCAGGTCGTCGAGCCGTGCGGCCGGCACGAAGCGAAAGCGCGACAACAGCTCGTGAGCGGCGTCGACATGCAAGTCCAGCCCCTGTACCAGCAGCGTCCAGCCTGGTCGGGTCAGTGGTGGCAGGCTGCGCCGCGGCAATGGCCCATGCCGCAGTTGCCAATGGTCGCGGCCATCGTGCTGGATCAGCCGCGACTCGACGTCGTCGCGCGCTGCCAGCGCGAACAGCGCCGTGCGGGACAGCGGCGCTGACACGCCTGGCACGGCCTGGCGCACCAGGCGCGGCTTCTTGTGCCAATGGCGGCGCATGAACTGCACCGGCGACAGGCCACCGAGCAGCGTCTGGGGGTGGTTCAGGTCCATTCGACGATTGTCGTGCTGTGCCATCATTGTCCAATGCTGATTCAGAAACCTTGCGTCGTGGCCCTCGTCTGGCAGTTGTCGGACGCACAGAGCCAGGCCATCGACGAACTGGTCGATCCGGTGGAGTTCTACTTCGGTGGCGACGACCTGTTGCCCAAGGTGGAAGAGGCGCTTGCCGGCCAGGCGGTGGGCTTCGAGGCGCACCTGCATCTTGAGCCCGAGCACGCCTTCGGTGAGTACGACAGCGCGCTGGTGTGCTTCGAAGACCGGTCCCTGCTCCCCGCCGAGGTGGAGCCCGGGATGCAATTGGAAGGCCTGCCCGACGGCAGCGCCACGCCCGACATGCCGCCCGACACGCTGTACACGGTCACCGAGGTCTACCCCTCGCACGTGGTGCTCGACGGCAACCACCCGCTGGCCGGCATGGCACTGCGCCTGCACCTGACGGTGCGCGGCGTGCGTGAAGCAACGAGAGCCGAAATCGAGGCCGGCAGCCTCGGCGGCAACGTGCTCGATGGGCTGGAAGTACTCCCCGCTGCGCGCGGGGTGCACTGAGGAAGTCACGACCCCCGGCCCACTGCGCCGGCTGCTTCAGGCGGAGCCCGGCGCGGCCAGCGTCTCAGCGCTTGCCGGTCGAGCCGAAGCCGCCCTCGCCGCGGTCTGAGGAGGCAAACGTGTCGACGCGACGGAACGAGGCCTGCACCACCGGCACGATGACCATCTGTGCAATGCGCTCCATCGGCTCGATGACGAACGCAGCGCTGCCGCGGTTCCAGCAACTGACCATCAAAGGACCCTGGTAGTCGCTGTCGATCAGGCCGACCAGGTTACCCAGCACGATCCCGTGCTTGTGGCCCAGGCCCGAGCGCGGCAGCAACATCGCGGCCAGGCCCGGATCGCCGATGTGAATCGACAGCCCGGTCGGAATCAGCTGCGTCTGGCCAGGCACCAGCGTCAGCGCCTCGTCCAGACAGGCCCGCAGGTCCAGACCCGCGCTGCCCGGCGTGGCGTAGTGCGGCAAGTGCGCGGCCATGCGCGCGTCGAGCACCTTGATGTCGATGGTGGTCACGGCCTGCCCAGGCGGATGGCGATCTCGCGCACCAGCTCGCGCGCCAAGCTCAGCTTGTCGGCGCGCTGACCGGCACCCGGCAACTCGCGCTCGCCCTGCTCATCGACCAGCAGCAACGCGTTGTCATCCTGGCCGAAGGTGGCCGGACCGAGGTTGCCGACCATCAGCGGCACGTTCTTGCGCACCCGCTTCTCGCGCGCGTGCCGCGCCACGTCGTCGCTCTCGGCGGCGAAGCCGACGCAGAACGGGGGCCCGGGCAAAGCGGCCACGGCAGCCAGGATGTCGGAGTTTTCGGTCAGCTCGAAACTCGGCGCGTCGCGGCCGCCGGCCTTCTTGATCTTCTGCGCCGCGGCCTGCGCCGGCCGCCAGTCGGCCACCGCGGCGGTGGCGACAAACACGTCATGCGATGCAGCCAGCGGCAGCACCTGGGCGTGCATCTGCTGCGCGCTGCGCACGTCGATGCGGGTCACGCCACGCGGCGTTGGCAACGCCACCGGGCCGGCGACCAGGGTCACGCGTGCGCCCGCCTCGGCGGCGGCGCGGGCCACCGCAAAACCCATCTTGCCGCTCGACAGGTTGGTGATGCCGCGCACCGGGTCGATCGCCTCGTAGGTCGGGCCCGCAGTCACCAGCACCGAGCGGCCGGCCAGCCGCTTGGGTTGGAAGAACGCGATCAGCTCGTCGCAAAGAACGTCGGCCTCCAGCATGCGGCCATCGCCGACTTCGCCGCAGGCCTGATCGCCGGCCTCGGGGCCGAGCACCACGGCGCCGTCGGCGACGATCTGCGCCACGTTGCGCTGCGTCGCCGGGTGGGACCACATCTCGCGATTCATCGCCGGCGCGACCAGCAACGGGCACCGGCCGATCGGCCGCGCCAGGCATGCCAGGCTCAGCAGCTCGTCGGCCCGGCCCTGCGCCAGCCTGGCGATGAAGTCGGCGCTGGCCGGCGCCACCAGGACGGCATCGGCCTCGCGCGTGAGGTTGATGTGAGCCATGTTGTTGACGTCCCGGGCGTCCCATTGACTGGTGAACACGGGTCGATTGGACAGCGCCTGCAGGGTCACCGCACCGATGAAACGCTCGGCCGCCTCGGTCATCACCACCTGCACGGTCGCGCCGGCCTTGACCATTTCGCGCACCAGCAGCGCCGCCTTGTAGCAGGCGATGCCGCCGGTCAGGCCGAGCACGATGTGGCGCGCAGCGAGGTCTTGTCGATCGCTCATGGGTGCGACTCTAGCAGCGCCATCGGCGGCACTGCTCAGCGCAGCAAAGGCGGCCGCGGATGCAGGCGTGCCATGGCATGCACGTCGGCGTAGACGCCGTCGCGCAACGCGTAGGCACGATGGGTGCCTTCGAGCTCGAAGCCAAACTTGCGGTACAGCGCGATGGCTGCATCGTTGTCGGTGAACACGGTCAGTTCGATGCGCAGCAACTGTGCCCATTGGTCGGCCCAGTCGACCAGCGCCGCCATCAGTGCCGAGCCGACACCTTGGCCCTGGGCCGACCGCGCGACGGCAATGCCGAGACCGGCCACATGGCGCCGCCGCAATGCCGGCACGCCGTGCAGGCCGGCGTTGCCAACGACCGTGCCACCGCGTTCGGCCACCAGCATCAGCTCGAAGGCAGCATTGCCGGCCGGCATCTCGTCGATGCGTTTGCGCCAGAAGTCTTCGCTGCCATGCGGCATCTGCAACAGGCCGCGCGCCACCCACGGATCCGACATCATGGCAGCGATGGCCGGCGCGTCGTCGCGACGCACGCGGCGCACAACCATCGCCTGGGCCTCAGACACGTTCGGCCACCCAGCCCGCCACCGAGGCCAGCGCTTGCGGCAGCGCCGCGGCGTCCGTGCCGCCCGCCATCGCCATGTCGGCCTTGCCCCCGCCCTTGCCGCCAACCTGCTGGGCGACGAAGTTGACCAGCTCGCCGGCCTTGATCTGGCCGATGCGGTCGGGCGTCACGCCGGCCGCAAGTTGCACCTTGCCGCCATCCAGGGCCGCCAGCACGATGACCGCACTCTTCAACTTGTCCTTGAGCTTGTCCATCGTCTCGCGCAGCGTCCTGGCGTCCGCCCCGGCGAGCATCGCGGCCAGCACTTTCAGGCCCTTGATG
>Ga0315288_10013262_pt1 | contig 10320 bp, 3 predicted proteins | sample YL17G11_20_MG_FD_203454 | JGI IMG/M metagenome (GOLD analysis project Ga0315288, IMG submission 203454) | Sediment microbial communities from Yellowstone Lake, YNP, Wyoming, USA - YL17G11_20 | ecosystem: Environmental > Aquatic > Freshwater > Lake > Sediment | place: USA: Wyoming | collected...
GCCGGGAAATCGATCGTCAGTGCCGGCCTTGTCGTGTCCGGCGGGACGGCCACCGAGAATGTAACCATCTCCATGTAGGTGTTACCAGAGGTGTCCGTGGCCCTCGCGTGGACCGTGTTCGAACCCGTTTTTACATGGACCTGGGCGCTCCAGGCCGTGGTCCCCGCCGCCGGGGCCCAGGTCGTTCCGTCGGTGGAGACCTCTACGTTCTGGACGGCCACATTGTCCGAGGCCGACCCCTGAACGTCGAACGCTGTCGTGTTCGCCGGAAGGACCTGCCCGACAGTTGGTGCAGTTATATGTACCACGGGTGGCACGCTGTCGCCGGCCGAGACATTGACGGTGATGTTGACCTGGGACTCCCTGATGTTGGCCGCCGCGTCCCTGGCCCGGGCGTGCAATGTGTTCTTCCCCGACTGGACGGCCAGTTTCGCGGACCATGCTCCGGTGCCAGAGGCTGAGGCCCATACAATGCCGTCTATGGATACCTCCACGAGCGTTACCCCGACGTTGTCCGAGGCCGTCCCCGAGATGTTCATCTGGGCGGTTCCGACCGGGAAGGCCCTGCCCTCCGCCGGGGCTGTTATTGTGATATTGGGCCGCTGCGTGTCGGCGGGGGGCGCCTTGACTGTGATATTGACCTTGGCGGTCCTGATATTGTTGGCCGCGTCTTTGGCCCTGGCCTGGATGGTGTTGCTTCCTGTAGCCACGGTCACGGTCGTGGTCCAACTGGTCGTTCCTGTAGCTGGTTGCCAGTTGGCCCCGTCGGTGCTCACCTCGACCGATGTGACACCGACATTGTCAGACGCGGTCCCAGAAGCCTGGACCTGGACCGTTCCCTGGGGGAACTGCTGGCCCTCGGTGGGGGCCGATATCGCGATGGCGGGTTTGACCGTGTCGGCCAAGTTCTTCTCGGGGACCGAGTACTTGGCGGTATTCCACTGGTCCCCTGACTCTGCGCCATCCCCGTTCGCAGAGAGCCCTGCGACGTTGAACTGGACGGTCCCTGAACCTTGGGCCGGGGCTGTCCAGTCCACGTTCCATTGCCGCTGTTTGTCCCCTGCGGTCGTGTGTGTCGCTTCGCCGCTGATTATCTGGACCGAGCTTGACCCTTGAGGAACGGCCAGCACGCCAGCGGTCGCATCAAGGTCGAAGCCCCCCTGACTGACACCGCCGGGCGAAGGCCCGCCGGTGACCTTGACCGTTAGCGGATAAATCGTGGCGGGCGTGTATTCCGTGGGCAGACCGGTGATAGACACATTGACCCCCGACGAGGGACTGCTGCCGTGGCATCCGCATCCCAAGGTGGCCCCACCTGTGTAGCCGGACGTTTTCGCATTGACCTGCAACTGGATCGCGGCCAGGCTTAGGCTTCCCAGGACGATGAGGGCCATGATGGCCATTTTCCTTGGGAGCATCTTTTTAGCATGAGAGTTCAAGGGGTCCGCCTCTACTCATTGAATGTGGTTCGGGAAATAGAAGTAAGGGAATCGAAATACGTATCCACATATAAAAGATACGGAAGAAAATGGAGGACTACCGCCTCATTGGGATTTTCACTCCCTTCTTCTTCGCGACCTTGATGGCCTCGTCGTAGCCAGCGTCGGCATGCCGTATGATCCCCATGCCCGGGTCCGTCGTGAATACTCGCTCGATCCTCTCGTCGGCCTCCTCGGTCCCGTCGGCCACGACGACCATGCCCGCGTGGGTCGACAGGCCTATGCCGACGCCACCCCCGTTATGAATGTGCACGCTATCCGCACCGGCTGCACAGTTCAGGAGGGCGTTCAGCAGGGGCCAATCCGCCACCGCATCGGTGCCGTCCTTCATGCCCTCGGTCTCGCGGTAGGGCGATGCCACGGACCCGCAGTCCAGGTGGTCCCTCGTTATTGCGATGGGAGCCTTGAGCTCCCCGTCGCGGACCATCCTGTTGATGATCCTCGCGAACCGGGCTCTCTCGCCGAAGCCGAGCCAGCAAACGCGCGCGGGCAGGCCCTGGAACTTGATGTGCTTTTGGGCCAGCTTGATCCAGTTGACGAGCTGGGCGTTGTCCTTGAACTCCTTCATGACGACCTCGTCTGTCTTCCGTATATCCTCGGGATCCCCGCTCAGGGCCAGCCAGCGGAACGGCCCGCGGCCCTCACAGAACATGGGCCGGATGTAGGCGACGACGAAGCCCGGGTACTCGAACGCCTCCTTGAGGCCAGCCGTCTGTGCCTGGCCCCGCAGGTTGTTCCCGTAGTCGAAGACGACGGCACCCTTTCTCTTCATCTGGACCATTGCCTTGCAGTGCTCCTTCATGGCCCTGAAAGCCTCGCGCTTGTACTTCTCGGGGTTCTTCTTCCTCAATGCCACGGCCTCGTCGAGCGACATCTTGTTCGGGACGTAGCCGTAGAGCGGGTCGTGGGCCGAGGTCTGGTCGGTGACGACATCGGGTATCTTGCCCATCTTGACGAGCTTCGGGAAAATGTCGGCCGCGTTCCCGACCAGCCCGACGCAGTGGCCCTGCTTGGCCTTCCTATATTTCTCCATGATGGCCAGGGCCTCATCAAGGTCGTGGACCATCTCGTCGCAGTAGCCCGTATCGAGCCTCTTCTTTATCCTGGCCCCGTCTACCTCGACGATAATGCCGCTCCCGCCGGCCATTTTAATGGCCAGGGGCTGGGCACCGCCCATGCCTCCGCAACCGCCGGTGAGGCAGAATTTCCCCTTGAGGTCACCCTTGAAGTGGGCACGGCCCACGGCCGCGAAGGTCTCGTAGGTCCCCTGGATGATGCCCTGGGTCCCGATGTAGCACCAGGACCCGGCGGTCATCTGGCCGTACATCATGAGGCCCTTCTTCTCGAGCTCCGTGAAATGCTCGAATGTGGACCAGTGGGGAACTAGATTGGAATTGCATATGAGGACGCGCGGGGCCCTCGGATGTGTCCTGAAGACGCCGACGGGCTTACCCGACTGGACGAGCATGGTCTCGTCGTCCCCGAGCTCCACGAGAGTCTTCACGATGGCGTTAAAACAGTCCCAGTTCCTTGCGGCTTTGCCACGGCCGCCGTAGACGATGAGTTCCTCGGGCACCTCGGCGTTCTCGATGTTGTTGAACAGCATCCTCAGGATGGCCTCCTGGCGCCATCCCTTGCAGACGAGCTTCGTCCCTGTGGGGGCCTTGATCTTCCGCGCGTTCTTGCGGTCGTAGGTCTCCATGTCATCACCTGCGCGATAGGGCATTAAACCGCGGGATTAAAGACCTTTCCGACCGGGACTTCGCCAACCATAACAATTAAGAATGTCGAGTTTCAATATGACACATATCTTTCCCAATCAGAGCAGCGGCATCAATGGTCCCGTGATACCTGCATCCTGAGACGGGAGGTTCCCCCCATGAAATCAAACCGATCCGGTCCGAGACTCGTGTTGCTTTCGGTCGTGCTCCTGATGGCCCTGGCCGGCGTGCTGCCCTTTGTCGAGGTGACCGCACAGGGTGCCGGTCCATCGAGGGCCTCGTCCCGCGAGGCCTGCCCGGACAGCACGACGGGACTGTCGATCTCCGGGACGCACCACTACATGGGGACCTGCAGCATCTCCGGCGGCGATATCACGGTCGTGGCTGGTGCGGACGCGACGTTCGAGACCGTCACGCTCACGCACACCGGTGCCTTCGACATCTACAACTACGGGACCGTGAGGATCCTCAACTCGACCATCATTGGAGGGACGAGCTGGCACGGCATCTACAGCCAGGCGTCGGCCAAGCTCTTGAAGATCGAGAACAGTTCCGTCAAAGGCTGGACGGCCCAGGGTGCGAGGGCGAACACAGGCAATCGCGTCGAGATCGGCAACTCGTCGTTCGACGCGGGCCCGACCGGCAACTATGGCATCTACATGACGGCCCTGACCGGGGGCTACATCGCCAAGAACACGGTGAAGAACTCGTCCACATATGGAATGTATCTTTCCGGCTCGGCCAACCTCGATGTAAACAACAACACGGTGACCCAGACCGGTGGGACCTACGCGGCCTACCTCACATCGTACCTGGGAAGGTTCGACAACAACACCATCACGGGTGGCAACACGAACACCATCCGCGTCATCAACGAGGTCCCGAAATCGTTCTCGGGTAACAAGGCGAGGGGTATCGCGGCCAACGCAAGGCTGTACGTTTCGGGGATAACCCTGAACGCCTACTTCTGCGAGTTCAGACACAACCCTGGTGTCGATGTCCAGCTCGGGTCCGCCGCCAAGCTGATGGCCTACGACACGTACTTCGACACCACGACCTTCGCGGTCAGTACGGGCGTGGAGGTCTACTGGAGGGCCAATGTCACCGTCAGGTGGCTCAGCGACGGCTCCGCGGAGAAGGGCGCCAAGGTCAACATCACCAACGTCACCGGGTCTATGGACCCGCGGGACCTCACGACGGACGACAACGGACAGGTGCGGGATATCTATCTTCTTGAGTACAAGAATGACCCCGCCGGCAAGAAGGTCGCCTCGCCGTACAGGTTCAACGCGAGCGCCGTCCTCTACACCCCGGTCCAACGGACCTTCATCAACCACACCTACGCCAATATCACGAACGGCACCAACGAGCTCACCCTTTGGCTCGACGATGTGCCTCCCCCGCTCAAGGTCGTCGAACCCGTCGAGGGCCTCTTCACGAACAAGACATCCGTGACGCTCAAGGGAATGACCGAGGCAAACATATCGAAGGAGTGGCCTCTGAGGGTCGAGGTCCAGCTCGGAACGACCATATACAGACCCCCGGTCGGTGCGGACGGGAGCTTCACCCAGGACGTCCTGCTCCCTGACGAGGGGAAGCACCTGATAGGGATCATGGCCATCGACGAGATGTCCAATCTCAGGACCGCCCATGTCAATGTCACTAGGGACACAATCGTCCCCATATTGAACGTCACTTCGCCCTTGGATGGGACCCTGACCAACCAGTTCATGATCTCGGTCTCCGGTTGGACCGAGCTCGGGGTCAACCTTACCATCAACAACGTGACCGTGACCCTCGGCGCAGGAGTGGTGTTCGACTATCAATACAAGCTCAACGAGGGAGATAACACGATAACGGTCAAGGCCGAAGACAAGGCCCACAACAAGGCCATCAAGATATTGAAGGTCCGGTTAGACACCAAAATACCCCCGCTCAATGTCGTCGAGCCAGCCAAGGGCCTCAAGACCAACCAGCCAAATGTCAGGGTTTCGGGCACGACCGAGGAGAAGGCGAACGTGGCCATCAACGGCGCCGCGGTGCCGCTCATTGGCCCGTCGTTCACGATGACCATCAGGCTCAACGAGGGGCCGAACACCATCAAGATAACGAGCTGCGACGCCGCGAAGAACTGCAACACATCGTTCATCCATGTTATCCTCGATTCGATACCACCGCCCCTCGAGGTCGAGACCCCAAGGGACGGCCTCCTCACAAACATCAACAAGGTCATGGTATCGGGCAACACCGAGGCCGAAATCAACATCACCGTGAATGACGAACCGGCGAACCTGACCGGCTCGTTCTTCTCGTATGAGCTCGCCCTCCGGGAGGGTAAGAACACCGTTGTAGTTGTTGCCAGGGATGATGCCGGTAATGTGGTCACGAAGACCCTCTATGTCTACCTGGACACGGTGCTGCCGGCCCTGACGCTCGACGAGCCCAAGGACGGCGACAAGTTCAATGTCTCGGACATCGAGGTCAAGGGGACCAGCGAGGCCGGCGCCCAGGTCTCGATCAACGGCCTGAAGGTGGCGAATACAAACGGGGACTACGCGACCAGGACCACGCTAAAGGAGGGCGAGAACTCGATAACGGCGAGCGCCATGGACCTCGCCGGCAATGTTGCCAACCTCACCATCAAGGTATACCTCGACACGAAGGTCAAGCTCGAGGTGGACGGCCCGCCATCGGGGTCCTCGGCGGAGACCACGAACAGTTCATACGTGGTCTCGGGACGGACCGACCCGGACGCGGTCGTCCTTGTGAACGACCTGCCGGTCACGGTCAAGAAGGACGGGACCTTCAGGACGGAAGTGGCCCTGAACATCGGCGATAATACCATGACCGTGAAGGCCGTGGACCCGCTCGGCAACCAGGTCTCGTCAAGCTTCAAGGTCGTCCGGAAGGAGCCCCAGAAACCCCCGCCCATCATACCCACGGACCATGGGAACAGCGGCATGCTTGTTCCGCTGCTCGTGTTCGCCGCCGTCCTGGCCGCCGTGGGGATTGGCACGGGGCTCTACGTGAGGGGCCGCAAGGAGGAAAAGCCCGAGGAGAGCAAGCCCACCCCCACGAAGAGGACCGAGGCCCCCGCCCCACCGCCGGAGACCCCAAGGCATGCGCTGCCTCCCCCGCCGCCTCCTCCACCCCCACCGCCGGCGCCGGTCGCGCCCCCGAGGCCTTCCGCGGAAGAGCCTCCGCCGGGCATCTCCCCCGAGGCCCTGGGCTGGTTCGAGGAGGCCCAGCGGGCTGTCGATAAGGCCCAGGCCGATGGAGAGGTCGTCACCAAGCAAAGGACGCAGCTCAGGGTGGCCAAGACATACCTAGACAAGGGCAACAACGAGAAGGTCATCATCTACTCGAAGAAAATACTAGGACAGGGTTAAGCCGGCCGGTTCTTTCGGGGCCCGCCCCCTTCATGCTACGGTATGTCGGCAGGCCAAGCCATGCGAATAAAGGAAAAGGCATCGGAGGCAAGAGAACCTTTTCGAAATCAATACCAAAACGGTTATGTATAGACTATATTATGTATAGATGAAAAATAGACAGGCCCTATACGTATGAACTGTCTATTTTACTGGCCCTTGGCCAGATGGGAGGGGTCCTATGTCATCGAACCGCTCCGGTCCGAAGGTTCTTTTGTGCGCGCTAGCCCTTCTGATGGTCGTCCCCAACCTTGCCTTGATGGCGGTGGCGACAGCTGCTGAGACATCATCGACACCGGCGGAGCCCGAGCCCGCCCCGTCATCGCGCGCGTCCTCCAGGGAGGCCTGCCCGAGCAGCGCCGCCGGCTGGAGCATCACCGGCACCCACAGCTACACCGGCACATGCTCTGTCTCCGGCGGGGCCATCACTGTCAACGCTGGGGCCGACATAACCTTCGAGGCCGTGACGCTGACCCATACCGGTACCTATTATTTCTACAATCTCGGGACCCTGAGGATCCTGAACTCAACCATCCAGGGCGGCACGAGCTGGTACGGCATCTATTCGTACAGCAACTTCCCGCTCCTCAAGATCGAGAAGAGCGTCATCAAGAACTACATCATTTACGGTGTCTATGCCAACGCCGGAAAAAGGGTCGACATCGGCAACTCCACCATCGACAATAACAAACTGGGCGGTTCTTACGGATTCTACTGCTACAACAATGCCGCTGGGCACATCACTAAGAACAAGTTGACGAACATATCCTCCAGTTACGGGATGTACGTCTACCTCTCGAGCAATCTCTGGATAGACAACAACACCGTGACCATGTCGGCTGGGACCTATGGCACCTATCTGAACTCCTTCATGGGAGCCTACGACAACAACACGATCTCCGGTGGTGGAACGAACGTGTTGCGCGTCTATGGCCAAACCCCCAAGTCCTTCTGGTACAACAAGGCCTCCGGCACGGCCACAAGGTTATATGTCCAGTTAGTGACGCTCACAACCTTCTACTGCGACTTCAGGAGCGCGACCGGCCAGGACATCACGACCGCGGCCAGCGGCAACATCAAGGCCTACGATACCCAGTTCGTGACATCGACGGTCGCTGCGAGCACGTCGATCCAAGTCTATTGGAGGGCCAACATGACGGTCAAGTGGCTCAGCACCGACCAGACAGTGGAGGGGGCCCATATCGCTGTTACGGACGCCAAAGGCCTGAAGGACCCGAGGGACTTCATCACGGATAACCAAGGTAAGGTCAATGACGTCTACCTAATGGAATATTCGAAGGACGCGACCTCCAAGAAGGTCGTCTCGCCCTACTGGTTCAACGCCACAGCGAACAAGGCCGGAAAGGACTATACCAACCACACCAAGGGGAATGTCACCAACGACACCGTCAACAACACATTCACCATCATCCTCGACGACATACCGCCGCCGCTGAGCCTCCTTTCGCCCCACGACGGCCTATTCACCAACCAGACATTCGTGATCGTCAAGGCCCAGACCGAGCGCAACATCTCGAAGGAATGGCCACTGACGGCCGAGGTCAAGATGGACTCCGTCTTGTACAGCTCCATCATCGGCCAGGACGGTAGTTTCGAGCAGAACGTCTCGCTGCCATCCGACGGGAAGCATCAGGTGACCGTCAAGGCCATCGACTCGGACCTTAACACAAAGGCCATCGTCATCAACGTCACCCGCGACACGGTGAGCCCGCCCCTGACCGTTACGGCCCCCGCAGAAGGGACCCTTACCAACATCACCACCGTGGCCGTCACCGGCACGACGGAGGCCGGCGCAAACCTGACCATCAACGACGTGATCGTTCCGGTCCTGACGGGCGGAGCATTCACCTATCAATTCAAGCTTGTCGAGGGCGACAATGCCATCAAGGTCAAGGCCCAGGACAAGGCCCGCAACTCCGCGACAAGGATCGTGAACGTCAAGCTCGACACGAGGGCACCCATCCTCGCCGTCATCCAGCCACAGGACGACCTCAAGACCAACCAGCCCAGCACCCAGTTCCAGGGGACCACGGAGGCCAAGTCCGCAGTGACCATCAACGGCAACCAGATCCCTCTCTTCGGGACCGGCTTCCAGATAACGCTCACGCTGAAGGAAGGCGACAACCTGTTCCAGGTGATGAGCTGCGACGCGGCGAAGAACTGCAACATGACCGTCATCCACGTGTTCCTCGATACGATTCCGCCCGCGCTCGTGGTCACGGCCCCCAAGGACCAATATCTGACGAACGACGAGACCCTCAAGATAGAGGGCGAGACGGAGGATGGCGCCAAGGTCACAATCAACGACCGCCCGGCGACCTGCACCGGGACCTCCTTCTCCTACGAATTGACACTCAGGGAAGGGAAGAACTCCATCAAGGTGGACGCCTTCGACGCCGTCGGCAATAAGGTGGAGAAGATAATCACGGTCTACCTCGACACGGCACCGCCCTTGCTGGTCATCACGGACCCCAAGGACGGGCTTGTCATCTCCAACGCCAATATGACCGTGGAGGGCACGACAGAGGCGAATGCCATCGTGACGCTTAACGGCAAGAGCGTCCCCAACTCGAATGGGGGGTTCACGGTGAAGTTCACCCTGAAGGAGGGCCTGAACAACATCACCGTGAGCGCCGTCGACAAGGCGGGCAACAGGGCCAACGCGACGGTCAAGGTAACCCTTGACACGAAGGTCTCGTTGGTCGTCAGCTCGCCGACCCAGGTCACTGGACTGGAGACCATGAACACCACCATCAACATCACGGGCAAGGCCGACAAGGACGCAACGGTCTTCATCAATGACCTGCCGGTGACGGTCAAGAAGGACGGCACCTTCAAGCAGGAGGTCCCGCTGGAGGTGGGCACGAACACCATCACCGTGGACGCCGAGGACCAGCTAGGCAACAAGGTCTCATACACATACCAGGTCGTGAGGAAGGAGAAGCCGGCGCCCCCGCCACCGAACCCGATCATCCCGACAGGGAACGGCCTCGGCGGGCTGTTACTGCCGCTCCTCATCGTCGTGGCCCTACTGGCCGCCGTGGGCATCGGGGCCGGCCTCTACATGAGGGGCCGGAGCAAGGCCAAGGCCCAGGTCCCGGCGCCCCAGGCGCCGCCGACACCCCCGCCGGTTGCTGCCCAGGCCTATCCGCAGCCCCAGGAGTACGCCCAGCCGAGCACACCGCCGCCTCAATACACGGCCTATCCAATGTCGCCTCCCCCGCCCCAATACATGACCGTTCAGCCGCCCCTGCCACCACCGCCCCCGCCGGCCTATACCGAATCGACCCCGGCCCCCCCGGGCATCACGTCCGAGACCATGGCGCTGTACAACGAGGCCCAGGGCGCCCTAGAGGAGGCCGAGGCCCGCGGAGAGGACGTCTCCCGGCGGAGGACCCATCTTCGGGTGGCCCAGACATTCATGAACAAGGGCAACAACGAGAAGGTCCTGTATTACTCGAAGAAGGTCCTGGGAAGGGGATAGAACAGCGGCCCGTTCCCTCGCAGAGGGAAGCCGTAATCCTTTTTTTCTTTACATTGTGAGACCGTAGATAAAACCTCTACTATTCCCCATCTTACCCATTCCCGCCCCATCTTTTCCAAATATCGAATATTAACGCTGGTTCCCTTCACAAACGAGAACCGACACCA
>Ga0315288_10013263_pt1 | contig 10319 bp, 8 predicted proteins | sample YL17G11_20_MG_FD_203454 | JGI IMG/M metagenome (GOLD analysis project Ga0315288, IMG submission 203454) | Sediment microbial communities from Yellowstone Lake, YNP, Wyoming, USA - YL17G11_20 | ecosystem: Environmental > Aquatic > Freshwater > Lake > Sediment | place: USA: Wyoming | collected...
TCTAAAACACCCTCGCTCAAGACCCACCCACCCGCCACAATGAGCTTCGGGTGTTTTAGACCCGGCCGCGCCACCCGGACGCCAGTCTCAGACTGACACTTGGGGAGTTCCCGAAAAAACCCTTAAAACAAAAGAAATAACCCGGTGCCGCGATTGACAATATCCCCATCCGGTCCTATCATTATCGATCATAAAATGCAATTTCCAAGTTGGCTTGGGGGCCATGGAAAAAATAAAAAAGACAGGCCTGCTGGTTCTGATCTTCAGTATCCAGGCGGTTTTCCTGCATTCCAAATCGATCAACGTCCCTCGCGATTTTGTGACGATTAAGTCCGCCGTGGCTGCAAGCCGCGACGGCGATCGGATCGAAGTCGAGGACGGCTATTATTTTGAGAAAAATATCATCATCGATAAAGCGATTCATGTCAAAGCCAAAAACTTGTTCGGAGCTGTTATTTACGGCACCCGGGCGCCGGGGGAATGCCTTTTCATTGTCAGGGCCGAAGCGGAAATATCGGGTTTCGTCCTGGAAAACTCCCGTAGAGGAATTCAACAGAGATACAGCCCGGATGTTCCCTGGAGAGCGCATGACCTCGCCCTTTTAAACATGAGCGAGTCGGCGATTGATGTCAATGATCAAAACACAAACATCGGCACGGCTTTTTTGGAGAATATTATTATCGATAATTGTGCTTGGGGGATTGCCACGAACGATGCGCGCGGGATTTCCGTTCAAAATGCTCTTATTACCAATTGCAGCTGCGCGTTGACCGGGTCCAATCACCTCTTTTTCAAGGTCGAAAAGGCTGTGATCTGGAATTGTTTAAATATTTTCGCGCAAGAAAGCGTAAAACCTTCCCCTCCTGCGAGCAATAGGATCGATCTGGGACGGGATACGGTTATCATTGGGCCGCTACCCAGCGGCCATAAAGCAGCGGATCTTCATTCTTTGATCATGCGACTCTTCAAGGTGCCGAATAATGCCGCCGAGCGGGATACGGGCTTCGGCGCGAGGCGGGAAGCCCTCATCGACGCTATTATCGGCGAAATTTATTTTAAGAAAAATGACTTGATACCATCAGAGAAATATTATCTCGAGGCGCTGCGGCGGAGCGGGAGTTCGGGTTTCGGCGAAATGCTGATCAAGGCTTCATATTTTCTGGCGTTAATTTCCGAAAAGAACGGCCAATATTCCGATGCCCTCAACTTTTATCGACAGGCCGTATCCGAGATTGACAAGATCGTCGGGGACATTCCCTTTAAATTATTGCAGGCGGGTTTTTTCGAGGACAAAGTCAGGATTTATGGATCGCTCATCAACAGGCTTTATGACATGCACCTGGCGGAGTCGTCGAAGGGGTATGCCGGGGAAGCCTTTTTTTATTCTGAAAAATCCAGGTCTATAGGCTTTCTCTCGAACCTGAACGAAGCGAAGTCAAGCTCCGGGATTCTTGGAGACGCTCGAGCGCGGGCGGAAGAAAAAAGACTCTCCAAAGAGATTGCCCGCCTTCAATTAATGCTCTCCAGCCGGGAAATGCCCTTAAAAGGAAGAAAAAACATCCTCGAACTCCTCGAGGATGCCGAGGACGAATACAGGGCTTTTCTCATTCAACTCGACAAAAAAAGCTCTTTCTTCCCCGCGCTCCGTTCTCCGGCGCCCTACGGCTATGAACAGCTTAGGGATATGGTCTTGACTCCGGAGACGGCGCTCATCGAATATTTTGTCGGCCGCCGGGTTACATTTGCTTTTTGGCTCACCCCAGGCTCCTTGGATATGGTCCCGTTGCCGAGCCCCGATCTTTTGAAGGATGCCGTGTCCAATTACCTTCAATTCTTGACGTTAGAAAGCCCGAAGGAGTTCATCGGAGGAGCGGGCGCCCGGAAACTATTCGAGCTTCTCCTGGGTCCCTTTGCCGAAAAACTCGGGCCCGACATAAAAAAAATCATCATCATCCCCGATGATTTTTTGAATTATCTTCCTTTTGAAGCTTTGGGATCGCCAAGGGAAATTCCACTCCGGGAGCGGGGCCATGAAGAAAGCCGGGAAAACCGGTTTTTGATTGAAGATTTTGAGATCAGCTACGCCCCCTCGGCTTCTTGCCTCGCCCATTTTTTGAAGCCCCACGAACAAGGCCGCAGGAATATGGACCTCCTGGCCGTCGCGAATCCGGAGATAAGTCCGGGCCATAAGCTGGCCTATGTCAAAAAGGAAATTCGGGCGATATCCCGTTTTTTCGATAAGGGGAGAAAGAAATTATTGATCGGGGAAGACGCCCGGGAGGACAACCTGAAAAGCATGGATTTAACCGGCTTCAAAATTATTCACTTTGCCGCCCATGGGTATTTCGATGAAAAATATTGGCTGAGATCCGGGCTGTTTTTAGGGCGTAAAAGCGATGGCGATCAAGATGGACTGCTCCAACCCATGGATTTCATCCATCTCAGGCAAAACACCGATCTTGTGGTGCTGTCCGCTTGTCAGAGCGGGCTTGGCCGGCTCGAGAGGGGAGAGGGCCTGTTGGGCTTGTCGCTTTCGTTTTTCTTCTCGGGCGCAAAGTCCATTCTCGCCAGTCTCTGGGCCGTCAACGATCGATCCGCGGCGAGATTCATGGAGTATTTCTACGAGCCGTTATCGCAAGGCCGGACAAAAGGGGAGGCGCTCCGGCTGGCGAAGCTGAAAATGCTCGACTCCCGATATTCTCACCCGATATTCTGGGCGGGTTTTGTTATGCTGGGAGATCATGCCTCTCCCATAAGATTCAGCTCGGCCGCCCGCTAGCGTTGTGAACCCTTTATAACGAAAAACTCCTGCGTAAAAGCTATTTTTTTGTTATCATCATCCATGACTTCGACCGACCAGATATATCTTTTTCCCGGTTCCAATTGCTTTTTAATGGCCTCGGGGAGAGCGTATGACGGGGTGTAAGTCGGCTTGCCGGCGACCAGGGTTCGAAGATCCTCATCCACCAGCTTGAAAATATAGACGTCCGCTCCTTGATAGGGCTTCCAAGCGAAACCGGAAGGCGGGCCCATAAGACTCCCTTTGGGTTCGATCAATAGGACCTTTTCCCCCGTTGTGTTGCGCGCGATATTTCCGGGTGCGGATGTCACAAACAAAAAGCGATACGCGACAAAGAGGACAAGTAAAGCCGACGCTCCGACAAGAACGCCGGCAAATACCCGCCTGGGAATCAACCGAAAAGCGGGCCTCTTTGGCTTTTTGAGCTCACGCAGACGGGCTTTGCACAATTTTTTAAACTCTTTTTGCTCGGTGGCCGTAAATGCTACGCAGTCGATTTCCGCGCTTTTTTCCCGAAGTTCGCGGCTCAGGGGGACGAGCACTTCAAGTTTTATCCGGCAATCCGGACAAGAATAGGCATGATCAACAAATGATTCTTTTTCATCCGGGCTCATTTCGTTCAAGAAAAACCGGAGAAATTCTTCCTTCCTTGGGCAGGTTGGATTCACTTCGATCCCCCCTTTCTTGCCTTTTGGTTTACGGTGGCAACGAGATCCTGGATACCCCGATAAAGCAGGTGCCTCACCTGGTTTCCTCTCCATTTCAAAAAATCGGCGATTTCCTCCAGGTTCATCCCCGTGAGATAAAGCTGCACCACGGTCTTTCGCCGCGGCTGCAGCAAATCGATCTCTCTTTTCATTATTTCGGCCAATTCCTTTTTTTCTACCATGATTTCCGGAGAGAGAGACTCCAGCCGGGAAGCGCTCAGCGCATCGATCTGTTGAACCGTTTCCATCTTGGAGGCTCCCCGGATCCTCTCCTGGACGACATCGAGAGCGGTCGTATAAACAACTTTCCATAAATATGACCTCAGATTGTCGACTTTCTTCCCACGGCAAATTTTTCGCCAGAGCTTAAGCTTCACCTCTTGTTCGATGTCCTCACGTTCTTCGGCTGTTATCCTGGGAAAACTCGCGAATATGATATTTTTGACAGAAATGGCGATCTCGTCGAGGGCGCTTCTTGTCTTAAAGAGTTTTTCCAGTTCCACCTTAGCTCATCCAACCTGCATTATTCATAGATTTTAAGCAGGAGAGACGAAATCAATGAATGCTTCAAGGGGGAAGGCCGGGATGGATGAAGCGACCATGTCGGGACTTCGGGAGCGAGTCCATTCCGGCCTTCCCCCCATAGGGAACCCGGTTAGTGAATAATGCAGGCTAAGTATAACAAATATAATACAATAAGTGAATATCAAACGATGTGGGAAAGATTTCGTTTTTCAGGGTCTACTGAATAGGAAGTGGTGGTTTACTTTATTTTAGGAGTCAAGAAAGATGGCCCAGGGGTCTGAATTTGTGGTATAATAAACTCCCTTTAACGGGAGTTGGTGGCGGGGATGAAATACTTTCCTAAAGGTTCTGCTTCTAAAGATTCCTCTCTCTTATCCATGAAGGTCAGGATTTTCAACGCTTTCTGGAACAACTCCCGTGACGGCTTATGCTTGTTCGACAAAGATCTGAATTTTCTCGATATCAACCGCTTCGCCCTCCGGGATATGCATAAAAGAAAAGAGAATGTCCTCCGGAAAAACATCCTCGAAGTCTTTCCTTACCTCAAGGAAAGCGGCCGCTTCAAGAGATATAAGAAGGTCATAAAAACGGGCAAGCCTTACGTCGCTGAACTGCCGAACCCCTGCAAAAAAGACAGTCAAATCTATGTTTTTGCGTTTAAAGTGCTGGACGGGCTGGGCATGATCGTCTCGGATGTGACGAAATTCCATGCGTATAAAACCGATCTTTCGAATTCCTATGAGCTCCTGCGGAGCCTTTCCTTTCATAATCAGGTCCTCCGGGAGGAAGAAGCGAAGCGCATCGCCCGCGAAATCCATGATGAATTGGCCCCGACCCTGACGACCTTCAAAATGGACCTTTTCTGGTTCCTTTCCTGGCTGCGCACCGGCGGGATTGTCGATCCCGCGGTCGGCGCCAAGATCTCCGCTATGACAAATCTTGTCGACAGGACGATTTCCTCGACCCGGAAGATCTGCTCCGAGCTCAGACCCGCTCTCCTGGACGATCTGGGCCTTCTCGACGCCCTCGAATGGCAAGTCAATGAGTACCGGAAAAGCTCCGGACTCCAATGCCGGCTCAGGGTTTCCTGCGACGGTATGGAATTCAGCCCGGACCTCTCGAGCTGTATCTTCCGGGTCTTCCAGGAGGCGTTTACGAACATCGTGCGCCACGCCCGGGCGACCAAAGCCTTCATCAGCTTGAGTAAAATTCGCTCGAAGAACATGCTCAGGCTGAACATCAGGGATAACGGCCGGGGCATCCTTCCGGGCGAGATTTCAAGCCCGAAATCCTTCGGCCTGATCGGCATGAAAGAGAGGCTCAGTCCCTACGGCGGCCGGCTCAAGATCAGCGGCTTTCCCGGGAAAGGCACCGCGATCACCGTTTCGATTCCCTTGACAGGGAGCCCGTCGCAGAATGGATGCGGTTATGGCAAAAATTCTAATAGCCGATGATCATGCGATCTTCAGGTCGGGCCTGAGGGAGCTCCTTTCTGCCTGTCCCAGCATAAGCCTGATCGACGAAGCCTCCTCCGGAACGGAAGTCCTAAAAAAATTCCAAGCGGTCTCCTATGATTGCGTGCTGCTCGATATTTTCATGCCCGGCGAAAACGGTCTCGAAATCATAAAACGGCTGAAGGCCTTTAACCCGGAGGTCCGTATTCTCGTCCTGAGCATGTATTCGGAAGAAGAATACGGCATCCGGGCCCTGCGGGCGGGAGCTTCGGGCTATCTGACGAAAAACGCGGACCCCGACGTCCTCAAATACGCCATTCGCAAGATATGCAGCGGCCAGAAATACATCTCCATGAACCTGGCGGAAAAATTGAGCGAGGCGGTGAAGGCCGGCGCCGACAAACGGCCTCACGAACGGCTGACCGACAGGGAGCTCCAGATCCTCGTCCTGATCGCCTCCGGAAAAACAGTCACCCAAATCGCCGGCGAGCTTCATCTGAGCGTGAAAACCGTCAGCAGCCACCGGGCCCATATTCTCGAGAAAATGGGGATGAAGAACAACTCCGAGCTCATCCAATACGCCGTGAAGAATTCCCTCGTTTTTTGATCATATAGGATAAACTCCTATCCTGAAATCAGACAGCCTCTAATTCCTTTTCTCCTTCTCCGCATATAGCTTAGAAAAACCTTGCTTTGGACCGGGGATCGAGCGCAAGCCGTCCCCGCCGACAGTGGAGAGGGTTGAGCAACCTACGGCTTTTCATCGCGGACGATTCGGAATTAATGTGCTCCCGTCTGGCCGAGGCCCTTATTGAGATCGGCGGGATTGAGATCGTGGGCATCGCCCACGACGCCCACGAAGCCTGGAAATCAATCCAGCTATTCAAGCCGGACGTGGCGATTCTGGATATCTGCATGCCCGGGGGGAGCGGCATCGACGTCCTCAAACACATCCGGGAATCACATTATCCTACCAAGGTCGTCATCTTCACCCATTATCCCTACCCCCAATACCGGAAGCGGTGCATGGATTTGGGCGCCGATTACTTTTTCGATAAATACACCGATTTCGAGAAATTTATGGCAGTTTCGGTGGATCTGGCAAAGAAGCATCTGCGCTCATCCGGATTAGACTCGGCCGGAGGCAAAGCCAGATAAAGAACGCAGAGGCATTGCCCATCTGCGCTTAGACTGAATATGAGAGTAGTGATTGCTGAACGCCGACGGCGGTAGCATGCCTCAAATAAGGCCCCCGATGTGTCCATACTGCGGCAGTTCAGATACTCGTCGCTCACACTCTAAGGGATTCGAACGATTGGCTCGTTACTTGTTCGGTATAAAACATTTCCGCTGCCTCGACTGCAACGTCCGCTGGGCCAAGTTTGCCTTCGATATCGATGAAGATAAGCCGACGCTCTTCATCTGGGCTGGGATTATAGGCTTTGCCGTTCTTTTTTTAATGCTCTAACTCTCTTCTGTGCCTATCCCGCCAAGGGCCCAGAGCCTTAGCGCGGCTATTTGAATATTCATACGGTTAATACGTTGGACACATGATCGATCGAAGACAGTTTCTGGTTAAAGCCTTCAAACTTTTCGATCTTCTCGTAATGATCTTCTGCTTTGCCTTCGCAAGTTGGATCTCGTTCCTCCATCAGAACGGGCTCCGCTCTTTTGAGCAGTTCTTAGCAATTCGGATCAAGATTGTGAATTTCGTTCTATTTATCAGCTTGCTTTTGCTCTGGCATGCGATTTTAAGCTTTTTTAATCTCTACCATTCCTGGCGCCTCTCCAGTCGATGGAAAGAAGTTTTCAATGTTATAAAAGCTACTATTTTGGGTTCCATTTTAGTTTATTTTGCTGGAATATTATTCGGGATTGACCTCATCAACTTATCCTTCATCGCTATATTCTGGATCGCAAATATTTTTCTGATGATCGCAGGCCGTCTGGCGCTCAGAAGGGGGCTTGGATTGATCAGACGGCGGGGCCGAAATCTTCGATGTATGCTCATTGCAGGAACTAATAATCGCGCGATAGATTTTGCGCGCAAGATCGAATCAAGACCGGAGTTGGGGTATAGAATATCGGGTTTTGTGGACTTGGTGTGGGAAGGCATGGCTGATTTCTTGAAATCAGGATATCAGATTGTAACGAGTTTGGATGGCTTTTCAGCTTACCTCAGGGGGAACGTGGTCGATGAGGTGGTGATTTCCCTTCCACTTAAATCCCAATATAGAACGGCTTCTCGCATTGCTGCCTTGTCCGAAGAGCAAGGGATCGTTGTTCGATACCTTCCGGATATCTTCAATCTAAAGAGCTCCCATGTGAAGACCGTTTCCCTGGAAGGGCTCGCTTTAGTTTCAAACTACACAGGGGCGATGGAGGGCTGGCAGGTTGAGATGAAAAGGCTACTGGATATTCTCATTTCTGGAATTGCTCTATTTATTTTTCTGCCCTTCTTTCTCATCACTGCCATTGCAATTAAACTTACCTCTTTAGGTCCGGTTTTCTTCGTCCAGGAACGCATCGGTCTCAACAAGAGGCGTTTTCGCGCGTATAAATTTCGAACCATGGTTTTAGATGCTGAAATAAAACAGGCTGAGCTGGAATCATTAAATGAGATCAGCGGCCCTGTCTTTAAAATCAAGAAGGATCCCCGTATCACCACTATCGGAAAATTTTTAAGAAAGCTGAGCATTGATGAAGTCCCCCAGCTCTTCAACGTGCTGAGGGGAGATATGAGTCTGGTAGGCCCGCGACCTCTTCCTGTTAGAGATTACAACGGCTTCAGCGAAGACTGGCACCGGCGCCGCTTCAGCGTCCGCCCGGGAATCACATGTCTTTGGCAGGTCAATGGAAGGAACGATACGCCTTTTGAAAAATGGATGGAACTTGACATGGAATATATCGACACCTGGTCCTTAGGATTAGATCTTAGAATCCTGCTGAAAACTATCCCCGCTGTGTTTAAAGGAGCCGGCGCCGCATGATATCAGAAGAATGCATTCACGTCTGAAACTGTATACCTATGTTTATTTTAAGGATAACAATTTTACCGGGTAACAGTTCTTCCGTATATGATGCGCCCGCGCCTCAGTGTGAGAATTTTGGATGAATCAAGACGATAACGACTTTTTTTAACATGCGATCTGCGCTCTTCTTGACAAAGACCATCTCGTATTCGCCAAGGAAACCCGGACCGGGCTGCCAGGTGAAGAGACCATTGATCGGATCGAGAGTCGAGCCTATGGGCAGCGACCGTATATCATTTCCTGAGAGGAGATATCCGCAATATTGTTCTCCGCCGTTTTTCGTTGCCTGTCCGTCTAAAAGGATTTCCAGGCGTTCAACTTCGCGTATCTTCAGGCGAACCGCTCCGTCCATCTCAGGATACATATACATCGTTCCTGTCATTGCATCGAAACCATTCTTGACTAGCATCGGACTGAACGCATCATTGGGAATATTTGCCAGCTCGGCCAACGAAACTGAATCGCTTTCATATCCGGCCAGGCTGAAAAACCCATCATTCTTATTAGAGACCGTTCCGCCCGAGTTGTAAATTGAGATGAACCGGCTCCCGATTCCCTCAGCATTCCCGGCGCTATCCTTCGCGCTCCATCCAATGGTGTGGACTCCATTAGCATAGGTGGTCGTATCAAAATTGAAATAGCCGACAGCGCCGTTCGAATTTGCATAGCCGGGAAACGCCGCTGCGATATCCGCGCGATAGTTGTTATAGACGGGTTGACCGACGAACTGGCCGTCGATCCAAACCGTGAGCGTGGATCCATCGATCGGGATCATATTCGGGAGGGGCGTCAAAACCCAGCCGAAATTCATATACAGATTTCCCGAAATCATTCCGCCTTGAACCGGCGTATCGATCGCCCCGAATGGCTTCGTTGCATGCGTGTTATCGCAAATAATGGTCTTGGACCCCAGCTCGATCTGCATTCCGGCTTTGTTGACGGCTTTGGCGTGGATAACGAAGGTGCCATTGCCTTGATTCGGCAAGCCGTTCGTCAGCACCATGAGTCCCCAACCCGCGCGATAGTTCATGGGATGCGAGGGATAGATTTGCTCGATATCCGGCCGCGCTCCCTCGACAAACGTTGCCTCGCCTATATATACCAATCCAGAATCTCCGGGTTGATCATCGCCGACGGGATCGCGATAGATTTTTACGCTCTCGACACCGATATCGTCCAAGGCCCATCCCGTCACGGGCACGCTTCCGGAGACCGTGGAACCGTTCTGCGGAGTATCCAAAGAACCGAAGGGCTTTTTAATGGAATCGAGGGTATAAACCGCGAGATCGATGTTGATGACACTGGGGGAATTGCTTGCGCCGGGAGCGACGACCGCTATTTGACCGGCAAATGTTCCGGGAGTGAGCCCTGACGGATCGACACCGACGTTGATCGTGGTCGTGCCTGTTCCTGAAGTTTGCGAGATAGTGATCCACTGCTGTTGCGACATCGCCGTCCAGTTCAAACCGACGTTTCCTGAATTACTTATGGTAACGGACTGAGATTGAGTCTGCGCACCGCCCGGAGTGGCGCCGAAAAACAATCGGGTCCTGCTCAGGCTGATCGTGGACGAAGAACTCCCCGTCGTCACGAATACGAGATCATCGCCGTACGCCGTTCCCACGGAATTTATAGCATAGGCTCTGACATGATAGCTCGTTCCGGGACTCAAATTGGTCAGGGAACTCGTATACCCGCCTGTCCCCGAACCATCATGAGTGTGAGCATCAGATATAGTCGGATTAGTTGCGGCGCTCCAGCAAACTCCTCTATCAATGACACTGCCCCCCCCGTCCTAGGT
>Ga0315288_10013264_pt1 | contig 10318 bp, 18 predicted proteins | sample YL17G11_20_MG_FD_203454 | JGI IMG/M metagenome (GOLD analysis project Ga0315288, IMG submission 203454) | Sediment microbial communities from Yellowstone Lake, YNP, Wyoming, USA - YL17G11_20 | ecosystem: Environmental > Aquatic > Freshwater > Lake > Sediment | place: USA: Wyoming | collected...
AGAACTTTCGTGTCATCTTCAAGAGCCAGACGTCGCAGATCGTCAATGCAGTCCTGCGCGGTTGCCTTGTAGTCTTGCTTGTCCGTCGATTCCGACATCGGAAGCTTCGGAGCCTTGTAATCAACGGCACGACCTTTCGGCTTGTGCGGTCTTGTGGGAAGGACGGGTGGATCAACGACGGGCGTCGTTCTTTTGATTGCCATACAGGTTGGTATTTAACTCTAAGTTCGGCCGCATGTCAATCAACGGATGACCGCTTGTTGCTTGGCACGTGAGTGTTCAGTGATGAAACGATCGACCACATCCTCTTGAGATGTGAGCCATGCACACTGGCGCTGGTTCAAAACATGGAACTTGCCACGATCACCCTCAAGGACGCCCTCACTGCTCGCGCAGTTAAAGGTCGCGCAGTATTCATTGTGACCCCGGTCACGCTGGATCACCATCGCGGGCGTACCCTGACCGGGGTCATTGGGGAAGATCTGTTCGGAGTCGAGTTCAATGACGAGACCATCAGGGCCTCGGAGTGTTTGTTCTGACATAGGGTCTGCAGTTCAGCTTACAGAGCTTGCGATCGCGGAACTCCTCCACCGTCCTGGCACCCTCTTTGAACCATCCAAAGAATTGTTCAACCCCAACCATGATCGCATGCGCCGGGTCGTCACCGACCTTGACGCGCCATTCGGGGAACGTGCCCATGTGCCGGGTCGATGTCCTGCCGTGTTCGTAGAAGAACTTTATGCCGTCCAGTTCGGCGGCTATACGCTTCCCGTACATGCCGCCGAACCCCCAAGCGTTGAGGGTGCTGAACTTCTCCTCGGACAGGACCTTGCCGCCGAGTTTTTCGATCTTGGCCTTGAATGCTTTGATGGTCATCGTTTGAGGAACCCGAGACGTTTGAGGAACCCGAGATCCTTCAGGAGGTCGAAGTTGACGTTGACGTACTGCTCCGGCAAATTCCGCAGAGCCTCGAACATCGCAAGAGCCGCTGTGGCACCCCCGACGCCAGGGAACTCCTTGTACATCCCAACGTCTTCAGCGATGGCGCCTGTGACTGAGATTCGATGGACCTTCGCGACTGATACTCGATGGGGCGGCACGCAGAGGAATGGATAGTTCAACGTCAGGGTCACACGGCAGTAACCGCCGGGTATCGATGGCAGCCAGTCGTCCTGAGTACGACACAGAACTGAGATCGCATATTTCTCAGGCTCCAGACACCCATACTCGATCAGCCACTTGTACATGCGACGCAACAATGGGCGCGTGCGGGCACTGGGTCTTGAGGTCAGGAAACCTGCCCGCTTGGCCTTGTGGTACGGAACGTTCGTTTTGAACTGCCCGGACGTTGGGTCGATGACGGTTCCATCTCCCCGATGTTCCAGAAACCAGTGTGACTGCCCCTCGTGCTTGACCCTCATGGGACGGTAGTTCGCATGATCTCCTCCCACGTGGAAGATCGCTTCGGCGATCGCGTAGCAATATCCCTGCAGGGGATGGTGGCGCTTTCGTTTCTTCTGGCTAGGATGCAACATGGACTCATCCACGTTGGCGACCGCAGCCTTGATCATGGAGTCGATGGAGAAAGCCATACGGTGTGGGTTCCGCCCGAGTGGGCATATATGTTCCAGAAGGAGCCAGTGGCAAAATCGACCGGCGTATACCAGACTTCCATAGTGAAGTCTTCAGGATTCAGATCGATCTCGACGAACTGCCGCAGCCACTCGTGGACACAACCGCGCAGCCGTGCAACAGCCTCGGATAGCGTCTCAGCGGCCACGTGGCGAATGGTCATATCTTTGGGTTCGTCGAACGCAGCCTTCCGGGCTACTCGGTAGTACGTGATCGTGTGGACGTCAGGCTTTGTGTGGAATTCCAGTTTCTTGATTTGGGCGATGATCATTTGTGGGAGTTGGTTTGGCCAGCGATTCGTGGATGAGGTGTTTGTGGAAGCAGTGCAGGCACTCGTAACCGGTTTCGAGCGTGGTACCCTTCGGATCGAAGTTCTGCATGTACTGCCCCATGAACCTCATGGGACCGGGGGCCGCGCAGGATTCGCACGCGGTGGGTGCCGGCGGGGCGCCGTAGGATACGTATGGTGGTTTGGGATTCGGGTTCACCATAGAGTACCTTCATTGGACGTGACGACACCGTCGGGGCGGCAGATGGGCGTAAAGACCTGCACGCCGTTAGACATGTGTCCGCCACCCCACATGGCCATCTTGGGAAACGCTTTGTGCAGGACCGCGACGAATGACTTGTCGACCGCGTCGCACCAGTTCTGGGCCAGCGGGAAGTCCCGCCAGTGGTCATCGTTCTGCCGGGGCGTGCAGCACACGGCCGCGATCCCGCAGTAATCGCTGACCGTGATGGCACAGTGACAGTTCCCGAGGATGATGTGGTCCTCGTCGCCCAGCCAGCCATTCTCCTTCTGGAGCGATGGGAACTTCCGCATCAGCACGGACTTGATGCAGTCCATGAGATCGTTCCACTGCCAGGCTTCGTCGATACCATGATGAAGAAAAACCGTAGAGGTGGCCCCGGAGGGGCGAGAGACAGATCTTCCCATAATGCTGTAGGTTGGAAACAAAAAGCCCGCCGAAGCGGGCCTAAGACGAACAGAACCATCGAGAGCTTACTGGTCTTTGCGCAGGAACGCGCTTGGTGGAAGGACGTGGAACACCCAGGGAACTTCGAGGCTGTCGGAGCCGCCGCCCTTTTGGCCCTTGCCTTTGCCCTTGCCGCCACGGCCCTTGCCGTCGCCAGGCTCGCCATCGCCAGGCTCGCCTTTGCCGTCGCCCTTGCCTTTACCCTTGGAGAGCTTGCCCGTTACCTTCTGGCCGGCCTGCAAGCGTGGGATGACGTTCTTCTGCAACTCCTCGTGCAGTTCGCGCGAGTACGGCAGCTTGAACAGCCGGGGCTCGGCCACGATGGCGTTGTAACCAAACGTGCGAAGGAACAGGTTGTGGCGGGTAGGCGGGTGCTCAATCATCAGGTAGATGTTGCCTGGGATCTGGAGGGCCTTGTTGGGTTCCCGGATCGATACGCTCAACAGCGTAACGGTCTCGGGCATGGATCGTGGATGCGCCGACCACCCCATGATGGAATCGAGCGACATGGCGAGCGTCACGCAGAACGAGAAGAAGCCCGATATGATCAGGACACGGAGCCAGATCTGCTTGGAGTCGCGGATGACCCAGAAGACGGCCGCGAACAGAAGCAGGAGGAAGATGGGGAATGCGATGAGCATGATCAGTTTTGTGGTGCAGGAGGCTCGGGGGCAGTCAGGATGGAGATCGGCATACGGTTGATGTCGAAAACGTTACCCTCCTTGGCGATGCTGAATCGGAAAAACGTTATCTCCTCGCCGGTGACGGCGAAGTCATGTTTCTCAGTGATGAGCTCCGCGAAGGGCTTGACCTTGACCAACTTGACCGACGCCTTCAACGGTATGGCGCTGTCGTTCAGATTGTACGAGTGGACGTTGATGACGAACTCGCCGGGTACCACGCCGCGAATCGAGATGACCTCCTCGTTGACCTTGTTGGCCACCGTGCCATCTCCATACTGCTCGGTACGTTTGGCGCCCAGGCAGTCCCGGTTGAGACTGCACAGACTACCATCGCCGCCCTCGCGTCGATTGAATCCGATGCGCCGACCATCCGGGTCTTGCGCCCAGAGATCCAGGTCTGCGTTGCCCTCCCAGGTGAGGACAACCAGATACACGGCACTCTGTTGGAACGCTGGGTCCTGCTCAGACTTGGTCTTGAGCAGCGCGGTGATCATGACGAAGAACAGTAGGAGGCTGAACAGGACGTCGAGGAACGACGTGGAGTAGCGACTATTCATGGGTGTCGAGAAGATGTTCCTGCAGACGAAGGGGCATCGAGGCGCACATGCCGATCAAGGTGGTGTACAGCGCGGTCGACACGCCGACCTTCAGCTGCGTGATGATGAGCCGTACGTCCTGATCTGCATTCATGGCGGTGTTCATCATGAGACAGAAGCCGACGATGGTGCCCAGCAGGCCAAGACCGAAGAAGGTCTCGCCGATGTAGCGCACATGCTGCAGCCTGTGGGCCAGTAGGGCCTTGATCTTGACCTTGTTGTTCTTCAGCTTGTCGACCGCACGGGCTGTGGCCAGCACGTAGAGCGAGGCCGGCCCATACATCAACATGATGGCCGCACAGATGTACGAGGCGTCGTTCTTGAGGATGGTGGAGAACATCCCCTGTGAGCCCGCCAACACTGAAGCGGTTAGGACGACGGCGAACACGATGAAGCACTTGATGAAGTTTGATTTCATGATAGAAGGAACCACGGATTCTACTGACTGTCAAAGGATCAATCTGGTATGCCGAGCGTCTTGCCGTGCAGATCCTCAGGACTGAGCCAGCGGTGAACGCCTTTGCGGCGATCGAGGAAGCGTTGATAGATCTTACCGTCGGAACCGATCTTGGTCCCCCATGCGGCACGGGTGTCGACACCGATGCGACTGCTCTCGGGACCGGCCAGGATGTCGAGAAACCCGAAGGAGCTCGGATGAAGCGACTGCGCCTCAGACGAGATTGACTCCTCGCTGGGCAGACCGCCCGGCCCCATCTGGGTAATGCGCCGGGCCTGCTCGACCAGGTGCATCGGGTTGATCTCCTCCAGGGGGCTGGACAGCGGGTTGCCGACGATGAGCCCGGTCGCGTAACCATCGAAGTGACCGGGGGTGAGACCTTTGAGGGTACGCATGCGGGAAAGGCGCCGCATGGCATTGAGCCGCAGTTTGCCGGCATCCAACTGGACCCGCTCGCTCATGAGCTTGTCAGGGCCGAGGATTTTGCGAAACATCAGGGAATCGCGCTCGTCGGGCTCGGCCTCGCCACGGTTCACGGCCAGGAGTTTCTTGGTGGAGTGCAGGATGGAGTCGAGGCCGGCTGATACGTCGTGCGGATCATCCTCAACGACGCGCGGGGGACGCGCCGCCGCCGCGGACTGTTTGACCGCCGGCTCTTCCTGGATGCCCAAGGCGGCCACCAGGCGCTTCCTGATAGCGTCTGGGTTCACAAGGCGGTGCCGCCGTAGTTCTTGGCGTTGGTCCTAGACTGATTGCCCCACGCGCCCCAGAAGCCGCCCGGATCTCGTACCCAGTGCGGTATCTGCCGGCTAACGTCCTCCGTGCCCTTGCCGGCATGGCGCTGGATGGATTTCGACCAGGCCCCTTGTGGGTTCCAGGGATTGACGTCACGGCCAAGCTGCTTGAACGACTGACCGGCGCCTCGAAGATTGCCAGTCAACAGGTTACCAACAGTGTCGACGCCGCTGCCGACCATGCCACTGAGGCCGGATTGTCGTCCCTGACCTTTGGCACCGGCGCTAAACAAACCGAGGATCGGCGAGAGCCCGACCTGCCCGGCGCCACGGAGCGTGCCACCAACGGCGCCTCCGAGCGAAGCCGTGCCGGGGGCTCCGAACTGCCGCTCGCCTGTGAGATACCGATTCGCGCTGTTGAGCGACACACCGCGTGGGGCCTTGGCCATAACGGTCGAGGCCATGTCGGGAACGTTGATGATGTTCGCACCTTTCACGAAGTATGCCATTGCCAACAGCTGGACGTTATTCACAAGGTCAGTTTACCGCAGGGTCAGATGAAACGCCAGTGTGAACTTCATGGCGCTTTGGGATGGTCGAGGAACCACTGAACGTTTTTGATCCAGTTGACGTAACCGACAGGATCGGTCGACGGTGGGCAGTAGCGATTGCCCAGGAACTCAATGAACCGCCCAGGAGCGCCGGCATCGCGCCAACGCAGGATGGTGTTGACGATCGTGCGTTCGCAGACCTCGCGGGCCTTGACGACGGTCAGCGGGCGTTTCGACATGACCCCGTATGGGGTTTTGGTCTTTGGTCCGCCCTCGGACCAGTAGATCGCGTCGGCGAACCGGCGAACCACTTCGTCGAGGGTGGGCGTGATGGGCACCTGCTCGGCGGGAGGCGGGAGCAAGATTGGCGGAGCAGGAAGGAGCTCCGCAGACGTCTGCGTGCGGCTCGGTGTCGCCATGACGCCGAGGATGAAGACGATGATAAAGCAGCAAGGCAGAAACAGTTTTTGGTGTATTATGTTCATGTTTGTGGGTAGTTGATTGTCAGCGTGGGCTCGTTTGGATGTTTGAGTTTGGAAATCGCCATCTCGATCAGCCATCGGATGTTGGGCAACGTGGGAACACGATCACACAGGCGATCACGGATCATCTTGTGGATCTCCTCGACGCCCTGGGTGCCGCAGTTAGCCACATCCTGCGTGTTGGCCGCCGTGTAGCACCAAACCTTGTCGCCGTTGTGGTATGTCATGATGGCAAACAGATACCACACAGTTGTGAACACACCGGTCTCCTCGTGGAACTCGCGGATCATCGCCTGGTGTGGCGACTCGTCGATTTTTCTGTGACCACCTACGCCGTTGAACTTGCCGGCCTGCCAGTGGGGTTTTGTTTTCTTGATCATGACCACGAACTGGTGGTCCAGATCGGCCTCCTCGAACAGGAAGCCGAGCACGTAACTTTTGGGAAGGTCAGATGTAGTGGGGTCCGAAGGGGCCGACGAAGTCATCAGGATTTGTAATGTTTGGAAGGTCGTTCAGCACGCTGTCCATGAATACGTCGAGCGACCCGGGGGCGTTGCGGACGTACTTCGAGACCCTCTGAAATATCAATTCTTTCTCTGGGTCATCGCACACCGCTATATCGTGCGCCAGGCCAGTGCCTTTGACGATGTGCATTACACCATGTCCGTCGAGGCGCCGCTCGGCGTAGCACACACGGGATAGGCGAAACGGAAGGGCGCCCTTGAGCATAACCCATCCGTCCCGGAACTCGTTGACCGCACACAACGTGTTCGGGTCAGGGAACTCGGTGCCGAACTCGCTGATGTCGTCATCGTCTTCCATATCGTTTCTTCATCGCACGTATGGGTGCAGGGTCCCAACGCGCGTCCGCGGCGACACCGCCGTAGTCGGACACGCGGTAATATGCAAACTTGAGAACGGCGAGTTTCTCTTCGTCTCCACTGCAGTCTATTTCCCGCATACCTGCCGGCGTGACGGCGGTAATCAAATTACATTTCCGGTTCCAGCGGGCAGACCGAACTTTGCTGGACTTAAACGGTAACTCCCCTTTCAGCAAAACCCAGTCCCCATTGAGCCCGTTGTAGGCGCAGATCATGTCGGGATTCACCACTTGGGACCCAAACTCGCTGATGTCGTCGTCTTCCATATCAGTCGTCTTCGTAGATGAGATCGGGTCGACCCTCGCAACGCAGAAACTTGACTCCGGCCACGTGGTCGACGAACAGGCAATAGCCTTGCGCGAACCTGCGCCTCGCTGCCTCACGGCCTCGAACTATCGTCTTTGCCCACAGGTCGCAGATCGCGTACCTGATCATCCATGCTTCGGCATCGTCCTGTTGCGCAATCTTGTCGGCTGGTTCTTCGACACGCAAGGGTTCAAAACGCAAGGGCTTGTTGCCAAGATGCTCACAGGCAAAACTTCCACACAGCAAACATGAGCATTTGATTACTTGACTGGGGGGCATTGTATCAAGAGAGGCGAGTATGCGAGCATTCCTGGGTAGACCTTGTACGGAGGGATGCGGGCCAACAGGTTTACACCACCGGCCTGCATGGCTGCCATCGTGAGCTCGGAGCAGAACCAGTTGTCGTTCTTGGGCGGCTTGTCGCGCGTGAGAAAGCACAACACGCTGTACCAGTCGTACGGCTTGCCGATCTGGGCCTCGGCGAACGCATAGGTTCGTCTCCACTGTTCGGACGTCACACCGTGCAGCGAGAACGCCACCACGTCATCCCAGTCGTGCAGCAGCTTCTTCCTAACTCCGTGACCGGGGTAGGATTCGATGATGGTGCGACCGTCTGGGTACAGGAGAGCCGAGTGGGCGAAGTTGGATCGCGTTTGGCAGCGGACCAGGGTGCTGGCCAGGCTGCGCCCACGCATCAAGAGGATTTTGCTTATCATGGTTTTGAATGCCTGCGGTTACGCCGCAGTCGGCGCAGTGCCCTTTCGTCAAGAACCAGGCGCAGGTTTGAACTCCCGCTTGAGATCGACGTCGGGCAACTGCTTTCTGAAATCGTGTATGTCGGCCCGGTAGATTGAGCCGAGGCCGCGCCATCCGGGCTGGTAGTTTGCGAGGTAGAGGTCACGGGCTTTCTCCTTGGTTGCGCATCCCAGGATGACTTTGTGTTCGTCGAACCGACCCGTATGAGGGTCGACCTGGTTGATGACCCAGACGTTGTCGGTCAGTAGATCCGGCCCGATGAAGACGTCGAGGTGATCACCGTCGGCGCCCTCGGTGCGCTTGATATACCCATAGTGGGCCTTCATCTTGGTCTTCCAGGGCACGCCTTGCCGCGACGTACCCTTGCGCCACGAGCCCTTGGGATTCTCGACCGCGATGTCGAGGCCGTGGAGCCGGACATGTCCCTTCCGGTAATTGCCGGCATGCTGCTGGGGCTTGGTAGGCAGCTTGCGACGATTCTTCTCCGACGTGGCCGCTCGGTGGGCCGCCGCATCGAGTTCTGCCTTGGTCCTGACCGCCGCGGCCTGCTTGCCAAAGTTGCTGGACAGCGCGGTCGATACCCCGGGGTTGATGCCGGGCATCTCGCTGTGGATCACGGCTCGGATGTCGTCGGTCAGCTGTCCCAACGACTCGTTGATGTCGATGCCGGCGTCGAACTGCTGGTTGAGGAACAGCGCGATGGCGATCAGGTCCTCCTTGGAGACACCCTGGTGTTCCTGCCCGGCGTCGGGCGGCGACAGGTCGGGAGGGTTCTGGAATGCCGTGTCGGGCGCGTCGTTGGGCGCCGAGCCGCTGATCGCGTTGCCGGAGGTGGTCGGCCCGCCGGCCTGGAACGCGCTGGCTTGCTTGTCCTGACAGAGCGGGCAGACCCCGTCGATGTGAGTCGGAGGACCATGAGGTCCCGGGCAGCGGCAGTTAGACACGCAGCCACACGAATAGATCTTCTTGCCGTGACCGTCAGCCGCAGCGGCCTGCTTGCGATGATCCAGCAGCTCCGGCATGGTCTTCTGCATGGTTCCAATGTGCAACCGTGTGTCGGACAATGCCTTATGAATGGCCTGCTGCTTTTGTTCGTTGTTTGCCGCGGGATCTGGCTTGCGTACAAGGCGCTGGTATCCCTTTTCGAACACCCGACGATCATACCCGTCCTGGTTGATCTTGAGGACTTCCGGTCCCCACTGCTTCAAGAGCTCCTCATCGGGAACCCCAATGTCCTTCAGCAAGCTGTGGAGCCGCAGGCTGGCCTGACCGATGTCCATCTTGAACAACCCGGTCTCAGGCTCCAGGCGGATGCGGAAGCTGTGACCGGTGCCCCGCTTGGTGTTGAAGTGAGTTTCGATCTCGCCAGACTCCTTGCGGCGCGTGTAGGCGCCGGGCAGCAAGCGGGCCTGGTGGACCGTCGCATATTCTGATCCGCCGTGGATGAAGGTGCCCCGATCGGTCAGATAGGGGACTTTCATGACGGTCTGATGCTGTTCATCCAGGAGATCACCGGTCTTCTCGTCAAAGAGACGGAACGTCCCTCGGAGCTTGCGGTGTAGGTAGTCCCCCTTCATGAGGGCTTCCTTTTGGTCGTCCAGGGTGAACGGATCTTGATTGTCGTAGTCCAGGTTGTGGAGTTCAAGCCGCACGCCGCCGTAGCTCTGTGGGAACTGCTTGGCCACAGTCGTCTTCATGCCATCGAAGATGTTGCCGCGGAGCTTGGGATGATCCTCCCAATCTCGAAGCTCAACACCGGGCGGGTACAGGTCGTCTGCCATCCTGTCAGGATACCACGGCTGCTGGCCCTGGGTCAACCTGAGGCGCGATACCCCATTGCTTCTCGAAGTAGGTCTTCCCGCCTTGGACTGAGAAGGAGCCCGAGCCCTTCAGGTCGAACCCGATGCGCAGCGACCAGCTGACGTGGAAGAACAGCTTGGGGCGGGCCTTCGACAGCTGGAGCAGTCGGTCGATGAAGTCCGCGCAGTCCCCGTCGGTGCCAACCTCCAGAGATAGGACGGCGGGCGCTGGGGGCGGGGCGCCGTCGTCAACGATGACGTTCGCCCACACGCCGATGTTCCGGCTCACGGCTTGACCTCCAGTTTGAGCGTCAGAGTTTCCCTCAGCTCCATGATGATGTTGTGAGCCTCGTCGATCTTGGACTCAGAGGTATGGATCGCCTTTTCGAGCGTGTCTGCTTGCTCCTGGCGTGCAATATGCTGTAAGAGCGCCAATACCTGCGGGTCCGTCAGTCGGTCGACAA
>Ga0315288_10013265_pt1 | contig 10318 bp, 5 predicted proteins | sample YL17G11_20_MG_FD_203454 | JGI IMG/M metagenome (GOLD analysis project Ga0315288, IMG submission 203454) | Sediment microbial communities from Yellowstone Lake, YNP, Wyoming, USA - YL17G11_20 | ecosystem: Environmental > Aquatic > Freshwater > Lake > Sediment | place: USA: Wyoming | collected...
GCATCGAACCCCCGCTGGCGGTACGCGGCAAACTGCGGGATGGCGATCGCGGCCAGGATGCCGATGATGGCCACCACCACCAACAGCTCGATCAACGTGAAGCCTTTGTTCCCTATTGCTCTCATCTTAACTCCTGTTTGTTTTTCCTTTTCGTGTCTCGCCTGACTTCCGTCCGGTTACGATTGGTTTCAGGATACAGGGGGAGCGTGCGCTCGGTTCATCGTTTTTCTCTACCCCCTACCCGGAGCAGCATACGTGCCAATACTGAGCCAGGACAGAATGCAAGCGTCGGCAGCTCCCGCAATAATTCGTCTGCGAATTCTTTGACACAGCTCGTGGTCGATTGTTACTGCCGCTCTGCGCTACGCCGGTCCGCACGACGTCACTTCTGCGCCGAGTCTCCTTGTTTTTCTTCGGGTACCGTCAAGGAGTGTTCAGCAGACCATCCTCCAAGCCCATATTTCTGCAGGCGATGCCGGAACGAACGGTAGTTGATGCCTAGAATCTGCGCGGCGCGTTTCTTCACGCCGCCAGCCTCGCTGAGCGCACGTAGCAGGATCCTCCGCTCGTAAGCCGCAAGGTTTTCATCTAAGTTGTCGATTTCTTGAGGAATGTTAGCTGGCCGCGCCGTAGGTGCCTGGTCGGAAACGGCTGCAGTGCCACGAGCAGTGTCGGTGGCGGCAGTGAGCACATACTCAGGAAGGTGCTGCTCATGCACCGTTTCTCCATCACAGAGCGCGATGGCGTGCTCGATGATGTTCTCCAACTCGCGCACGTTGCCGGGGTAGTCATAGAGCTGCACGCGCCGAGAGGCTGCGACCGAAAGCCGCTGAATATGCTTGCCGTGAAGATTAGAAGACTGCCGCAGGAACCGGCGCACCAACGGAGGGATATCCTGCCGGCGCTCGCGCAGAGGCGGTAACTCCAAGGTCAGTACGTTGAGGCGATAAAAAAGGTCTTCCCGGAAGCGCCTCGCGCGCACCTCTTCAGCCAAGTCCCTATTGGTGGCGGCCATCACGCGCACGTCAACGGCGAGATGGTTGTCGGCCCCGACGGGCGTAAACGTTCGCTCTTGCAGGATGCGCAACAACTTCACCTGCAACGGCAAGGGTAGGTCTCCGATCTCATCGAGAAGGATCGTGCCGCCATCAGCCATGCGAAAGAGTCCGGCTCGATCGCTCACCGCTCCGGTGAAGGCGCCTTTGACGTGTCCGAACAGTTCGCTCTCGATGAGATTTGCGGGGATGGCACCGCAGTTCACCGTAACAAAGGGGTGCTCTCGTCGGGCACCGCGTGCGTGCACCGCCCGCGCTACCAATTCCTTCCCTGTCCCACTTTCGCCGGTAATCAAGAGCGTAGCGTCGCTCTTAGCCGCCTTTTGAATGAAGTCGCGCACCTGGCCGATCGCCGGGCTGTTTCCCGTCAAGCCATCCTGTGAACGCGCCTCTTCGACACCGATCTCCTCCTCGAGCCGTTCGATATCTTCTGTTTGCAGCCGCTGCTCCAACTGACGCAAGGCAGTGATGTCCTGCAGAATATAGAGAGCGCCGATCAGGTTGCGATAGGTGTCCTGCAAGACAACGGCGGAGCATCGTACGGTCAGTTCTCGACCCTTCTCGGTGTGGTGCCGGAATTCCGTAGGCTGAACGCGGCTCGAAGACTGCAAGAACTGCAGGCGGCCGGTTGCGGTCTGGCGTAACTGTGCGAACACGGTGCCGATGTCAGCGCCCGTCACATCGGCGGCCCGGCGCCCGATCAGCTCTTCCGCGATCTGGTTCACGGACGTGATATGCCCATCTGTATCTATCGTAATGAGGGCGCTGCCGATATGGCGCGCCAGCGCTTCCTGCAAAGAGGCCAGGCGGTCATGTTCCGCTTCGCGTAGTTGGAGGAGTTGTTCGGCTTCGTGGAGCCTCCGAACCAACACGGTGGCAAGAAAGGCAATCAGATAGAATGTAAGGTTCGTTATTGCAAAACGGATCGAGAATTGGAGGTCGGCTGGAGCAGGAGGAAACGGGTAGCCCGGGTTAGTGATCAGGCCGATGTTTAGCGCTAAGACGAGTACCGCGTAGGCTATGGAAGAGGTTGCCGCCGACGTCACCGCTCCCGGCGTCGACAGCAGGATCGCCGCGTTGACGACCCCAAGGCTATACAGAAACCCGAACGGGCTGTCGGCCCCACCGGTTACGAAAATCACCCATGTAGTGAGCGCGACATCGAAAAGGATCTGCGCATATGCAAATGCTACAAGCCGCTTCAGCCGGATGACAAGCGGCGCTGAAAGAATCGTTAGAGCATACGTGCCGATGATGGCTAGGAGTAGCAGGTTGATGGGAACCGCGTGGCGCTCGCCTGAGCTCTGCAGATCCACGAACGCCAGCAGACCAAGAAAAAGTGAGACCAGCACAACGCGGAAGAACAGCCCCCACTTGAGCCGCCCCCGCAGTTGTTCGTTTTGATCTACGGCCAACGTGTTCACAATAGATCAGCGGATGACCGAGCCCAGTTTGAAGATCGGCAGATACATGGAGATTACCAGTCCGCCGATAACCACCCCCAAGAACAAGATCACCAATGGCTCCATCAAAGCAGTGAGGTTGGCCACTGCGTTGTCGACCTCATCTTCATAGAAGTCCGCGATTTTCTGTAACATCGAATCGAGCGCACCGGTGGCCTCCCCGACGGCGATCATTTGACAGACCATAGGCGGGAACACCTTGCTCTGTGCGAGCGGCTCGGCGATGGTTCGGCCTTGACTGATGCTGACTCGCGTCGCCAACACGGCGCGCTCGACCACCTTGTTGCCAGCCGTGCGTGCGGTGATGGCGAGGGCGTCGAGGATGGGAACGCCGGACGATACCAGCGTGCTCAGGGTTCGCGTGAAGCGCGCCACCGCGGTCTTGCGTATCAGGTCGCCAAACACGGGCAGCTGCAGGAAGAAGTGATCGAAACTCAACCGCCCGCCTTCCGTCCGATACAGCTGGCGGCAGGCCACAACCGCAGCGATCACCACGCCAACCATGTACTTGAAGTATGCGACCGTAAAGTTGCTCAAGTTGATGGTGAACTGCGTCGGTGCTGGGAGCGCCTGGCCAAAGCTCGAGAACAGCTCTGCAAATACGGGAATCACAAAGACCAGCAGGACCGCCGTCACGCCCACCGCCACCGTGACAATTGTGATCGGATAGATCATGGCCCCTTTGATCTTGCTCTTCAGCTTCATGGCTTTTTCCGTGTAGCCCGCCAGCCGATGCAGAATGGTGTCCAGGATGCCGGCGACCTCGCCTGCCGCGACCATGTTCACGTATAAATCGTCGAAGAGCTTGGGGTGCTTGCGGAGCGCATCGGTAAAGGTCGAGCCGGCCTCCACTTCGTCCTTGATCTGTTTGATGATGGCGCGCAGCTTCCTGTTCGGCGACTGCGCCCCCAAGATATCCAAGCATTGCACAATCGGCAAGCCGGCGTCGATCATAGTCGCCAGCTGACGGGTAAAGATGACCACGTCGCGTGACGTGACCGACTCGCCAAAGCCGGGGATGCTGATCTCGCGGGCTAGCCCCCTACCCTTCTCTTTGACCTTCGCCGGAATGGGTTGAATGCGCTGTGAGCGCAGCCGCACCAAGACAGCTTCGCGAGTGGGTGCTTCCATCTCGCCGGTGATGACCTCTCCGCGTACAGACACACCCTGCCAATGAAAAACCGCCATTTTTTTGACCTCACTCTGACGCGCAGAAGACGCAACCTAACGCGATCGCGTCACTTCTAGCTATCGAACCAATGCTTAATGCACGTCACGTGCCAGGTGCTCAGCGCCGCGCGGCATCCGAAGCGACACCCAGCATCATTCGGACTTCATCGGGCTCGGTAGCGTGCCCGATTGCCTCGTCATATGAAATCAATCGGCGCTGGTAGAGATCGACCAGCGACTGCGACATGGTTTGCATGCCGAACTTGATCTGTCCCACCTGCAGTTGCGAGTAGATCTGATGCACCTTCTGTTCGCGGATCAAATTGCGGATAGCGGGATTCGGGATCATGACTTCGACTGCCAACACGCGTCCCCGGCCATCTAGGCGTGGAATCAACTGCTGTGAAATAACCCCTTGCAAAATGAGGGAGAGCTGCGCACGGATTTGCGGTTGCTGATCAGAGGGGAAAATGTCGAGGATCCGGTTGATGGTCTGCACCGCAGAATTGGTGTGCAAACTCGATAGGACTAGGTGGCCGGTCTCGGCTACCGTAAGGGCAGACGCTACGGTCTCCAGATCGCGCATCTCGCCAACAAGCACGATATCCGGGTCCTGGCGCAGCACGTGCCGCAGGGCTTCCGAGAAGCCGTGCGTATCTGCGTACACTTCGCGCTGGTTCACCAGACACTTGCGATGTTCGTGCACAAACTCGATGGGATCCTCGATCGAGACGATATGCTCTTGGCGCTCGCGATTGATCTTGTCGATCATCGACGCGAGCGTCGTGGACTTGCCACTGCCCGTCGGGCCGGTTATCAGCACGAGGCCGCGTGGTAATTTCGTCAAGTCGGCCACCACCGGGGGCAGTCCCAGCTCCGCCAGGCCCCGTATTTCATAGGGGATCAAGCGGAAGGCGCCACCGACGGCACCCTTTTGCACAAACAAGTTGCCGCGGAACCGGCTCAAGCCACGGAGGCCGAAGGAGAAATCGAGCTCGTTTTCCTCCTCAAATCGGTGCCGTTGGCTGTCAGTCAGCAAGCTGTAGCACAGATTCTTTGTCTCGTTGGCGGAAAGCGGAGGCACCGGCAAGGGCCTCAGTTGCCCGTCTACTCGCATCAGCGGCGGGCTCTCGCTCGAAATGTGGAGATCCGTCGCCCCGTGCTGCACGACGTATTCCAGGAAGCTCTGGATGCTGAGTGGACTGGAAACCTTCGGCTGCTCCACCGCTGCAGATGCGTCGGCCACCTTATCCTCCCGTCTAGTCTGGCATGCTCACGCGCACCACCTCTGCCACCGTCGTGACCCCTTCCTTGAGCTTGCTGATGGCGGATTTCCGGAGCGTCTTCATCCCGAGGCTGACAGCAGCGCGTTTGATTTCGGACGCCGCGGCTCCGCTCAACACGAGGTCGCGCAGTTCTTCGCTCATCGGCATTACCTCATAGAGCGCGATCCGCCCGCGGTAGCCGGTGCCATTGCACTGCGAGCACCCAAGCCCATGAAAGCACGTGAACGTGCCAATATCCTCCTGTGCGGCGCCGATGTCGAGCAACGCTTGCCCCGGCAGCTCCACCGGTTCGCGGCAGCTGCTGCAAATAACGCGTGCCAGCCGCTGCGCCAGAATCAGATTGACCGAAGAGGCCACCAGGAACGGCTCAACACCCATGTTCAAGAGACGATTGATCGTCGACGGCGCGTCATTCGTGTGCACAGTGCTGAGCACGAGGTGGCCCGTAAGCGCCGCCTTGACGGCGATCTCGGCCGTTTCGAAATCGCGGACCTCGCCCACCATAATGATATCGGGGTCCTGGCGCAGGAAAGCTCGCAAAGCATTTGCAAAGCTTAAGCCAATCTCCTCGTGGACCTGCACCTGGTTGATGCCAACGAGATTGAACTCCACAGGGTCTTCGGCCGTGGAAATGTTCGTACCGATCTTGTTGAGCTCCGACAAGGCCGAGTACAGTGTGGTCGTCTTGCCGCTGCCAGTCGGCCCGGTCACCAACACCATACCGTACGGCTTCGCGATGGAGTCTTTGTAGTCCTTGAGCTGACCTTCCTCGAACCCGAGCTTCGTCATGTCCAGCTGGAGGGTCGATTTGTCGAGCAAACGTAACACGATCTTTTCGCCGAATAAGGTCGGCAGGACCGAGACGCGGAAGTCCATCTCTTGGCCCCGGCCGAGTTTCAGCTTGATGCGACCATCCTGCGGCAGGCGGCGTTCGGCGATGTCCAGCGACGCCATCACCTTGATGCGGGAGGTGATCGCATTCTTCAGCTTCACTGGCGGCCGCATGATTTCTTCGAGCACGCCATCCACCCGCAAGCGCACCCGGAACATGCGCTCGAAGGGCTCCAGGTGAACGTCACTGGCGTGGCGCTTGATCGCATTGGTAAGGACCGCGTTAACCAGTCGGACCACCGGAGCATCTTCGGTCGCCTTTTCCAGCTCTTTAAGGTCGATATCCTCGGACTTGTCGATGACTTCGACATCCTCGGTCTCGATCTCGGTCAGGACGTCGTCGTATGCGGTTTCCTGTCCGAGGTGCTCCTCGATCGCCGCCGTGATCGAGGAGACACAAGCGACCGCGATCTTCACGTCGTAACCGGTCAGGAATTTCACCTCGTTGATCGCAACCAGGTTGGACGGGTCGGACATTGCGACCGTCAACGAGGAGCCACTCAGGTTGATCGGAATGAGATGATGCCGTTGTATCAAGGTGGCTGGGATCAGCCGCAGCACGTCGGCCGGAATCTTCATGGCCGAAGGATCCACCAGCGACAGACGGTATTCCTTCTGCAAACAGGCAGCGAGGTCGGTCTCACTGATGAGCCCCAGCTTCACGAGCACGGTGCTAAGAGCGCTCGCGCTCGTGTTCTCTTCCTCCGCTCCCTTGGCCAACTGGGCTGTGGTAAGCAGTCCCCGTTTGACCAGCAACTCGCCTAAACGTGTGCTCATCCCGTCCGCACGCAGAATCCTATGATAACGTCATGCACAACTACGCTACTCAGCGACCGCCCGCTTGTCAATTTTGAAAGTGCGGCTGCCGAGCGTTTTCGATGGCGGCGCGGGCGGTCGCGTTGAGGCCTCAAAGTGGCTTTACCCCAAGAACCCGGCGGTGGACGAGGCAGGCACCCCTGGATATGGCTCACGAAAATGGGGGCATCCGGCGTTTGCAGCGACCGCTTCGTAGGCAAAGCAGATCGGCATCGAGGGAAGGCGCCCTCCTCGCGGTCGCCGCTACTCGGTTCCACCCGGGCCGCCGGCTGCACCGAGCGTCGCATGCGCTGCCGCCAGGCGAGCGATCGGCACACGAAACGGCGAGCAAGACACGTAATCGAGCCCGATGCGATCACAGAAGATGACCGACTGTGGATCGCCGCCATGCTCGCCGCAAATCCCGAGCTTGAGCTTCGGTCGCGTGTTTCGGCCTTTTTGGACGGCGATTTGCATAAGCGCACCAACACCATCTTGATCGAGCGATTCGAACGGATCCCGCGGGTAGATTTCGAGGTCGCGAACATACGGAATCAGGAACCGGCCTGCGTCATCGCGCGACACACCAAGCGTCGTCTGCGTGAGGTCGTTAGTCCCGAACGAAAAGAACTCCGCCACCGAGGCAATGGCGTCCGCGGTTACCGCCCCGCGAGGCACCTCGATCATGGTGCCGACCGAGTACTTCAAGCGCACCTTCTTCTGCGCCATCACCTCTTCGGCAACCCGCCTGACGATGTCGGCCTGGAGCTTCAGCTCCCTGACGTGGCCGACAAGCGGGATCATGACCTCGGGCTCGACCGCCACCCCCGATTGACTGACGGTCGCAGCCGCTTCGAAGATGGCCCGCGCCTGCATTTCCGTGATCTCCGGATAGATGATCCCGAGCCGGCAGCCGCGGAAGCCGAGCATGGGGTTCAACTCATGCAACGCCTCGACCCGCGCTCGGATGCGTTCCACGGGAATTCCCAACTCCTGTGCGAGCGCTTCCTGATCGGCAGGTGCCTGCGGTAGGAACTCGTGCAGCGGCGGATCGATGGTACGGATCGTAACCGGGCGGCCACCCATTTCGCGGAATATACCCTCGAAGTCCCGGCGCTGTAGCGGGAGCAGCTTCGCCAGCGCTGCACGGCGCTCGTCGGTGCTCTCGGCGACAATCATTTCACGCATGGGCCCGATCTTGCCTTCGCCGAAGAACATATGCTCGGTACGGCACAATCCGACGCCCTCGGCACCGAAGGCCACGGCGTTCGCACACTGATCCGGTTGGTCGGCATTGGCGCGCACCTTGAGGCGCCGTTCGCGGTCCGCCCACTTCATGAGTTGCTCGTACTGCTGGTACACCGGCGCCTGCGCCGGATCGAGGCTGCGATCAATCAGGACACGCACGACTTCGCTGGGCTCGGTCGCGATCTCGCCAAGGAACACCTCGCCCGTCGTACCATCTATCGAGATGCTATCGCCATGCTTGAGCACCACGTCCGTCCCGGTGACGCGCATCTGCCCTGTTCCGTAATCGATCAGCAGCGGGTCACAGCCAGCGACACACACTTTGCCCATCTGCCGCGCCACCAGTGCAGCGTGGCTGGTCATGCCGCCGCGTGCCGTCAGAATGCCCTGCGCCGCGGCCATGCCGCGGATGTCTTCCGGCGACGTCTCGATGCGCACCAGGATAACGCGCTCGCCGCGCGCCGCCGCCGCTTCCGCATCGTCGGCGTGGAAGGCAATCCGGCCGGTTGCAGCCCCCGGGCCGGCGTTGAGACCACGTGCCAGCAGCCGGTGCCCGCGGACGGCGCTTTCCTTTTCCGCACTCAAGAACGTCGGACGTAACAACTGATTGAGCTGTTCGGGCTCGACGCGCATGAGGGCTTCGCGTGGCGTTATCAAGCGCTCCTTGACCATCTCGACGGCGATGCGGATCGCGGCCACGCCGGTGCGCTTGCCGACCCGGCATTGCAACATGTAGAGCTTGCCCTGCTCGATGGTGAACTCAATGTCCATGACGTCGCGGTAGTGGCGCTCGAGGGTGCGGCGGATCTTGACCAGCTGCGCGTACGCTTTGGCATTCTCACGCTCGAGTGCGGCGATCGGCAGCGGCGTGCGAATGCCGGCGACCACATCTTCGCCTTGGGCATTCATCAAGAACTCGCCGTAGAAGACGTTCTCACCTGTGGCCGGGTCACGCGTGAAGGCGACACCGGTCCCGGAATCGTTGCCCAGGTTCCCGAACACCATCGCCTGCACGTTCACCGCGGTTCCCCACGTCTCGGGGATATTGTTCAGCTTGCGATACGCGATCGCTCGCTCGTTCATCCACGAGCCGAACACCGCACCGATCGCGCCCCACAGTTGCTCGTACGGATCTTGGGGGAACTCCATGCCGCGGCGTTCCTTGATGGCGGCTTTGAACTCGCCCACCAACTCGCGCAGGTCATCGGCCGTGAGCTCGTTGTCCAGGCGCACCCCGCGTTGCTCTTTCTTCTTCTCGATGATCGCTTCGAAAGGATCGATCTCGGTCTTCGACTGCGGCTTGAGGCCGAGGACGATGTCACCGTACATCTGCACGAAGCGCCGGTAGCAATCATACGCGAAGCGCGGATCGTTGCTCTTCGCGATCAGACCCTGCACCGTCTGGTCGTTGAGCCCGAGGTTCAAAATCGTGTCCATCATTCCCGGCATGGAGGCGCGCGCACCCGAGCGCACGGACACCAGCAGCGGGTTCTCCGCATCGCCGAAGCGCCGCCCAACGACGTCCTCTATGCGGACGAGTCGCTTCTTCACCTCTGCGTCCAGGCCGAGTGGGTAGCGGTGGTTGTGCTGCTCGTAGTAGGTGCACACGTCGGTGGAGATGGTGAATCCGGGGGGGACCGGCAGCCCCAAGTTGGCCATCTCGGCGAGGTTCGCGCCCTTGCCACCGAGCAACGCCTTCATCTCCGCGTTGCCCTCCGCACGCCCCGGCTCAAAGGCATAGACCACTTTCTTGGCCGAGGCGCGTGTCGCCGATGACCGACGTTGGACACGCGGCCGTGGCCGCGGCTTCACGCGCTTCGAAGTACGAGGTACCGCTTTCGCCTTGCGTTTCGTCACCTTATCCCCACGGCTGCGAGCCATTTCCTCTCACCCTTTCTTGTACGTCCAAAGTCGTTCTTCGAGCCGGTTCGGCGGTCAGCTCGAGATTGCCGCGGCGCCTAGCTCGAATGTGCCGGCCGCGACCACGGCATGTCAATGCGCCGCCGCAACTCGTCCGCCAGGCGCTCAATAGGTATGCGCTCCTGTTGCATCGAATCGCGGTCACGCAGAGTAACCGTCTGGTCCTGCATCGTCTGGTGGTCAACGGTGATGCCGAACGGTGTCCCGATCTCGTCTTGGCGGCGATAGCGACGTCCAATTGAGCCTGCCTGATCATACTGGATGGGGAAATGCGGCGCTAGCATGTCGCGGATCTGCAGCGCCTTCTCCGGCTGCCCATTCTTCCGCAGAAGCGGAAAGATGGCAGCTTTCACCGGCGCCAATCGCGGATGCAAGCGCAGGACGATGCGCGTCTCTCCCTCGGCTTCATCCTCGTCATACGCGTCGACCAGGAACGCCAGTGCGGCGCGGTCGGCACCCGCCGCCGGCTCGATGACGTATGGGACGTAGC
>Ga0315288_10013266_pt1 | contig 10317 bp, 5 predicted proteins | sample YL17G11_20_MG_FD_203454 | JGI IMG/M metagenome (GOLD analysis project Ga0315288, IMG submission 203454) | Sediment microbial communities from Yellowstone Lake, YNP, Wyoming, USA - YL17G11_20 | ecosystem: Environmental > Aquatic > Freshwater > Lake > Sediment | place: USA: Wyoming | collected...
GGCCTGATCGCCGGCTTGGGCTGTGCCACCAAGAAATACGTCCAAACCGAGGTCACTACCCTGGACCAGAAAGTCGAGGGGCTGGAGACTTCCATCGAAGAGAGCCAGAAGCGCCTTAAAGAGCACGCCGAGCGCCTGACGACGCTCGGATCGCTCATCTCGAAACATAACGAAGGGTTCAAAGAGATCGACGGCAAGTTCGACGAGGTCCGCAAGGAAATGCGGGGCCGGCTTCTCTACAAGGAAACCCTCCGCAACAACGAAGCGACCTTCGGTTTCGACCGCTATGATCTCGGAAGCGAGGCCAAGGCGGCGTTGGACCGCTTCGTCCAGGTCCTCATCCAGCAGGATCGCGGCCTCTACCTCGAGATCCAGGGCCACACCGACGGGACCGGCGAGGAGAGCTGGAATCTCATGTTGGGCAAGAAACGGGCCGAGGCGATCATGGAATACCTCTACAAGCAGCACCACGTCCCGCTCCACCGGATGCAGGTCATCAGCTTCGGGAGTTCCCAGCCGGTGGCCGACAACTCCACCAAAGAGGGGCGGGCCAAGAATCGCCGGGTCGAGATCCTGGTCTACGAGTGAGAAAAGCCTAGCCGGCCTGCCTGCGCCGATGTCCCCCTATTCGCGGCGCAGGGTGCGGGAGTCGACGTCCTGAAACTCTTCGACGGTCAGGGTCAGAAGACGCGGACTTTGGCCCCGAATTCGAAGAACCGGCCCCGCCAGGGGAAAATCGGTTCGGCGTAGATGTAGTCATCGAGCAGGTTCGTCGCCTTGACAAAAAGCTGGATCATCTTCCAGTCGTAGGCCAGGACGGCGTCAAGGTTGAAGTAGGCGGGGATGTCGAGGACTTGATTGGCCCTGGAATCCCACCAGGACGACTTCGAACCGTACAACCCGTAGACGCTGATCCGGAATCCCAGGAGAGGCCGCACGGTCAGGTCGAAGTTCAGACATTGCGGGGAGAGGGCGTCGAGCGGCCGATCGTCGATGTCGTTTCGGTGGTCGAGATAGGTGTAATTGAGGGTCGCGTCCAGCGGTCCGATCGATTTCTGGAGTTGGATCTCGGCCCCCGTGATGTGGGCCTTCCCGACGTTCATGTACCGGCGGATGCCGTCGGGCCGGGTGTAGGTATCGATCATGTTCTTGAATTGGTAGGTGAAGACGGCGGCCGAGACGAAGACGCCCTTGGTCCAGGCGGCCCCGAGCTCGGCGTTGGTCCCGGTCTCGCTGAGCAGGTCGGGATTGCCGCTGCTCGTGGAGTAGAGGGCCCTCATGTTCGGCATCCGCGATTTCATCGAGGTCGAGGCGTGGATATCGAGGGCCTCGTTCGGGCTGAACTTAAGGCCTAGCATCGGGTTGAGTCGCGAAGTCGCATCGCCGACGTATTTGTCGATCACGTCCAGGCTGAGCCCGCCGATCAGCCGCCACTGTTTGGTCAAGACGGCCTCGTCTTCCAGGGCGGCCGAGAAGGTGCCCTGGCTGTTTTTGTCGAACGGCAGGCCGACGTCGTCCTGGATCCGGGCGATGTCCTTCTGGAAGTTCAGGCTGAGCTTCAAGTTGTTCCAGGACGTGGGGCGGAAATCGGCCAGGGCGAAGGCGCCGTAGACCGAGTTGTCAAACGTGCTCTCGAACTGGCGGTTGGTCATGGCTTTGTCCCTGTATTGGTCCAGGGTGTTCTGGTAATTCACAGCGAAGGCCCGAAAGCGGAGGGTCGAGCCGCCCCCCAGGGATGTGAAGCCGCCGGCGTTCAAGCCATAGCGGTCCCAGTTCTTGAACTTCCAGTAACGGGCCGTCTGGACGCCGAGGGCGGGCGGCATGCCATAGTCCGAGGTGTAGACGTTGCCGTTGACCATGAGCTCGGTCGAATTCGAAGGGGCGTAGAAAAGCTTGGCGTTCAGGTTAAGGCGGCGGTAGCGGGTGTTGGCGTAGTCCACGTCGTCGCCCGTGGCCCGGTCGGGGTAGGCGTAGCCGTCCGAATCCTGGAAGCCGAGGTTGCCGGCGAAGGAGAATTTTCCCAGCCGGAATCCCCCGTCCAGGCCGCCTGATCGGGTCTTCTTCTCCCCGAACCCTCCGTTGACCGTCAGGTCCGGATCGACGGTAGGCCGGCGGGTGATGACGTTGACGATGCCGCCCAGGGTGTTGGGACCGTACAACACCGAGGAAGGCCCCTTGGTGATCTGGAGCGAGTCGATGCCGGCGGCGGCCACGGTCTTGAGATCGAAGGAGCCATAGTAAGGCTCGTAGCTGGGCACGCCGTCGATGAGCAGGACGATGCGGCGCGAATCCATGCCCCGCAGCTTGAGGGTGAATTCGTTCTTGTTGCCGACCGTGACGCTGACGCCGGGCGCGTAGCGGATGGCCTCGGCCAGGTCGAGCGGCCGGTTCTGTTCGATCTTGGTGAAGTCGATCCGAGTCACGGTAGAAACGGGTTGTTCCCTCGGTGCCTGGCCGACGACCTGGATCTCCTCGGTGATCCGGATGGGCTTTTCGGCTTGAGCCTCCTTCGTCTTCTTCGTTGTTTGGGCGGAGGCGGGAAGGCCGCAGGCCAGTACGAAGACGAAGCCGAAGACGGCCGCGGCCGTGCGCGGGCGGTAAGGGGGAGAGGAGAGAGAGCGGATCATCGATCCTCCTTTTCAAAGATGGAAGGCGAGGCCGTTTCCCGCCTCACCCATTGGCCGGAGGACGTGGCCGGCGCGTCGCAGGCTTTAGCCGCTCCAGCTCGGAGCAGTCCGGTACTCTACCAAAAACCCTCCCCCTATGCAATTCCGGCAAGGATCAGGGGCATTTGTAGACTTCGACGGGGCTTTTCGCGTTTAATTGAGAGAAGGACGATCCAAAGGCTTATGAGATGACCGACGAATCGACCATTCTCCTGGCGAAGGAAGGCCGGCCCGAGGCGTTCCGGGCTCTCTACGACCGGAACCGGGAAATCGTTTACCGCTTGGCTTTCCGCTACGTCCGTTCCCGCCAGGACGCCGAGGATGTCATGCAGGAGACGTTCATCAAGGCTTTTAAAGGTATCCGCCGCTTCGATTTCAAGGTCGGATCGAGTTTCGCCGCTTGGCTCGGGACGATCTGCGTCCACTGCGCCATCGAGCATCTTCGCCGAACCCAGCGGCGGAGCGGCGAAAGCCAAATGTCTTTGAGCGACCTGCCGCAGGAGCCCGCTTCGGCCGATCCGTCTCCCGAGCGGACCGCCATCGCCCGGCGCTCGCTCTCGGATGTCGAACGGGCGTACGGCCGTCTGTCCCCGGGCCAGCAGGTGATCTTCGACCTGCGCCACCGCCAGCACCTGGATATTAAGGAGATCGCGGCGAGGATGGATTGCAGCGAAAGCAATGTCAAGACGCAGCTGGGGCGCTCGGTGGCGAAGCTGCGCAAATTCCTGGAGCCTTTATGGGGTGAGCTATGAACTGCGAAGAAGCCAAGAACATGATGACGGTCGGCGTTTTCGGAACGCTTGCGCCGGAGGAGAAAACGCTCTTGGATGAGCACCTGCGGAATTGTCTATCCTGCGCCCGGCTTTTCGAAAAATCCAAAGCTTCCCGGTCGTCGTTCGAGGTCCCGGACGATCATCCTCATCCCGACTGGGAAAAGTCTTGGGACATCATCGCCGCCCGAGCCTTGGTCCGTCCCAAGACCTGGCGGCTTTTCGGGATTCCGGGGCGATGGGCCGTGGCCGCCGCGTCGCTCCTTGTCGTTTTTGCCCTGGGATACATCGCCGGGCGGCGATTTCTCAAACCGCCGGCAGGGCCGGCGGCCTCTCTCCCGGCGGCTGCGGCCGAGCCCTCCCCGCTTTTTAAATACGCCGAATCCCTGGAGCCCGTCCTGATCGACTTTTTAAACCGGGGAGAGACGGAGAGGCCGAAGGAGTTCGCCGACCTCGAGCGAAAGATCATCCAGTCGATGCTGGCCGAGACGCGGCTTCTGCAGGCCCTAGCCGCGTCCTCGCGGAACGCGGAGCTGGGCGCGTTCCTCGAGGAAATGGAATCGATTCTCCTCAGCCTGACTAACCTCAAACCCGGCGACCGGGACTCGGCCGGCCAGTTGGACCGGACGATCCGGGAACGCCGGATCCGGTCCAAACTGCGGGATTTTTCGAGCGCGGACCTGACGCTGTGAACGGAGGATCCGATGAGACGTCAAGAACATAAGCGTTTATCGGGATGGATGATCATCCTGGCGGTTTGGCTGGCCGGAACCGTCTTTCCGGCCGAGCCGTACCAAAATAAAGAACTGGACCAGTTTTTCAAGGTTAAAACCTCGGTCTTCAGCCAACAATGGGCCGAGGTCCTCTCCGGAATGGAGGCCTATCTCCGGGATTACCCGGTGGGCAAAATGCGGGACGAAGCCCTATACTGGCTCGGCCGCAGCTTCGACCGTTTGGCCCGACAAGAAAAAGAGCGGACGAGCGTCGTCGCCCTTAAGACCAAAGCGGCGGAAACGTTGGACCGAATGATCGGAGAGTACCCGGCGAGCCTCTGGACGAACGACGCCCGGGAGCTTCGAGTGGCGATCGCGGGAGAGCTGGCTATCTTGGGCGTGGCGTCACAACGGTCTTTCATCGAAGAGGCCGTCCGCTCGCAAAGCAAGAGCGAGGTCGAGCTCCGGAGGATCGCCCTGAGGTCTTTCGTCAAACTCGATCCGCAGACGGTCCTTCCGGCGATGGGCGATTTTCTCGAGACCGAGTCCGATCCTGGACTGAGGAAAGAGGGGGTATCCCTGCTCGGCCAAAGATTCACCCGCGAGGTCGTCGGCCTGCTGGAGTTGGTCGCCGGAAAAGACTCGAACGAGGACGTCCGCAAGGAAGCCGAATACTGGCTCGCCAAGATCAAAACCCGCCTCATTCCGGTCCAACTGAACTACTACTGCTATGAGGCGCGTCTCACCGATACGTCGGCCTACGGAAAAGTCCCCGAGGGCAAGGTCGCTTCCTTCTCTCCTCCGCACGGCCGGACCGGAAGCGAAGGGCGGGTCAAAAATGAGATCGGCCGGATTTTCGGGGGACGGATTTCCTTTTGGGGCAGCAAGGCGACCTCCATGGGGGCGACCGATTTGTACGAGATCATCAGAACCAAGGGGACGACGATTCAAAGGTCCCATCGGATCAACAACTTCGATATCGCTCTCGACGGCGGGTCCATCGTCAAGACGCCGGAGAAGATCGAAGGCCGCGTCTTCTTCGACGGCCAAACCGTCGATTTCGCCGTCAACAACCAAAAGGACGCCCTTCTGGCCGCTCGCCGGGGCGACCGCCTGGCCTTCATGTATCTGGAGATGGCGCCCAAGGACGTCGAGGCGTTCGAAAAGGCGGGGGAAGAGGAGTCCCCCTCCGGACTCGAGTCTTTTTTTGAATTCTTCGGAAAGCTGTTTAAAAGCAAATCGAAGGAGCCGGTCTATTATACGAAAAACGTCCTGTCGAGATCGGGGCTGGTCATCTACTCGACCCTCCAATCGATGGACAGCGTCAAGGAGGACCTGACCGATTACAGCCTGGCCAAGGCCGAAATTCCGGGACCCGACGGCACCTGGATTCTCACCGGCCATCTTCTGAGGTTGAACAAGGAAGACATCATTGTCGGTCGGATGGCCAAGCTCGTCAAGCCGGACGGCAAAGTTGCCGCCGAAGCGGACGAAATCCGCGTCCCGGTCAAGAACCCCGCGGCGTTTACGACGTCGGGAGGGAAAGCCGGTCCCGTCCCGGCCCCGCCGGCGGCGGCCGTGGAGCCCGTCTATCCCCTGGCCCTCAATTTGGAGGGCGGAGGCTGGATTCATTCGTCGCGGACCCAATACCGGTTCGAGGAATGGACGGCGACCGTTATCGACTTCGGACAGGCCCAGGCCCTGCTCCCCGGTCCGGGAGGGACGTGGACGCTGACCGGCCGGCTGGTTTTGGAAAGAGAGGATAAGAGGATTCTGGCCCGGGAGGCGACCTTGCTGAATGCCGAAGGCAAGATCGCGTCCGTCGCGGCGTCCGGCCAGGTCCTCCTCGTCCCGGTGAAAAATCCCGAAAAATACTCGCTCGAAAAAGCGCGCCGCGACTAGAGCGGAAAAGGGGGGGCTGTTCCCCTCTTCCGAAAAAATTAGCGAAAACAAGGAGGACGACTATGTTCGGAAACCATCTGAAAACGGCCTGGAGAAACATCGTCAAGCACAAGACCTTCGCGGCCATCAACGTCGTCGGTTTGGCGATCGGCCTGGCCTGCTGCCTCTTGATCCTCTTCTGGATTCAGGACGAGGTCGGCTATGACCGCTTCCATGAGAACTCCGGCCGCATTTTCCGGATCGTCTCCGACTGGACAAAACACAAATGGAACGGAATGGAAGGAACCCCTGCCCCTCTCGCTCCGGCGATCGCAAAGGAGCTTCCCGAAATCGAAAACACCGCTCGGTTCGCGACCCACAACCGGCTGGTCTTCCGCTATGGTGAGAAAGCGTTCTACGAAGATCGCGGCGTTATCGTCGACCCGGCGTTTTTCGAGATATTCAACTTCCCGTTGCTCGTCGGAAATCCAAAAACGGCCTTCGCCGGCCCCTTTGACCTCTTGATCTCCGAGGCGATGGCGGCGAAATACTTCGGAACCGAAAACCCGATCGGGAAGACGATCGAGGCGGATGGCCGGCCCTGCGTCGTCCGGGGAGTCGTGAAAAATCCACCAAGCCGATCGACGATCCGGTTCGATTTCGCCAGCTCGTTCGCCTTTATCGACAAGCTGTCGGGGCTGTCAAATCATTGGGGGGCCTTTAATTTTTCGACGTACCTGCTTCTCAAGGAAGGCGTCGATCCGGCCGGCCTCGGCCCGAAGATCACCCAAGTCGGGCTGAACAATAAAAGCCCCCAGGTCGTGGCCGGCGTCCGATTTCGCCTTCAGCCCCTGGCCCGCCTCCACCTGGACGCCCGGCCCTTCGATCTAGCGGTCATGGACCTCGGCGACGCGAAATCCGTCTATCTCTTTTCCGTCATCGCCGTCTTTGTCCTGCTCGTGGCCTGCATAAACTTCGTGAACCTGGCCACGGCCCGCTCTTCCGTCCGGGCCAGGGAGGTGGGGCTGCGAAAGACCATCGGCGCCGGCCGGGGGGAAATCGTCCGCCAATTCTTCGGCGAGTCCTTTCTCCTCGTCTGCGGCGCCTTCTTCATCGCCTTCGGCCTCGTCCGCCTTCTCCTCCCGGCGTTTAACCAACTCGCCGGGAAAACGATGAGCCCGAACCTCCTGAGGCTTGACTTCCTCGTTGGAGCCGCGGTCGTTCTCGCCGTCACGGGATTCGTCGCCGGGCTCTATCCGGCGCTCGTTCTATCGGGCTTCGCCCCGGTCCAAGTCTTGAGGTGGACATTCATCTCCGGAGGAGGGAAAGGCTCGGCCCTCAGGAAAATCCTCGTCGTTTTCCAGTTCGCCCTGTCCATTATTCTCCTCATCGGGACGGTCGTCCTCGCCCGGCAGTATCAGGAGATGAGAACGACCGACCTGGGTTTCACCAAGGAAAATATCGTCCAGATTCCGGTCAAGGAGAATATCGGGAAAAATTACCCGGCGGTGAAGGCGCGCCTCGGGCAGCACTCGGCCGTTGCGGCGGTGACGGCCGAGCTCTATCCCTTTGCCGAGAACTCGTATCGCAGCTCCGGCAACTTCGACTGGGAAGGCCGGGCGCCGAACCAAACCATCGACATTGTCTACGCCCCTGTCGATTTCGGATTTTTGGAGGCGTTTGACATGACCATCGTTGAGGGCCGGTCGTTCTCCAAAGACCGGCCGACCGACGCCTCGGAGGCGTACATCCTCAACGAAGAGGCCGTCCGGCAGATGGGGATCAAGGATCCCGTGGGGAAGTGGTTCTCCATTTCCAAGGAGCGCAGAGGGACGATCATCGGCGTCGTCAAGAACGCCCAATTCCGGACCTTTCGATTCAAGGAGGATCCGCGCCTCTTCTACATTACGGGAATGGGCTCGGCGAACGACATGGGGCTCGTTCTTATCAAGATCGACGGCTCCCGCGTTCGCGAGGCTTTGGCTCATCTCCGGCAGGTGTGGGACGAATTCAACCCCGTTTCGCCCTTCGAGTATCGATTTCTGGACGAGACGTACGACCGGCTGTATCGGTCGGAGCTTCGGACGAACCGGGTCTTTCAATTATTCGCCGGATTGGCCGTCTTTATCGCGTGTTTGGGGCTCTTGGGACTGGCCTCATTCACGGCCGAGCGGAGGACGAAGGAGATCGGCATCCGGAAAATCCTGGGCGCCTCGCCCCGAAGAATCGTCGTTTTAATCTCGGGCCAATTGACGACCTGGATTCTGGCGGCCAACGTCATCGCTTGGCCGGCCGCCTATTTCGCCCTGAACAAGCTCCTCGAGGCTTACACGTTCCGGACGAGCCTCGGCGTCTGGATTTTCGTGCTGCCGTCGCTGGGAGCGTTCGCCCTGGCTTGGCTCACCGTCGGGACCTTGTCCCTGAAAGCGGCCCAGGTCGATCCGGCCCGGAGCCTCCGGCACGAATGAGGGGCGTCTCGCCTTTTTTGGGGAGCTTTTTATACCAGAAGACATACAACCCAGCGAGTGAAACGGCGAGGACGGCGCCGGTGATTCCGGCGGCCCTCCACTCCCGGATCATGAGTTGCATCGGGAGCATGAGCATCGTGAATTGCCAGGCCAGGGCGAAGGGGAGGGAGAGGAAGTCGTATTTTTGTTCCCGGGCCATGGACGCGGCGACGTCGGCCGTGACAACGTCCCGGAGCGGTTTCCAGAAGCCGAACGGCCGGGTCGTCCGGTAGAAGTTCTCGACGACGCCCCGCTCGGTTTTCGGGGTCAAATAAGTGCCGGCGACGCTCCCGAAAAGACCGACGAGCGAAATATAAACGAATTGTTGCCATTCGGGCATCTGGGGGATGAAGGACCGCTGCAGGAGAGCCGCGGTCAATCCCGAAAGCGTTCCCAGGGCGAAACCGCCGGCGTTGAAGCGCCACCAATAGAGGCGCAATACGGTCGGCATCGTCAACCCGCCGACCAGCCCCATAGTGATCCAGCCCCAGATATCGTTGATGCTTTTCGTCGAGTAGGCCATCGCGAAACCGGCGACGTTGACCAGGATGCCGAAAGCGTAACTCGCATATATCAGCTCTTTATCCGAAGCTTTACGGCGCAGATAGCCCTGGTAGAGATCGCGGGTCAAGTATCCGGTCGAGGCATTCGTGATGGCGTTGAATGTGGACATCGCCGCGGCCATAAGGGCCACGAGGATGAGTCCGCGCAGACCGGCCGGAACGCCGTAGAGCAGGACGCCCGGCAGGATTCTTTCCGGATCCACCGTCCCATGGGCGCTGAGAAAGCTCAGCTTGGAGGCCCAGTCGGGCCCCAGGAGACCGGCCAGCCCGGTCGCGAGAGCCGGCGAAAATGTCTCCGGATGGTTGGAGACGCGGGCGACGAGCTCGGGCCATTCGTTAGCCGGGACCGTTCCGGCCTGGGCTTTGATCAAATCGGCCGCCTGGGTTAACACGGTCTGGTCCGGGAAGAGGCCGTTGACCAGGATGAGCCCCATGAGAACGAAGCTCATCATCAGCGGCCAACGGAGCATCATCGACCAGCCCGCGGTGAAGCTCAGGAGGCCGCAGTCGCGGTCGCTCCGGGCGCCGAAGTAGCGCGGATCGGCTCCGGTCCCCAGCCCCTGGATCATGGACTTGCCGAAGTAAAAAAGCATCATCATCGTCAGCCAGGAATAGCCTTCATACCCCGCGGGCATCGGAGTTTTGGCCTGCGGAAGGGAGCTCGTCCATTGGAGATTTCCCGTGACCGAAGCGGCCAGGGCGCCGATGTCGGCCACGCCGGCGATCTGGGTCACGGCGATGACGACCATGAAGATGACGCCGATCCAAATGCAGACGGACTGGAAGATATCGGTGGCGATAACGCCGTAGAATCCCGCTTCGATGGTGTAAATGGCCGTTACGGCCATCATGATCAAGGCGCAGACCCAGGGCTGGAGCGGAAGGAACATGGACAGGAACAGGCCCGCGCCCTTGAACGAGTAGGCGAGGAGGCCGAGGTTGAGGATGACGTTGGAGGCCATGGACATGAGCCGGGCGAAATGGGCCCAGCGGTCTTTTCCAAAGCGATAGATCATCCACTCGGCCCCGGTCATGACGCCCGAGCGGCGGTGCCATTTGGCTGTCCAAAGCATGATGAACGACAGCACCAGGCAGGCCCCGCCGCGGAACTCGACGTAGATCCCGCGCGGTCCGAGGAGAAAGAGGAACGAGGTGATGATCATCGTCCCGGTCATGTCGAACCAAAACGACATCTGGGAAAGTCCGAGGGCCCACCA
>Ga0315288_10013267_pt1 | contig 10317 bp, 9 predicted proteins | sample YL17G11_20_MG_FD_203454 | JGI IMG/M metagenome (GOLD analysis project Ga0315288, IMG submission 203454) | Sediment microbial communities from Yellowstone Lake, YNP, Wyoming, USA - YL17G11_20 | ecosystem: Environmental > Aquatic > Freshwater > Lake > Sediment | place: USA: Wyoming | collected...
TGGTGGCGCGGGTCTCGCGGCTCGCCATTGTTCGTGCCGACGAGCACCTTGCCGCCGGCCACCACCGGTGTGCCGTGCGTCTCGTTCCCGAGGTGGGCGATCCACTTGACGTTCTTGCCGGTGGCGGGGTCGAACGAGTCGGGTAGGTCCTTCTCGGCCGAGATCATGTTGCGTGTGTACCGCTCGCCCCACTGGGGCTGGTCGGCCGCGAGGGCCGTCGCAGCAAGGGCAAGAGCGCCCACAAGAGCGCAGGGAATTGCCCATCGCACCCATGCCGGAATCGTCCACGGTGCTTTCGAAACCGTGCGCGATGGGTAGTCTTGCCCACCGCGCCGGAGACGGGCGGGCTCGCGGCAGGCAAGACTGCCCGCCGCGCAGACGATAAGGGGGTCTGTGCCGGACCGTTCAACCGTGCGTTGGGCTTGGACGGCTTTCACTCCGTCTCCTTCTTCTCCGTCAGGTGGGGTAGTATACCACACTCGGGCGGGGGAAGCCCACCCGGCCATGAAACATTCAACCGCCGCCGGCGGCAGCCAGTTCTTGCGAAAGGCCGCGATTCCGGTCCAGGAAGACGGGCACCTGCTCGCGGTCGTGCGGTACGTGGAGGGCAGCGCCCAGCGGGTCAGGTCGAAGACTCACCGCGCCGAGGAACCCGCCGCGCAGCCACGCAAAGTCAAACCCCCACAAAAGTTCGCGGGCACGCGGTGCGGGAGAATGACGCCGATCCGCATACCTTTCCTGGCCCTCAGCCGATGCACCACGACGCGTTGTCGACCGTCTCCAGGCGGCCGGTGCGGGCCGACCGAAGGCCCGCGTCGAGGATGGCCATCACTTCCAGGTTAAAGAGCATGTCAAGCGTCGGGTGAACCGGCTGACCGGTCTGGAGGTGGTGGATGAACTCGGCGGCGATGTTGTCGCGACCCGCCAGAAGCGGCTCCGCCGCGTGGATCGTCGTGCGGCCGTGGCCGTGCTCCTCGCGGACCACGCGCTGGTCGCCCTGCGTATCGATCACGAGCGTGCCCGTGGTGCCGTAGACGATCGGGCCGTACGGCACGCCGTGGTCAAACGTGGTCCATGAACCTTCGAAGAGGCCCATGGCCCCCGGGAACCGGACGATCATCGCGCCATTGTCGTCGGCGTCGCCCCAGTGGCTATTGAGGTTGCCCTTCATGCCTACGGCGGCCAGGGCCTGCTCGCCGACGTACCATCGCGAGACCATTGCGCCGTAGCAGCAGTAGTCGAGCATGGCCCCGCCGCCGGTCGCCTCGTGGTGCCACCACGTGGCAGCCAGTTCGGTGCCGTTGAGGGGTGCGGCCTCCTGGCTGACGCCGGCGTGGGCGGCGCCCGGCCCGAGCGGGCCTGTGTGCCCGCCGCGCCACTTGACCTCGATCACGCGGCCGATGGCCCCGGCGTCGATGAGCGCCTTGGCCTTGTGGGCCGCAGGGTCCCACGTCAGCGGCCAGTTGACGAGCATCTGCGTCTTGGCCGCCTGGCAGGCGCGGACCATCCTCAGGGCGTGCTCGAGCGACATCGCCATGGGCTTCTCGACGCACACGTGCGTGCCGGCGGCGGCGCACGCCTCGACGACGTCGGGGTGCCTGGCGTTCTCGGAGCAGCAGACGACGATGTCGCAGTTCTCCTTGCGGAGCATCTCGCGATAGTCGTCGTAGGCCTTCGGCACGCCGAGTTCCTTGAGGGCGTGCTTGAGGTTCCAGCCCCTGGTGTACGGCCCCTCGCGGAGTTCGGGCTGGTCGGGCACGGTGTCGGCACAGGCGACCAGTTTGGCCTTGGGATGCTGCCCGTACAGGGCCGCCACGTGGTTGACGTGCATGTGGCCGAAACCGATGACGCCGATTCGGTAGGTCTTGCTCACGGGATGCCTCCTATCAGACGCGGACCTCGCGACCTTCGGCCGCAGACTTGTAGAGCGCGTCGAGGGTGCGGATGACGTTCAGCACTTCCTCGCGCTTGACCAGCAGTTTCTCCTTGCCGCGGATGACGTTCACGAAGTGCTCGGTCTCTTCCCAGTGGCCGCTGAAATCGACCCGCCGGCCCGGCGGCACCTCGGGCGACACGTTGACAAGGTAACTCCCCTCGTTGGTCGACAGGGTCAGCGGGTCCAGCACCAAGCCGCCCTCGGTGCCCAGGATCATGGTGTGGCCGCTGCCGTCGGGGATGTTGGCGGCCCAACTGGTCTTGAACGCCACGCACGCGCCGCCCTGGAGGCGGATGAACCCCGCCGCAAGGTCCTCGACGTCGAAGTCGCGATAGTTATACGGGCGCGGCGTCAGCACGCCCATCGGCGCGCCCGAGGCGGCCAGCGAGGTGGCCAGCCGCTCGTCTCGGTTGCCGAACTTGCGGTAGGTCGCGCTGGAGACGGCCGCGACCTTGGGGCTGCCCATGATCCAGAACAGGAGGTCGATGGCGTGGACGCCGAGGTCGTAGACCGGGCCGCCGCCGGAGTGCTTCATCATGTGGAACTGGCCCCATGTCGGGATGCCGCGCCGCCGCATGATCCACGTCTCGGCGTAGTACATCTGGCCCAGGCGGCCGGACGACGCGATCTCCTTGGCCGCCCGCGAGTTCGGCGAGAACCGGGCCGTCTGGCCCACCATCAGGAGGCGTCCGGCCTTCTCGGCCGCCTCGTACATCTCGACGGCGTCGGCGTGCGACGTGGCGACCGGCTTCTCGCACAGGACGTGGGCGCCCGACTTCAGGGCCGCGATCGTATGTTCCTTGTGATAGGCGTTCGGCGTGCAGACCGAGACGATGTCGAATTTCTGCTCCTTCAGCATCTTCTTCCAGTCGCCGTAGGCGTGCCGGATGCCGTAGGACTTGGCGACCAGTTCCGCCCGGTCCGGCAGGATGTCGGCGCCGGCGACGATCTCGACGTCCTCGGGGAGGTTCTGCCACGCAGGGATGTGGCCCGCCACGGCAATCATACCCGTTCCGATGATCCCGACCTTCAGTTTCTTCGGCATGTCGTGCTCCTTGTGCGCTGTCCAGTGGTCCCTGCGGCCGGAGAGATGTTAGTGGCTTCGGCAGCGATTCGCAAGAAAAGAGATTCGCCGACGGCAGTGCGTCGCTGAGCGGATCCCGTCTCGCCGGGTGGCACTCCCACGCCTCTGCTGGCGTGGGCATGCTCTCAGTCCGAGTGGCTAACATGCCCACGGCAACGGCGCCGTGGGCATGCCACCCACCAAGGAGCACTACCACCGGCAGGCCTTGCGCCGGCAAGGCCACTCGACGCGCGCCACGGACGCCGGTACAATGCCGGTGTGCGGGGGCCCGGCGCAGCGAGGCGCAAGCGGCGTATGCGAGGCATCGTCAGCGACATCCAGCGGTTCAGCGTCCACGACGGGCCGGGCATCCGAACCACGGTGTTCCTCAAAGGCTGCCAGATGCGGTGCCGCTGGTGCCACAATCCCGAGGCCCTGCGGCCGGGACCGGAACTCGAACTCTTCCTCGACAAGTGCATCGGCTGCGGGGCGTGCCTGAAGGTCTGCCCGCGCGCGGCCCACGCGATGGAGACGGGCCGGCGCGTGTTCCGCCGCGAACTCTGCACGGCCTGCGGCACCTGCGCCCGCTCGTGTTACGCCGAGGCCCTGGTTCTCGTGGGCCGCGAGATGACCGCCGCGGAGGCGCTGGCCGAGGTGGTGCAGGACCGTGAGTTCTACGCCAATTCCGGCGGCGGGGTCACGCTCTCGGGCGGCGAACCGCTCTATCAGCCCGACTTCGCCCGCGAGATTCTCAGGCTGGCCAAGCAGGCCGGCATCCACACCGCCATCGAGACAAACCTCGCGTGGCCGTGGGAGCGCATCGAGCCCATCCTGGACGTGACGGACCTCGTGATGGCCGACATCAAGATGATGGACCCCGCGGCACATCAGGAATGGACCGGCGTCAGCAACGAAATGGTTCCGGACAACGTTCAGAGACTCGGCCGCAGCGGGAAGCCGCTCCTGGTCCGCACGCCAATCGTCCCCGGCGTGAATGACACGATTGCCGAGATCGGCCGCATCGCCCGGTTCATCGCCGGCCTGGCGAACCTCGTGTGCTACGAACTCCTGCCCTTCAACCCCCTCGCCGCGGGCAAGTACAAGAGCCTGGGCATGGAGCCGGAAGGGCTCGCCTCGCCGCGCGATGGCTTAGACGCCCTGGCCGCCGAGGCTGGCAAGCCCGGCGTGCCTGTACGCGTGGCTGGAAGAAGGGGATAAAACTGGAGACTGTAGCGCCACCGCCGGTAGCGTTGCTACAGTCTCGAAAACTGTTTGACTTTCCGCGGTTTATGGTCGATAATTGAGCAAGACGGACGAGTTGTACAAGTCGCACAAGTTGTCGGAGTTCAAGCCATGACCACGCTGAAAGCCTCTCGAACCCGCATCCCGCCGGACACGTTCAACCGCGTCGCCTACCAGCGAGAGCGGGTGCGCATCGAACGTCGGGGCGCCAGGCCGGTGTATCTGGTCTCCGAGGAGGACATCGAACTCCTTGACAAACTGGAAGACCGATACTGGGCCGACGAAGGCCGAAAGGCTCTGCGGGAATTCAAGAGGTCCGGCCGCAAGGCCGTTCCGTGGGAGCAACTAAAAAAAGAGTTGGGGCTTTAGACCATGCCCTACAGCATCGAGTTCGCAGCGAAAGCGGCCGACGAGTTGAGGCATCTGCCGAAGCCGGTCCAGAAACGCGTCGCGCGGTGGGTTGAACTGCTGTCCGACGATCCCCGCCGCCTCGGAACGAAACAACTGGAGGGCCGGCCGGAACTTCGCCGCGTCCATGCGAGCAAGGACTACGTAATCGTCTATACGATTGTGGAGCGACGCCTCTTGGTCCTGGTGGTCCGTGTCGCACACCGCAAAGGCGTGTACCGACGATTGTGAGACAACGAAGAACGCTGCCATGCCGCCGACTGAGTTGACCTACGCCGACCGCCTCGCCCTCCTGCGCGAGCGCAAGATGGCGCAGACGCGCGAGAAGATTGCCGCGCGCGGGTACATGGACGTCGACGACCACGGTTCCGTCCAGCCGCCGCTGGGGTGGGAGTGGCGGCCGACGCCGAACCATCCGAGCGGCGGCTTCTACGGGTTCAGGGGCTGGGGCGACAACTTCCGCTCCCTCATGGAGGCGTACCCCACCTACGTCGACCCCGTCGACGCCCTGGCCGGCCGCTGGGGCGTCTCGCTCAGCGGCAACTACTACCCCGGCTGGAACCCCGACTTCGACTACTCGCACCTCAAGGCCGAGCAGGAACTGTACGGCATCATCCCCGGCATCGGCGGCGGGCAGCATTTCGGGCCGGACTTCCAGATGGGCCTTGAACTGGGGTGGGGGGGCCTGCTTGAGAAGGTCCGCCGCTACCGGGCCCGGCACGGCCCCGAGAAGGCCGAGTTCTACCAGGCCCACGAGAACGTCATCCTGGGCGCTCAGAATCTCATCGGGCGGACCGCGGCCGACGCCCGCAAGGCCGAGGCGGCCGAGACGCGGCCCGAACTCCGCGAGAACCTCCGCCAGTTGGCCGAGATGAACGAGTGGCTGATCGACCGGCCCGCCCGGACCCTGCGCGAGGCCTGCCAGTGGATCGCCTGGTACAGCCTCATCTCGCGGGCCTATAACGGCGACGGGGCCGGTAGCCAACTAGACGAACTCCTTCGCCCGTACTACGAGCGAGACGCGGCCACAGGCCTCATCGACGATGAGACGGCCATCTTTTACCTGGCGTGCCTGCTGCTGAACGACCCGCACTACTATCAACTCGGCGGGCCCGACTCGGGCGGCCGCGACCAGACCAGCCACGTTTCGTACCTCATTCTCGAGGCCGCCCACCGCCTCGATGGCACATGCAACCTAACCATCCGCGTGCACGACGGGCTGGACCCGGAGTTCTTCGTCAAGTCTGTGCAGCACCTCTTTGAGGACCGCAAGGGCTGGCCGCGATACTCCGGCGACAAGGGCCTGACCGAGGGCTTCATGCGGAACGGGTACCCGGCGTCACTGGCTCGCCAGCGCATCGCCGTCGGCTGCCACTGGATGGCGATACCCGGCCGCGAGTACACGCTCAACGACGTCGTGAAGATCAACGTAGCGAAGGTCCTCGATGCGGCATTCTGGGAGATGATGAGCGAGTCGCCCGCCGGCGCGAGCATCGAGAACCTCTTGAGGCGGTTCGCGGAGCATCTGCGGCGGGCGGTGCTTTGCACGGCGCGCGGCATCGACTTTCACCTGGCGCACCAGAAAGACAACCAGCCGGAGTTGATGCTCAACCTGCTGAGCCACGGCCCCATCGAGAAGGGCCTCGATGCCAGCGACGGCGGCCTGGAGTTCTACAACATGTGCATCGACGGGTCGGGCCTGGCGACGGCCGCCGACTCGCTGGCCGCCCTCGAGCAGCGGATCGAGCGCGAGCACGTCATCACCTGGCCCGAGATTGCCGAGCACCTGAAGAACGATTACCGCGGCGCCGCCGGCGAGCGCGTGCGCCTCATGATGAAACACGGCCCGCGCTACGGCCGGGGCGGCAGCCTCGGCGACAAGTGGGCCGTGCGGATCAACCGCCTCTTCACGGGCCTCGTGAAGGCCGGGCCGACGCCGGGCGGCCGGAACCTCATTCCAGGCTGGTTCTCATGGGCCAACACCATCGGCATGGGCAAGGTCGTCGGCGCGACGCCCAACGGACGTAAGGCGCACGAGCCGATCTCGCACGGGGCGAACCCCGACCCCGGTTTCCGCAAAGACGCCGCACCCACCGCCATGGCCAAGGCCATTGCCGCCGTCCAGCCGCTCTACGGCAACACCGCCCCCATCCAACTGGAACTGGACCCCGGCCTCTCGCGCCAGGAGGGCGGCGTCGAGAAGATCGCGGCCCTCATCAAGACGCACTTCCGTCTAGGCGGCACGCTCTTCAACATCAACGTCGTCGACGCCGAGAAGATCCGCGAGGCCCACAAGGACCCGTCGAGATACCCCGACCTGGTGGTCCGGGTGACGGGATTCACGGCGTACTTCGCGGCCCTATCGCCCGAGTTCCGGCAACTGGTCGTGGACCGGCTCATCGAAGAATAAACGTACATGCGAGGCACAAGGCGCCGCGGTCCAAGACGCTGGCACGGTGCGGGCGCCAAGAGTAGAATCAGCCGCCAAAGGAGGTTCCCATGCGAAACGTGCGACTCGTCGCGGCGCTGCTCCTGGCGGTCCTTGCGGTACTGACGCTCTCGCGGCCGGGCATGTACGCCGCCGACACCGGCCAGACCGTCATCATGGACATGGACACCGTCGTCCACAAGCCCGGCGTCGTCGGCCAAGACAAGACGCCCTGCGGCACGGTGGAACCGGTCGAGGGCAAGTTCGGCAAGGCGTGCAAGTTCACGTTTATCGCGAACGCCTCCGGCGGGTTCTTCACCGCCAGGATCAGGCCCACGGACGACTGGGATAAGGCCGCCGGCATCAGTTTCTGGGTCAAGGGCGACGGCTCCAGGAGTTGGGGCGGCCTGGAGATGATCGACGACGAGGATTTCTCGTATCGCTACGGCTGCTGCTTTCCGATCGACTCGACCGAGTGGCAGAAGATCACCATCCCGTGGTGCGACCTCGTGCCGGAGCACTCGAACGGCAAGTTCGTGAACGTCAAGGACGGTTACCCGGCGTCGAAGTTCCGCAACTTCTGGTTCGGCAAGTGGTGGTACTGGCGCGACTACCCCGCGAATTCCTTCACGATCGACCAGGTGTGCCTGGAGCGCAAGATCGCCGTCGATACCGCTGACTACACGCCTCCGGCCGACGGCACGCCGCGATTGCTGGCCAGGTTGAAGGCCCGCCGGCCCGTCACCATCGTCACCATGGGCGACTCGCTCAGCGACAAGAAGCATTGGGCCAACCGGCAAATCCTCTGGTCGGAGGTCCTCGTGGCGGACCTCAAGAAGCAGTTCGGCGGCGAGGTCAAACTGGTCAACGCGGCGCTCGGCGGCACGGAGTTGCGGGCGAACCTCGTCCTGATGCCGAAGTGGCTCAAGGAGACGCCCGAGCCCGACCTCGTGACCGTGTGGTTCGGCTACAACGACTGGTCGTCGGGGACGCGCGGCCCGGCGTTCAAGGAGACGATGGCCTTCGCTGTCGACCGCATCCGCCGCATGACGCATGGCAAGAGCGAGGTGCTGCTGATGACCCCCTGCCCCGCAATGGAGCGGTGGGACACGATGGAGGAACTCGCCGAGGCCGTGCGGGCCGTGGCCGCCGAGAAGAAGACCGGCCTGGCCGACGTGGCCGCCGCCTTCCACGAGCGAGGCGCCCAGGCCGACGCCCGCCCGACGCTCTACTGCGACGACAAGACCCACCTGGGCGGACCGGGCCACGCCTTGGCGAGCCAGACGGTTCTGAAGGCCGTTACGGGAGGCGCAGGCGCGGCGGGCAAGAAGTAGCCGCAGATTCGAGCGGCGGGGTAGTGCGCCGCCTACTTCCCGCCGCACAGGGCGATCATGGCTTCGCCGAAGGCCTTCCCGATCCGGCCCCCGTCAGCAGGAAGAGCGCCTGCGATTGCGTTTCGGTCAAATCGTCGGGCCGGTACGCGTGCCACTTGTCTGGGATTCGGCGCAGCAGTTCCGCAACGGCCGGCTCAAGTATTTCATCCGGGGCAGTAACCCTCTCTGGAATGTTGGACTTGCCCATGTCGCTCATGCGCTCGCCCTATCCACGATTGCGATTTCATCTTTGGTCAGGCCGTACAGGTCGTAAACCAGCCGGTCGATTACGGCTGCGGCGCGGCGGGCCGAGCATACGCGCGCCCCTTGACGGCCTAGCCTGCCGCGCCTCACCCACTACGGTCACAATTTCCTTATCTTCCAAGGGTCAATATTATTTCCTGGTTGAGGTGACCGCTCGGCGATTTCGGGTTCGACCCGCAACGTCAATTCGTGCCGGATAACAACCGGCCGGCTCGCATTTACCGCAAGAAGAGATATTTCGACATTGACTTTTTGTCCGTTGAAGCCGAATACAGGCCCGATGAAAGCCATGAGCCAGAGTAACTTGGGCCTATCAACGGTGACGTCGTCCGGCACACCGCCACTCTTGCCCCTATCCTCTCCGGGAAGAAGCCAGATTGAGTCAAACGGCGTTTTCGGGAGGGAACCTGGGATTTCTACATAGGCCTTGCAGTCATGCCTGGGAAACACTAGTGTTCGGTCGCTTCGCAGTTTCACGTAGAGGTATGCGTGGAAGATGATGCGGGACAACTGACCGGACCTGTCACGTTCGGACGTAAACGCAGCGCTTGTTACGTCCACGGCAGGCAGAAGCGAAGGCCCAACCAGAGTGCGCAAGAGTTCCTGGCGATAGGCCGACCGTGTTCGATTACCTTCACGCCACGGGATGTCCCTGCAATCGTGCCCCATAGTGACAACATAAGGTGCCTCGTCCGTCTCAAAAACCATCGCGACAACAATCTGATCGCCGGTGGGGATGTTCTCGTTCATGCTGAGTTTCGGAGCATGGCCGTCGAAAAAGCGCTCTAGGCGTTGATACCATGATGAAAGCTCATCTTTGGAGGCACCAATCACTTTATGGCTCTTTTCGTCGATGCCCACTAGCCATATTACTGGCTCTCCGCCCGCCGCGTTTGCCAAACCGGCTAGCCCACGCGCAGCCTTCGCTTCTTGCGGCAATTCAGCCTTAAGTTCCACGAAGGAATCTTCGACCGGCTTGCCTTCCTTCGCGGCATCCAGCATCGGAATACAACGAGCAAGGAGCTCGCCTCTTGTCATGCTCATGCCTTCGCCCCCTCCACGATGGCGATCTCATCTTTCGTCAGGCCGTAAAGGTCGTAAACCAGCCGGTCGATATCGGCGTCGGTCGCGTCAATCTGCCGTTGGATCGCCCCGCGCTGGGCTTCGGACTTGGCCGAAGCAAGTTGCTTGTGCATTGCCAACATCGAATCGACCACGTTTACCATGCGATCGTGCGGAGCCTTCTCGCGGGGGGCTTTGAAGTCAACGGGTCGAATTGGCAAGGACCGAGTTTCCTTCAAGACGATTTTCGGGAAGTCATCCCGTTGCCCCACGTTTGAACGGCAGAGAAAATACCAAGACATGAGGCGACTATTCAAAATACCAAGAAGGTAGCCCAAATCGGGGCCGTCGGGCTTTCCGAGCACTGACTGCATGGACTTGTTCGTAACGAAGTCCAAGTCCGCCTTCACGGCCTGTAAACGGAATTGGCGGCTTATAAGCTCCCGCAGTAACAAGCGCGGGCCGGTGAAATATCGTTCCGGCTTCGGCTCGGCCAGGGTTGCGTCGAAACGAATATATGATTTTTTGCCGAGTTCAAGGG
>Ga0315288_10013268_pt1 | contig 10317 bp, 8 predicted proteins | sample YL17G11_20_MG_FD_203454 | JGI IMG/M metagenome (GOLD analysis project Ga0315288, IMG submission 203454) | Sediment microbial communities from Yellowstone Lake, YNP, Wyoming, USA - YL17G11_20 | ecosystem: Environmental > Aquatic > Freshwater > Lake > Sediment | place: USA: Wyoming | collected...
GACGGGGGCACTTACCGCGAAGGCCAACCAGTATTTCATGGTGAAGGTGGGCCTGAACTACACCAACATCCAGGCGCCCATTGACGCGCGCCAGGGGCCGAACCTGGTGGGCCTGGGGGCGGCGCTCACGGCGGCGGCATTCACGGTGGCGCTGGCGGTGATGCGGACGCGCTTCCTGTGGTGGCCGTTCCACCCGCTGGGCTACGTGCTGGCCAACACGCTCACCATCACCTCGTTCTGGATTCCCTACCTCATCGCGAACGTGGCCAAGGTGCTGGTGCTGCGCTACGGCGGCGTCCACATCTACCGGCGGAGCATCTCCTTCTTCGTGGGCATCATCCTGGGCGACGCCCTCTCCCAGGCCCTCTGGAGCCTGGCCGGCACCCTCTTCCACTTCCCGGTGTATTCATTCCTGACGTGACAGGATTGTCATTCCGAGCGCAGCGAGGAATCCCGGATTGCCCTCTCCGCCCCGTAGGGGCGCAGTTCATCGCGCCCAACCCTGGGCGTCATGAATGACGCCCCTACACCAGCGCGTACGGGCGCACGGCCGCGCGCCCCTACACCAGCGCGCGTAGGGGCGAATCTCGCCCGCCCTGAGCGAAGTCGAAGGGTATTCGCCCATTTCCCACCCAGCCGCCGCGGCGCTTCCTTACTCGAAATCGAGGAAGAAGATCTTCGCCTGGTCCAGTTTGAACCGCAGGCAGATCGGGGTCCCCTCGGGCACGCCGATGTCGTCGCCGCCCTTCCAGGTGACCACGCTCCGGTACTGGTCGCCGATGATCGGCTTGCAGTCCTCGAACGAACGGCCCGGCACCGGCCGCCTGCCGGCATCGGTGACCTCCACGAGCACGCTGCCCCCTCGCAGCGTCAGCGCGTTGATGCGCGCACATGGCGGGTGACTGTGCAGGCCGACGCCTTTGCGCACGCGGTGACGTTCGATGGTGGCTCGCGCGTGATTGGGCTGGAGGACAACGCGTTCCACGTGCTGGCTGACACGGCGCGCACAGTGCTGGTGCGACTGGCCGAGGGCGAAGCCGAAGGGCCAATCACCCTCACAGTCCGGGCGACGAACGCACCAAGCGTCGAGGTTGGTGTAGGGGCCGATCCTTGATCGGCCCGTTGTAGGGCGCAGGGGCCCCGACTGGTCGGGGCCCAGGGAGCCCGCAGAGGGGCTCCCCTACGGTTCGACCCCGTCGCGGGCCCAATAAGACTGGGCCCCTACAAGGCCGCAACCCACACCGGGCTCGACCACGCCATCTGGCCGTTGGCCTGGGTGACCCGCAGGTAGTAGAAGTCCGTGGGGTTCTCGGGCTCGTCGCTGAATTCGATGTCGGCGCGATAGCGGCTCTCCGGCACGGCCTGGTACAGTTTCACCTTGTGCTGCATGCGGTCGGCCATGAGTTCGACGCGAGACCCGGCCAGCAACTCGCCCATCGAGGTCTCCAATGTCTTGCCGTTGATGCGCAGTCGCAGGCCCGTGCCCACGTCGCCTGAGATCCGCAGCACCACCCAGCACGAGCCGTCCACGCGGTAGCGGTTGGTCGTCCACGCCGCGTTGTAGCCCGAGGTGTGCGAGAGCCAGGCGACGCCCGCCGCCGAGCGCTCGACGATCCGGTTCGGACCCGGAGGGGCAAAGCACGGCGAGACGTCTTCGATGGCGCCATTTGCGACGGACAGTTCGGCCTTCCATTGCACGTCGCAGTTGCCGCCGCCCCAGCCCCAGCCGATGCGCACGCGGTAATGCCCCTCGCGCTCGGCCGCGTCGGCTTCGGGATGAACATGATGGACGACCCGCCCGTTCTTGACGACCTCCACCGCGCTCAGCGCATCCAGGCCGCTGACGTGGGCCCCGACCTGGCGCCGGCCCGATGCCGAAACGGCTTCGCCCATACCGTGGCCGTTCACTGTGAAGTCAAGTTCGATGCGATCGCCGGTGACGGCGTAGGCGCGGCGCGCCTGGAGCGCCTGCCAGATGGCCTCGCGCGTCTTCGCCTCAGCGCGCACGGCCACCAGGCCCAGCGGATAGGCGCCGGGGTAGGCGTTGTGGCCATCCGATGACGCGATGAATCCGAACCGCCTGCCCGCGACAAGACCGGCCAGCGCGGTGCCCGCCGTGGCGCGCGGGCCCATCCAGCCCAGGTCCATGGGGAAGGGGCCGCCGTCGCGCTCGGAACTGCCGTGCATGGAGAAGATCTCCACCAGCGGCATGAGTTGGGGATCGTGGCGCGCCCAGTCCATCCCCCGCGCGCCGATCTTGTAGCCGCTGTGATGCGGGATCACCAGCGCGCGGTTGCGGCGTGCGTATTCGAAAAAGCCGTCGAGGGAATCAGGAAGGTAGCGCGGCGGGTCGTCCCCGGCGAAGTAGGCGTTGAAGTCGCCGTCGGCGCCGGCGATCTCGAAGCCCGGGAAGGTGACGAACTCGCCGGGCGCGTGGGCTTGCTTCACCACGCGCGTGATGCGGTCCCAGTCGAACCGGGGGTGCGGGGCATTGTAGGTCTTCAGGTTGAGATGCTCGCCCGGCGCCCAGAAGTCGAGGTGCTCGCGCGCCACCGCGGCCGCCTCCTCGATGGCGCCGAACACCGAGTCGCCGCAGAAGGTGTGGGTGTGCAGTTCGCCCCAGAAGGTGTGCAAGGCCATTCAGAACACTCCTCGCACCCTGGCTTCGGCGTGCGAGGGCGAATCCCTCCATCTATGGAGTGCGGCAGCGATGCTGCCGCTTTGCCTACGCCGAAGCAAGGCTTCGGCGCGATCAAGGCGAGAGCAGGGCTCCCGCACTCCACATTGAAGGGTGCGCTGCCACACGCGTGGTACTACATGCGGACTGCTTAACGACGGGAGCCACCATGACCCAGATCGCGACCTATTCGCTTGCCCGCAGCGCGCAGGAACCCCGCCGCCAGCGCAATTTGTGCGCCGCCTGGCTGTTTCACAAGGGCGAGTTCGCCGGCGCGGAGCAGCCCGCATTCGACGACTTCGCGTGGGAAGGCGTGGCGCTGCCGCACTGCTTCAATGCCGAGGATACCTTCACCCTGGATCCGGGCCACTACCGCGGGCCCGCCTGGTACCGCAAGCGCTTCCGGCTCGAGGGGCTTGACGGCGGCCGGGCGCACCTCGTCTTCGAGGGATCGTTCGCGGCGACCCGGGTGTGGCTGAACGGGCGCGAAATCGCCGCGTCGGTGGACGGCTACACCGGGCTGGCGATGGACATCACCGAGGCGCTGCTGCCCGGCGAGAACGTGCTCGCCGTGCGCGTGGACAACACCCACAACCCCGACGTGCTGCCCGGCCTCGACCTACCCGACTACGATCTCTACGGCGGCCTCTACCGCGAGGCGTTTCTGATCGCCACCGGCGATGTCTTCGTGCCGCGCAACGGCCTGCGCGTCCGCACGCCGCGCGTTGCGGCCGACGAAGCGACGGTCGAGGCGACGGTGCGCGTGCGATCGAGCCAGGCGCGCGAAGCGCACGTGCAGGCGGTGATCCTCGATCCCAATGACACCTACGTCGCCCACGCCAAGCAGCCCGTGGCCCTCGCGGCCGGAGAGAACGTCGTCGAACTCGCCTTTCCCGCCATCGCCAACCCGCTCCTCTGGTCGCCAGACGAGCCGACCCTCTACCGCATGGTCGTAACGCTCACCGCCGGCGGCGAGAGTGTTGACCAGACCGAATCGCGCTTCGGGCTGCGCTGGTTCGAGTTCGACCGCGAGCGCGGCTTCTTCCTCAACGGCGAGCCCCTGCGCCTGGTGGGCGTGAACCGCCACCAGGATTACGTGGGCCTGGGGAGCGCGCTGCCGCCGCGGCTGCAGCGGGCCGACGTCGAGATCATGAAGGAGATGGGCGCCAACTTCGTGCGCCTCTCGCATTACCCACAGCACCCGGCGTTCCTCGACGCCTGCGACGAGTTGGGGGTGTGCGTCTATGCGGAGATCGCCTCGTGGCAGTTCATCGGGGGGCCGAAGTTCTTCGACCGCGCCGAGGAGATGATGCGCGCCCTGATCCGGCGCGACGCCAACCACCCGTCGGTGCTCCTGTGGGGCCTGCTGAACGAGGGGCGGAGCAAGCCGCTCTTCGAGAGGCTGAACGCCGCGGCGCACGAGGAGGACCCCTCGCGGCCCACGGTGTACGCCGAGAACTTCCCGGACGAGGGCACCGCCCTGGGCACGGTCTGGATCCCGGATGTGCTGGGGCTGAACTACAACCTGGAGATCCTCGACGAACTCTTCGAGCGGCTCCGCGGCCGCAAGTTCCTTTGCAGCGAGCACACCAACGCGGGCACCTACGACCCCGGCGATCCCGCCGGCAACGCGCAGCAGACCGACCGCATCCACGCCGAACTGGAGATCCTCGAGGCGCGGCCCTGGATGGCGGGCACCGCGCTCTGGTGCCTGCACGACTATGGCACCGATTACGCGGTCTCGCGGCCGATCCAGCGGGCGGGCGTGCTGGACGAGTACCGGCGGCCCAAGGAGTCGTTCCACATGCTGCGCGCGCGCTGGCGCAGGGATCCCGTGGTGCACATCGAGGGCCACTGGAACCCGACCGGGGAGGCCGGGCCGCGGCGCGTGCGGGTGTACACCAACTGCGAGCAGGTCGCGCTGCGCCTCAACGGCCGGGATCTGGGCGCGCGCAGCGAGGGGTTGATCCGCACCTGGGAGGTGCCGTTCGAGCCGGGGCGGTTGGAGGCGATCGGAACGAGGGGCGGCGTCCAGGCGAGCCACGAGGTGCGCACCCACGGCGCGCCGGCGCAACTGCGCCTGGAGGCGAATGCCGGGGCGCTCGAAGGCCCGGGGGACGGCTGCTGGCTGACGGCGACGCTGCTGGACGCCGAGGGCGCGCCGGTGCTCTCGGGGCAGCACGGCGTGGAGTTCACGGCGTCGGGGCCGGCGCGGCTGCGGGGCCTGGGCGGCACGCCTCGGGCGCGCACCATCCGGGGGATCGCGCGCATCGCGGTCACCGCCGAGGGCGAGGGCGAAGCCCTGATCGAAGCCGCGGCCGGCAGGATTCGGTCAGGGCCGCTCCGAATCCCCTGTCGTTGACACTGCTCGTGGGGCCGTGCTATACTCAGCCCGCCCCAGGCGGCCAAGTTGGCGGTCGGCACGAAGGAGGGCGTCATGCTCCAGCAGCGCAGAAGAATCCTCGTGGTGGACGATGAGCGCCATATCGTCCGCCTGGTTCAGGTGAACCTGGAGCGGGCCGGCTACCAGGTGGTGAGCGCCTTCGACGGGAAGGAGGCGCTCAAGAAGGTTGACTCGGAGCAGCCCAACCTGATCGTGCTGGACGTGATGATGCCCCACATGGACGGCTTCGAGGTGCTCAAGCGCCTGCGGGGCAACGCCGCCACCAAGAACATCCCCGTGATCATGCTCACGGCCAAGGCGCAGGACGCCGACGTGTTCCGGGGCTGGGCGTCGGGGGTGGACTGCTACCTGACCAAGCCCTTCAACCCCATGGAGTTGCTCACCTTCGTCAAGCGCATTTTTGAGTCCTACGACGAGATGGAGCGCGGCGACAAGACCTACGAGGTCTAGGCGCCTGCCCGGCCCGCGCGGCGGCGCAAAACGGCTCCCTCGCACGCTGTTCTCTTTTCCGGCACCGCGTAAACTGCGCACGGCACCTGGTTTGGCATGTTAGTTGGCCGGCCGTCTGCGGTATATATGGGCTGGCCCCGGTTGGGGGCCGGGAGCGCGAGACGGAGATGGACGACAGAAACAGCAAGGCCTACTGGCTCCTGGGCCTGGCGGCCGCGGCGGGGCTGGTGCTGGCGGCGAGCCTGCTCTACCAGCGCGGCCAGGCGGCCGACCCCATCGGCCGCGCCAACGACCTGATCGCTCGCTGCAGCCACAAAATCGCCGAGATCGAGGATTCCCTGGAGCACCTCCAGGCGACGGTCCAGCCGGCCGCCTGATCCTGCCCCGCAGGCCCTCAATCTCCGGGCCCGATTGCGCCTGCCCGCTGCGCGCCCTTTGCAGGAGAAGCCTCCCCCGCGACAGAAACTACTCCTGCGCTGTCGGGCCGCGCCGCTGAAGCCACCTCCCTCTTGCGCGGCTGCGCGGAGATCCCTGGGTTATGTCGGACCTCTGGTCATTGGCGCAGCGCAACCGGGATACGTTGCGCTTTGCGGCCTTCGTGCCGGCGTCGTCGGTGAGCCGCCACCTGGCCGAGGCGGAGGGGCTGGCCGAAGCCGCGTCGCTGCTGCGCGCCGCCGGCGTCACGAAGGTTTACCTCGATGTCTACCGCGCGCACATCCCCGACGAGCGGGTGCTCACGCGCGCCCGCGATTTCTTCCGCGGCCGCGGCTTCGAGGTCTCGGGCGGGCTCACCACCGTGGCCGGCAACGGCTACGGCAAACCGTCGTCCCACGGCGTGCACTGGTTCTGCTGGACCAACCGGGGCACCCAGCAACTCGTCGAGCACGTCAGCCGCCTCGCCGCGCGGCTGTTTGACGAGATCATCGTGGATGACTTCCTCTGCACCCAGTGCCGCTGCGAGGAGTGCGAGCGCGAGCGCGGCCTGCGCGATTTCCCGCGCTTCTATCGCGAGCAGATGGTGGACCTCGCGCGGCGCGCGCTGCTCCAGCCGGCCAAGGAAGAGAACCCCAACGCGCGGCTGATCATCAAGTACCCGCAGTGGTACGACCGCTTCCACGCCTTCGGCTATGACGTGCTGCGCCAGCCCCGGCAGTTCGACGCCACCTGGGCCGGCACCGAGACCCGCGACGTGGCCACGGAGTTCGTCCACCAGTACCAGGCGTATGTCAACTATCGCTGGCTCGAATCGCTCGCCGGCGAGCGACTGGCCGGCGCCTGGTTTGACCAGATCGCCTGCTACCCCGCGGTGTACGTGGAGCAGGCCTACCAGAGCGTGCTGGCCGGCGCGCGCGAGGTGGTGCTCTTCGATTACCAGCCCCAGCAGTTCGCGCCCGACAACCCGAACCTCGCGCACCTGAAGGCCCACCTGCCGCGGCTCTTCCGGCTCGCCCGCGCGCTGAAGCGGCTCAAGCCGGTGGGCATCGCCGCCTACAAGCCGCCCGACAGCGACGGCGATGACGAGGCCTACCTGTTCGATTACCTGGGCATGTTCGGGCTGCCCCTGGCCCCGTGCAGCGCGTTCCCGGAGCAGGCGCGGTCCATCGTGCTCTCGGCCCATGCCGCGGCGGACCGCGAGTTGCCCGCCAAGTTGGAGCAGTTCCTGGCGCGCGGCGGCACGGCGCTCCTCACCGGCGGGCTGCTCGGCCGGCTCGCCGACCGACCGGCCCTGCTCAACCTGGCGGGCTACGCCGACCACCCGGTGACGCCCGTTGACGCCTGGACCTGCCGCTTCGCGGTGGGCGAGGAGCGCGTGCAGTCGTGCGGCTTCGTGCGCTTCGGGGCGCGGCTCAACCCCACCTCGGCGGACATTCTGGCCTCCGCCGTCACGGAGGAGGAGACGTTCCCCATCCTCACCGAGAAGCCCACGCCGGCCGGGGGGTCGGTGCTGGTGCTGAGCGCGCGCACCCTGCGCTACGCGCCGGAGAGCACGCGGGTGACGGTGGGCGAGCCGGTGCCGCTCATCCACCTGCCCGACGCGATCGTCGCGCTCCTGCGCTCGCGGCTGCTGGCCCACCTGGGGTTGCAGGTCGAGGCGCCGTCGCGGGTGGGCGTGTACGCGTACGGGCGCGACCTGATCGCGCTGTGCAACTTCAACGACAAGCCAGTGGATGCGGCGGTGACGCTGGACTTGAGGCGCTTCGAGGCCCTGCCGGCGGCGGTGCGCGACCTGCTGGGACGCGAGCGCGTGGCCACCGATCGCGGCCGGCATTTCGCGATTCGCCTCGAGCCCCGCGCCACCTACGCCTTTCGGCTGGGCGGCCGGTGAGGCCGGCCGGCGCCAGGGTTGGTCGTCATTCCGAGGCGTAGCCGAGGAATCTCGTTGACCGAAAGGCCGATCGCGATCTATTGACGAGATCCCTCGCCTGCGCTCGGGATGACAAGAGCCTGTCATTCCGAGCCGTACGCGAGGAATCTCGGCTAGACTACGACCCGAGGAGACCCCATGAAAGAGATCGAGCGCGCGCTGTTCAAGAACCCGGGACGCGACCTGTCCATCGCCGACCCCTGGAAGCGGCTCACGGAAGCCGAGTTGGAGGTCGAGCGCCTGGCCGAGGCCAGGACGCCGCAGGTGCGCGAGGCGTACCAGCCTGTGGTGTATCAGTACTGGGCGCCGTTCAACTATCCCAACGTGCGCGTGGAACTGGGGCGCGGCGAGCCCGACGGCCTCGCCACCAAGCCCTACACCGGCGCCGAGTACAACCCCGACGGCGTGGAACTCGACATCCCGCCCTACGGCGCGATCACCGTGGAGGAAGAGGAACCGATCGTCGGCGTCACCGTGATCGGCAGCGCCTGCATCCCGCCTGGCTACGTGATCCTGGTGGCCGAACCCGTCACCTGGAAGTACCCGCGCACCGGGGTGAAGATGAAGGTCGGCGGTCTGTGGGGCCAGCACCTGCGGGCCGAGCCCTGGGCCAGGGGGATGGACGAGAGTTGGCGGGACGCCGGCTTGAGCGCCGCCATCTTCGAACTGCCCGAATCGAAGAAGTTCACCATCATGGCCGGGAGCGAAAGCGACGTCTCCGAACTCGACTACAAGAACCAGCGCTTCGACTCCCACTACGCGGTGCGCCTCATCCGGGTGACGGTGAAGCGGGCCATGCCGTAGGCCCGCGGAGGTCCGAAGTTGTCCCGCGGCCCGCTCCTCGCGGTTCTAACCGCAGGCCCAGGCCCAAAGCGCTTCCCCCTTGATGGGGGAGGCCTGCCCGGGGGCCGAGGCCCGTCGGGCCTCGGCCAAGGGTTGGGGTGGGGGTGGCGCAGCGCGGCGCGCACCCGCCCTGCAGCAGAGCCGAGAGCGCCCGTGCTACAGGGCGCGCCTCCGGGGCGTATGAAAGCGGCAGCCTGGCTGCCGCACTGCATAGCGGCTTGACAGGCTGGCAGCGGCTTTGTTATGGTGCGCGTATGACCATCGAGAAGAATCGCCAGGAAATAGACCGCCTAGATGCCCAGATCCTCGACCTGCTCAACCGGCGCGCCAAGGCGGCGCTGGAGATTGGCAAGGCCAAGCAGAAGCAGGCCGCCGATGCCTTCGTCCCCTGGCGCGAGCGGCAGGTCCTGGAACGCCTGGCGAAGCGCAACAAGGGCCCCCTCAGCGACGCCGCCGTCCTCAGCATCTACCGCCAGATCATCGCGGCCAGCCGCCAGTTGCTCGGCCCCACCAAGGTGGCCTACTTCGGGCCGCAGGGGACCTTCACCCATATCGCCGCCCTGCAGAAGTTCGGCGAACTGGCCGACCTTCGCCCCATTGACTCCATCGCCGACGTATTCGCCGAGGTCGAGAAGGGCAATGCCGACTACGCCGTGGTGCCCATGGAGAACTCCACCGAGGGGGTGATCCGGCCGACGCTGGATATGTTCGTGGAGAGCAGCCTGAGCATCTGCGCCGAGATCTACCTGGATATCGCCGAGTACCTGCTCTCCAACAGCCCCTTCGAGCAGATCACGCGCATCTACTCGATGCCCCAGCCATTTGCCCAGTGCCGAACCTGGATCAAGACCAACCTGCCGCGGGCCGAACTGGTCGAGGTGGCCTCGACGGCCAAGGCCGCGCAGATCGCGGCCAAGGAGGCCGGCGCCGCCGCCATCGGCACGGACCTCGCCGCGCGACTCTACAAGTTGAAGATCGTGCGCGAGCACATCGAGGACACCTCCTCCAACCGCACGCGCTTCCTGGTGATCGGGCAGGCGGAGAGCCGCCCCTCGGGCAAGGACAAGACTTCGATCATGTTCTCGGTGAAGCACCAGGCCGGCGCGCTTTACCGGACGCTGGCGGTGCTCGACAAGTACGACATCAACATGACCATGATCGAGTCGCGCCCCACCCGCCAGAAGCCGTGGGAGTACATCTTCTTCGTGGACTTCTTGGGCCACCAGGACGAGCCGCGCGTGGCCAAGGCCCTGGAGCACCTCCGCGAGGGGAGCCTCTTCCTGCGGGTCCTGGGATCTTATCCCGAGGCGGAGTGACCGACCCAGGTTGGTGCACAGGTCGCCAACCTGTGCCACCCGGAAGGGCGGCCACGCCGGGCCGCCCCTACAATCTGCGCCGAGATTCCTCGCTTCCGCTCGGAATGACAACCCCGTCTGGATCAGGAGGATAACAGCCGTGCCAAGAGCGAACCTGCGCCCCGAGCCGTTTCGCACGATGGTGGTCCTCGGCGAAAGCCACGTGGCAGGGATGTGCGCGACAGAGGAGCGCCGCCGCTGGGTCAACATCGTCGCCGACCTG